>Ga0308170_10003219_pt1 | contig 13491 bp, 9 predicted proteins | sample PhyBR2_2_FD_202136 | JGI IMG/M metagenome (GOLD analysis project Ga0308170, IMG submission 202136) | Phyllosphere microbial communities from UC Gill Tract Community Farm, Albany, California, United States - DLSLSB.R2 | ecosystem: Host-associated > Plants > Phyllosphere > Unclassified | place... | reverse complement strand
CGAGGAACGAGGGCACCAGGGCTACGGCGAGCAGCACGATCAGCCACGGGGCGTAAACGACCAGGCCCGCGGCGAAGGTCACGACTGTAATGATGTCCTGGGCCTGGCCGAATAGCTGCCCCATCAGCGACATGCGGCCGCTGGCCTGCATGCGCGCGCGATCTATGCGGTCCTGGAAGGCGGCGTCCTCGAAGTCGGCAAGATCCAGGGTGGCAGCGTGCTCCATCAGCCTTACGCTCGCGTCGTTGCTGACACGGTCGGAGAGGAGTCCGTCGACGAGCGACACGATCCGGCCAAGGAGGTCGGAAGCGACCGCCAGAGCGAACTCGGCAAGCAGCAGTGCCTCCAGCCGATCGAGCAGGCCGGAGCCCAGCCATCCCGTGAGCCCAGCCGGACGAGCCGTTAAGTGGGTAAGGTGTACGACCTCGTCGATGATGAGCTTGCCAACAAACAGCGTTGCCACAGGCAGAAGCGCTCGGACCAGCCGCACGGCGACCGTCGTGGCGGTAAGACTCCGGCTGCTACCCCATACCATGGCAAGGAAGGGCGGTAGATTGCGCAATGCGCCCAGCCGCTCGCGCCACGTGGTAGGACGGCCGGGTACGCCGCCGCGCCCTTGTCTCACGCCGTCTGCCATTCAGCTGCTCCGAGGCGACAGGCTGTCGCCCGTTTCGGACCTGAGTGCTGGAGGTGGTGAGGTCAGCTGCATGCCCCCCGATACACACTCGGTGGTATCAGGGGTACTCGCGGTTTCGCCTCAACGTTACCAGCCGGAATGTCGGGTTGAGCTGTGGTCGCACCTGGCGGCCGATTAAGTGTCTGAAGTTGGGAAACGGGGAAGGGCGCGCGAATGGCCGACTATGGGGCACCGCTCAGCATCGCCTAAAACGGCCATTCGTTTAATCACCTGTCGAAGCTGTCGGTTACCTGCTTTGAACTCGCAACTTCAATAGTTTGCCACTGTCTCGAAGCGGCTAATACGCGGCCTGCAGTAATCATCTTCGTAGCCCCGACTGGAGCATCAGCGGTAGACCTTGCGCGGTCGGATCGGCACAAGCCCGCGCCCGCGCAAACCTTCCAGGTCTCTCTCGGTGGCAAAAGAACCGAAAGGAGACTTATCGAACGATTATAACTTAAATGTACTGCATAGGTATTGTTTAGGCATTGACTATCATACCGGTTTGACGAATTCTCTCATTCGAGATTTCGGAATATTGGCCTTAGCTGGACCCAATTTTGAAGCGGCAAAGATCGCTCACCCCACCGCAGGAAGAACGAAGGAGCTTGACGACACCAAAGGGGAAGCAATTTGAAGTCCCAGTATTTTATTCGCCTGCTGCTGGCGTCTGCCGCCATGACATTCGGCGCCGGCTCGGCATCGGCGCAGACTGCAGTTGACCCGGTTGCGCCAACAAATACCGATCGATTCAACGGCACGTCGGACGCGCCGGCCGAAGATATCGTCGTCACCGGACGCAATGCGTCCGCGAATGGTGTGACCAACACAACGCCCGGCGGTGGCCTGATGGCGGTGCAGACCGGCACAAAGCTGCGCAGCACGATCACGCGCGACTATATCGATCGGCAGGCGGCAACGGCCAACGTCTTCACGCTGATCCGCAACCTGCCTGGGGTCGTGCTCGGCAGTGGCGATCCGTTCGGTTCCGCGCCCAACCTCACCGTCCGCGGCCTCAGCCAGACCTCGCTCGGTTTCAATTTCGAAGGCATGCCGATTGGCGATCAATTGTCGTACAGCGCATTCCCGAGCGAATGGGCCGACACCGAGAATATCGGGCTGATCAATCTGACGCGCGGTTCGACCGACATCACCGCACCCGTCTATAATTCGGTCGGTGCGCTCCTTCAGGAAGAGCTAATCACGCCGTCGCATTCGCCCGGCGCGTTCGCGTCCGCGAGCTTCGGCAACTACAACCTCAACCGCCAGTTCCTGCGCCTCGAAACCGGCGAGATCGGCACCACCGGCATTCGCGGCTTCGTCTCGGGATCGCGTACCTACAACGACAGCTGGCGCGGGCCCGGCCGCACCGAGCGCCATCACATCGACAGCAAGTTCATCAAGGAATTCTCGAACGGCGACGCGATCTCGCTGGTCGCGACGTACAATAAGGAGAAGTCGCACCGGTCGCGCAACCCGACGCTCGCGCAGTACAATGCAGTGGGCCGCGACTTCAATTTCGCCTACACCTATGTTGTCGATCCGGCGACGGGCTTGGGCGATCCCAATTACTACAAGCTGCGCGTGGCCGATCGGCAGAGCCTGTATGTCAGCGCACCGACGACGATCAGCCTGACCGACCGGCTGAGCGTGGTGACGACGCCGTACTTCCTGTACACGCACGGCATCATCAACGGCGCCAGCAACCTTAACCTGCGCACCGCTTTCTACGGCACGCAGGCCGCCGGGCCGCTACAGACCGACGGCGTGACCGCCGGCCAGGCAAGCGCGACCGTCATGAACGTCGACCGCTACGATCAGAAGACTTACGGCCAGAACAGCTATCTGCGCTGGAACGTCGGCCTCGCGCAGCTGCGCGTGGGGTACTGGTATTCCAACTTCGTCCATGACGAGAAGGCGGCCTTCCAGGTCGCCGATGCCAAGGGCAACGTTCGTGATCCTTATGGCGACAAGGGATCGGTGCTGACCAGTTCGGGTCAGATCTTCCGCAACTTTGCCGCGCGGATCGAGCAGAACGTCAACGGCGTCTATGCGGACGTGACCGTGAAGCTCGACGACGACCGGCTGCTGATCAATTCGGGCATGAAATATGTCTGGGTCGATCGCCACTCGGTCAGCCCGCTACCCGGCACCGCGATGGAGACGAGCAGCCTCAGCCAGCGGCCGTTGCCCCAGGCATCGATCCGCTACAGCCTTGACGACAAGAACCAGCTCTTTGCCGACATCACCACCGCGTTCCGCGCCCCCTCGGCAGTGTCGTCCTACGTCAACATCTACAATGCGGCGACCGGCGTCGCGTCGAGCACGCCATCGGGCAACTACAAGCCCGAATATTCGGTTGGCCAGGAAATCGGCTTCCGCCACCATGGCGATCTCGTCCACTTCACGATCGCCGCGTTCAACTACGACCTGACCGATCGGTTGGTACAGGGTAGCCAGATCGTGAACGGCACCAGCGTCGGCTTCGCGGTCAATGTCGGCGACCAGTCCGCACGCGGCGTCGAACTCGAGATCGGCCTTGTGCCGTATCATGGCTTCAGCCCCTATGTGTCGGGCCAGTACCTCCACGCTGAGACGAAAGACGATTATCCGGTGCGCGGTCTTTATCTGCCCACAGCCGGCAAGCGCGCGGTGCTTAGCCCCAAATGGGTGACGTCGGGCGGGCTGAACTTCGACAATGGGTCGCTCTTCGCATCGGTCGAAGGCACCTACATCAGTGACCAATATTCGACGTTCATGAACGACGAGGTCCTGCCAGGCTACGCCACCGCGAACGCCACTATTGGCTATCGTTTTACCTCGATCGGGTTTGTGAAGAAGCCGCAGATGCAGCTGAACATGACCAACATCACCAACAAGAAATATCTTTCGGGAATCCAGGGCGTTACCTCGAACGCGCAGGCGACGGTTGCGCGTAATGGAACGACCATCGCCGGTTCTGCGCCGACCTATCTGATCGGGGGCGGCTTCGGAATCAGCGGCACGATCAGCGCCGCCTTCTGACCCGGTCTTCCGCCCCGCGCATGACGTGGGGCGGATTTGTACTTCAAGCTTACGGAGCAGCACTTATGCAACGTCGATCCTTCCTCAAGACTAGCTCGGTTGCCGCGCTTGCCGCTTCCGCCGGCATCGCGCGTGCGCAAATCGTGCCGCCCTTCAAGCGCCAGCCGCGCATAGCCATCGGCGGCATCGCGTCGGAGTGCAGCAGCTACAGCCGCATTCGCGCGCGCCTGGAGAATTTCAATGTCCTGCGTGGCGACGAGATCCTGAACGACGAGCGATTCACCTTCCTGAAGCGCTACGACGTTCCGTTCCTGCCGACGCTGGTCGCCAATGCAGGCTCAGGCGGCCCGATCGCGCGCGATGCCTATGATACGCTGAAGGCGGAATATCTCGGTCGCCTCCGGGCGCTGCTGCCGCTCGACGGCGTATATCTGTCGATGCACGGCGCGATGTACGTCGAGGGGATGAACGATGCCGAGGGCGATTGGTACGAGGCGACGCGTCAGGTTGTAGGCCCGGACTGCATCCTGTCGGCGAGCTATGACCTCCACGGCAATATCAGCCAACGGATCGTCGACAATCTCGACGCGATCACAGCCTATCGAACCGCCCCGCACGTCGACCGCGTCGAGAACACAATGCGCGCGACCGACATGCTAACGCACTGCCTACGCTACGGCATTCGCCCCGGTATCGTCTGGGCAACGATCCCTGTGGGACTAGCCGGCGAGCAGAGCAGCACTGAATGGGATCCGGGTCGGCGCCTTTGGTCCGATCTCAGCGAGTATAATCGCCAGGCCGGCGTGCTCGATGTCTCGCAGCTGGTCGGTTACGTCTGGGCGGACGAACCACGCTCCGCGGCGTCGGTGGTGGTGACCGGCACCGATCCAGCGCTGCAGGCGCGGATCGCCGCCGAACTCGCCAAGCGCTACTGGGATGCGCGCGCAGAGTTCAAGTTCGGTAGCCCGACGGGCACGATCAACGAGACGATTGCAATAGCAGTGGCCGCCAAGACGCAGCCGGTCCTCATTTCGGATTCAGGGGACAACCCGGGCGGCGGCGGCAATGCCGACCAGTCGCTGTTTCTTCAGGCGATCCAGAAAGCGGGCGTGAAGAACGTGCTGATCGGGGGAATGACCGACAAGCCCGCAACCGACGCGTGTTACGCGGCAGGCGTCGGCAAGACGATCGCGATCACGGTGGGCGGTACGCTCGACCCGGTCGAGAGCAGCCCGGTCAAGGTGAACGCGATGGTCAAGTATCTCGCGCCGGTCACCGATGCCAGGGAGCGCGAGGCGGTCATCGAGTTCGACGGCATCACGATGACGCTGTCTTCCAAGCGCCGTGCCTATCACGCGGCGGAAGCGTTCCGCGCGCTCAAACTTGAGCCTACCGCATTCAAGATCGTCGTGCTCAAATGCGGCTATCTCAACCCGACGATGAAGCCGCTCGCCAACCCGCATCTGATGGCATTGTCACCCGGCGCAATCGACCAGGATATTCCGCACATCGCCAACAAGAACCGCGTGCCGACCTATCCATGGGTGCAGAGGCTTCAATATTCGCCCCGGCCGTATAGATCTACCCGGTTCGCTCGGGTTTAATCAGTGAGGGACGTCGGTTAGCCGGCGTTTCCAAACATGAATGAACGTCGGAACTTGGGGAGGGGGTAAGGCACCCTGAGCGTCCATTTCTGGGTCATTAGTGTGCAAACGGGCACCACTCCGCAGACATCAGGCGAAGATGTCGGCGAGCCGGTCGGCGTCGGGGCCGTCCTTCCAGTCGCGCAATTCGATGAATAGCGACGCGCCGACCGTCGTGAACCAGGTCAGCACGACTGTCGTGACGATCGATTGCAACAGCTGGACGATAAGCGACGGTTGCGTCGGCACGGGCATCCGGACTTGCCCCCCGCCGGCGAGCGCACCGAGCGAGCCATAGCCGGCCACGCTACCGACCCCGATCGCGATCGAGACGAGCAGGTAGATGACGAAGGCCAGCAACAGGATACCGAACACATGCCACCGTGCGCCCTTGGTCAAGGCACGGCTGCGGCCGAACGCGCCGAACACGCCCGGACGTTCCGCGACGATCGCGGGCAGGGCGACCGACCACATCACCGCGAGCATGATCCCTGGCACGACTAGGAATATCGTGCCGACCCAGATGCCGAGCAGCATCAGCAAATAGACCGCGAACAATGGCAGGCATCGCATCACCCCGACCTGCAGCATCTCGCGCGGGTTCGCCGGTCGTCCCTCGTCGTGCGCGACCGTCGCCTGGACCAGCGCGCCGCTGGCGATCAGCCACAGCAAGCCGACGATGAGTCCGTAGACCCCGGCCAGCTCATATTGCCTCTGCTGGATATTCTGGAACAGCGCCGCGCCGAGCCCGACCTGGCCGAGCAGGAGCGACGGCAGCGCCATCAAGGCAAAGCTCATGCCGAGGGTCGCGAGCGGATTGTCCTTGATGACGTTCGCGCTGCGTCCGAATACGTTGCCCACGGAAATCCCACGGCGTGTCTCGACGATCGTGCGGCTGGCCATTGTCTTCCCCCAAGTCCCTGCCGGTGATGGTGACAAGCGAACGTCGCGCTGTCCAGTTCGATCGGGACGCACGAATGGCGGATTGCACCGGTGGCCGATCCGGCTAAGTCAGGGTCGGGGGACAGCGCTGCATCGCTGGGAGGGTGACATCGGGGCTTCAGGACATGTTGTGGCTGCTCCTGCTGCGGCGGGGCCCGATCGAATGGCGGCCGCCCATGCGGCGTTGCGCGCCGACCCGTCTATCCAGTTTGGTCTGACGCGCCCGCCGGTGCCGCCCGAGCCGCCGGCATGGCTCAAGGCGCTGGGACGCTGGCTTGCCGATCTGTTCAGGCCGATCGGGCGGCTGTTGCGCTGGCTGACCAACCTGATGCCCGACGCACCTTATGCCCGCATCCTCCTATGGACTCTGCTCGCCGGCATCGCGGCGGCGGTGATCTGGATGGTCGTCGCGCGCATCCGTTCGGGCGAATGGCGTCTTCCCGCGAGACGGCGACACGCCGGTCCGACGCCGGACGCCGATCATGACGAGTGGGTGCCCGACGTGGCGCCGGCTCGGGCCTGGCTGCGCGAGGCGGACCGGCTGGCGGCGGAGGGCCGCCATGCCGAGGCGATCCATTATCTGCTGTTTCATTCGATCGACGACATCGCGCGTCGGCGCCCGGCCCTGCGGCGACCGTCGTTGACCAGCCGCGAACTCGCGTCCGCGCCGATGTTGCCGGCCGCGGTCCGGCCGCTGTTCGCGCGCATCGCCGGGCTGGTCGAGCGTAGCCTGTTCGGCGGACGCCCGGTTAACGACGGGGATTGGCAGACTGCCCGCACGGCCTATGCCGACCTGGCCCTGCCGGGACGGTGGCAGGCGTGAGTTCGGTCGGACTCCACCGCGGGGGCGGTGCGGACAGGGTATTCTTGCCGGTGACGGTGGCGCTGCTGCTGATCATCGGCTTGATCGGTTTTGCGGGATCGCTGCTGTTGGGGGCGTATGCGCCCGATCTGAACGCTGGGCGGAATGCCGGTTCGCATGCGCTGTCCAATGCTGCGACCGGCTATGCCGGTATCGTCGAACTGGCGCGCGCGACCGGGCGCCATCCGCGCGTGCTGCGATCGGACGCTGATTGGAAGACCGAGGATCTGGTGATCGCGACACCCGATCATGGCACGACCGACATGAGCAAGCTCATCGCGGCACGCCGTGGCCTTGCGACGCTGATCGTCCTGCCGAAATGGGCGACGGTCGCCGACGACGAGACGAGTGGTTGGGTGGATATCGCCGGGCTGCTGCCGGCGTTCGACCCCGCCGGCGTTCTCGCGCCTGCGACGGTGCTGAAAGTGACGCGCCGGCCGAGTGGCGCGCGCCCGCTGCGCCCTGTCAGTTGGGCGCTGCCATCGCTGGCGGTATCGGCACCGCAGCCATTGCAGGCGGTCACCTCGGCGGCGTTGCAACCGCTGATCACCGATGATGCGGGCCGGATCGTGCTGGGCCAGGTCGGTTACAGCAGCATCTACGTCCTTGCTGACCCCGACCTGCTCGACAACCACGGCATCCGCCGGCTGGATCGCGCCCGCGCGGCGCTCGACCTGCTCGATTTCGTCAATGCCACCGGCGCCCGCGGCATCGCGTTCGACGTGACGCTGAACGGCCTGGGCGTGGGACGCAGCCCGCTGAAGCTCGCCTTCGAACCGCCGTTCCTCGCGATGACGCTGGCGATCGTGGTGGCGCTGGCGCTGGTCGGATGGCAGGCGCTGGTCCGCTTCGGCGCGCCCCGGCCGCCGAGCCGGGCGATCGCGTTCGGCAAGACCGCGCTGATCGACAACAGCGCGATGATCCTCCGCAAGGCGGGGCGCGAAGGGATGCTGGGCGGGCGCTATGCCGCGCTGATCCGCGAGCGGGCCCGGACGATCTTCGGCGTTCCCGCGCGCATGACCGACGTCGAAGCCGATCGCTATCTGGACGACCTCGGGGGGACGACGCGGTTCAGCGCGCTGGTTGCCGACGCGGGGCGTGCCGAACATCGCACGGATATGCTCGCAGCGGCGCAGGCGCTGCACCGATGGCAACAGGAGAAGACACAGTGACGGTAGAAGAGGTTCAGGCACTTGGACAGGCGATCCGTGCCGAGATCGGCAAGGCCGTGATCGGGCACGACGCCACCGTCGACCTGTTGCTGGTCGCGCTGTTCGCCGGCGGGCACATCCTGCTGGAAGGGCCGCCGGGTACCGCCAAGACGTTGCTCGCCCACGCGTTCGCAAAGACCGTCGGGCTAGAGTTCGGGCGTATCCAGTTCACCCCGGACCTGATGCCGGGCGATATCATCGGCGCCAATTTGTTCAACTTCCAGACCTCGACCTTCACCCTGACGCGAGGCCCGATCTTCACCGAATTGCTGCTGGCGGACGAGATCAACCGGACCTCGCCCAAGACGCAGGCGGCGCTGCTCGAGGCGATGCAGGAGCGCACCGTCACGATCGACGGCGAGAGCCTGACGCTGAGCAATCGCTTCACCGTCGTCGCGACGCAGAACCCGATCGAGCAACAGGGCGTCTATCCGCTGCCCGAGGCGCAGCTCGACCGGTTCCTGTTCAAGCAGACGGTGTCCTATCCGACCGCGGCGGAGGAACGCCGGATCGTCGCGGACCACGGCGCGCGCTCGATGGCGATGTCGCCCGCGGACTGGGGCATCACGGCCTGCGCCGACGCGGCGACGATCGATGCGGCGGTCAGGACGGTCGCGAACGTGCGGCTGGTCGACGAGGTGATCGATTATATCGTCGCGCTGGTCCGCGGCACGCGCGACGTCGCCGATCTGGAAAGCGGCGCCTCGCCGCGGGCGGGCGCGATGCTGGCGGGCGCCGCGCGAGCGCGGGCGGCGTTGGACGGCCGCGACTTCGTCATCCCGGACGACGTGAAGACGCTGGCGCCCGCGTTGCTGCGCCACCGGTTGATCCTGTCGCCCGCGGCGGAGATCGGCGGGCGCGCGATCGAGGATGTCGTCGCGCAGATCATCGAGACTATCGAGGCGCCGCGTTGATCTATCCGACCCGCATCGCGGTGTTGGCGGCGGCGATCGGCGTGCCGGTCACGCTGCTGGTGGCGATGCTGTTTCCCGCAACCTGGTATGCGGGTCTCGGCTGGCCGCTGGCCGTGCTGGCACTCGTGCTCGCCGATGCGGTGCTCGCCGGTGCGCGGTCGCGGGTCGTGCTGGTCCTGCCGCGGTCAGCGGCGGTCGGCGTTCCCCTGATCGTGCCGATCGAAATCGAAATCGAGATCGCGGCGCGTCGGGCGGTGAGTGCGGTGCAGGTCGCACTGGCGCCCGATCCGCTGCTGGCGTTTGCCGGGGCCGCGCCGCTGGAAATTGCGCTGGTGGCGGGCCAGGGCACCGGGACGATCGCGCTGACACCGGTGCGGCGCGGTACGGCGCGGCTCGGCAAGCTCTGGGTGCGCTGGGCAGGGCCGCTGGGTCTGGCATGGCGGCAGGCACGGATCGACGAGGACCGGACATTGCCGATCCTGCCCGATATCGAGCCGGTGCGTCGACACGGCGCGCAGATATTTCAGCGCCATGCGGTGCAGGGCCTGCTGGCACAAAGCGACCGCGGCGACGGCACCGATTTCGACGCGCTGGTCGAGTTCCGATCGGGCGTGGACCGGCGCGCGATCGACTGGAAACAGTCCGCGCGGCACAGGAAGCTCTACGCCAAGGAATATCGGACCGAACGCAACAGCCAGATCGTCTTCGCGATCGATTCGGGCCGGCAGATGTCGGAGCCGGTCGATGGCATCCCGCGCGTCGATCGCGCGGTATCGGCGGCGCTGCTGGCTGGGTGGCTCGCGCTGAAGCTGGGCGACCGGGTGGCGCTGCATGCGTTCGATTCGCGGCCGCGGATGGCCAGCGGCTTCATCGGCGGGGCGGGGGCGTTCACCGAACTCCAGCACCTCGCCGCCGGGATCGACTATAGTGGTGACGAGACTAACTATACCTTCGCGCTGACCACCCTGGCGGCGCGGCTGAAGCGGCGGTCGATGATCGTGCTGTTCACCGAGTTCACCGATCCGATCTCCGCCGACTTCATGGTGAAGGCGGTCGCGCGCCTGCTCAAGACCCATCTCGTGCTGATCGTTGTCCTGCGCGACGACGAACTGGAGACGATCGTCGATCACGCGCCTGGACAGGCCGCCGACGTGACCCGCGCGGTGACGGCCGCGGCGTTGCTGCGCGATCGGCGGCTAGTATTGCTGCGGCTGCGCCATCTCGGCGTCCATGTCATCGAAAGCCCGTACGATCAGGTCGCCGAGCGGCTCGTCCAGGGCTATGTCGACCTCAAGCGGAAGAGCCTGTTGTGAGCGCGTTCGTCAATATTGCACCGCCCCTGCTCAACGCCAGTCGGTTCCGCGCCGCGCATGAAGCGGACTGGACGCGGCTGGAGCATTTGCTCACGCGGATCGAGAAGCGCTCGGTCCGCGTGCTGTCCGACGACGATCTGCTCGCGCTGCCTCTGCTGTACCGGTCCACGCTGTCGTCCTTGTCGGTCGCGCGCGAGACCTCGCTCGACCGCGCGCTGGTCGCATATCTCGAGCAACTGTGCGCGCGCGCCTATTTTCAGCTCTACGGCGTCTCGGATTCGGCGTGGCGGGATCTGGCACGCTTCTTCACCAGGGGGTGGCCGGGCGCGGTCGCCTCGCTGTGGCGCGAGACGCTGGTCATGGCGTTCCTGACGGTCGCGGGCGCGGTTGCGGCCTATCTGCTCGTTCGGGCCGATCCGTCCTGGTATGGCGGGATCGTGCCGCAGGGACTGGCGGGCGGGCGGGATCCCGGCGCGTCGGCGGAATCGCTGCGGGTAACCCTTTATCACAGCCAGGACGACGGGTTGGGCGTCTTCGCGAGCTTCCTGTTCGGCCATAACGCGCAGATCGCGATCTTCGCGTTCGCGCTCGGGTTCGCGTTCGTCGTGCCGACCGCGCTGCTGATCTTCTACAACGGGCTGATGCTAGGCGCGATGATCGCGGTGTTCGCCGGCAAGGGGCTGGGCCTGAACTTCGTCGCGTGGCTGGCGATCCACGGCACGACCGAATTGTTCGCGGTCATCATTGCCGGGGCGGCCGGGATGCGGATCGGCACCGCGATCGCCTTTCCCGGCAGGCAGGAGCGGATGGAGGCGGTGGTCGCCGCCGGGCGCATGGCCGCGGTCGCCACGGCGGGCGTCGTTCTGATGCTCGCGGTCGCGGCGATCTTGGAGGGCGTCGGTCGCCAGGTCGTGACCGGCGACGGCACGCGCGCGGCGATCGGCACGGCGATGCTCGCTGCATGGCTGGTCTATTATTACGGCATCGGGAGGCGTCATGCGTACTGCTCGCCGGACTAAGCCACCCGCCGCGCGACGGCGCAGCTTCGTCACGCCCGAGGGAGTCGACCTGCAGCTCGAGCTCGGCGGGGCGGGCACGCGCGCCGCGGCGTTCCTGATCGACGTCACGCTCATGCTGATCGTGATGATCGCGGTGACCGCCGCCCTGTTCGCGCTGGATCAGGCAACCCGGGCCGACATCGCCAAGATCCTGTGGTTGATCGGCGCGTTCGTGCTGCGCAACGGCTGGTTCGTCTTGTTTGAGATGGGCGGGCGCGGCGCGACGCCCGGCAAGCGGCTGATGGGCCTACGCGTGGTCGCGCGCGATGGGGCGCGGCTGACCGCCGGCGCGGTGCTGGCGCGCAACGCGATGCGCGAGATCGAGGTGTTCCTGCCGCTTTCGTTCCTTGGGGCGCAGGCGGCGGCGGGAACCGCGGATGCGTTCCTGACGATCTTCGCCATGCTCTGGACCGGCATCTTCCTGTTCTTCCCGCTGTTTAACCGCGACCGGTTGCGGATCGGCGATCTCGTCGCCGGCACCTGGGTCGTGCAGACCGCTGTCCGCACGCTCGCCGCAGATCTCGCGCCGACCAGCGATCGGCCGCGACGCGTCTTCTCGGAAACCGCGCTTGCGCTGTACGGCATCTACGAACTGCAAGCCTTGGAAGACGTGATCCGCGGCGGCGACGGTCTCGCCCGGATCACCGTCGCGGCCGCGATCCGGCGCAAGGCGGGCCTCGCCGACGATGGCGACGACGACGCCTTCCTCGCCGATTATTATGCCGCGCTGTGCGCCCGGTTGGAAGGCGGGCTGCTGGTAGGTCGACGCCGGCTCGACAAGCTTAGTGCCGTAAACCATTAAGAGTTGTTGGGACCGCGCAGTGGGATGCATAGTCCGTTATCGGTCACCGCGGTGATTGTGCGATTGTGCTTCCTCAGTTCGGTAGTCAGAGGCGGCGAGCAGACTCGCGATGCCTAGCACCACGAGCAGCACCACGTGCGAGCTCGGCGCACCGCGACGCGGCGTCTAAAGGCATGATTTCCCATCGCCGATACGGCGTGCCGCGCGATAGTTCCAGTTCCGTCGCGGCGGTCGAGATGTTGAAGGCGTGCTTTTTGACGGCCTGCTCGATCGCCTGCCGCTCGCCGCGGTCGAGTTTGAGGTCGTTGACCGATGCGGCCTCGGCTTCCGGCGCAGTCCGACCGAGTGGTAATTCGGCCAAAGCATCGGCGGCGTGATGCGGCGTTGCTCCAGCGCGGTCAGCAATTTCGGCTGGAGTTGCAGCGTCAAATTGCCGACATCGTCTAGGAACAGCGTACCGCCATCCGCTGACTGGAACCGACGTATGCAATCCGCGCGTGCGCCGGTTAACGCGCCCACCATACCACCGGCAGCGTGACTATCGCGGTCTGCCATTGATGAACGGACGTCTCGAGTTGGGAAGGGCTGGAAACGTGACGAGTGTCTGGAAGTGGGTCCTCAGTATCAGGGAAAGTGAAAACTGCCGTACTCTGTTCAGCGCCTATGGACTGACAGTCGACGAACCTAGCGCAGTCCCATCCGATCTAGCTTTTTCAGCAGGCCGACCCGCGAAAGGCCGAGGTTGCGGGCGGTGTGAGTGTGGTTATGGCCGGTCAGTACGAGCGCCTCGGTGATACGGCGGTACTCAAGCGCTGCTATCTCCTCCTCGAGCGTCTGTGGCGTCCCGACGGTTGGCAGGTCTGCGACAGCGTCGCCGACGGCGAAGGCGAGATCGGCTGCGCCGACATCGACGCCGGTTGCCGATCGAGGGGCCAACGCGGCCGCACATTCGACGGCCGCGCGCAGTTCACGGACGTTGCCGGGCCAGCGCCGCTTCGCCAGCCAGTCCAGCGCGTCCGGTGTGAACTGGCCGGTGCCGTCGCTGG
>Ga0308170_10003218_pt1 | contig 13500 bp, 18 predicted proteins | sample PhyBR2_2_FD_202136 | JGI IMG/M metagenome (GOLD analysis project Ga0308170, IMG submission 202136) | Phyllosphere microbial communities from UC Gill Tract Community Farm, Albany, California, United States - DLSLSB.R2 | ecosystem: Host-associated > Plants > Phyllosphere > Unclassified | place... | reverse complement strand
CTTTCGGCCCCCCGCCACGACCCCCCCCCCCCACCCCCCCCCCCCCCCCCCCCCCCCCATCGCCTTCTCCGTCTCGCTCGTCACAGGTCACGCCCATCGCCTCTTCGCCCTACATCCCGCCGCACATCCGCAAGGCCGCCATGTCGGCGTCGTTGGCGTCGTCGTCGCGCAAGGAGAACGTCCCGCTCGGCTGGTTCGACCGGTCGGCGTGCCCCGAGCCCGAGGACAGCTTCTACTCGCACGTGTCGAGCACGTTCAGCACGCCGCCGTTCGGCTCGACGCCCAACACGAGCTTCCCTCAGCTCTCCTCGTCCTCGTCGACGTCGTCGGCGCGCGACAAGGTCAGCCCTCGCCTGTCGCGCACGGGCACGCCCTCCTCGCCCGCCTCGCACGGGTCGCACCCGCTCTCGCCGCCGAGCATGGGCATCATCGAGCCCTCGCCGCCTTCGCGCGCCTTCCGCCAGGGCCTCTTCCCCTCGCGCCGTCACTCGCACCCCGCCCAGATCCTCGAGGACGACGAGCACGACGACGACAGCCTCGCCCACCCGACGCCCTCGGGCTCGGAGCGCAGCTGGGCCGACGAGGTCGAGGCCGAGTACGCCAAAAAGCACCACGTCCCGCTGTCGCCGGCCGAGGAGGCGCTCCTCGGGCAGGACGGCGCCGACGGAGCGAGCGAGGGCGGCTTCGACGTCCAGATCGCGGTCCAGCTCCGCCGCGAGAGCGCCTTCACGGTCGCCTCGAGCGCGATCGGCGTCCCCGAGGACGAGAAGGAGATGCGGGAGGGAGCGTGCACGGGCTGCGGCGCCGACCAGACCGACTGCTTTGTCAACCTCGTGCGTCCCGCTCCCTCTCTCTCTCTTCTCCTCCTGCGCCGCTCCTGACACAGCTTCTTCCTCGCGCACAGACCCCTTGCGGCCACGCCCTGTGCCCCGTCTGCATCAACGCGCTCGTCAACGCCGCCGCGCACAAGCCTCCTCGCCCGACCACGTGCTTCGCTTGCGCGTCGGCCGTCCGCAGCTTTGCCGCCACGGTCCCTGCCGCCGAGTCGGGCAAGGGCCTCGTCACGGCCTTTCTCGACACGCTCGCCGCCGGCCAGATCGAGCGCCGCCAGTCGGTCGTCGCGCCCGTCGACGTCCTCACCGGCGAGGGCGTCGAAAGCATCGAGATGCGGCGCAGGCGCCGCCGCAGCTCGGTCGTCGCCGCCGCTCTCGCAACCGTCTTCTCATCGCCAATCAACGCGCACCGCACTTCGTTCGCCACGTCGATGTCGTCGGCCGGCACGGTCGCCGAGGAGTACAGCGACGTCGGTTCGCTCGAGTCGCTCGAGTCGCCCCTCGCCCGCCGCAGTCGCCCCAACAGCGCACCCCTCACGGCGTCGCCGACGATGCGCATCAATGGTGCGCCTCTCGGCGAGGGCTCGGCGCCGCACGACCAGCACGGCCGGCCTCTCGCCCAGCGCAGCACAGCCACCGAGTCGATCGCGTTCACGCAGGACCTCTTCTCCACGGCCTCGAGCCCGGCGCTCAGCCGCCGCACCTCGTCCATCATCATCCCGCCCGTCGCCTGGCGCGCCAACATCGACTGGCCCGTCGTGCGCATCGACAACGTGCCGTGGGAGGTCACGGTCGACGAGGTCGAGGCGTGGCTGCCTCGCGGCACGCTCGCGAGCGACAGCTGCGGCACGAGCGGCGGCAACGGCGAGGCGATCGAGGAGGTGCAGGACGACGAGGGCAGGGTCGGCGACGGCGAGGGAGTCACGCTCGCCGTGCACATCATCTGCAGCCGGTGCGTCGACAGGTTCTCTCCCTCGTTACCTCTTTCCCTCGGCATGGTCGTCTCGCTGTGCTATACGTATTGACTCCCGAACCGCGCCCACCTGCAGTGACGACGGCCGCACGCTCAACCAGGCCTACATCGAGTGCTCGTCGCGCGCCGCCGCCCGCAAGATCGTCCGCCTGCGCGACGGCGTCAAGCTCCGCAACCGCACGATGCACGTCGCCATGTCGAGCCAGAGCGAGCTCCTCGGCACGGTGCGTCCTCTCTCTTCCCTCGCGCTCGGACCCCTCACACGTCGACCTTCTCAAATCGCTCAGGAGCTGACGTTCCCTCCGCCCTCGTCCCTCTGCGCCTCACAGGTCTTCCCGACGTACCGCCCCGGCTTCGAGGGCCTCAAGCCGTACTCGAACGACCGCCAAGGAACGGCTGCGCCCATCCCGCTCCTCGTCCAGACTGAGCTCACGGGCTTGCTCAACCTCTGCCGCCTCGAGGTGCGCTCGTCCCTCCTTCTCGCTCGCCCTTTCAGAGAAGCCAAGCTCACCTTGCACCTCTGAAACAGTCGATGCACGCGCGCAAGGCGCCCGAGAGGCCCTACTTCAACCTCGTCACGCTCGTCGAGAAGGTGCGTCGGGCTCGCTCCCCTCTCGCTCTCGCCTTCCAGCTTCTGAACGTGCAAGGGTCCGAGCTGATGCCCCTTCGTGCTTGCTCGCAGATGCCCTGGGCGTACCCGCAGTTCTACAACAGCGCCGCCGTCGTGCGCATGTTCAAGACGGCCTGCGCCGCCATCGAGATCCTCGCGACCGTCAAGCGCACCGTCGTCGAGTGGCAGGACATTCTCGCCGTCCTCGTGCGTACCGCTCTCTCTAATCTTCAGGCCGGCTCTCCTCCTGCGAGTGTGCGCTGACGTCGAGAGGTCCGTGCGCAGGTCGACGCCATCCTGCGCTGCCCCGTCTTCCGCCCTCAGCAGAAGCAGCAGGCCGTCCACCTCGCCGCCAGCCTCGGCTACGAGCGCTACGAGTCGATGACGAGCATGCGCGTGCGTCGTCTCGTCCTGCTCACGCACCTCGTCAGCGCCGACCTGACCTTTCGTTTCGCCCGCTCGCAGGGCCCTCTTCCGCACGTCGCCGCGCCAGGGACCGTCGCCGGCGTCTTCGACGGCTTCTCCTTCCCCTTCAAGCCCTCCTCGCTCCAGCAGCCCTACGTCTCGGCCGCCCCTCGCCCGGCCGCGCACGACTCGACGCTCGACCCGCTCGACCCGCTCTCGCCGCTCGGTGCCCCGCCGGGCTTCACGGTCACCGAGCGCTTCAAGCGCACAAGCGCGCACTCGGCGTCGGTCACCTCGTCGTCGATGAGCGGCGCGCCGGCCCACAATTACGAGCACCGCCGCCGCCGCTCGTCCCTCGTCGCCGAGCTCGGCATCGACCCGGCCCTGCTCGACGCCGTCGCGAGGGCGCTCGGCGTCGACCTCGTCGGCTCGTCGGCGCACGAGGAGGGCGAGGAGGGCGGCGCGCCTGTCGAGTCGAGGTCGTAGGGGAGGAGGTCGTCGTCCGCTCGTTCGCTTGGTTCCCTTCGCCGTGCCTTTCTTTCCTTGCACCCCTTGCACTCTCTCTCTCTCGCACAGCCCCTCGCATTTTGCCTAGCAGGGTCTCTATCTCGCAATGACGCTTTGCATCTACAAATACTACGAGCGGCGCGAGATAACGAACGAGAGAGACCAGCTCACTGCGCGAAAAGGAGCGCCTGACCCGGCCGCACGACGTCGCCCACCTCACAGGCGACGCCCGTCACCTTCTTGCCGACGAGAGCTCGAGAGACCTTGACCGAGACCTCGGTCTTCATCGCTTCGAGCTTGACCGGCACGACGTCGCTCGTGAGCACGTCGCCGACCTTGACGCCGAGCGACCGCACCGTCGCGAGCACGGGCGACTTGAGCGGCGTGCCCGTCACTGGGAGGAGGTGGAAAAAAAAGGAGGAAGAGTCACGTCAGCCAGATGTTGAGCGGCGACGAGCTGAAGGAGGAGAGGAGCCGACGCACTCGAGCCCGACTTGCCGCCCGACCCAGACGCCGCAGCCGCAGCTTCGGCCTCCTTGGCCTTCTCCAGCTGCTCCTGGTACTCGGCGACGTAAACGGCCTCCCTGCGCGCGAGCGAGAGAGAGCGAGCGAGAGAGAGAGAGAGAGCTGTTAGCTGCGGACCCGGCCGAGGCACGATGGACGACGAGAGGGGACGCACTGCTTGTTGAGCGCCGTAAAGCCCTCCTTGCGAAGAGGCGCGAGCTCGTCCGCCTCGGCCTTGGTCTTGCGCTCAAACTCGAGCACCTCCTTGGCCGAGATCTTGAAGTTCTCGATCTTGGGCTTGTACGAGCCCGCCGTGAACGCCTTCTCGATCTGCGGGCGGCGACGGCGAGAGGGCGCAGGGTCAGCATCGACGTCTCGATATTGATGCTAGCGAGGGAGAAAGCAAGCGCACCTTGAGAAACTCGTCCTCCTCGAGAGGGAGCCAGTGCACGACGTCAAAGTTGCGCAGCAGGAACTTGGCCTCGTAGTCGCTCCCGGCCGCCGCCTCGTACCGGCCCCAGGGCGAGAAGGGCGTGAGCGTTTTGCCGAGGAGCTGGTACCCGCCGGGGCTGTCGACCGGGTAGATGGCGCTCATGACGCCGGCGAGGCCGAGAGAGCCGGCGGGCGTGAACGTCCGGGTCGGGCTGTGCGAGGAAGCAGCGTCAGGGAGGGCGGAAGGTGAGGAAAGGAGGGAGAGCAGGACGCACTTGTACTTCTGGCTCGAGAAGATGCAGCGCTGCGAGAACGGGCCCATCATGGGCAAGCCCGCGAAGAAGCTTCGGGACACGACGTACCAGTCGGCCGAGCAGAACGTGTCGGCGACCTCCTGCGGGCCCGTCATCGCGTTCGCCTTGGCGAGGTACTCGATGTTGCTGTCGAGGTAGACGGCCTGGGTGCGGCCGGTCGACTCCTTGTACCGGCGCATCGTCTCGGCGAGGCTCGAGTCGTTGAAGACGACCTGCGACACGGCATGAGGCAGCGTCAGGACGCGCACAGGAAGTAGAGGAGAGCGAGAGAGGACGCACAGGAAGATGGATGCGACGAGAGGGGACGACCTGGTCGAGCGACTCCTCGGCGAGGCCAGTCGAGGTCGAGATGAGAAGGTCGACGAGCTCGCTCTGCGGCAGGATCTCGGGGTGGAACTTGACGAGGAGAGAAGCGACGCCCGGAATGAAGGCGTAGAGACCTGCAGGTGCAAAAAGTCAGAGGGCGAGCGAGACATCGGGAAGGAGGACGAGGTCGACGAGGAAGACGAGGACGGACCCGAGACGTTCTTGGCTCGCAGACGGCGCTCCCAGAGCTCTGCGATGAGGCGAGTGCGGAACGAGAGGGTCTGCTCCTCGCCGATGTCGATCTGGATGCCGCCGTCGCCCGACTGCGTGCGAGCTTGAAGTCAGGGTCCGAGCGCGGGGACGACCGCCTCACCTCAACCCGCGCAGCGAGAGATGGAACATAGCTAGACGCACCTGCTTGAAGCTCAACCTCGGTGCTTGAACCGCCTCGTCTGCCTCGATGACCTTGATGACGCCGTCCGAGATGGTCGTGCTCGAGCCGGCAGGAACGTCGAGCGGGAACGGCACGACGGCATGGGTTGAGCCCGTCTTGACGGCCTCGGCGACAGCGTCGAGCCACGCCTGCTGCTGCTCGGTCTGCTCGGCGAGCGAGTCGAGCGCGGGCTGGACGAAGCGGAACGTGTCGCCCGACCGGAGCTGACCCATCTTCCACCAGTCGGCCTGGACCTGCGCACGATGAGGACATGGATCGAGTCAGCTTCAGCGGCGCGAGAGCGAGAGGGACGAGATGAGGGAGAGGGCGATCGAGGAGGCGAAGGAGGGGGAGGAGGGCGAGGAAGAGGAGGAAGGGAGCGAGGAGGGAGAGAGACTGTGGACGCACCAGGCCGAGGACGCAGATCAAGCCGCCGCAGTCGGGGCCGTCGCTGCCGAGCAGCACGGGCACGTCGCCGTTCATGTTGACGTTGCCCGTCGTGTAGCCGTGCTCGACGCAGTTGCTCGGGTGCGACCCGCCGGCGCCGCCGTCGGCCCGGCTGTACTTGAGCGGCTTGAGCCCTTGCAGCCGGATGCCGAGCCGGTTCGAGTCGGACGAGACGGTGTAGGTCGTCGAGTACAGGAGCTCGCGGTCCTCGGCGAGAAGGTAGTCGTCGTCGGCCTGCGGGCCGACAAGGGCGGCGAGGGTCCAGCTCGAGGGGTACGACGGGATGGCGGCGGCGGGAAGGGTAAAGTCGCGCGCGTCGGAGATTGGCGTGGCAGAAGGAGCGAGCGAGATGATGTCGCCGGCGACGACCTCACGACCCTGCGGTACGTTGGAGAGTTAGCTCTCGTCGCGCTCGAAAGACTCTTGCAGACGGCCGCTCGGCGAGAGGCGACAGGTGAAGAGCGAGACGCACCTGTACGCCGCCGAACTTGGCTGCGGTGAAGGTCGACTTGGAGCCCGCAAAGAGCGGCACGTCAGGAAAGCCACCCTGGACGGCGATGTAGATGCGCTGGCCGCTGCGCTCGCACGCGCCGATCTCGAGCGTCGCACCTGCTGGGACGACGAAGCGCGACCACATGGGCTTCTTGTCCTCGTCGACGAAGATGTCGGCCTCGGCGCCCGTGACGGCGACGACGGCCGTCGTGCTGAACTTGAGCGACGGGCCGCCGACGGTCGCCTCGAGGAGCTCGACCTCGGGCGAGTTGCCGACGAGGAGGTTGGCCGTCTTGGCGGCGAGCGGGTCGGCAAAGCCGCTGCGAGGGATGCCGTCGCCGCCGGAGGGAAGACGAGGTCGGCCGTCCTGGACCGTCGTCGAGATGCCACCGTCGACGACCTCGATGCAGGCGGGCGTGTAGGGGAACGTGTCGAGGAACTTGGTCGTCACCTCGCCGGCGACGAACTCTGCGAGGGAAAGAGTCAGCCTCGGCGCACGTCAAGGACTTCCTCGGGATGGGCTCGAGCGCAAGAGGGGACGCACCTTTGCAGTTGACGATCGTGCGCAAGTACTCGAGGTTGGTCGACGTGCCGCGCAGAAGCGTGTTCTTGAGCGCCTGGTCGAGCCGAGTGCGAGCCTCCTCGCGAGTCGAGCCGTGACAGATGAGCTTGGCGATCATCGGGTCTGCGCCGTTGCTGCGTCAGCAAGCAGCACACCTCGAGGCAGTGCAGGTACCAAAGGGGAGAGACGCACCGAAGAAGGGCGACACCGAGGTGCCTGTCTCGACCCAGGTGTCGACCCTGATCCAGTCGGCCGAGGGAAACTCGACCTCCTGGAGCAAGCCCGGCGACGGCTTGAAGTTGAGGTGCGGGATCTCGGCGTAGATGCCTGCATGTAGCGAATGTCAGCGAGCACTAGGCCAAGGCGGGAAGGAGGAAGAGAGCGGGACGCACGGGCCTCGATAGCATGGCCGTGCGCGTCGGCGACCTCGTCCTGCGCGGGCAAGGTGAACGACGACGGGTCCTGGCTCGCGAGGCCGAGCTTGATCATGAGCCCGACGAGGTCGAGCCCTGGTCGCACCATCTCGGTCTGTTGCGCGAGGGGAGAAGACGTGAGCTCCCGAGGTCAGGCCGGCGGGCCGAGGAGGAGAAGGGACGCACCACGGCGTGCTCGACCTGGATCCGGCTGTTGAGCTCGAGGAAGTAGAACTTGGCCTGCGTGTTGTCGACGATGAACTCGACCGTGCTGCGCGCGAAGGCGAAAGTTAGCTCTGTTCGAGAGCTCGTCGACGGCGAGGAGGAGGTGGACGCACCCGGCCGACCGGTACTTGATGAGCTCGCACAGCCGCACCGCCGCCGAGCACATGGCCTCGCGCATCTCAGGATGCCGGTCGACGAACGGCGACGTCGCCTCCTCGAGCACCTTCTGCTGCCGCCGCTGCGCGCTGCACTCGCGCTCGCCGCAGTGGATCACCTTGCCCTCGCCGTCGCCGAAGACCTGCACCTCGATGTGCAGCGCGCTCGGGATGAACTTTTCGACGAAGACGCCGGCGTTTGAAAAGAGTGTCTGCGCGCAGAGGGAGGAGCGTGAGCTCTAGAAGAGGTGCGAGCGGTCGGCGGCGAAGGAGGGACCGGCGCACCTTGGTCATGCCCACCGTGCTCTCGAAGTTCTCCCGCAGCTCGTCCTCGCTGTAGCAGATCGACATGCCCATTCCACCGCCGCCGCCCGTCGCCTTGAGCATGATCGGGTACCCAGCTCGCTGCGCCTGCTCGAGCGCGGCGTCGAGCGTCGAGACGAGCTCCGAGCCGGGCAGGACGGGCACGTCGGCTGCGATTGCGCGCGCTCGTGCTTCATGCTTGAGGCCCATGGACGCGATCTGCTCGGCGGTCGGGCCGAGCCAGAGCAAGCCCGCGGCTTCGACCTTGGCGGCGAATTCCTGCAGGGCGACGACGCCGTCAGCGACTGCACAGGTTCGACTGACTCGGGGAGGGCTCGGGACGCACCTCGTTCTCGGAGAGGAAGCCGTAGCCGGGGTGGATCATGGTGGCGCCCGTGTCGCGGCAAGCTTGAAGGACGGCGTCCCTGCAGGAGGAGAGGGAGGCGGGGTCAGCGGCTGCGGTCCAACTCTCGAGAGCGCAGGGAGAGGGAGCGCACTGGTTGATGTAGGCTGAGACGAGCACGGCCTCGTCGGCCTGGAGTGCGTGCGGCGCAGCGGCATCTGCGTCCTGGTAGACGGCGACGGTCGGGAGGTCGAGGTCGCGCGCCGAGCGCAGGATGCGCATGGCGATCTCGCCGCGATTGGCGATGAGGAGCTTGTGCTGGCGCGGTGCCATGGTCGTGCGTGCGGTGGTGGGCGAGATGTCGAGGTCGGGTTGGAGGAGCGAGGTGTGGGGAAGGCTGGCGGGCGAGGTGACGGCGCGGGGGAGGGCGTGTGGTGGGCTCGCGGGTCGTGTACAGAGTGTGTGAAGGGCGCGGGTCGTGCTCGAACGCTGCCGAGGCCGTGTGGGGCGAGCGAGGACGAGGATCAGGTGGTCGAGGTCGTCGTCGTACGCGTCTCGGCGGCGAGGAAGTGCGGCCGACGGAAGCTGGCCGGGCTCGAGGTACGCCTTTGTCCGCTCGAAGCGCAGATTCGCACACAGGCCCAATCATGCCTGCGCGCGATCGGGCTGCTGTCGTCCGAGAAGGTGGAGACGCGCAGAGCTCGCAAGGGTGCGGAGACCGCGGGGGCGAGCCGCCGTCGACACGCTCTCGTGGGCGCAATCTTCTCGTGCATGCACGCTCTCTGCACGGCTCGAGCATCTGGACGAGCGAGGACCGAGCGGCAGTCCAGCCGTGGACCTCCTGCGGCCGGCCGAAGCAGAGTCCGAGGTGCAGCTCGAAGCGCACGGCCCGGTCCTCCTTCGCACGCTCACGAGGACAGCTCTCAACAGTCGGGTAAGGCTGAGCAGGATCACAGAATGGATATGTACAGGGAGGAGAGCGAGCTGAGCTACGCCGCCTGCGACGCGCCGGCGCCCTTCTTGACATCCTCGATCGCTCGCCGCACCGCTCCTGCCACGTCGACCGCGCCCGGAAAGTCGCCGTGCACACAGATCGACACCTTGGTCGTGCCAGCGGGGAAGCTGAGCTCCTTCAGGCCCGACTTGGACGTCCAGGTGCCCGTCTCGATGAGGCGGCGAGCCTGCGCGCGAGAGGCTGGAGGTCAGCCGACGAGCAGCAGCAAGAGGGGAAGAGAGCGCGACGCACCCGCTTGTACACATCGTCGGGAGTCACTGGGTCGCGCAGCGCAGCCGAGCGGGGCGCGAGGAGGTTGCCCTCGTCGCTGTAGAGCACGTCGACATACCTGCGCGACAGCGAGACGAGAATCAGCGCGCCGCTCGAGCACCTCGACAAGGAAGCACGACAACGGCGCAGGTCGAGGGGATGCAGGACGCACCATTCGGGGATGAACTCTGCGCCCTCGAGCTCGCACGCCTCCTGGTGCGCCGTGGCGGGCATGCCGAGCATGGGGACGCCGTACATCTTGGCGAGCTTGGCGATCTGCCGTGCGAGGTCGACGTCGCGCGCGGCCATGACGTACGCCTGCCCATGCGGCTTGATGTGCGAGAGGGGAAGGCCTTCGAGCTTGAGGAACCCGACGAGCGCGCCGATCTGGTACAAGAGGCAGTTAAAGTAGCTGTCCGGCGGGAGGTGCATGACCCGCCGACCAAAGCCCTGCTGATCTGCGTCGCATGTGTAGCTAGGTCAGCTTGGGGTGATCGCGCAGGAGCGGAAGGAGAGAGGAGCACGACGCACCTGGGAGCGAGGGGTGCGCGCCGATGCCGACGCCGTGCTGCCGCGCGAGGGCGGCCGTCTTGGCCATCACGTCGAAATCGGAGCCGTGGAAGCCGCAGGCGGCATTGACGAGCGAGACGAGCGGAAAGAGGGCCTCGTCGTCGCCCTGCGGGGGAGGGAGCAAGAGTCAGCGACCCCCCAAGCGGCTTCGCGGTGCGCACCGGTACAGAGAGAGGACGTACAATGGTGTACTGGCCGAAGGACTCGCCCGCATCGCAGTTGAGGGAGGCTTGGAGCGGCATCGGGGGTCGGCTCGAGGTGATGAGGATGAGCCGGGTGGTGGAGCGGGTGACGGGTGGCTGGCGGTGGCGTGCGAGGTGTGTGTGCGGGGCAGTGGCGCTCTGCTGTGCTGGTCAGCAGGCTCGCAGGCTGCGGTGGACGAGAGCGAGCCGCTGCCCCCCTTCGTCGCCTCGATCTCGTCGCAGCTCGCCTTCCTCCTCCTCCCCCACCCTTTCTCCGCATCCAGGGCCGCTGCCGCCCCCTGCCGCTTGTCCCCTTTGCGCAGGTCCGCCTTATCTCGCCGACCTTCCGACGCCAGCTTCCGCCAGCTCCCTCCCCCGACGCTCGTCGGCGTCGACGTCGTCCTGCCTCCGCCGCCGGGGCGAGCTCCATGCAGCGGGCTCTTCGCGCAGGCGAGCTAGGCTGCGGCTCTGCTGGACGAGAAGGCTCGAGGATGGCGCGCAGCCTGCAGTCTCGAGGTTGTGCGAGCCGGGCGGCAGCGGTCGGCGGAGATTGCCCCGTCGTCGGACCTGCGCGAGCCGATTGCTCTGCTGCTTTCGCACGCGACGCTGGAGCCCCTGCCCGGCCAGTTGCGTACTAGCCGCCGCTAGGGCACGCTTCTCTCCGGCAGAAGCTGCCGTCGTTGCCCTGCGCCGATACCAGAGCTGCTCCTCCGCTTCCTCCCCTCTCTTCCTCCCGCTATCTCTCGCACCGCTCGCTATGAACGTCCTCAAGAAGGTCGACGCTGCCATCTCCGTCAAGCACGAGGCCGGGTGGAACGCCAACGTCTCGACGCGCTGGTCCAACGCAGGTGCGCTCGCCCTCTCTCGCTCCTGCGCGAGCTCGTTCTGACGCTCCTCACGCTTGCAGACCTCGACCCGGTGCCCAAGGCGCAGCGCACATGGACGGGCTGGGACATCTGCTCGTACTGGATCAGCGATCAGCGTGCGTCGCTCCTCTTGAACCCGCCCGCGCGAGCCCGACTGACCTCGTCCCTCCCTGCTCGCAGTTGCGCCCGCAACCTGGATGCTCGGCTCGTCCCTCGTCGCTCTCGGCCTCACCGCACGACAGGCCATCCCCCTCTCCTTCGTCGGCTTCGTTTTCATCGGTATCGTCATAGCGCTCAACGGCAGAATCGGGTCTACGACGCACTGCACGTTCCCCGTCATCGTGCGTCCCGCTCTCTCCTCTCCTTTTCTCGCTGCCCCTCTCGGCGCACGTCCGAGCCTTGCTGATTCTAGTGAGCTCGTCCCCGACGCAGGCCCGCTCGTCGTTCGGCATGTGGGGTGCCTACGCGCCCATCCTCGTGCGCTCGATCCTCGCCCTCCTGTGGCTCGTCATCTTGACCTGTGCGTCCTCTCTCTGCATCAGGCATCTCGATTCGTCACCCAGGCTTTGTGCCGAGGAGGAAGTGAGCCCGAGCGTTGACTCGTCTCGTCCTGCACGCAGACCAAGGAGGCGGCATCGTCGTCGTCATGCTCGGCGCCATCTGGCCGAGCTTCCTCAACATCCGCAACACGCTGCCCGAGGACCTCGGCATCACGACGCAGGGCATGATCGGGTTCCTCATTCTGTGGCTGTTCCAGGCGCCGCTTGCCTGCGTCCCGATCCGCAAGCTCGCTCCCTTCTTTCACTTCAAGGTGCGCCGTTCCCTCCCTCCGTCTTCCTCCATGACGTGCATGAGCTGAAGCAGTTCCTTCTACAGGCTGTCGTGTCGTTCATCGGCTTCGGCGGGCTCTTCATCTGGGCGCTCGTCGTCACCAAGGGCAAGGGCCTTCTCCTCACGGGCACGTTCGACGAGGCGCTGCTTCCTCGCGGCTCCAAGAGCTGGGCCATGATCCAGGGCATCAATACTTGCGTCGGCCTGTACTCGACTGTCAGCAGTGAGTCGCCGTCGCCAGTCCGAGCGCACCTCGTCCCTCCCCTCGCTCCTCGGCTGACTTGGCCTCCTTCGTGCGCAGTCAACATCCCCGACTTCTCTCGCTTCGCTCGTCAGCCCAAGTCGAACTGGGGCCAGATCCTCACTCTACCGTGCGTCCTCTCCCCGCCGCCGTCGACGAGCAAGTCGAGCTCCTCGTCGAGCTCCTTGTCGACCGTCGCTGACTCTCTCTCTTTCTCTCGCCTGCAGCATCACCGGCGCCATCCCGATCGCCATCTCGATCTGCTGCGCACAAGCTGCGAAGCAGAACTACGACGCCGTCGTCTTCGATCCGGCGTCGCTGTGCGCGCTCTTCGACAGTCGGGCGGCCCGCTTCTTTTCGGCCTTCTCTTTCTTCATTGCGACGCTCGGGGTGAACCTGAGTGCGAACCAGCTCAGGTACGTTCTCTTGTTGTCGCTGAAGAGCTTCGGCGACCCCTACGGAACCCGCTGCTGACCCTCGAGCCCTTCTTACAGCTTCTCCGTCGACATCACCGCCGTCGCGCCTCGTTGGCTCACGGTCTTCCGCTCCTCAATCCTGGCGAGTATCCTGTGCTGGGCGACAAACCCCTGGCGTATCGTGAACAACGCGCCGTGAGCTCATACCCCCCCTCCGTCGCCGTCGAGCCCGAGGCCCGAGCGCTGACTCTCCCTCGTTCCCTCGGCCCACAGCTCCTTCTACAACTTCCTCTCGGCCTACCCAGTCTTCCTCGCACCCGTCGCAACCATCATGGGTGCGTCAATTGCTCGCAGGCCGGCTCGAACGCTCAAACTGACCTTCCTGACCCGCCCGCAGCAACCGACTTTTTCCTCATCAAGAAGCAGAAGGTCGACATCCGCGAGTTCTACAACCCTCGCGGCATCTACATGTACTTCTACGGCTTCAACTTGCGCGCGCTCGGCGCCTGGCTCTTTGCCTTTGCGCCCAACCTACCCTCGTTCGCCCACGCCGTCGACCCGAGCAACCCCGACGTCTTTCCCTGGCTCTACAAGTTCAGCTGGTTCTTCTCGACCGCAAGCACCGTCTTCTGGTTCTGGCTCCTCAACTTCCTCTTCCCGGCGCACGCAACTCGGATCGAGGAGGCCGTCTACGAGGTGCACCAGGTGCGTCTCCTCTCGTTCCTCTCGCTCGCTTCCCTCTTCACCGACTCGACGCTGACTCTTGCCCTCTCGCAGCTCGAGGACAACGAGGAGTCGGCGATTGGCTCGAGCGACGCAGAGAAGGAGATTGACGTCGACAAGGAGTACAGCACCGGCGTCGTCTCGGTTTGA
>Ga0308170_10003217_pt1 | contig 13504 bp, 11 predicted proteins | sample PhyBR2_2_FD_202136 | JGI IMG/M metagenome (GOLD analysis project Ga0308170, IMG submission 202136) | Phyllosphere microbial communities from UC Gill Tract Community Farm, Albany, California, United States - DLSLSB.R2 | ecosystem: Host-associated > Plants > Phyllosphere > Unclassified | place... | reverse complement strand
CGTCTTCCAGCAGCAGGCGGCTGCCCCAGGCCAGCGCGATCGAGCGCGGGTCCGAGATCGCCTGGCCCAGCGCCTTGCCGTCGATGAGGGCGATGCGTTTGCCGTCGATGCCGCGCCGCGCCAGCATGGCGGCCAGCGCCATGCCGACCGGGCCGGCGCCGCAGATGGCGACGTCGGCCCGCAGTGTTTCTTCAGTCCTTGCTTGTTCCGTCATAGTCCCTTTCCAACCAGAGCCTCGATTTCCTCCACCGTCTTCGGTGCGCTCGCGGTCAGGATGCGGTAGCCGTCTTCAAGCACGACCACGTCGTCCTCGATGCGGATGCCGATGTGCCAGTACTCCTCCGGCACGCCCTCCGCCGGGCGCACGTAGATGCCCGGTTCCACGGTCAGCGCCATGCCGGGCTTCAGCGGGCGCGAAGGCTTGTCGGCCTGCGCCAGGTCGCGGTAGGCGCCGACGTCGTGCACGTCCATGCCCAGCCAGTGGCCGGTGCCGTGCATGTAGAAGGGTGCATGGGCCTTCGCGGCGATGGCGTCCTCCACGCTGCCGAACTTGCCCGGCGCGATCAGGCCGAGGTCCAGCATGCCCTGGGTGAGCACGCGCAGGGCCGCTTCGTGGAAGGCGCTGTAGGGGCGGCCGGGGGCGATCGCCGCGAAGGCCGCTTCCTGGGCCGCCAGCACCAGCTCGTACAGCCTGCGCTGGGCAGGCGTGAAGCGGCCGTTGACGGGGAAGGTGCGGGTGATGTCGGATGCATAGCCATCGAGCTCGCAGCCGGCGTCGATCAGCACCAGGTCGCCGTCCCGCATCGGGCGGTCGTTGGCGCTGTAGTGCAGCACGCAGGCGTTGGGGCCGGAAGCGACGATCGGGGTATAGGCCGGGAACTGGGCGCCGTTGCGGCGGAATTCGTACAGCAGCTCGGCCTCCAGCGCGTATTCGTGCAGGCCGGGGCGGGCGGCGCGCATCGCGCGCGCGTGGGCATTGCCGGAGATCTCGCCGGCGCGCAGCATGATCGCCTGCTCCTCCTTGTCCTTGATGAGGCGCATCTCGTCCAGCAGCGGCAGCAGGTCGTGGAAGGCGGCGGGCGCCGTCACGCCGCTGCGCGAACGCGCGCGCACGGCCCTGATCCAGCCCGCTACCTGCGCATCCAGTGCCGCGTCCGAGGCGGTGGCGTAGTACAGCGCCGGGGCATCGGCCAGCAGGTCGGGCAGGCGGGTATCGAGTTCGGCGATGGGCCAGGCTTCGTCTACGCCGAAGGCTGAGCGTGCGGCTTCGGGGCCGTAGCGGTAGCCGTCCCAGATCTCGCGTTCCAGGTTCTTCTCGCGGCAGAACAGGATGGCGCGGGCCGGCCGCTCGCCGCGGGCGGCGACGAGTACCAGCACGCTTTCCGGCTCCGTGAAGCCGCTCAGGTAATAGAAATAGCTGTCGTGCCGGTAGGGATAGTCGCTGTCGCCGTTGCGCGGGACTTCCGGCGCGGTGGGCAGCACCGCCACCGCGCCCGGCAGCATCTGCGCGGCCAGGCGCGCACGGCGTGCTGCATGATTGGTCATGGCTTCGCTCTGGCCGATGCAGTCGCGGTGTAGGGAGCGTTGAGCTCCTCGAGCTGGCGCATGGTGCCGACGTTGACCCATTCGCCGTCGTAGATCTCGCCGCCGACCCGCTTCTCATCGATGAACTTGCGCATGAGCGGGCCGAATTTCAGGAACTCGCCGGCCTTGATGCCGTCGAACATTTCAGGACGGTAGACGCCGATGCCGGCGAAATTCCACTTCGGCGAGCCTTCGTTCGACAGCGTGTACATCGTCAGGCCGAAGTCGCCGTCCGGGTTGTGCCAGGGGTTCGGCGTCAGGTACAGCCAGGCGATGTCGCGCTTGTCCGCGGGGATCGGCCGGCCGACCGCGTCGTTGTCCGGCAGCGCGTCCAGTACCTGTTCGAAGTCGAAGTAGGGCGCGTAGATGTCGCCCGACACGGCCAGGAAGGGTTCGTCGCCCAGCAGGTGCAGGGCGTTGGCGATGCCGCCGGCGGTTTCCAGCGGCGTCGGCTCGTGGGAATAGACGATGCGCGCGCCGTAGCGGCTGCCGTCGCCCAGTTCCTCCTCGATCATGTGGCCGAGGTGGGAGTGGTTGATGACGATGTCCTTGATGCCGGCGCGCACCAGGTTGATCACGTGGTAGGTGATGAGCGGGCGCCCGCGCACCTTGAGCAGGGGCTTCGGGCAGGAGTCCGTCAGCGGACGCATCCGCTCGCCGCGGCCGGCGGCGAAGATCATGGCTTTCATCGGCGTGTCTGGGATGGAAAAGTCTGCTGGAATCAGAAGGTGTAGCCGACCTGCGGCGCCTTGTCGTCGAAGGCATCGAGCAGGCGCAGCAGCGGTTTCAGTTCGGTATAGCGGTTGGCCGTCTTGCGCACGTAGTCCATCACGGTCGGCAGGTCGCCCATGTAGTGCGGCTTGCCATCGCGGTAGTTCAGGCGGCAGAAGATGCCGAGGATCTTCAGGTGACGCTGCAGGGCCATGTATTCGAAGTCGCGGTAGAAGGCGTCGATGTCCGGATTGACCGGCAGGCCGACCTGCTTCGCGCTCTGCCAGTAGCGCACCACCCAGTCGAGCACGAATTCCTCGTCCCACTGGATGTAGGCGTCGCGCAGCAGCGAGCCCAGGTCATAGCTGATGGGGCCGTACACGGCGTCCTGGAAGTCCAGCACGCCCGGGTTGCCCTGGTCGAGGAACATCAGGTTGCGGGAGTGGAAATCGCGGTGCATGAACACCTGCTGCTGGGCCAGCACGTTGGCGGTGATCGCCTCGAACACTTTTTCCAGCTGGGCCTTCTGGAGGTCGTTCATCTCGATGCCCAGGTGGCGGCCGATGAACCATTCCGGGAACAGGTTCATTTCGCGCAGCACGAAAGCACGGTCGAATTCCGGCAGCACGCCGGGCTGGCTGGTCAGCTGGAACTTGATCAGGGCGTCGACGGCGTCCGAGTACATGTAGGGCGCATTGTCGACGTCGAGGCGCTGCAGGTAGGTAGTGGTGCCGAGGTCGGACAGCAGCAGGAAACCGTCCTCGACCTTGCGGGCGACGATGGCGGGCACGGTCACGCCGGCGTCGAACAGCAGGCCGTCGACGTGGATGAAGGCCGGCACGTTTTCGCGTTCGGGCGGGGCATCCATCGCGACCAGGGTGTCCCCCAGCTTGGCGCGTAGCGCGGGCACAACATCGAGACGGAAGTAGCGGCGGAAGCTGGCATCGGCCGAGGCGGGGCGCAGGCTCCCGACGTCGACCAGGTCGAGGGTGCCCAGCCATGCGGTCAGCTGGGCCAGCCGGGCGTCCTTGTCGAAGGCGGCGGGGGAGTGTTGAGACAGAGAAGACATGAAGCGTCCCGGTGAAACCGGTTGGTGATGAGTAGGGTAGGAAGGACCCATTGCTGGAATCCCTCCCCCCTAAGAACCGTGCATGCGACTTTCACCGCACACGGCTCAAGCATAATAAAAAGTCCCTATACGGGGACCGGCTTTTTAACTTCCAAGTGTAGAGCATGCACCTGAGCATGGCAATTAGGGTGCAATAATACGCGATTTCCCAGAGCGTTCGAGCCTCCATTCACACGGTACGCGATGTGATGGTCGTGCCATCCCGTCTCCATATCCATCGCGCATCCGCACACTGCGCACAAGCCCGCTTGTTCGCTGAACAACATCGCCCATTCGCGCCGGTAGCTCATGTTCTTCAACATGCGCTCCTGCCTCAGGGTTTCGCCATACAGCTCGTGTTTGGGATCGTAGGGGTGATACTCCCCCTTGATTTTCTTGTGGCGCACGATGGGTGTTGCCGGTAGTGAAAACATCTCCACCTTGCCCATTTTGCCATCCATCGGGATGTCAGCCGCAAACACCCTTGGTTTGTCGCCGACGGATTGCCAGTACCGCTTGCGAATCCAGTCTTTGCTTTTCCTCGGGTGTCTGCGCATGGCCCACCGCTGGAGCCGCCAGTACAGCAGCGATTCCATGTGCGTGAACGCCTCCTTGGCCACTACGCAGCTGTGATACTGCGCCCAGCTGCGTAGCATCGGATTCAGCAGTTGAATCAGGTTCTCCTGCTTCGCGCCGATGTTTTCACTGATCGTCTTCCTGAGCTTTTCATAGAACGCCTTCATGTTCTTCTTACTCGGCTTGATGAGCAGCTTCCCGGAGTACTTGCGGAAGTTCCATCCCAGGAAATCGAAACCCTCATCGATGTGCACGACCTTGGTCTTCGCCGTCGATAGTCTGAGTCCCCGAACTGCGAGGAATTGTTCTACCCACGGCCTTACCACGTCTTCCAGCAGTTCCTTCGAACCACCGGTGATGACGAAGTCGTCCGCGTATCGCACGACACCAATCTTCAGTTTGGATGCCTTGGCTTTGCCGTACTTCGCACATAGGTGCTCGGTAAGGCCAGTTTCGAGGCCGTTCAGTGTCCAGTTTGCCAAGGCAGGGCTGATGATGCCGCCCTGTGGCGTTCCTGCGGTAGTTGCCACCAGTTGCCTCCGGTCGACTACCCCGGATTTCAGCCATTTCTTCAGAATCGACTTGTCCATGCAGACGTTGTCGATCATCCAGTCGTGGTTGATGTTGTCGAAGAAGCCTTCAATGTCTGCATCCAATGCCCATTCGGCCGAAACCCGCCGGCACGTTTGGAGAAAGATCTGCATCATTGCGTCCGCCGTCGAGCGGTTTTTCCTGAATCCGTATGAATTCGGGTCGCTCACCGTTTCCAGAACCGGATCGAGTGCCAGCAGATGAAGCGCCTGCATGGCTCTGTCCTTCATAGTCGGTATGCCCAACGGGCGCATCCTTCCATCTGTCTTGGGGATATAGACCCTCCGCAGGGGAAGTGGTCGATAGCGGTAGTTTCTCAGACGGGCAATTGCGGCTAGTTTCTGCTGAGGCGAGTCCCAGGTTTGCTGGTCTACCCCTGCAGTGCGCTTCCCTTGGTTTTCAGTCACTCGTTTGACTGCCAGCGCTCTCGCGCCGAACGAGTGGGTCAGCAACCTTTGCAAGGCTTTCATCCTGCGCCAGTTGCCTTCCTGCGAAGCCTTCGTTAGTCGGCGCTGCATGTCTCTCACGTTCTTTTGAACGAGCCGCCAATTGATGGCTGCCCAATCCGTCGGAACGTGCGAGGCCGCAGAACCGTCGAAGTCGGCGGTTACTCTCATGCTGTACCTCGTATCTGTTCCGTCCGAGGTCCAGTCCCTGAGGGGACAGGACCCCTTCGGGATTGTTGATCAATAAGAGTTATTCAGGCGTGTAACGACTATTACACCAGATGGAAGTCTGCACCCTTTCAGGTCGGGACAAATCTCGAATCCCTATCCGGATCATTACAACCCGGCGTTCGCTTTCTCCATCCTCCCATACCCGCTTCCCCATCAATTTCCCTTGCGGGTCATCTGCCATGCCGAGGTTCTGAGATGGCGGAGAATCGGGCTTACCACGTTCCCAACGATATCGACGCGATTCCCATCGCGACCAGCTGTTTAGGGCCCATCTTTCCCCCGGTGGTCTTTGTGACGACGTGTCCCCAGAATACACGGAGACAACCGACCACATACCGTTTTGGTTTAGGCGTGATGATTCCAGCAGCTTTCGCCTATCTATATTTACGGGGGTTCTGACGATGATTCACATTACGTTACCCTTGCAGCGCTCACCTAGCCTCTTGACCGCTTTTGCTGCTTGCAGTCTCCGGTTTCCACTCGCGTGGGTGACCGCCGAATTCTCGGGAGTACATTGTCGTCGGAGCTACATACCCCACCGTTGCCAGTGACGCATGTCCAAGTAGGTGACGGGCGGTCGTACGCCCGGTCGTGGCAGGCGTTCTTGCGAACTATCCCGCACGACAAGATATCGAAGAGCTTGTCGCGCTCCGAGATTGGTACAGGCGATGCGCTGCCTGCCTGAAACGCTCGTCCGAAGAGTGTTTCAACAACACTACAGCAGCCTATCATTGGACACCTTCACTGTTGAGCACTGTCAAAACAAGGATGAACTTGTTTGCAGGTCGCGAGCGCGGTTTCCTCTGCTGTAAAAGTTGTAACCTATAGCTAGAAACGAATCCTTGAAAATCAAAGAGTTACGTTTGTTGGCTATTTCTGGAGACATTGCCGCATGGCGGCGAGTTTGCGACCGTGTCGCACATATTCCCATATAATAAGGGATTCAATCCAAAAAATCGCCCTCTATGGTGCAACGCGATCTTTCATGAGCTGGATTACGGCCCTTCCTTTCCCGCCGCGGCGCGCCGCCGCCTTGTCCGCCCTCGTCGCCGTGGCCACGGGGCCCTTGTATGCGCAGACCGCGCCGGCGGGCTCGCGCAGCGACGACGACCAGCCTACGACCATGCGCGCCGAGGAGTTCGCCGGCCGTCCCGACCGCGAGCTGAACCTGTACCGCAACGTCGAAGTGACGCGCGGCGCCACCGGCATCACCGCCGACACCGCCTGCTTCCGGCAGGTCGAGGACGAAGTGACGGCCCAGGGGCATATCACGATGTGGCGCTTCGGCGACCGCTACAAGGGCGACGCGCTGCAACTGAACCTCGAGACCGGCAAGGGCTGGGTGCTGAACCCGGCCTACCATTTGCAGATGAATAACGGCCAGGGCAAGGCCGCGCGCATCGACTTCCTGGGCGAGAACCAGGCCGTGGTGGTGGACGGCACCTACAGCACCTGCGAAGGCCCGGATCCGGACTGGTACCTGAAATCCAGCACCCTGAACCTGGACAGCGGGCGCGACGTCGGCACTGCCGGCAAGACCGTCATCTACTTCAAGGACGTGCCCATCCTCGGCACCCCGGCGCTGTCGTTCTCGCTGTCCGGCGCGCGCCGCTCGGGCTGGCTGCCGCCCTCGATCGGCACCGGCTCCAAGGGCGCCGCCGAGATCATGGTGCCGTACTACGTCAATATCGCGCCGAACCGCGACCTGACGCTGTATCCGCGCTATATCTTCAACCGCGGCCTGCAGATGGGCGTGACCGGCCGCTACATCGGCGAGACCGCGCGCGGCCCCTACAGCGGCGAGACCCATCTCGAGGTGCTGCCGAACGACCGCGTGGCGAAACGCGACCGCTGGTGGATCGACACCCTGCACAGCCAGGCCCTGGCGCCGGGGTGGACCTTCGGCTGGAACGCGCACGCCGCCTCCGACAACGAATACCCGTCCGATTTCTCGCGCACGGTGGCGGCCAGCGCCGAGCGCCAGCTGCTGCGCGAGCTGCGTACCGACTACTCGGGCCATTACTGGAGCGTGAACACGCGCATCCAGAGCTACCAGGTGCTGCAGGATCCCGCCGCCCTCGATCCGAACAACCCGAATGCCGCCGCGCTGCAGGTGGCGCGTCCCTACGACCGCCTGCCGCAGATTAACTTCCACGCCGGCCGCTACGACGTGCTGGGCGGCTTCGACTGGGCGGTGGACGCCGAGCTGGTGCGCTTCTCGCACCCGGAAAAGACTTTCGTACAGGGCAACCGCGCCAACCTGGTGAGCCAGGTCAGCTACCCGATCGTGCGTCCGGGCTGGTTCTTCACGCCCAAGGTCATGCTGCACGCGACGCAGTACGACCTCGACAACAACGTCGACCCGGTGACCAAGGTGGCGCACAACACGATCTCGCGCGTGCTGCCGACCGTGTCGCTGGACAGCGGCCTGATCTTCGAGCGCCAGAGCTCGCTGTTCGGCGAGAATTCGACCCAGACCCTGGAGCCGCGCCTGTTCTACGTGCGCACCCCGTACAAGGACCAGAGCGAGATCCCGAACTTCGACACCGCGGTGGCGGGCTTCAACTACGCCCAGCTGTTCACGGAAAACCGCTTCGTCGGCGCCGACCGGGTGTCGGATGCCAACCAGCTGACGGCGGCGGTGGTGTCGCGCTTCATCGAGGCCAACGGCGCCGAGCGCCTGCGCCTGGTGGCCGGCAGCCGCTACTATTTCAGCGATCCGCAGGTGAATCCGCGCGTACGCCTGAACAGCACCGACAAGGTGGAAGTCACCCGCTCGGATGCCCTGCTGGCCGCTTCCGGCCGCATTTCCGAGAACTGGACCTTCGACAGCGGCGTACAATACGACGCGCAGAGCCGCAGCCTGTACAGCAAGAACTACGGGGTGCAGTGGAATCCGGCGCCGATGAAGGTGCTGAATTTCGAGTACCGTTATCAGCGTGACACCATCGGCGTCGCCAGCGGTTTCCGGAATGCCGACGTGTCGGGCCAGTGGCCCTTGTCGCGGCGCTGGTATGGCGTGGCGCGCGCCAGCTACTCGCTGCGCGACCGCAAGCTGCTCGAGGGCCTCCTGGGGCTCGAGTACAAGGCCGATTGCTGGGTGTTCCGCCTGGGCGCGCAGCGTTTCGTGACCGCCCTGCAGACCACCTCGACGCCGATCTTCTTCCAGCTGGAGCTGAACGGCCTGTCGCGCCTGGGCTTCGGCAATCCGCTGGAAACCTTTAACAAGAGCATCCCGGGCTACACCCGGCTGAACACCAACGTCGGCCGCCCCTGAGCGGTCGGGCCATGGACAACTAGAAACCCTGAAATGAGTGCTTCCCTGAATATGCGTACTACCCGTTTGCATCAAGTCAAGCTGGCCGCAGTGATGCTGTGTGCCCTCGCAGCCGGCGACGTCCTGGCCCAGGCTGCCGGTTCGCCTGCGGCCCCGGCCGCTTCGGCAGCAAAGCCTTCCACCGGTTTCCTGCCGCCGGCGTCGAGCAACGCCAAGGTCATCGATTCCGTGTACGTCATCGTCAACGACGAGGTCATCACCAAGCGTGAAGTCGACAACCGCGTCAACGAAATCACCGCGCGCCTGCGCGCCCAGAATGCGCAGCTGCCCAATCCGGAAGACCTGCGCCGCCAGGTGGTCGAGGCCATGATCACCGAGCGCGCCCAGCTCCAGCTGGGCAAGGAATACGGCATCCGCGTGTCCGACATCGAGCTGGACCGCGCCATCGGCCGCATCGCCGAATCCCAGAAGATGAGCGTGCAGGAGATGCGCAACCAGATGGAGAAGGAGGGCATGACCTTCGCCCAGTTCCGCGAGCAGATCCGCAACGAGATCATCATGCAGCGCCTGGTCGACCACGAAGTCGACGCCAAGATCCAGGTGTCGGAAGCGGAGATCGACACCTACCTGGCCGCCGAGAAGGCCGCCGCCGCCGACCGCGTCGAAGTCGACATCTCGCAGATCCTGGTGCGGATCCCGGAAAACGCCTCGCCCGAGCAGATCGCGGCGCGCAGGGCGCGTGCCGACGAGGTCGCGCGCCAGCTGCGCACCGGCGCCGACTTCGCCAAGATGGCGGCCACCTATTCCGATTCGCCTGACGCCCTGCAGGGCGGCGCGGTCGGCTGGCGCGATCCGAACCGCCTGCCGCCGGTGTTCGCGGCCGAACTGGTGAAGATGAAGGCCGGCCAGGTGACGCCGGTGATGCGTACCAACGTCGGCTTCCACATCCTGAAGGTGAACAATGTGCGCAAGCCGGAAGCCCAGCAGCAGGAGCAGGCCGCGGCCAACGTGCAGCAGACCCACGCCCGCCACATCCTGCTGAAGATCACCCCGACCCAGAGCGAGGAAGAGGACCGCAAGAAGCTGCTCGACCTGAAGGCGAAGATCGAGAGCAAGCAGGCGACTTTCGAAGACCTGGCGCGCCAGAATTCGCAGGACAGCCTGGCCTCGAAGGGCGGCGACCTGGGCTGGGTCGAAGCCGGCGATATCCCGGATGAGCTGGCGACCGCGATGCACGCGCTGCAGCCGGGCCAGATCTCGGATCCGGTCAAGACCCCGTTCGGCATGCACATCGTGCAGGTCGTCGAGCGCAAGACCGAAGACACCTCGAAGGACAAGGAACGCGCCATGGCGCGCCAGGTGCTCACCGAGCGCAAGCGCCAGGAAGCGATGGAAGACTGGGCGCGCCAGGTGCGCGACCGCGCCTACGTCGAGTTCCGCGAGGAGCAGTAAGCCATGGCGATCCCGGGCGCACGTCCCACGCTGGCCGTCACGGTCGGCGAGCCGGCCGGGATCGGTCCGGAAATCGCGATCCGCGCCGCCTGGGCCCTGCGCGAGCAGGCCAGGTGCGTGCTGGTCGGCGACGCCGCCTTCCTCTCGCTGACGGCCAGCCTGATCGATCCGGGCATCCGCCTGTCGGCGCTGTCGACCATGGCGCTGCGCCACAGCGGGCTGCCGCATTTCGGGCCGACGACGATCCCCGTGATCGACGTGCCGCTCGAGGCCCACGTGGTGCCGGGCCAACTCGACGCCGCCAACGGGCGCGCGGTGCTGGCCACGCTCGACCTGGCGATCGAAGGCTGCAAGACCGGCTGGTTCGACGCCATCGTCACCGCGCCGCTGCAGAAGAGCACCATCAACGATGCCGGCATCGCCTTCTCCGGCCATACCGAATACCTGGCCGAGAAGACCGGCACGCCGAAGGTCGTCATGATGCTGGCGGGCGCGCCTGCGGAAGGCCAGCCCTACCTGCGGGTGGCGCTGGCCACCACCCACCTCCCCTTGAAAGACGTGCCGGCCGCGATCACGCGCGAGACCCTGGACCAGGTGCTGGACATCCTGCACGCCGACCTGCGCGGCAAGTTCGGGCTCAAAGCGCCGCGCATCCTGGTGACCGGCTTGAATCCGCACGCCGGCGAGAACGGCTACCTGGGCCGCGAAGAAATCGACGTCATCGAACCGGCTCTGGAAGCGGCGCGCGGGCGCGGGATCGACGCGCGCGGCCCGTACCCGGCCGACACCCTGTTCCAGCCGAAGTACCTGCAGGACGCCGACGCCGTGCTGGCGATGTACCACGACCAGGGCCTGCCCGTGCTCAAGCACGCCACGTTCGGGCGCGGCGTGAACATCACGCTGGGCCTGCCCCTGATCCGCACCTCGGTCGACCACGGCACGGCCCTCGATCTGGCCGCGCAAGGCCTCTGCCTGGCCGATTGCGGCAGCATGGAGGAGGCGATCCGCGTCGCCCTGTCCATGGTCCGCGCCCGAGCAACAACTTAAGAATCCCATGAAACACGTAGCCCGCAAGCGCTTCGGCCAGAACTTCCTGACCGACGACCACGTCCTCCACGACATCATCGATTCGATCGGTCCGCGCAAAGGCGATACCATGGTCGAGATCGGCCCCGGCCTGGCGGCGATGACCTCGCTGCTGCTCAAGGAACTCGACCACATGCACGTGGTCGAGTTGGACCGCGACCTGGTGGCGCGCCTGGAGAAGGCTTATCCGCGCGAGCGCCTGACCGTCCATTCGGGCGACGCCCTGAAGTTCGACTTCGGCTCGATTCCGGTGCCGGAAGGAAAGAAACTGCGCGTGGTCGGCAACCTGCCGTACAACATCTCGAGCCCGCTGCTGTTCCACCTGGCGGACTTTGCCCACCTGGTCGAGGACCAGCACTTCATGCTGCAGAAGGAAGTCGTCGAGCGCATGGTGGCCGAGCCCGGTACCAAGGCCTACAGCCGCCTGTCGGTGATGCTGCAGTGGCGCTACGACATGGGGATGCTGTTCGTGGTGCCGCCCACCGCCTTCGATCCGCCGCCGAAGGTCGATTCGGCGATCGTGCGCATGGTGCCGACGCGCCGCCAGTTGCCGGCCGATGCCGCCACCCTGGAGGCGGTGGTGGCCAAGGCCTTCTCGCAGCGTCGCAAGGTCATCCGTAATTGTGTGGCCGGCATGTTCACCGAGCAGCAGCTGGTCGAGGCCGGCATCGACCCGGGCGTGCGTCCGGAAGCGGTGGGGCTGGAGCAGTACGTGGCGCTGGCCAACCTGCTCAAGCCGGTGTCACCGGCTTCATAATCTTCCTTCCCAATGGCGGCGCGCATCGTCGAATGCGCGCGCGCCCACCTGCCTGCCCAGCTCCTGCCCGGCCGAGCCGGCGCCGATATGCGTGTCGGCCCGCGCCCGGCCCCGCATCTCGCTCCGCATCTCGTTCTCAAAGCGCCTGATCACTTCGTTTGCCGCCGCGCCGGCGCTGCCGTGGATGGCGGCCGGTCCCGCCGTCTCCCGCTCATGCGCGTCGCCCCAGCCGGCAATGCTGGCGTCGGCCAGGGCATTGGCGAGCGCGAAGAACAGGCGCACGTCCTGGTCGTCGTCGTGGCCCTCGCGTTCGGACAGCCGGTGCGCCGCCAGGCAGCAGCGGCCGGGCGCCGGCTCGGCAGCCGCCGCCGTGGCGGCCGGGGTACCGGTGCGGTGGCAGAAGTCGAGCATGCTGGCGGCCTGGATGCGGCCGATGCCGGCCGGGCTCAGCTGGCCGCCGGGCGCCGCCGGATCCAGGCCCAGGCCGGCCATCCAGGCGTCGAACATGGCTTGCTGGCCCGGGAAGCGTTTGCCGAGCGCGAACCAGGCCGCATGGCTCATGGCGCAGGCCTTGCTGGCGGCGCTGCGTTCGGCGCAGGGCAGCCGTACCGTTACCCCGTGCGCGGTCTGGCGGGCGTCGTCGTCGTAGGCGGCCCAGGCGTTGTACATGCAGGTGTGCAGGATCGCCAGCGAGCGCGCCGCCGACGGCGGACCGGGCTGCGCCGCGCGGATCGCCTGCAGGGCCAGCCGGTTCCAGCCCGTCACGGTGCCGGCCATGCCGGCCGCCGCGCCCGGATCCAGTTTCAAGAAGTTCTCCCGCCTCATGTCGCCTCCGCATTTGTGCCGCCGTCGAGTATGGCGAGCACAGGCGCGCAGGCTGTTGAGTGTTCTCAGGCGTAAAAGGCAGCCGGCGCAACGCATAGCCCGGGTTTTTGGGCGTCCATCCCGCGTTTTTTGCAGTTCGTCGCAGTCCGCTGGAAGGAGAAGGCGTGGACGCCTACAGTGACACCATCGAAAGACAAAACGCAACGCACTTCACCCGAAGGAGAACCGAAATGAACGTCATGAAAAACATGGAAGCGATCTTCCTGGCGGCCGTCTTCCTGGCCGGTGTCACGAGCGCAGCCAGCGCCGCCAGCACCAATGCGCGCGAACGCTACAACGCCCAGGTATCGATCGAAGGCAAGCAGATGGCGGTGGTGACGGTGACGGCGAAGCGTTTGACTGCAGAAGAGAAGGCCGCAATCTGATTGCTTCTTGCAAGAAACTGCTTCCTGAAAGAGACAGCCCGAAAAAAGGCGAAAAAAAAGCCCGCTTTTGAGGGCGGGCTTAAATCCAATTCTTTTCTGAGGAGAGTTGGAGGAGACAGGAAGCAGTATGCTGCGTTACAGCATATTCGTCCAATTTTTGTTTCGAATATTTGATATTCGCAACAAATATATCTCCTCCGCAACCACCTCCCTGGCGTCGATCAGCTGTTCTTGACGCAGGCGATAGCCACGTCCTTGACGCCGCCGTTCTTTTCCTGGGCATCCAGCATCACGCCGGTGCCGTTGCTGGAAACGGTGCAGGTGTAGCCGGTCGGCTGGGTCAGCACCGTGATACCGAAACTGGCGCCGTAGGGCACATCGTTCAGGCTGAACGGAACCGAGGCGTCGGTGCTGCTGCCGGCGAAGGTGCGGGTG
>Ga0308170_10003216_pt1 | contig 13512 bp, 19 predicted proteins | sample PhyBR2_2_FD_202136 | JGI IMG/M metagenome (GOLD analysis project Ga0308170, IMG submission 202136) | Phyllosphere microbial communities from UC Gill Tract Community Farm, Albany, California, United States - DLSLSB.R2 | ecosystem: Host-associated > Plants > Phyllosphere > Unclassified | place... | reverse complement strand
CCCTTGTTGTCGTGCATGAGGACTGCGGCGCGAGGAACAGGAGCGTCAGGACTTGCTCGACGTGGTTCCGGTTGCACATCGTAGCTGCGGTCGACTCGGCGGAGGGACAGAGGGCCGAGCCGCAGCGCTCGACAGGCAGAAGATCGAGGAGGAGGAAAGGAAGGAGAGCGCGAGGGAGCGACTCACTCGGCAGGTTGCGACTATCTGCGAGGGCGGCTCCGAGCCCGTCAGCACTTGATACGTACGCTGCACGACAAGTTGACGAGGCGGAGGACGACGAACGCACCGAGGATCTTCTCGAGCGCCTCCTTGACGAGCACCTGGTCGACCTCGACGGTCGGGTCCTTGCTGACCTCGATCGGCAGGTGGAAGATCTTGAGGCCTCGCTCCTGCGCCCAAGAATGCGTGTCGTGGCGGTAGACGTCGGACGAGAGGTACCTGTCGCGGCGCGGCGAGAGCTCGAGGTCAGCGACGCCCGACGAAGCGGGGAGGAGGAAGAGCACGAGGAGACGACGCACATGATGCTGCGCAGACCGAGCGAGTCGAGGAAGTCGAAGTTGGCCTTGTGCGGATGGCCAGAGCGGTACACGCCTGCGTCGGAGAGCGAGAACGAGGACCAAGGGAGGGGTGGTGGGGGAAGGGTCAGCTCGCGAGCCTCGGCGAGGGGAGCTGGCGATGCGACGCACCTGGAAGGATCATCGAGAAGTTGATGGGAGGGTATAGCGCTCCCTCGTGCCCTTCTTTCGCGACGAGCGAGTCCAGAAGAGAAGGCATCGTCGAGGTCGAGGTGATGAGGAGAGGGCGACGGCGGCAGGGCCGGCAGGCGGCGCGCGAGGACTGGAGGATGTCTGTGGAGCGTCTGCTCGGCTTGGCGAGCACGCACGAGCTGGCCTGGGCGAGGACTGAAGCGGTGTGAGGCCGGAGAGCTCGCCGCCGCCTCTCGACCTGCCGAGGACGAGGCCGCGGCCGCTCACCATGTCTGGACGCACTTGGGAGTCGCGCAACCCCTTACAGAGCGCAACAGAGCAGCTACGAGGCGCAGCACTAGAGAAAAGACGAGCGACCAGGCCCTCCTCCTCCTCCTCTCCTCAACCTTCACTCTCTGCTCTCCCTTTCTCGCTCTCTCTGGCGCTCTCGCTGGCTCTGCGGCGCATCGCAGCCGTCAAGTGAGGTATCACAAACCCAAATGCTTGACTTTTCGGAACGAGGGAGGAGGGAGGGGGAGGGGACTCTACGACGACGACGGGGAACCACCAGCGCTCGCCGACGACGCTTAGTTACCGGCCTCGAGCTCGGCGGCAAGCTTCGCAGCCTTAGCCTCGACATCCTTCGTGTCACCGACCCTGCAGTAGGAGGAAGAGCCCGGGTCAGCAGAGCAAGGAGGAGGAGGACGAGGCGGACGAGGACGAAGGCCGAGGACGCACATGTAGAAGGCGTTCTCCGGGAGGTGGTCGTACTTGCCGGCAAGGATGGCCTTGAACGACTGGACCGTCTCCTTGAGCGGCACGAGGCGACCCTCGATACCGGTGAAGACCTCAGCGACCGCGAACGGCTGCAGCGGGCGAGGGGAGGGCCGGCGGCGGCGAGACGAGTCGAGTCGAGGCGAGGCCGAATGCGGCGGTAAGAGTCGAGAGAAAGAAGGAGGATGAGAGGAAGAGGGGGGAAGGGAGAAGGAGAGGAAGGAGAGGAGCGCGAGGTCAGCGACCCGCTCATCCGAGACGACGGCGACGACGAAGGGGAGGGACGCACCTGCGACATGAAGCGCTGGACCTTGCGGGCACGCTCGACGGTGAGCTTGTCGGCCTCCGACAGCTCGTCCATGCCGAGAATGGCGATGATGTCCTGGAGACCCTTGTAGTCCTGGAGGAGGCGCTGGGTCGCCGTCGCGATGTCGTAGTGCTCCTGGCCGACGATGCGCGGGTCGAGCATGCGCGACTTGGAGTCGAGCGGGTCGACGGCCGGGTAGATGCCGAGCTCGGCGATACCACGCGAGAGGGTCGTGGTGGCGTCGAGGTGGGCGAAGGTCGTGGCCGGGGCCGGGTCCGTCAGGTCGTCAGCGGGGACGTAGACGGCCTGGACGCAGGTGATCGAGCCCTTCTTGGTGGTGCTGCACGGCAGGAGGAGAGGGGCGTCAGCAGCAGCTCGAGAGGAAGGGGAGGAGGACGAAGACGACGAGGGAGACGAGGACGCACGTGATGCGCTCCTGCATCATGCCCATGTCGGTCGAGAGCGTGGGCTGGTAGCCGACAGCGGACGGGATACGTCCGAGGAGGGCAGACACCTCCGAACCGGCTGCGAGGGGGAGGAGGAGGGGGACGAGGTCAGCTCGACGCTCGGGCGAGGTGCGACGGCAACGGCGAGGGAGAGAAGGGGACGGACCCTGGGTGAAGCGGAAGATGTTGTCGATGAAGAGGAGCACGTCCTGGCCCTCCTCGTCGCGGAAGTACTCGGCGATGGTCAGGCCGGTGAGGGCGACACGGGCGCGGGCACCGGGCGGCTCGTTCATCTGGCCGAAGACGAGGGCGCACTTCGACTTGTCGTTCTCGAGCTGGATGACACCGGTCTCGATCATCTCGTGGTACAGGTCTGCGAGCGAGAGGGGAGGAGGGGAGTCAGCCTTGGCTCGGCTCGGCTCGGCTCGAGCGGCGACGACGACGACGACGAGGGGAAGGGGACGCACCGTTACCCTCGCGGGTGCGCTCGCCGACACCGGTGAAGACCGAGTAACCACCGTGCGCCTTGGCGACGTTGTTGATGAGCTCCTGAATCAGGACGGTCTTGCCGACACCGGCACCGCCGAAGAGACCGATCTTGCCGCCACGCGCGTACGGCGCGAGGAGGTCGACGACCTTGATGCCAGTCTCGAGGACCTCGGGCGCGGTCGACTGGTCGACGTACGCGGGCGGGTCGGCGTGGATGGGCAGCGTCTTGACGGCCTTGATCGGGCCGCGCTCGTCAATCGGCTCGCCGATAACGTTGATGATGCGGCCGAGGCAGCCGGGGCCGACGGGGATCTGGATGGGCGCGCCGGAGTCGATGACCTCCTGGCCGCGGACGAGACCCTCGGTACCTGCGGGAGCGCGTGCGGTCGCGTCAGCCGGGGTGAGCCTCGCAAGATCGAGCGACGAGAGAAGCGAGACGCACCGTCCATGGCGATGGTGCGGACCGTGTTCTCGCCGAGGTGCATCGAGACCTCGAGGACGAGGCGGTGCTCGAAGCCCTGGACCTCGAGCGCGTTGAGGATGGGCGGGAGGTCCTCGGTGTCGAACTGGACCTGCAGGGCGGGAGAGAGGTGGCGAGAGGGACGGCGTCAGCGAGTCTGTGCTGTAGAGAGCCCGCATCGGCGAGCGCAGAGCTCGCGAGCCGAAGCTGCGCGAGCGAGAGCCGGCGGAAGACATCGGGCTGAGGCGAGGGAAGGGAGAGGAGGGAGGGCGGCGACGCACATCGACGACGGCACCGATGACCTGCTTGACCTTGCCGACGACGTTCTTGGCGGCGGTGGCGTAGGCGCGGGCTGTAGCAGGCAAGCGATCCAGGGGTCAGCGACGAGGACGGCGAGAGTGCGTGTTCACCCGGCGAGTGCGGAGGAGGGACGACGAGGTCCCACCCTCGCCGCCCGCTCTCGTCACACAGGCTCCGAGGGAGGGCGGCGAGTGGCTCGACCGAGGGGGAAAAGGGTGTGCAGGACGTGGGACTGGAACTCACGGCTCGCAGCGGCCGAGGCGGCGCGCGGGAGGACCTTGGGGAGGACGGCGGGCGACGCAGCCTTGGTCGCGAGGGTGCGGGCGGCGTTGAAGACGGCCGCGTTCTTGCGGGCGGCACGGAGCGCGCCGCGGTTGAGGACCTTGACCTGAGCACCTCGAAGCATGGTGGGCTGTTGAGGGACGAGAGAGAGGGAGGGGGAGGGCGACGAGGCGACGAGCCGAGGGCGAGCTCTGCGCCCGGCGAGCGCACCTTTTCTCTCCGCCTCGGCACCTCTCACGCCTGGCCCTCGCACTGCTAGCCACGCTGCTGTCGACTGCATCGTACACCGCTACGCCCAGAACTGGCCGTCGTCGCCGTGCCTGTCTCTGTCGACGGCTGCTCGCGCCGCTCGTCTCGTCGTCGTCCTCGCTCCTCCTCGGCCTTCCTCGCTCCCTCGTTGCTCGAGATCGAGGCGGTCCTGCTGCATGTGCGCTCCTCTCCCGCCGCGAGCAAGGCGCGGCTCATCGCAGCCGATCGCGCAGGCGACGCTCGGCTCGAGGTCGTGCGCTCGCTCCTCGGATCCGCTCGAGCTTCGCCAGGCTAGCTCTCGTCGCCCTCGCACCATGGAGAGCTGAATAAGCGCAAAAGCAACACACACGAGTCTACAGAGCTATACAGAGCACAGAGCGGAGCTGCCTTGACGAGCTCACGCTGGCAGAGCCACCTTCTCGCCCTCGCCCTTCTCGCCCTCGCCCTTCTTGCGCTCGACCTCGTCGCGCGCCGTCGCTGCACTCGCCGGCTCGTCCTGCGGCGCCTTGCCCGCCTCGAGCTTGGCCCTCGCCTCGTCGAGCCTGTCCTGCTCCCTCTTGTCCTCGTCCGCCTTGTCCTTCGCCCGCTCGGCCTCCTGCATCTCCCTCAGCTCCTCGTCGACCTCGTCCTCGCCCTCGGCGCCGAGCTGGCCCGCCGAGACGGCATCGACGGCCTCGGTCACCTCGGACGCGGCGATGAGGGCGTCGTCGAGCGCAGACGTCGTCGCCGAGATGTTGGACAGCTGGAGCGTTGGCGACGAGAGGACGGCGCGCAGGGTCGATGCGCCGAGCGAGAGGGCCGAGAGCGTCTGCGAGCGAGTGCAACGAGCAAGGAGGCGTCAGATCTGCAGTCGACTTGGGCTGAGAGCGCAGCGTCGTTGAGGACCATGCGCACGTGCGCACCCTCGACGACGCGGTCGCCGCCGCTGCAGAACAGGAGGAAGGGGCAGGCTCGCACGCACCTCTTCATCGCCCTTGGCACGCTCGATGGCCCACACGACCTCCTCGACCTTGGCCCTCTGCGCGACCCTCTCCTCGAGGAGTTTGTCGGCTCGCCTGCGGTTGGCGAGGTGCGCCTTGGCGAGCGCGACGGGCTTCTTGTCGCGCACGAGTTGCGCCGCCGTGTCTCGCTCGGTCGCGATCAGGGTCGTGAGGGCGTCGATCGAGTGCGTGAGCGAGGCGAGCGAGGCCGAGAGGGTGAGGGTCGAGCGGTCGGCGTCGGTGATGGTGAGCGGCGTGGACGAGGTCGAGTGCGGCGCGGCGAACTTGATGACCTGCGTTCACGGCCAAATGGGAGCATGAGCCGCCGGCCACGAGATGCAGCCGCACGAGCGAGTCTCGAGAGAGCCGAACGCACCTCGCCGTCGAACGCGCACTCGCCCTTCCTCGCGAGGTACGTCGCGAGCACCTCGCAGTCGGCCTCGGACAGGGTGACGCCGGCGAGGCACCGTGCGCCGAGCTTGTCGCGGAAGGTGCGGAGCGTGTACAGGCGCGAGAGGGCGGTCGGGTGCAGGTCGGGGAGGAGAGGGGTGAGGGTCGAGGCGGCTTTCTGCGAACGAGGATGTTGTGTCAGATCCTCGACTGCCCGTACGCACTCTGCGCGACGCCATCGACGGCGCAGAGCGCGAGAGCTGCAGGGAAGAGACGCACCTCGACGAGGTCCGGGAGCACGTAGTCGCCCTTCCTCCTCGCCCACTCCTTTTCGTCTGCGCCCTCGCCAAGCTCGACGGCGTCCGAGCTGCCCCAGACCTTGGACAGACCCCACCAGAAGGGGCGAGCGAGGAGGGACGCGACGCCGTAGGCTTGAGGAGCGGGCGACGAGAGGTAGGTCGAGCGCGGGACGAGGTCGGACGACTGGACGAGTTCGGCCTGCGTCGCGAGAGTGGGTCCAGGGTCAGCTTTGGGGCGGGACAGGGCGGAGCAGGTGAGGACGAGGTGCGCACAATGATGACGCCGAGCGACGAGGGGCGGCCGACCGAGTCCCAGCGGAGGTGCTCGCGGAGGTGGTCGTCGACGCGGAGCGAGAGCTTGTCGTCGCCGAGGAGGCCGTGCTGAACGAGGGTGTCGAGGGTCTTGCGCCACCACGCGAGGGCGGACGAGTAGCCGGTCGGGTTCGAGTGCTTGCGCGAGGGGAGCGACGAGTAGAGGAACTGGATGCGGGCGGTCGAGTACTCGGGGATGGCGGCGAGGTGGGCGTGCAGTGCATCTGACTGCGAGGCCTTGGCAGCTGCGGCTGAGGGTGGAGCCATGGCGGGTGCTTGAGCTGATGAGGAGGACGAGGGAGAGCAACGGCGACGACGACGAGCTCGCTCTCCTCTGGCCACCACTGCCGCTCTCGCTGAGCAGCCGCACACTGCTGTGCTCGATGCAGGGACCCGACCCACTCGCCCACCTCGCGTGCTCGTCGTGCCGCACCCCGCTCTCGGCCAGCACCGCCTCGCCCTCGTCTCTCAACCTCGACTCGCTCTCGTCCCTCGCCCCGTGCGGCCACATCCTGTGCTCGCCCTGCACCGCATCAGCGACACAAGGCGCACACGGCACCGGCGCACCACCTCTCTGCCCCGTCTGCGGCACGCCCGGCCTCGTCCCCCGCGACCAAGCCACCGCCGACGTCCTCGACTGCTTCCGCCCGCTACCCGACCTCGCTCAAGAACTGGGCACCGCCGCAGGGTGGCAGACGACCCACCTCGCCGAGCAGCTCGACTACTTCAAGGCAAAGTGCGCCCAGCAGAAGGACGTCCTCGCCCGGGTCGGCAACGAGCTCAAGAAGGTCAAGGCTCTCAAGCAGTGCGTCCTGCTTCCCCTTCTTCCCCTTGACGACTTCAAGGAGACGTGGAACTGACGAGCCGATCGGACCTCGCGCCGCAGACAAGTCGCCCAGCTCAACGCCGACAACGCTTCGCTGCGAGAACAGCTATCGACCCTCGCGCAGCAGCAAGACTATCGACAGGAGCAACCGCTCATCCAGCCCCAGGTCCAGCACGAGTACCGCTTCGCGGGCTTGCCGACCAACCCGCCCGAGTCGCGCAAGCGCAGACTGATCGACTCGCCCGAACGGTCCGCCGGCCCGCTCACCTCGTCGGCGGTCGTCCCGCTCTCGAGCGCACGTCCTGATCCCTACAGCCACAGCATCGCTCTCCCGGTACGACCCGCCACGCACGCCTCGACCCGCCCGCGCCCGCCTTCTCGATCGAGCGGCTCGGGCTCGAGCGGGCACCCGACGCACCTCACGCTCGGGCCGGCGAGGCTGTCGCTCACGCCGGCGCTGCAGCAGCAGGCCAAGACGAGTAGCTTGGCCATGGTTGACGAGGCCGACGAGAGGGTCGTGCAGGGCTCGCTCAGGGACAGCATTGCGTGCGTCGGCCTCGTCCTCCTCCTTCGCCCTCTTTCTGCAGCAAGTTCGCCTACGACCCGAGTCGAGCCGCCGCCGCCCGCACCGCCGCCAACACGCCCCGACCCGCCTCGCACGCTCTCGCCCGACCGCCGACCGCCTCGGCGCCGCTCGACCGAGCGCCTCACGACAGCTTTGCCGCGCCTCAGCTTTACGACTACGAGCCGCAGTACGAGCAGCACGACACGCTCGACGACCGCCGACCGCAGACGCAGCAGCAGCAAGGCCTCGCGACCGACGCGCAGCTCATGCCGCCGCCGCCGCCGCCGAGACGCCGCCAGCACGACGCGCAGATCCAGTACCAGCAGCCGCCCTCGCAGCACCGCTCTGACTTCATGCCGTCGACGGCCTACTCGAGGCAGCAGCCGACGCCGTCGAGGCAGCACGTCGGGACGCCTCGACCGCAGTTCGAGACGACGCACGGTGCGTCTTCTCTCCCTCTCCTCCTCCCCTCTGGAGGCCCTGCGAGCGCACCTGACGCTCCCTTTCATCTTCCTCTCCCTCGTGCGCAGCCGCACCAGCCGCACCGCCGCCTGCGCGCTTCCTCCCCGTCGGCGACACCTCGCACCCGCCGCCGCCGCACCGACCAACCTCGACGCCGTTCACGGGCCAGCACGGCCAGTCGGCGGCGCACAGGCCGTTCAGGCCTGCGTCGGCGATGCTGCACGAGGGTTCGGGCGGCGGCGGGCGAGCGAGCGCAGGAGGATGGAGAGGCCCGAGCGCAGGGTGGAGCGGGGCGTGAGCTGCGACGGCGGGCGAAAGAGCGCAGCAGGGAGCGTAGGGGCCTGCTCTGAGATGTAGCGAGCCGCTTTGTGCGCAACAACGACGATTAAGCGTGCTCAAGCGCCCTCGTCCGAAAGGCTCGATCTCGCACAGAGCGAGGACGAGCTGTAGAAGAGCGTCTTGCACGGCTGGAAGATGAAGAGGAATATTTGACGAGCTATACTATGTACCGGTGCGGATCTATGTGTTCTTGAGGCGCGACGAGAGGGTGGGAAAAGGGGCAGAGCGGGAGCCAAGTTGAGAAGGCCGACCTCCTCGGCTCGACGGCGACAGCAGAGCCGATGAGGAGACCCTTATCCGCTCAGTGCGTCTCGTCCTGCTTCGCCTTCTCCCTCTCACGCCCCTGCTCGGCCTCGTCGACTCGGCTCGGCTCGGCGCGCCGCTGCCCCTCGCCCTTGCCCTCGCCGCCCTGCGCGCCCTTCTGCTCAGCCTCCTTGCCCTTCTCCTTGCTCTCCTTGGCCCCCTCGCTCTTGGCGTTGGGCTTGGCCGCCTCCTTGCCGCTCGAGCCGGCCTCGGTCGACGCCTCGTCCGACGCGCCGCGCGTGATCTTGAAAGTCGACGGCGCGTCCGGGTCGTCGTCGTTCTTCTCGTGGACGATCGTGAGGCTGCGAGTCGAGTTCGAGCGGCGTCAGCATCGAGCGGCGCGAGCGCGAGGGGCCAGAGAGTAGAGGAACGAGGACGCACCGCTGCAGCTCGGTGAGGAAGTTCTCCATGGCCGGGTGCTTCTGCCCGACCTTCTGCCGCCCGAGGTTGTCGATCCACGGGATCTTGCTCATGAGGTAGTAGACGAAGGCGAGGACGACCGTCACGCCGACCGAGTAGGCGTAGATGCGGCAGAGCGAGACGATGTCGACCCAGCCGCCGTGACGGTCGGCGGGACCGCTCATCCAGCCAAGAGCGGCGAAGACTGCGCGCAGGAGAGCATGAACATGTCAGCGAAGAGGTTCTGGTGCAGGTCTTGACCGACGGCTCGATAGCGCCCGCCGTCTCAAGAGGAGGCCTGAGCGTCGAGAGAAGAAATCGCCCCTGTCCTCGACGATGAGCACGAGCGAGATGACGTACCGGTAGCGAGGATGTCGACGCCGAAGACAGCACCGACGAGCTGCCAGCTCGGCCACGTGATCTTGCCGGCGTCCTTGCCGAAGTCGATGCGCGTGATGAGGATGAGCCACGACTCGGTGAGGGCGACCTCGAGGAAGAGGACCTCCTGGATCGAGCCGTAGTTCTGGACCATACCGCCCTTGCCGTCGTTGCCGACGAAGAGCGTCGCGCGGCAGATCCAGGTGCCCGCCGCGAGGAGGAGGCCGAGGACGGTCGACATGAACCACACGCGCGCGAGCTGCCACTGCGTCGGCCTCGTCGCAGACTGCGCGTTGTCGTACGCGATGGCGATGGTCGCGACGTCGGCAAAGATGGCGAGGAACACGATGAGGTCGACCCGGATCGTCTCGCTGCGAGGTTGAGCATCAATGCTGCTCGTCCTGCTGGGACATCGCAAAGACGAAGAGGACGCACTTCTGGATGAGCATGTCGAGGAGAAGGAAAACCTCGAGGTGCAGGCAGAGCGCGATGCGGTACACGATGTCTGCAAGGAGGGAGGAGGGTAAGTTGGTGCTTCGTGACGGTGGAGGCCGAGCGAGGTGAAGACGCACAGGCCTTCATCCGGTGGAAGATGCCGCGGGCGACCTTGATCGACGTAATGATCGTGCTCAGACCCTCGTCGAGGAAGACTATGTCTGCGGCGGAACGAGCGGCGTCGGATGCGCCCTCGACGGCGATGCCGCAGTCGGCTTTCTTGAGAGCGGCTGCGGGCGAGCGAGGTCGTGCGAGAGGTGCGAGGCCGGGAATGAGGGGCGAGCGGAGGAAGAGCGAGAGGAGGAACGTTGAGAGGAGGAAGAGCGAGAGGAAGAAGGCCGAGGAGGAAAGTCGAGAGGAGGAAGGTCGAGAGGAGGGTCAGCGCCGAGTCGACGGCGGGGGCGGGCTGCGAGGAGAGAAAGGAACTGACGAGCGTCATTGACGCCGTCGCCCGTCATGGCGACGAGGTGCTGTCGCTGACGAAGAAGGTCGACAACCTGGTACCTGCGCGCGAGCGAGGAGGGCAAAGTCCGAGTCGGCGGAAGTTCCGACAGCTCGCGCTCGACGCCGCTACAGCAATGGAAGAAGGGCAGCTTCGACGCACTTGTGCTCGGGGAAGACCTCGGCGAACCCATCGGCAGCCTCGAGGAAGTCCCTCATCTCGCTGCCCGACATGCCGCCGCCGAGCAGACGCTCCGAGTCGTAGACGCGGTCGCCCATCGAGAGCTGGCGGCAGGTCTCCTTGGCAATCTGTGAGAGTGCTCGAGTCAGCTCTACCGAGAACGACGACACGAGGGCCGTGCGCCGGCGTCTCGGCGACGGTCGAGGTCGGAGGGAGAGGAGCGAGGGAAGAGGACGCACAGCGACGGCGTCGCCCGTGAGCATCTTGATGCTGATGCCGAGCTCTTGAGCCTCGCGTACTGTCGCAGGCGTGTCGTGACGAGGCGGGTCCGACATGCAGAGCAGGCCGAGCAGCTCCCAGTCCTTGCCGTCCTCCTTGATGGCGACGCCGAGCGAGCGGTAGCCGCGGGCGGCGAACTCGGCCGCCTTCTGGCGGTAGTGTGCGACGAGCTCCTTGTCGAACTTGGTGAGGCGCAGGATGGCGTTGGGCGCGCCCTTGGCGGCCGTGAACTTCTTGCCGTCGCCGTCCTCGATCTCGGCCGTGATGCGCTTCGAGACCGGGTCTGCAGGAGGGACATGCGCGCATCAGCCTCACCAGTGCAGTATGAGCAAGGGTCGAAGGCGATAGGAGGAGGAGGCGAGAGGAGGTGGAGGTAGGGGGAGGAGGAGGAGGAGAAGGAGGAGGAGGAAGGACGGACCGAACGGCGTGAAGCGGTGCGTCTTCCAGTGGCGCTCCCGCAGGATCTTCTTGGCCTCGGGGTAGTCCTTGAGCGCGCAGACGACGACCTTGTCGATCGGGTCGAGCGAGCGGATGTTATGGGACGAGGCGAGGACGGCGACCGCCATGAACCAGTCGGGCTTGATGCCGTCGGCGACGAACGGCTCGTTGAGCGAGAGCTTGTTTGCTGTAAGCGTACCGGTCTTGTCGGAGCACAGGATGTCGACGCCGGCGAGCGACTCGATCGCCGTGAGCTTCTGCACGATCGCCTGCTGCTTGGCGAGGTAGGCGGCGCCGACAGCCTGCGCGCGAGAAGGACAGGGTCAGCCAGGTGCGACCCACTGAGTGGGACACGCTGAGAGAGAAGGATCGTCGCAGCGTACCATGGTCGTCGTCGTGACACACTGTAGAGGAGGTGGGTCAACTTGGGAAGGCCGACGAGGCAGCCCTGCGAAAGAAGAAGGACGACGCACAGGCAGACCGACGGGCACGCCGACGATGAGGAAGATGAGCGCGTAGACGAGGAGGTTGTTCTGCTTCGGGCTGGCGATGCCGATGTTGCGGAAGAAGCCGCCTGCAGGGGAAGAGGTGCGTGCGGGGTCAGCTTCGGACCTCACACAACGGCGCGCAGTCGCGCTCGAGCTCGAACGATCGCAAGGAGGGACGCACCGATGAGCATGGCAAAGATGAAGACGACGACGAGGATGAGGAGCGCCGTGCCGATGCCGTTGAGGACCTTCTTGAAGTGGCCCTCGTCGTTCGAGCCCATGACGAGGCTCGCAGTCTTGCCGACGAACGACTGCTTGGCCGACGCCTCGACGACGCCGATGATCTTGCCGCGCTTGATGCCGCACGTGTAGAAGGCCGTCTCGCCGATGAACTTGTCGACGGCGAGCGACTCGCCCGTGAGCGCCGACTGGTCGACGCTGCAGACAGACGGCCCACGCAGCTTCTTGTAGTCGTCCGAGTCGTCATCGTCGTCGTCGTCGCCGGCCGACTTCTTCTTCTGCGCCTTGGCCTTGATGATCTTGGCGAGGCGGTCGTGCAGGTCGCCCTTGTCCTTGTCCTCGTACGCGCACAGGACCCGGCAGTCGGCCGGAATCGTCGAGCCCTCCTCCATGACGACGATGTCGCCCGGGACGAGCTCGCGCGCCTCGATCTCGTGCTCCTGGCCGTTGCGGATGACGATCGCCTTCATGGCGATGCCGGCCTTGAGCTGCGCGACGATGTCGCCCGCCTGCTTCTCCTGATACCACCCGACGAAAGCGTTGAGCATGAGGATACCGATGATGACGCCGAACTGTTGCAGGAAGGCGGAGGAGGAGGGTCAGCACGTCCGGCCGAGCAGGGTAGAGGCTCGAGCGCGAGCGAGGGAGGGCGGACGCACATCGATCCAGTCGCGCAAGCCGGCACTCAGGATGACAGCGATCTCCATCTGCATAAAGAGAGTGATAGAGGAGGAGGAGCGGCGCCAAGAAGGTCAGTGACCGAAGAGGAAGAGGACGAGCCGAACGAACGAGGGAGAGAGGACGCACGACGTAGAGGATGGGCCCGCGGAAGAAGCCGATGAACTTGAGCAGCTGGTTCTCCTTCTGCCTGTGTGTGCGAGAGCGAGAGTGGGTGCGCAAGAGTCAGCGTCGAGCTCGAGGGGCCAGCCGAGCCGTGAGCGCGAGGTGCCGCCGCCTGCTCGAGGGGACGACGCCGTCTCGGCTCCTCCTCATGCAGAAACGTTCCATAGACGAGGAACGAGACGCACGACTCGAGCTCGTTGAAGCCGTACTGGCTGCGGCGCTTGTCCGCCTCGCCGTCGTCGAGACCGCGCGCGAGGTCGGTCTGGAGCCAGTCCTCGGGGACCTGCGGGTGGGCGCGAGTCAGCTTGTGCTCTCGCGAGGAGGCGCACGATAGGTCGAGACACGCACCTTCTTAGTCTTGTCGGACTGCACGGCGACCTTCTTCCACGGCGCGTACCAGAGCCGCTTCTCGCGCACCTCGTCGTCCTCATCCTCGTCGTCGCCGCCGCGCTTCGAGCGCTCAGCCTCGTAGTCGACGAACTGGATGAGCTTCTCGTACTCGTCGCCCTTGAAGTCGGGGCCTGCAGGAGAGGGCGAGAGCGCGGGTCAGCGAGCATCCTCGAGACGGCGACGCAGCGAGGCGTGCGTCTGCAGAGCTCGAGAAAGGAGGACGCACCCTTCTCAGTGGGCGAGTCTACGGCCGTGTCGTTCGACTCGACGTCGGCATTGTCGCCGTGGCCTTTGCGGTGCCGGAGGATGCCCATCTTGCGCGGGCGGGATCAACGACGGCGGCGTCGCACGAGCTGGAGGCGAGGCGAGCGGGTACCGTGAGCGTGTGGGCGTGTGAGAGGAGCTTCGAGAGGAGCAGGGACGCACCAAAAGAGGTCCTCGCGAAGCCCACGGCGACCGACGACGCTGCTC
>Ga0308170_10003214_pt1 | contig 13518 bp, 13 predicted proteins | sample PhyBR2_2_FD_202136 | JGI IMG/M metagenome (GOLD analysis project Ga0308170, IMG submission 202136) | Phyllosphere microbial communities from UC Gill Tract Community Farm, Albany, California, United States - DLSLSB.R2 | ecosystem: Host-associated > Plants > Phyllosphere > Unclassified | place... | reverse complement strand
GCTCCCGCTCCCTGGCGGGAAGCGACCGGCGCCGCCGCGGATGGCGCCGCAACGGCCGGCGCAGCAGGCGCGGCACCAGGCGCCGCCGGTTTGGCCCCACGCTGCCAGACGAACAGGCCGCCGAGCACCACCACCAGCACGCCCGCGCCCAGGCCGATGAACAGCGGCCTGCGGCTGGCGGCCAGGCCCGGCTGGGCGGCCTGCACCGGCTGCGGCGCATGGATGGTAGGCGCGTTGCCGAGCTGGCGTTCGGCCTGGGCCTTCTTCAGGGCTTCGAGGATATAGGACATATTATTTTCCCGTTCCGCTGCTCGCGAGCAGGCGTGGCTCGTCGACCCCGCTCAACTGGTTCAGGCGCATATAGGTGCGCGGCCCGGCCACGCCGTCCGCCTTCAAATTCTGCTTCGACTGGAAAGCGCGCAGCAGGCGGCGCGCCGGCTCGTCGAGCGGCTGCTCGGTAGGCGGCGCCGTCAACTGGTTCAGTTCGGCCAGGCGGCCGGCGATCCAGTCGACGTCCGGGCCGGTGTCGCCGGGACGGACTTCGTCGCGGAAGGCGCGCGGCACTTTCCACAAGGTCGTGTATTCGCCGTCGAATCGGGTCGCCAGCGCGGCCAGGCTGACCTTCTGGCGCTGGCCGTTGACGCTCAGGGTGGCGCTGTCGGCATCCATCGAGGTCAATACCGCATAGCCCAGCTTCTGGCCGTCGTGCAGGGCGACGATGGCCGGACGGTCGAGCAGGCGCAGTTCGTACAGGCCGCCGCGCCCCTGGTAGCAGCGCAGGTTCAGCTTCGGCGCGCCCTGGCAAGGCGTGTCGGTAGGCAATTGCTGGCCCCACAGGGTGCCCAGCTCGCGCAAGGCTTCGGTCTGGGTCGCCAGCAGCAGGGGTTTCGCGGGCGCGGACGCGGCGGCGGGTAGCGCCGCCGCAGCCGCCGGAGCCTTCGGTCTGGCCGAAGCCTGAGCCTTTGGCGCGGCCGCAAGCGCGGGAGGCGCGGGATTATGCGGCACGGCCTGCCAGGCCGCGGCGCTGATCGCGGCCCCGGCCAGCACCCCGCCCGCCACCAGCGGCCAGCGCATGGGCGCGCGCGGCGCCCGTTCTTCACCGGCAAACACTTCCTGGGCGGCGCGGCGCAGGATCTTCGGCGTCACTTCGCGGCTGTTCTCGACATAGGCGCCGAGCAGCGCGCGGTCGCACAGCAGGTTGATGCGGCGCGGCACCCCGTGCGTGAGGCGGTGGATCAGCGGCGCCAGCGAGGCCGGGATCGGATTGCCCGGATGCGCGCCCGCCACCGTCAGGCGGTGGGCGATGTAGGCGCCGGTCTCGGATGCGGACAGCGGGCCCAGGTGGTAGCGCGCGATCACGCGCTGGGCCAGCTGCTCCAGCTCGGGCTGGGCCAGCATGGTGCGCAGCTCGGGCTGGCCGATCAGGATGATCTGCAGCAGCTTGCGCTCGCTGGTCTCGAGGTTGGTCAGCAGGCGCAGCTGTTCCAGCACCTGGGGCGAGAGGTTCTGGGCCTCGTCGATCACCAGCACGTTGTTGTTGCCCTGGGCATGGCTGTCCAGCAGGTAGCCGTTGATGGCGTCGACGTAACCCTTCACGCCCAGTAGGCCGCCCGACGCGGGCGGCAGCGCGATGCGGAACTCGTCGCAGATCGTCAGCAGCAGCTCCTCGACCGTCAGCTTCGGGTTGAAGATATAGGCCAGGCGGCAATTGTCGGGGACCTGCTCGATGAAGCAGCGGCAGACCGTGGTCTTGCCGGCGCCAATTTCGCCGGTGAGCAGGACGAAGCCGCCGCCGCTGCCGATCCCGTACAGCAGGTGGGCCAGCGCCTCGCGATGGCGCTCGCTCATGAAGAGGTAGCGCGGATCCGGCGCGATCGAGAACGGCTGTTGCGTCAAATTGAAGTAGTTGGTGTACATACTAGTGCCGCGGCAGCGATTTGAACTTCGCGCAGTATATTTTGCTTTTGGTATTGTAGTAAGCGATCGTGCTGCCGGGGGCGGATATGCGCAAAGGATAGGGGGAAGCATCCGCCGCCGGGTAGGGCACGCCGGACGCGCGCCGGATCGACTGTTCCAGTTCGTCCGGCGGCACCTCGGCCACCGCGGCCACGAAGGCCAGCCCGCTGGTGTCGTCGCCGACCATCACCTCGGTGACCGGGGCGCCCCACAAGGTGGCTTCGCCGGTGCGGAACCAGTAGGCCCCGCCCTCGTGCTTGTAGGGCGCGCCGAAATGGGTGCTGAGCCAGGAATGGAAATACTTGTTGTCGATCTGGTCGCGGCACAGCAGCGCGCCGCCGATCACCGGACCGAAGGTGGACGGCTGCTTGTCCTGGGCTTGCGCGCAGGCCGCGCCGGCAGCGGCGATCAGGAACAGCGGCAGCAGCGCCGCCCGCAACGGGGTCAGAGCTTCGACAGCCATGCGCGGTTGGCGGCGATCTTCGCCTTCACCGACGCCGGCAAGGCGTCGTAGCAGCCGGGATGCTGCTTGAGGGCGTGCTCGCGCACTTCCTTCTCCATGCCGTTGACGAGGAATACATAGACGGAGGCACCTTCCGCATTCTTGCGTGTGCCCAGATAGCGAATCACAGATAGTCTCCTTGCACTAGCCATCCATTATGACACCCGCACCCGGATCCGGCCACGGGGAGCGCGCAAGCGGATTTCAGGCCTGGGGGCTGCCGATCGCGCGGACACTGTCTTCGTTGCTCTCGAGCCACGTCCGCAGGAGGGCGCGGTTGTCGTGCCGCCAGGGATGGAAGCGCGGCGACAGATAGCCGAGGCCCGGCGTCAACAGGCTCCAGGCCATGCCCCGCCAGCCGAACCAGGCGCGCGCCGCGCTGGTCCAGGTGCCCAGGCGCCAGACGGCGCCGTCGCGCCCCAGGTTATGGACGGTCTGCCGGTTGGTGTCCAGCCAGAACGCCAGGCTCACGTGCAGGTACCAGATCGCCCGCTTCCAGTAGCCGCCGCCGGCCGCCCGGTAGACGTCGAAGGCGACCGCCTTGTGTTCCAGCTCCTCGGCGGCATGCCAGCTCCAGAGGGTGCGCAGGCGCGGCTCGGCGCCTTCCAGCCATTCGGGGTGGCGCAGCACGTAGTCCGCCAGCATCGCCGTGTAGTGCTCCAGCGCGCAGGTGATGGCCAGGCGGTCCTGCAGCGGCAGCCGGCGGATGCGCTCCACCTTCCACTTCATCCTCGGCTCGAGCGTGTAATCGAAGCCCTGGCGCGCCAGTTCGGCATTGAACTGCTGGTGCATGAAACGGTGGCTGGCCTCCTGGCCGACGAAGTCCTTCACCTCGGCGCGCAAGGCCGGATCGAGGATGGCCTCGGGCGGCGCCGCGCGCACGCTGTCGATGAACATCTGCTCCCCGAGCGGAAAACTCATCGACAGCGCATTCATGAAGGCGGTGCGATAGAGGTCGCCGCCCATCCAGTGGCGCGGAAAGCCCGAGGACAGGTCGAGGTTCGGCTTGCGGACGGTGAGCGTGGACATGGGAACAATATACGCCGTACGGCCCCCGTCTTTTGCAGTTGGTACCGCGTTTTTGCGCGTCTGTCGTTTTTCGCATGCAGACAGGTCAAGCTTGCCATATCGTTCAGGCTCCAGACACCGCCCACCATTCCACAAGAACGAGATCATGAAGACCGCCCCCAACCGCATCGCCCTCGCCATCGCCCTCGTCGCCGCCTGCGGCGCCATCGCCAGCCACGCCAGCTTCGCCCAGCCGGCGAGCGCGCAAAGCGCGCGAGCGCAGGCGCAACCCTCCGGCATCGTCACCGAGCAGCGCCAGGTCGGCGCCTTCAGCGCGATCGAGCTGTCCGGCCCCTACCGCGTCGTGATCGATGCCCAGGCGCGCCAGGCGGTGCAAGTCTCGGGCGAGCGCAAGGACCTCGACGGCATGGAAGTCGCGGTGCGCGGCGACACCCTGGTGGTGCGCCCGGTCGAGCGCTCCGGTTTCAGCTTCAGCTTCGGCAGCCGCAAGCGCCGCGACCAGACCACCGTCACCATCGGCGCCGCCGGCCTGAAGAGCCTGCGCATGAACGGCAGCGGCGACGTCGAACTGGCCCAGGCCGGCGCTGACCGCTTCACCCTGGTCAGCAACGGCCCCGGCGACCTGCACGCGAGCGGCGCGGTGCGCCAGCTGGTGGTGGAAAGCAGCGGCAGCGGCGACCTCGACCTGCGCCGCATGAAGCTTGCCGATGCCGACGTCAACATGCACGGCCCCGGCGACGTCCACCTGGCCGGCATCGCCAACGAGCTGGCGGTCCAGATGAGCGGCTCGGGCGACCTCAGCGCCGACGGCCTGCGGGTTGCGCGGGTGTCGGCCCGCATGCGCGGCCCCGGCGACCTCAAACTGTCCGGCAGCAGCCGTTCGCTGGAACTGGAAAGCAGCGGCTCGGGCGACTTCGAAGGCTGCGACCTGCTGGTCGAAGGCGCGCACAGCGTGCAGCGCGGCCCGGGCAATGCCTGCATCGCCGGCAGCATCCGCAAGTTCGACGCCGAAATCCACGGCTCGGGCGACCTGACCGCGCGCGGCCTGCAGGCGGCCAGCGGCCAGCTGCGCATGGGCGGCCCCGGCAATGCCCAACTGGCCGGCGAGATCGGCGACCTGACGCTCGAGATGAGCGGTTCCGGTGACCTGAACGGCGACAGCCTGAAGGTGCGCAAGGCCATCGTGCGCAGCCGCGGTCCGGGCGGCGTCAAGCTGCAGAACGTCTCCGACACCCTGGACGCCGAACTGCAGGGCTCCGGCGAGCTGACCGCGAGCATGTCCGGCAAGCGCCTGCTGCTGCGGATGGACGGTCCCGGCGACGCCCGCATCGACGGCAGCGTGGACCAGCTGAACGCCCGGATCAACGGTTCCGGCAGCCTCCAGGGCCGCCGCCTGAACGTCGGCCAGAGCGACATCCAGGTGCGCGGCCCCGGCAGCGCGGCCGTCAACCTGGCCGGCACCGACAAGCGCAATGCCGAGCGCGGCCAGCTGCTGGTCGACCGCAGCGGCACCCACCGCTCCGCCGACTGAAGGATGCATCGAAGGAAGCACCATGAAAGCCCTCCTCGACGCCATCGGAACCCGGCTGCTGCTGCGGCGGCCGGGCTGGCTGCGGACCTCGTCCGCGCCGGCCATCCCGGTCTCCGGCACCTGCTTCGCGGTGCGCGGCCTGGTCGCCATGGCCGACCGCAAGATGAGCTTCCCGCTCGGCTGGTGGGACCATCTCGACGGCCCGGCCGCGCGGCGCCAGGGCACCCTCCTGTTCGAGCGCTTCACGCACGGCTGATCCCGGCCCTGCTTCCTTGTGCTAACGTAGCGGCGGTAGTACTTCGCCCCACGACAAGACCAGAACAAGGACGCCCATGAAGTCACCAAGCCCCCCCGTCGTACTCAACGGCGCACGCAACTGCGCACGCGACTGCGCGCTCGCCTGCGCACTGGCCTTCGCAGGCCTCGCCCACGCCCAGACTGCAGCGCCGACGCCGACGCCGACGCCGCACCCGCAATACCCGGCCCTGCCCTCGGAAACCCCGGCCGAATTCGCGGCCCCGACCGCCGGCTTCAACTACGTCAAGCGCAGCGTGATGATCCCGATGCGCGACGGCACCCGGTTGAACACCATCATCATCATGCCCAAGGGCGCGAACAACGCACCGATCCTGCTGACCCGCACGCCCTACGACGCCGCCAGCCTGACCAGCCATGCCGAAAGTTCGGACATGGAATCGATCCTGAGCGGCTACGACAACGCCGCCGACGTGATCGTCCAGGGCGGCTACATCCGCGTGGTGCAGGACGTGCGCGGCAAGTACGGTTCGGAAGGCGACTATGTGATGAACCGCCCGCTGCACGGCCCGCTGAACCCGACCCCGGTCGACCACTCGACGGATACCTGGGACACCATCGACTGGCTGGTCAAGAACATCCCCGAGACCAATGGCCGGGTCGGCATCATCGGCATCTCCTACGACGGCTTCCTGCCCCTGATGGCGCTGGTGAATCCGCACCCGGCGCTGAAGGCCGCGGTGCCGATGAACCCGATGGTCGACGGCTGGATGGGCGACGACTGGTTCCACCACGGCGCGTTCCGCCAGATCAACCTGTCATACATCCTCGAGCAGGTGGTCACGCGCGGCAATTCCGCCAAGTGGTACGTCTCGAACTACGACGACTACGACATGTACATGCGCGCCGGTTCGGCCGGCGCCCTGGCGCGCGAACGCGGCCTGGAACAGAGCGGCTTCTGGCGCAAGCTCTCGCAGCACCCGAGCTACGACAGCTTCTGGCAGCAGCAGGCGATGGACAAGATCCTGGCCGCCCAGCCGGTCACGGTGCCGACCCTGCTGGTGCACAGCCTGTGGGACGCCGAGGACATCTACGGTCCGATCGCGGTCTACAAGGCGATCAAGCCGAAGGACACCCAAGGCCTGGTGCACCTGACGCTCGGTCCGTGGAACCACGGCGGCGCGATCGGCGACGGCAGCAGCCTGGGCGCGCTCAAGTTCGGCACCGACACCGCGCTCTACTGGCGCCAGGAAGTGCTCAAGCCCTTCCTCGACCGCTACCTGAAGGGCGACACGAATACGCCCCCGATCCCGGTCGTCACGGCCTTCGAAACCGGCACCAACAAGTGGCGCACCCTCGCCACCTGGCCGAGCGGCTGCCCCGACGCCGGCGCCTGCGCGATCAAGCCGGTCCCGCTGCGCCTGGCGGCGAACCAGAAGGCGGTGCTGGGCGGCGCGCCGGAGGCGAAGGCCTATGACGAATACGTGTCCGATCCGGCCAAGCCGGTACCTTTCCGCCAGCGCCCGATCCCGCCCTACGGCTACGACGAAGCCAAGGGCCAGACCTGGCCGCGCTGGATGGTCGACGACCAGCGCGAAGCCTCGGGCCGCACCGACGTCGCCACTTTCGTATCGAGCGTGCTGACGGTGCCGGTGAAGATCAGCGGCGAGCCGGTCGCCAACCTGGTCGCCTCGACCAGCGGCACCGATTCGGACTGGGTGGTGAAGCTGATCGACGTCTATCCGGACCAGGTGGGCAGCCAGCCGCAGATGGGCGGCTACCAGCTGATGATCTCGGGCGACATCTTCCGCGGCCGCTACCGCGAAGGCTACGACAAGCCGAAAGCCCTGGCCGCCAACAAGCCGCTGTCCTATCGCTTCGGCCTGCCGACCGCGAACCACGTCTTCCTGCCCGGCCACCGCATCATGGTGCAGGTGCAGTCGAGCTGGTTCCCGCTGTACGACCGCAATCCCCAGACCTTCGTCGACAACATCTTCTTCGCCAGGCCGGAGGACTATAAAAAGGCGACGCAGCGGATCTACCACAGCAGCTACATCGAGCTGCCGCTGGTGGAGAAGCCGACGTCCGCGGCGGCGCGCTGACATGGCCGGCCTCGCAAGCCACCGTGGCAGCTGCCATTGCGGCGCGGTCGTCTTCGAGGCCGACGTCGACCTGTCCAGGGGCACGATCCGTTGCAACTGCACGTTGTGCGCCAAGCAGCGCAACTGGGCGGCGATCGTACCCGTGGATGCCTTCCGCCTCCTGCGCGGCGCGGCGGCGCTGGCCGAGTACCGCTGCAACACGCGCACCGAGCAGCACTTCTTTTGCGCGACCTGCGGCGTGCGGCCCTTCGGCAAGGGAAACTCGCCGCGCTGGGGCGCCTACGTGGCGGTCAGCGTGCACTGCCTGGACGGCCTGACGGACGAGGAGCTGGCCGCGGTGCCGGTCAGCTACCTCGACGGCAGGAACGACAACTGGGATCTTGCGTCGGCGCCGTTCAGCGCCGGATCGAGGTAGCGCACCCTGCTGCGCACGTAGAAGGGCCGCATGTGGACCGGATCGGTGTAGATCGGTTCGCCCGCGGCATTCACGGTCGGGCAGATGCCGTTCCTGCAGATGGTGTCGACCGGATCGATCGGGATCGCGCCGGTGTCCTCGGCGATCTGCAGCAGGCGATTGCGCGGTTCCGCGTTGTCGCTGTAGAAGCGGTCGACGCGGAAGGGCGCCATGCCGGTGCGCGGCTTCATTTCGCCGAAGCGCGAGCCGGTGATCATCGAGCGCGGATCGAACAGGTCGCCCGACGGCGGCTGCAGGATCAGGTAGACGCGCTTGCCGGCTTCGCGCAGCCGCGCGACCGACCGGTGCAAGGTGGCGTAGGCCACCTGGTGCGCGGGCCTGGCCGGGAAGGTCTGCAGGACGCCCTCGACCGGCACCTGGACGTCGTTTTGCCAATTGGCAAAATAAGCGTACCACGAAGCCGCGATGACCACGGTGTCGACCTCCGGCGATGCCGCCAGCCGGTAGGCATTCCCGACCGACTCGGTGCAGGTCGGATAGCGCAGGCGCGGCAGGCGCACCGCGCCCTCGATCGGCGGGCAGCCGCCCTGGGTCGCGAAGATCACGCTGTGGCGGTCGAAGCGGGATTCGCGCAAGCCCTGCGACACCAGCGGCGCATACTGCTCCATGACCGAATCGCCGATCAGGACCGTGGTCCCCTTGCCCTGCCCCACCAGCTGCTGGAACAGCGAGCCGTTGTAGTGCAGCGGCTTCATGGCCGGATCCGGGAAACCGAGATCGTTCAGCGCGCCCATGTAGCGGGCGACCGCGGTGGACGGCATGCGCTCGTGCAGCAGCCCGGCCTTCACCATCCCCCCGAGCACGCCGAAGCAGGCCATCGCCACCACCAGCCCCTGGATCGCGCGGCGGCGGTCCGGCGCCTTCTGCACCGGCCGCTCGACCAGGCGGTAAGTGAGGAAGGCCAGCGCCAGCGCCGCCAGCACCAGCACCGCTTTCAGGAGCGCCGAGGGCTTCTCGCCTTCGATGATGTAGCCGAAGGACAGCAGCGGCCAGTGCCACAGGTAGAAGGGATAGCTGACCAGGCCGACCGTCACCATCAGCCTGTTGCCGAGCAGGCGGCGGTTGATGAAGGAGGCGTTGCCGGCCGCGATCAGGGCGCAGGTGCCCAGCACCGGCAGCAGCGCCCAGGCGCCCGGAAAATTGGCCTGCCCCTTGATCAGGACCGCGCCCAGCACCAGCAGCACCAGGCCCAGCGCGGATACCAGTCCGGGACGCGGCAGCAGCGGACTTTTCTTGGTCATCGCGTACGCCACCAGGCCGCCGGACGCCAGTTCCCAGAAGCGCGACACCGGCGAAAAGTAGGCCGCCGCCGGATCGTTGAAGGTGGCGTAGAGTCCGTACAGGAAGGAGCCGGTGAGCGTGAGCGCGAGGAAGGCCAGGATGCCGAAGCGGACGCGGAAGCACAGCGCCAGCGCGACCGGCCACACCAGGTAGAACTGCTCCTCCACGCCCAGCGACCACAGGTGCAGCAGCGGCTTGGTGACGGAGTCGTTGTCCCAGTAGCCGGACTCGCTCCACAGCACCAGGTTGGACACGAATCCGGCCGCCGCCGCCACGTGCTTGCCGAGCTGGGCGAATTCCTGCTGCAGCAGGACGTACCAGCCGAAGGCCAGCACCGCGAGCACGACGGTGATGAGGGCTGGAAAGATGCGCCTGATCCGCCGCACATAGAAGCCGCGGATCGTGAATTCGCGCTGCCTCAGGTCCTTCAGGATGATCGAGGTGATCAGGAAGCCGGAAATGACGAAGAAGATGTCGACGCCGATGAAACCGGAGCGCAGCCACTTGGGCCAGGCATGGAACAGCACCACCAGCCCGACGGCGACGGCGCGCAATCCGTCGATATCCGGACGATAGGCAATCGAGTGTGCGGCGCTTCCCTGAAAAACTCCCTTGTTGCCCCAGCGAACATCCATGTACCAACCTCCACGTGACGCGTGACCGCAGTCTTGCTCAACGATTATGTCGTGTCAAACCAGCGGTCAATCGTGCGCCGCAAGATGCTTGCCTTTGGCTATCGTGGCTACATGACCATCGACGCTTCTTCCACCCTGCGCCACGTCGTCCTGTTTGCATTCAGGGAGGGCGCCACCGTCGAGCAGATCGATGCCGTCGTCGCCGACTTCGGCACGCTGAAGGAGCGCATCCCCGGCATCGTCGCCTACGAATGGGGCAGCAACGTCAGCCCGGAAGGCCTGAACCAGGGCTTCACGCACTGCTTCACTTTGACCTTCGGCAGCGAGGAAGACCGCAACGGCTACCTGCTGCATGCGGCGCACCAGGCTTTCGTCGACACCCTGGGTGCTTGCCTGGAGAAATCGCTGGTTATCGACTACTGGGCGCAATAGGCGTCACGGTCCCGCCGTTGCGAAAGGAACACGCAAAATTTCCATGTGGAAATGATAGAATCGGTGGCATGCATGCGGCATACGCCCGCTGCGAGATCCACCTGGAATTCAGCATGTCCCTTACCAAGCTCGCTTCCGAGAAAAAAGCGCGATTCAACTATATCTACTGCCTCGACCTCATCGCTTTCGTCTGCATCTTCGTCATCGCGAACCGGCCCGACGGATTGGCGATCACCGCCAGCGCATTGATCCTGGGCGTCGGCGCCCTGATTTACCGATGCGCGCTGGGCGTCAAGGCGAAGCTCAGCGCGCCGGCCAAACAGCGCAAGGCCAGGCACGAATTCGACCAGCGCGGCCAGGCCGCGGCGATCACTGCGGCTCCCGTCCCCGCCAGGCCCGGAAGCAAGTCCTGGCTACGCGATTCAGGCTAGCGAACCAGGCTGCGGTCTTGCCGACCTGGCTTCGGTTTTTCCGAAGTCAATATCCGAAAAACTGCGCTTTTTACGATCAATACATTGTTTTATCCTTACACCCTGGAAATATAACCTCCATGGGGTAAGCAATCATGAAACGTATCTTTCTTTTTCTCGCGACGAACCTGGCCATCATGCTCGTGCTGGGCGTCTCGGCCAGCCTGCTCGGCGTCAACCGCTACCTGACCGCGAACGGCCTCAACCTGGGCGCCCTGCTCGGCTTCGCCGCGCTGATGGGCTTCGGCGGCGCCTTCATCTCGCTGTGGCTGTCCAAGCCGATCGCCAAGTGGAGCACGGGTGCGCGCGTGATCCGGCAGCCGTCGAATGGCACCGAAGTGTGGCTGATGAACACGGTTGCCTCCCAGGCCCAGCGCGCCGGCATCGCGATGCCGGAAGTGGCCGTCTATGAAGGCGCGCCGAACGCCTTCGCCACCGGCGCGACCAGGAACTCGTCGCTGGTGGCGGTCTCGACCGGCCTGCTGCAGTCGATGACCCACGAAGAGATCGAAGGCGTGCTGGCGCACGAGGTGGCCCACATCGCCAACGGCGACATGGTCACCCTGACCCTGATCCAGGGCGTGGTGAATACCTTCGTGGTGTTCCTGGCGCGCGTGGTCGCCTACGCGGTCGACAGCTTCCTGCGCCGCGACCAGCAAAACAGCGGACCGGGCATGGCCTTCTACGTCACCTCGTTCGTCTGCGACCTGCTGTTCGGCCTGGTGGCCAGCATCATCGTGGCCTGGTTCTCGCGCCAGCGCGAATTCCGCGCCGATCGCGGTTCGGCGCGGATCATCGGCACCCCGCGTCCGATGATCGCGGCCCTGCGCCGCCTGGGCGGCATCGAACAGGGCGACCTGCCGAAGAACATGGCCGCATCGGGCATTGCCGGCGGTGGTATGCTGTCCTTGTTCAGCACCCACCCGTCCTGCGAAGAGCGCATCGCCGCCCTGCAGGGCGCGTAAGACAGGCATTCGAAAGAGACCAGGCACCACATGCGGCATTCACCCCTGGCGCAATCCGCGCTACCCCTGCTGTTCGCGATCGGGCTCGCGTTCGTGCTGCGGCACTTCGTGGGTTCGCTCGCCTGGGCGGGCCTGCTGGCGGTGATCACCTGGCCTCTGCACGAACGCCTGCTGCGGCGCGGCTGGCCGCGTCCGCTCAGCGCGGCCTTCCTCGTCGCGCTGCTGGTGGCCGCGTTCGCCGGTCCGTCTTTTATGCTGTTCAACACCCTGAGCAGCGAACTGGCCGGCGTGCAGCGCCTGCTGGCCCACCTGAACGAAGCCGGCGTGCCGGTGCCGGCCTGGCTCGCCAATCTGCCGATGGTGGCCGAGCCGGCGGTCAAGTGGTGGAACGAGCACCTGGCCCAGCCGGGCGGCATCGGCACCCTGATCCGCAGCACGGTCGGCGACATCATGCCGCACCTGACCGGCGCGGCGCGCACCTGGGGCTCGATCATCCTGGCCAACGCCCTCTACCTGTTCCTGGCCCTGCTCACCCTGTTCATGCTGTACGTGCACGGCCCGGCCGTGGTGCGCTACACCGACCGCGCCGGCGAGCGCCTGCTGCCGGCCTACTACGCCAACCTGCGCTGGCTGCTTCCGCTGTCGGTGCGCGGCACCGCGCTGGGCCTGTGCTCGGTGGCCATCCTCGAGGGGGTGGTGCTCGGCATCGCCTACTTCCTGGCCGGCGCGCCGGCGCCCGCCCTGCTGGGCGTGATCACCGGCTACCTGGCCCTGGTGCCGGGCGGCGCGCCGCTGTCCTTCACCATGGTCTCCCTGCTGCTGCTGGGCCAGGGTCACTCGGGCGCGGCGCTGGGCTTGTTCAGCTGGGGCGCCGTCGAACTCTTCATGGTCGACAAGTTCATCCGCCCCAAGCTGATCGGCCACCGCGTCAACCTGCCCTTCCTGGCCGTGCTGTTCGGCCTGCTCGGCGGCGTCTCGACCCTGGGCGTGATCGGTCTCTTCGTCGGTCCCTTCATGATGGCGATCCTGTTCGGCTGGCTGCGCGCCGGCCACCAGGACAATACCACCGACCATACCAGTCGCCACCTTAAAGATCAGCAACTTAGCTGAAACTGGTATCGTATTTTTGCATACCACTTAAATACCTGTTGACAGGCCTATCGGCTGCTCCTATAGTGCCCTGACCTTTCCCGGCACGAACTCAACATGATCGATTATCTTCTCGGCGTCGACGGCGGCGGCACCGGCACGCGTGCACGCCTCGCGCGTGCGGATGGCACCGGATTGGCCCAGGGCGCCGGCGGCCCCTCCGGGCTGAGCCTCGGCATCCATCGCGCCTGGGACGCCGTCCAGCAGGCCGCCGGCGCCGCCTTCGCGGCCGCCGGCATCGACCATCCCTCGCTCGACCGCGTTGCCATCGGCCTCGGCCTGGCAGGCGTGCACAACAAGCAGTGGGCGGCCGAATTCGTGGCCGCCCATCCCGGCTACGCCGCAATCCGCCTCGAGACCGACGCCTTCACCACCCTGATGGGCGCCCACGGCGGCGCGCCCGGCGCCATCGTCGCGATCGGCACCGGCAGCGTCGGCGAAGTGCTGTTCGCCGACGGCACCCGGCGCGAAGTCGGCGGCTGGGGCTTCCCCGCCGGCGACGAAGCCAGCGGCGGCTGGATCGGCCTGCGCGCCATCGGCCACATCGAGCAGGTGCTGGACGGCCGCCGCGAACGCAGCGCCTTTGCCGACAGCATCATCGAGGCTTGCGGCGGCAGCCGCGACGCGATCCAGGTCTGGCTCGGCAAGGCCACCCAGACCGCCTACGCCAGCCTGGCGCCGGTGGTGCTGCAACATGGAGGCACTGAGGCGGACAATCCGGCGGCCGGCGATCCGG
>Ga0308170_10003213_pt1 | contig 13520 bp, 9 predicted proteins | sample PhyBR2_2_FD_202136 | JGI IMG/M metagenome (GOLD analysis project Ga0308170, IMG submission 202136) | Phyllosphere microbial communities from UC Gill Tract Community Farm, Albany, California, United States - DLSLSB.R2 | ecosystem: Host-associated > Plants > Phyllosphere > Unclassified | place... | reverse complement strand
CGAGCTGCCAGGCGGGCAAGAGCACCAGCAGCCTCGCACAGCAACCCTGCACCAGCACCCAGCCCGCTCTCGACCGCCAGCTGACCGTGTTGCCCGCCCCCTCCCCCCCCCCCTCCTCCTCCCCCTCCCTCCCCCGCTCGTACGACTCGGCTCGCCCTCGTTCACCGACTGCAGCACGAACCAGGCCTACTCGGCAGCACTCTCGGGCGCACTCGCTCACCTCGGCCAGCTCCTCGCCAACCCGCACTCGCGCTCGTGGAAACCCCTCGTCCCGCCGGCCCCTTCCTCCTCGGCCTCTCTCTCGACCCGCCGCACCTCGACCGCCTCGACCGTCGGGCCCTCCTCGTCGCCCTGGGACATCTCGTCGTCCTCGCCGAGCGCATCCAGCCCCGCAGCCGCAGCCGCCAAGGGCAAGGCGAGGTCCCGCGCACTCGATGGTGCCTCGTCGTCCTCCTCGGCCACACAAGACGACCCGGCGCTCGACCTCGTCGACGGCCTCGCGAGCCTCGACCCCTCCCAGGTCCGCATCCACCGCAAGGCCGACAAGGAGCGCGGCGCCGACATCATCCGCGCCGTCGCCGAGATCCCGTGCGACCCGGACCAGCTCGACCTCGATGCGCTCCGCGCCGTCCTCACCACGCCCGAGATCCGCAGCCACTGTGCGTCCTCCTCTCTCACCTGTCTCGCCTCCTCTCGAAGCTGACATCTCGACACCGCTCGCAGGGGACAAGCTCGTCGACTCGGCGTCGACCATCTCGCTCCTCGACCCGCTCACCCGCATCCTCAAGACCGACTACCGCCTCGGCTGGCCCGCCTCGCCGCGCGACACCATCACCATCTCGCGCACCTTTCCCTCGCCGGACGGTAGCCCGTCCCTGATCGACCTCGCGACGTCGCTCCCGCGCGCCGCCGACGAGCCGGCCTTCCTCCGACCGGCGCCGCCCTTCGTCAGGGCCAACGTCAACCTCATGGCGTGGTGCTTCCAGGTCGTTCCAGCGGCGCCTGCGCCCGCCGCCGCCGGCGCCTACTCGCCGAGCCTGAGCGCGAGCGCCCTCTCGACGTCGTCGCCTTCGACCTCGCCGGCCGGGCCCTCGGCCTTCCCTGCGCACCTCCAGCCTTCCTCGACCTCGTCCTCGACCACCGCACATCAGCACTCGTCGGCGCCGCGCCTGCGCATCACCCTCTTCTGGCAGTGGAACCTGCGCCTGTCGAACCCGCTCGGCCCGACCCCGGCACCTCACCTCGCCCACATCCCCTCGCTCATGGCGTCCCTCATCGCGCACTGCCGCTCGGCGCCGCACACGGCGTCGTCGGCCTCGGGCGCGCTCCTGCCGCTTCTGAGCGGCTGGGGCAAGGGCGTCGAGATCAACCGCGACGAGTACGACGTGGGTGCCGAGATGCGCACGGTCGAGTACGCCGTCGTCGCCGACTCGGCGGCGTCGACGTCGGCGCAGCGCGCAGGGCCTGCTGCCGAGGGCGACGAGGCGCCGCAGGTGGACGGCGAGGAGGAGGTCCTCGACGACGACGACGACGACGACGCGTCGGCTGTCGGCGGCAACCTCCAGGGCCTCGACGAGCTCGCCCGTCGCCGCGAGCGTCGCCGCCTCGCGCGCAGCGTCGAGATGACGCTCCCGCCGCTCGGCGTCCTGTTCCCGCCCGCCCCTGCGCGAGCCGACTCGGCGGCGCCGGCGCCGGCCGACCAGGCGCCGGATCCGGGCGGGCCCGGCGATGGGTGGGACGTGCGCGTCACGCTGACGATGCTCGGCGGCGGCGCGGCGGCGGCGGCGGCAGCAGACGCAGCTTCGAGCGCGAGCGCGCCCGCGCCGCCGTCGTACACGCTCTCCCTGTCGGCGCCCTCCTCCCCTTCCTCCTCTCTCGCCTCATCGACCTCGACCTCGACCTCGTCCACCGCCGCCGACCCCTCGCGCCTCCCCGCCGGCCGCCTCACCCTGCGCCTCTCACACGCCCGCCTCGCGTCCGCCTCGGCGCTCGTGCGCGTCTCGCTCTCGGTCCAGCGCCTCGCCGGCGCGAGGGGCGCCGTGCGCGTCAACGGCGAGCGTGTCGACGTGCGCCGCGTCGACGTGCGCGACGTGCTCGGCGGCGCCGCGAGGGCGGGCGCAGCTGTCGGCGCGGGAGCGGCGGCGCCGTGGGACATGCCCGGCGGGGGCGGCGCGCTCGCGCCGCGCGACGACGACCGTGCGTCGGTGCTCACGGGCACGAGCGTCGGCGAGGGCGACGAGAGCGGCATCAGCGCCGCCGCCGGGCTCGCCTCGGCCGAGGACGCCCAGTCGCTCGTCGGCGCCGCCGCGCCCTCGCCCGCCTCGGTCCAGATCGCGGCGCTCCTGCGGCGCTCGTACATCTACTTCCTGTCGCTCCTCCAGGAGCCGCCGGCCAAGTGGCGCCACGTCAGCGACGCCCAGGGCGTCACGGTCACGCAGCTCCTCTCGCCCGACCCGACCTTGACGATCTACCGCGCCGAGGCCGTCTTTGTCGGCGTCGGCGTGTGGGACGTCTTTGCGGCCGTCGTCACGCCCGGCGTGAGGAGGACGTGGGACCGCAGCGTCGAGGAGTGCTCGCTCGTCGCCGAGGAGGGGACCGGCGGGCAGGGCGTCGGCGAGCTGAGCGAGGTCTGGTGGGAGAAGAGGAAAGGGCAGTGGCCCGTCGCGTGCGTCTCTCTCTCTCTCTCTCTCACACACTAAACTGCGGAGGAGGTGAAGGAAGAGCTCGTCGTTGACGCTCGGTGCTCCCTCGCTCGCAGCCCTCGCGACTCGGTCCTCCTTCGCACGGCCTACAAGTCGCCGACGACCGTCCACATCTTCTCCTCCTCGACCGACGACACGTCCCTGTTCCCCTCGATCCCTCCTCCCGCAGCCGGCACGATCCGCGCCCAGGTCGACCTGTACGGCTGGTCGATCGAGGCCCTCTCGCCGACGACGACCCAGATCACGCTCCTCGACCAGTCGGACCCGAAAGGGTGGAGCACAAAGTCGAGCTGGACGCCGCAGGCCCTCGTCCAGGCCGTCGCCGGCGTGCGCGACTACGCCATCAAGCGCGGCGCACCTCCTGTCGTTACCCGCCTCGGCGGCGCCGGCGTGCGCAAGACGGCCGAGGAGTACGACCCGGACCGAGCCGCCCTGCGCGTCGAGTACGCGCTCTCGTCGTCGGCGTCGTCGCCGCAGCAGGCGAGCGAGGACGCCTCGCAGACGGTCGAGTGCGAGATCCGCTGCGACGCGACCGTTTGGGCGGGCGCCTCGGGTCTCGACGTCGTCGTCGACCCTCCTCCCTCGTCCGTCACGGCCCTCTCGCGGCACCGGCTCAGCAGCGCCGGCGGCGGCCTGTGGCTCTCGATCGAGCACCCGCCCGCGCTCGTGCGCTCCGAGGGCCGCGTCGCCGTGAGCGTGCGGCGCGGCGCCGGGCCGGCCGGCAGCGTCACCGTCAACGGCGCGAGGGTCAAGACGGACGTCGAGGTGCTCGACGACGACAAGGTGCGCCTGCTCGAGAAGCAGAAGCGCGTCAAGCCGAGGCCGGTCCCGCTCGACCAGTACGAGACGCTCGGCCCGCGGTCGACGTCGGGCGCGGCGGCGCAGGCGCTCGCAGCGGGAGGAGCAGGCGGCGCGGCGGGAGCGGGCAAGGGCGGCGTGACGCAGGGCGGCTCGAGCGCGAGGGACGAGCTCGGCGGCGCGTCGGCCGGCGCGGGGAAGGACGGTAAGGACGGCGCCGCAGGGGCGGGCAAGGCGACGTCGATCGACGGTGACGCCGTCGGCGAGGCGGCAGGAGCCGGGCGACGAGGGTCGGCCGACGCCGCGGCGGCACCTTCGGGCTCGACGGCCGGCTCGAGCGCCGACCTCGCCGCCGTCGACTTTGCCGCCGCGCCCAAGGCGCCGCTCGACCCGCCTGCGTGCGCGCTCGAGGCCCTCGCTTGGCTGCAGACGTTCCACGCCGAGCAGGGACCCGAGCTGACCGACCCGGCGCCCGGGTGGGCCATCGTCTCGGAGCGCGGCGGCACCGTCGTCCGCAAAAAGGTCCTCCCTCGCCTCAGCGACACGTTCCCCGTCTACCGCGGCGACAAGATCGTCCAGGGCCTCACGGCCGACGAGATCGCCGCGGTCGTGACGAGCCCCGGATGCCGCAAGGCGTGGGACGAGCGCGTCGAGAGCGCGACGCCCCTCGCGAGCTTCGGGCACGGCGTCACGACGTGCGCCATCGCGACTAAGCCGGCGTTCCCGTTCAAGGGCCGCGTCTTCTTCGTCGCGACCGCCAACGCCGCCGTCAAGGTCCCCTCGGCCAGCTCGGGCGCGTCGACCTCGACCGTCCTCTTCGTCGCCTCGGCGTCGTACACGCCGTCGTCGAGCGGAACGGCGAGCGACTCGTTCGACGCGGCCAAGGTCAACCCGTCTTCGCTCCTCGCCGGCCAGGTCCTCCTCGAGGGCTGGATCCTCGAGACGCTCGACCCGTACACGTCATCCGTCCTCGCCATCCCCTCGACGCGCTGCACTTACGTTGCGTGCGTCGACCAGAAGGGCGCCGTACCGCTCGCGCTCAACGGCGTCCTCAACGCCAACCTCGCCAAGAGCATCTCGGCCGTCGAGCAGCTCGGCAAGACGCGCGGGCCGCTCCCCCGAGTCTGGGCGCCGAGTGCGGGCCTGCAGATCGAGGGCCCGCTCAGCGACGACAGCGACACGGTCGACTTCGTATGGCGCTTGTCGCCGTCGGCGGGCGACTTAGGAGGAGCGAGCTCGGCGAGCCAGGTCGTCGCAGCCGACTTCGAGGCGGCCGACGGCGCCTTCCGTGCGCTCTTCCGGGTCGCCGGCAAGCAGCAGTTCGACTCGGCTCCCGCAGAGCACGAGACGCCGCTGCCTAGGCCGGCTGCGGCGCTGCGCAAGGCATCGACGCTCGGCAGCGGAGCGGGCAAGAGCAAGGCGCCGCCGCTCCTCTCACCGTCCCTGCCCGTCGGGTCGTCGCTCCTCAAGAGCGAGCTGCCGCGCAGCGCGTCGCTCAACCTCGGCAGCGTCGCCCCACCCGTCCTCCAGAAGCCCGCCACCGTCTCGGAGCTGTCGCACAAGACGAGCCGCAGCTCGCTCCGCAGCAAGTCGCCTCCGGCAGCGCCGTCGTCGTCGACGGCCACCGCCGGCTCGAGCGGCTCGGCCGCGCACAAGAACGGCCTGTCGGCTGCGGCAGTCGACGTGCTCGACCCGAGCGCGTTCGACCTCGTCGTCGCCGAGCTCGTCGTCGACCTCAAGCAGTTCCCGCACGGTTACTCGGTCACCGCATCGTCGCAGCTTGTCGCACCGACCGCCGACGACCCTCTCTCGCTCGACGCCTTGCCGCCTCGGTCGCTCGCCCCGCCGTCATCCTCCTCGCCCGCCTCGACAATGCCGACTCAGATCCCCCTACGCTGCGTCGCCCATGATGCGCCTCTCCCCTCGATCCTCACCGCCTCGCTCGACGCCTGGAAGCGCGCCAACCACCTCGTGCGTATCCTCGTCCCGACGGGCGCCATCACGCACCCGATCCAGGACCCGCTCCGCTCGGCCGAGGACAAGAGCCGCGCGAGCGCACCGCCCGAGTGGTACCGCCTCCTCAACAACGACGGCGCGCTCGTCGAGGTCAGGATCGTCGCGTTGCCGGCGCCGAGCGTCGCCTCGGAGCGCGAGCGCGCCCTCAAGGCCAAGCAGCGAGGAGCGTCGGGGCAGGACGCCGGCGGCGACGTCTCGGCGCCGACGACCGGCGCTGCGGCCAAGGTGACCGGGCAGGCGGCCAAGAGCGTCGTCTTCAACGGCGACAAGGTGACCGTGCTCAGCCAGAAGGAGAGCAAGGCGGTCCTCGCGCGGTTCGAGGACGACGAGCTTCCGCTCCAGGGCGCCAAGATCTCTCGGTGCGTCCTCCTCTCTCCCTCCTCTACTCCCTCTCTCTCTAGCACCTCGTGCTCTGTATACTGACGCGCACGAACCCCTCGCTGCAGTGTCGCGCCGCCAAAGCGCCGCAAAGCGTCGGTCGCGCCCGACGTCGAGCCCGACCGTCCTGCGCCCGAGCTCCTCCCCATCGAGTTCCGCCACCCTCTCGCCGTCGCGGTTCGCCTCCTCCTGCCTAAGCCTGCGACGCCCGTCATCGACGACTTCGACTTCCCCGACCCCAAGTCGCCCGGGAGCACGACGCCCGCGGTCGAGGAAGCACGGTCGCCCGTGCTCGGTGGCAAGGCGACGCTCGGCAGTGCGGTGCGTCTCTCTCTCTCTCTCTCTCTCTCTCTCTCTCTTGATAAATGACCGTGACGGGGCCACCGAGCTGATGCTGCGGTCTCTGCGCGCAGACCCACCGCCGCGACACCGCCTCGTCCGACTCGGCGCCGACGACCGGCGCCCTGAGCGGGCTCCTCGGCACGTACCAGCGCCTCGGCTCGACCATCATGGCTACGACTGTGGACGTCACCGAGACGAGCCCGACCGGCGTCGTCGCCGTCCGCCGCACCTTCACCTTGTCGTTCGTCCTCCTCGTCGCCATCATCTCCTTCCTCATCGGCTCCCTCCTGCGGTCTCTCCTCACACGTGCGCTCTCTTTCTCTTTCTCTTCCTCTCTTTACAGAACTCTCGCTCGACACTGACTCTGCTTGCGCGACGCTGCAACAGCCGCCGACTACATCATCTACCGCCCCGAGTCGGCGTCGCAGCACGCCGCCGTCGAGCACGCCCTCCTGCAGGCCGTCGACCCGCACAGGCGGTGGCGCACTGCCAAGCGGCTGTTCGAGCTCCGCACAGGCTGGTCGGGCTCGTCGTGGGACGTCATCATTGCCGCCGTCCGTCGCGAGGAGTAGCTCCTGCTCCTCTCCCTCTTCTTCGACCTGTTGTCCATGATATCTTCGTGTCCACCTTAATCTTTCCTCGCTTCGTCGTACATCTGTCCTCCTCCTTAGCAAGCAGCCGTAGCTCTCCTCGCAAAGTCCGGGTGTTGTTCCTCCTCCTCCTCGCTCTCCTTTCACTCGCCCAGTTCACACGCTTGGCCGTTCTCGGGACGCTCGGGAGCTGCTTCGAGACCTGTCGAGCCGAGTGCGAGTCAAGCGAGAGAAGGACAAGCAGAGAGGAAGCGAGTTCAGGCCTCCTCCACTTGAGAAGGCCAGGGGAGAGAGGGTAAGCCTAGCTCGTCAGCCTGCTACTATTTCTCGCCGGTTCCTGACCTGGAAATGTCGAGCACATTACGAGTGAGACGTCGCGCGCATCGAGCGAGAGAGAGAAGCGAAATTGAGCCACCCTTTGCACCTCCTCGTGCCACTTTCTCCTCCTCGCTCTCCTTTCACTCGCTCCGTCCTCACTCGCACCACAGCTCCGAGAGAGCCTCGGAAGACAACAACATGCAGCAAGCTACAACCCGCAAGCTCGTCCCGCTCACACTCGGCAGGGCACTGCCCTCACAGCTCGTCGTACCCGTACTCTTCGTCCTGCGCGCCGGTCGCAAACTCGGCCCGCCACGACTGCTCCTCGTCGTCCTGCGCGACGTGGTCGTCCTCGGTGCCCTCGTCCTCGCGCCTGCCACTGCGACCGGCGCGACGGCTCGCAACCGACGGCGACTCGCTCGGGGCGCGGCTGCCTTGGCGCCAGGTCGGCTCGGGCGTGACGATGGGCGTCCCGACACCGCGCTGGCCCTGCGCGCTGGCTGAGCGCCTGTCCTTGCGCCCGCCCTTGCCCTTGCGCGAGCCGTAACGCTGCCCGATGAGCGGCTCGTCGTCGTCGTCGCCGGCGTCGGTCCCGCCGCCGTAGGTCGAGCCGGCGTCCGAGCCGGCGTCGAACAGATTGCGGATCGCGTCGTAGTTGATCTTCTTCGAGAACTTCTTCTTCTCGAGCATCTTGGTCGTCGCGTCGGCGGCCGTGAGGCCCGCCGCCGTCTCGGCGTCGCGAGGCTTGGTGCGCTTGCGCTGCAGACAGGGACGGCGACGACGTCAGCTTCAACACTCAACTAGCTGAGAGAAGGCGTGAGCGGGAAGGAACGCACCGGTCGTTGTGAGATGGGCTTGAGCTCGCCGTCGGGGCCCGTCTGCTTCTCGGCGAGCTCGCGCAGGTACTCCTTGTTGGCCTCCATCCACAGCCGCTTCTTGACCTCGACCTCGGCGGGCGTGAGGATGAAGGCGTCGAGCTCGTCCTCGTCGAGGTCGTCGAGGCGGTCGTTGTCGTCGAGCTGGAACGGCGGCGTCTGCGAGACCTTGGCGAGCCGTTTGGCGTCCTGCTGGTCGAGCTCGTGGGCGAGCGAGGCGCCGACGTGCGAGCCGAGGTACGTCGACATCTCGTCGCGCATGGCGTCGTCGTACTGCTCGTGGCCCTCGCCCTCGAGGACCTCGTCGGCCGGGTCCTGCCCTGCGCCCTGCTCGTCCTCGTCCGAGCCCGCCGGCTGCGACGACGAGCGCGCCGTCCGACACCCGCCGCCCGCGCTCTCGCCGCCGGCGCGCTTGCGCTTGCCGAGCGCCTTCGCCGAGGGGACCGGCGGCGGCGCCATCTGCCCCTCGGGCTCCTCTGCGCATCCTCCCTCGCGGCCGCCCTCGCCCGCCGTCTCGTCCTGCCACTCCTCGGCCTCGGCCGTCGCCTCGCGGTCGGCGAGCTCGCGGAACGCCCTCGCGCCGCCGCCGACACTGCTCGCCTCGGACGCGACCGAGTCGTCGCGGAGCTTGCGCGACTTGGTCGCGCGCGCCTTCTCCTCGCGCTTGATGCCCTGCGTGTACGCCGGCGGGTCCTGCGTCTCCTCGAGCCAGATCGAGCGGAAGTCGGCGACGGTGAGGCTGCCGCTCGCCGTCTCCTTGAACTCGGCGAGGCGCTTGCGCAGCGTCACGTCGGCGATCTTGACGACCTGGACGATCTCCTCGATCGAGCGGCGGAAGTTGTTCATGCGCGCAGCGAGGAGGAGGCACGCGCCGCAGATGCCGGACGGGCGACGGCCGATCTGCATCCAGTCGCGGCCCATGCGGTTGACGAGGCGAGTCGCGTCGAGCGCGACCTTCTGCGTCTCGTCGCCGAAGTCGAGGAGGGCGGCGAAGCGGGTGATGTAGATGACGGGGTCGATGACGGGGACGTTGATGTTGAGCGCCTTGACGAGCTTGAGGTAGGTCGAGCCGAGGACGAAGACGTTGATCTGCGAGAGCGCGACAGAGACGGGTCAGCGTCGGTACCGCGGCAGCTCGCTCGGTGCTCGAGAGACTCGGACGCACCTCGATGAGGTCGGAAAAGTCGATGAGCATCTGGGTGCCGTTGGCCTGCCTCGTCGCCGCGTACAGGCAAGCCGCGGCGACGTATTGCGTGCGGCGGCCCTTGGTGAAGTTCATGTTCACGGCGAGGTTGAAGAAGCGGGTCGCGACGTTCGAGAGGTGCTCGCTGAGGCGAAGACCGGTCGCGAGCTCGAAGATGCGGCGACGACCTGCGGGCGAGGAAGGCAAAGTGAGCGACTGCTCGCGAGCGAGAGGTCGGGTCAGAGAGAGAGAGCACGCACCGTTGAGCAGCGTCTGCTCCCTCGACTCTTGCGTAGCGATGCCGCGTTGGCGGTAGCCGGCTGGCGCACGAGCGCGAGCTGCAGGAAGGGAGCCGAAGTCAGCGAGCCGATCGTGAAGGAGGGGGAGAAAGCGAGCTAGGGGACGCACTCTGGTCGGCTCCAACGTAGCTGCCCTGCACCATGGCCGCACCGCCCGACGTCTCGCCGAACGTGATCTCGCTGACGATGCCGTTCTCCGACATGACGGTGCCGCACATCGTGCACACGGTCTGCGCGTCCATCTCGACGACCGAGTCCTCGCCGCACGAGCTGCAGATCATGGTCGAGCGATCTTGCTAGTCTGCAGGGGTTTGTCAGAGTCAGCGAGCCGTCCAAGCTACTCGAGCGGAGGACAGGTGGACGGACCAGAGGAGGAGGCGAGGCGGCGGTCGGGAAGGGCGGGTCGGCGCGTCGAGAATGCGGAACTTGGGCGCGGTGCACTCTGGAGTGGTCTTGAGAAGCTGAAGTGCGCGTCGCCTGGGTCGTGCGGGCGGTAGAGCTGGGCGAGGCTGCGCGACAAACAGAGGCGGCGAGTCAGCGAGGTGAGCCGAGCAGGGCCTCACTGTGAGACGCGCATCCCGGCTGGCAGACCGAGCTGAAGAGCAGATGAACGCACTGATGGGCTTGAACCAGTCGCTGAGCCGGATGCGGGCCTTCGAGAGGGCAGAGGAGATGGAGATGAAGTCGGTCGTCGAGGGCGGGGTCGAGAGGCGCGACGCAGCCTCAGCTGGCGCGCTTGGCGGGCGGTAGAGGCTGTCGAGGTGCCCTTGAAGGTGGCTCGAGCTGTCGCACAGCTCTCCAGAGAGCGCTCGAGGTGTGGTCGACCGGACCTCGCCTCGTCGCTCTCCGACTCGCTCGCGGAACGATCTGCGCCCTCTCTCTGCGCGACCACGCTCTCCTGCTCGCGGTGCGGCCGGCCAGAGGCTGCACAGATGTCGACATCGAGGCCTCGCGGTACGCGGCTGCTCCTGCTGTGCCCCAAGGCAGAGTCATCTTCGTCGACCGGACCCGCCTTTTCCGCCGCTCGCCTTCCTCTCTGGCGCTGCGGCCGATGCGAGTCGCTTTCGCTCCGCCCCGGATGGAGCAGGTCGTCCTCACGGGTCACGCTGCACCCAGGCTAACGAACTTAGCCGGCTCATCGAACCCACGACTCGTCGTTCGAGCTCGTCTCCGGCTGGACGCCCGAGCGATCGGCAAGGGCCCTTGGTCGCAGGCCTTCTGCACGTACTCTGCGCTCGATTGCCCTGGCCAGGGCGGCGCGCCCCTCAACGCTCGAGGCCCCGACATTTCCCAGCCGATCCCTCCACCCACCTCTCGCCGTCGCCGCCGCCTCCCTCTCCTCAGCTCTCTCCCTGCGTCCCCTACGGCCGCCGCGGGGCCGACCCGGCCTTCGTCCTCGCACGCGTCCATGTCGTCGGTGCTAGCACAGGCGCAAGCCGACCTGCTTGCGCTGCTCGCCGGCCTCTCGCCGGACCAGGACCCGTACGCGGCGGTCGCAGCGTTCCTCCGCGACCAGATCTATCCGACCGTCCCCTACTCGGCCACCTGCCAGCTCTACTTCCTCGCAGCAGCACTCGCATTGTACGTCCAGGTTCCACATCCTCAGCCGCGCCGGGTCGAAGCTGACCTCGTCGCCCTGCAGCACGGCCGTCCTCATCCTCGTCTCGTTCGGGATCCGGTGGAGGAAGGGCAGCTTCTGGGTCTTGCGCATGCAGCAGGCGCCTCGCATGGTACGACCGCACTGGAGCATCAGCTGGAGCCTGCTCGCCGTCATCATGATCATCCGTGCGTCCTCGAGCTTCTCCCCCACCCCCTTTCGCCTCTCGGACCCTCTCAGCTCACCCAGTCCCCCGCTTTGCAGTGTTCGAGGTCTTCATCGGCTACGCGATAGCGCTCTACGCCAAGACGCCCAACAAGGGCTTCGGCTACCTCGTCCTCGTCGTGTGGTGCGTCCCCTCTCGCCGCCGCTCGAGCCGGCTCGTTCTCGCTGATGAGCAGCGCCTGCGCAGGGGTCCCGCCTGGTTCGGCGGTCACACGGCGGCATGGTCGCTCCTCGCGTCGTACATCCTGCACCTCTTCGCCTCGACGGGTCGCTCGGTCACGCTCCTCGCGGCGTGCTCCAACGCGTTCGGCCTCATCCCGGTCCTGTACTTCTGCATCCTCATCCCGCTCGTCGTCATCGGCGGCAACGCCTACTCGGACATGATCGGCCAGTACCGGATCGCCCTCGAGCTCCTCGACACGGCGTCGGCGTCGTGGAGCCCGGGCGAGCAGGTCAACATCGTCTCGCTCTCGCCGGCCCTGCCCCTCTTCGAGCGCCTCGTCAACTTCTACAGCAAGTTCCAAAGCTTCTTTCGAGCCGTCTTCATCTTTTACGCCGTCACTGCAGTGGGGCTCGTCGTCGTGCGTCCCTGCGTTCTTTCCCCTCCCTCGAGCGCTCCTGACGTCGCTCGAGCCCCTGCAGGTCCTCGTCGTCGTCGCCTCGCTTTACCTCACGTCGCTGCGCCGCATCTTCAACGAGACGAGGCACCAGATGGCGTCGATCTCGGGGCCGACCTCTTCTGCGCGCCAACCTCAACAACTCCAAGTCGCTCGCACGCTCCGAGTGCGTCCTCTCTTCCTCACTCTCCCTCTTGCGGCCCCCGCTCACAGGCTCTCTGCTGCTCGCAGTCTCTCCTTTGCACCATCATATCGCTCTCGTTCCTCGGCACCGTCTTCACGGTCGTCGCCATCCTCGCCGCCTACGACCCTCGCGGCCTCGTCTCGTCCTCGCTCCGCGCACAAGTCCTCATCCTCCTCCCACTCTACGCCTTCCTCGTCTTCGGCCTTGCGTGCGCCGTCCTCCTCGTCCTCTCGGCGCGCGACGCGACGCCCGACGACTCGACCGCCGGCACGATCTCGCACTCGCGCTCAGGCCGCGCGAGGAGCGCCGCGCAAGGGCCGCTTGGCAGCGGCAGCGGCGCGACGGGCTCGAAGCTGAGCGAGCGAGGACGACTCGGAGGAGCGGGCGAGAGCGTCGACGGCGCAGGGCAGCACTCGTCGATCCAGCTCGTGCAGGTCCGCTCCGAGGACGAGTCGTTCGTCGCGCAGACGTGGTCGCGCGGCGGGCGCAGGCGAGGCGACAACGCCCAGGGTGCGTTCGGTGGCGTCAGCGTTGCGGTCGACATTGATGTCGTCGTCGATGGCGAGGACGACGTCGAGGACGAGAAGGGGGACGTGCGGCGGGAGGATCAGAGAGGGGCCGTGTAGAGGCGCAGCGCAGTCATATCGTGTAGCTCTGTATCATCATGTGCATGACCTCTTCCTTGCAGCGGCGCCGTGCTCACCGTAGCAGCGAGAGGCCGCCGCGAGCCGCTGAGGCCGGCCGGCGCTCAAGGCGCTTCAAGCCGAAAGTGGGGGCCAAAATCCATATGGATTTTGGCCCCCACATTGGATTGGTCGGCACGCCCGCTCTCCCCTCGCCGAACGCTATTGACTAGTTTCGACCGCTTTCTGAATCTGCTCGCATCCAGAGACGAGCGCAAGGTCGACCTCACTGCGCGCAGAGTACAGCTCGACGGTATGACCTCTCGCCTGCGTGCTTACAAGCACTGCTCGCTCGACTGCATTGCACGGCCTTGTCGCTACAGATTGCGCTCAGGGAAAGGTCCGTGCGACGCTCGCTCGACTTGGCGCGACTCGGCCCCGCCCTCGCGCAGGCGGCTTGGGACGTCGCTCGGGGGCTCTGCAAGCTCAAGAGGGAGCAGGACTGCGAGCTAGAACGTGAGCGAGCCCATGCCCGCAAGCCGGGGCAGGCGCGCGAGCCGAGCATTACAAAGTCTCATTAGCGTGGATTTGTAATGCCGCGTCGGTTCGAACCCGACTCGGGTCGCGGAGAGGCGCAAAACGATTGAAAGGGGAGCCGATTAAGCGCAATTTCCTATTCCGATTAGCTCTGCTCGGCCCGCTTCAGACGACGATTGCGCCGGCCACAGGTGTTCGCTCGGCTCGTCTCGCTCAGGGCGCACTCGAACTGGTCC
>Ga0308170_10003212_pt1 | contig 13521 bp, 14 predicted proteins | sample PhyBR2_2_FD_202136 | JGI IMG/M metagenome (GOLD analysis project Ga0308170, IMG submission 202136) | Phyllosphere microbial communities from UC Gill Tract Community Farm, Albany, California, United States - DLSLSB.R2 | ecosystem: Host-associated > Plants > Phyllosphere > Unclassified | place... | reverse complement strand
TAGGCGGTCTCGGCCGGGTCGATGTCCAGGCGTTCGCGGCCCGGTTCGCCGCCGACTTCGACGTCGGTGGTGCCGACCAGTGTGAATTCGCCCTCGTACGGTAGCGCGAACACGATGCGGCCGTCGGGCTGCTGCAGGATGTACGCCTGGGCATGCTCGAACAGGCGCGGCAGCACGATGTGGCTGCCTTTCACCAGGCGCAGCGCGGCCCGCTTGCCGTCGGGCGGCAGCGCGCCGCTCTCGCCCAGGAAGCGCGCGGCCCAGGGACCGGCGGCGTTGACCAGGCAGCGCGCCGTCACGTGCAGGCGCCTGCCCTCGCCCTCCAGCGAGGCGCGCCAGCCGTCGGGATGGCGTTGCGGCGCCATGCAGCGCGCGTGGGTGAGGACGACGGCGCCGCGCTCGCGGGCGTCGAGCGCGTTCAGCACCACCAAACGGGCGTCGTCGACCCAGCCGTCGGAATACATGAAGCCGCGCGTGAACTGCGGCAGCAGGGGCGCGCCGGCCGGATGGCTGCGCAGGTCGAGGGAGTGCGAGCCGGGCAGGAACTCGCGGCGCGCCAGGCGGTCGTACAGGAAGAGGCCGGCGCGGATCAGCCAGGCGGGACGGCCACCGCTGTCATGGGGCATCACGAAGCGCAGCGGCCGCATGATGTGGGGCGCGCTGCGCAAGAGCGTTTCGCGTTCGATCAGGGCCTTGCGCACCAGGCCGAATTCGTAGTGTTCGAGGTAGCGCAGGCCGCCGTGGATGAGTTTGCTGGACGCCGAGGAGGTGTGCTGGCCCAGGTCGTCCTTTTCGCAGAGCACGACGCGCAGGCCGCGCCCGGCCGCATCGCGCGCGATCGCCGCGCCATTGATGCCGCCGCCGACGATCAGTAGGTCGCATTCGTAACGCTTGATGGTGTCATCCACGGGGCCTCCTTCAGGATCGCAAACCGATCCAGTGTATGCCGCCTCGTTTTCTCCATATTCGCATGGATCAATGGGTTCGGCGGCAGGAATTTCGCTGTGCGGGCCGGCGCGCGGGTTCGGCCCCGTGCCGGTCGCGTCCGTCCTTCGCCCTGTGTAAAATCGGGGTATGAGAACACGCTTCCACACCCGCTGATGGGCGAGCAACGCGCCTGGGTACGCATGCCCTCGGGCAAACGCCTCGACTTGCTGAACCCCACCCCCTTCGACTGGGACGACGCCGACCTCGCGCTCGGCCTGGCGCGTACCTACCGCTGGGGCGGGCATTCGGCCTGGCCCCTGCCCTTGTCCGTAGCCCAGCACTCGATCACGGTCATGCTGCTGCAGCGCGCCGCCATGGGCCGGGTCGATCCCCTGCTCGAACTGCGCGAACTGCTGCACGATGCCGAGGAAGGCCTGCTCGGTTTCGATGCGCTTTCGGTCATCAAACCTTTCCTGGGCGAAGGTTTCCGCGCGCTGAGCAAGCGCCTGGAACAGGTGGTCTTCCTGCGCTACGGCTTGCCGTCCTGGACGCCGCTCGAACACGCGCGCCACAAACGCGCCGACCGCCTCGCCGCCGCCAGCGAAGCCGTGCACGTGGCCGGCTGGTCGCCCGAGGAAGTGCGCGGCACACTGAAAATCCAGGCGGCGGTGCTGCAGGACGATCCGCTGGCCGCCGCCTATGGCGGTACGCCCTGGGAGCCGTGGCCGCCGGCGCTGGCCTGCGAGCGTTTCCTGGCCGAACTGCACCGGCTGATGGCGGCAGTTCGCTGACCAGGGTTTCAACAAAGGAGAAGCGCATGCAACGAATCCTCGTCCTTGCCGCAGCACTGGCGCTTGCGTTCCCCGTGCAAGCAGCCTGCACCACCGCCGATCGCCTGGTCGACACCTATGGCATCTCGTTTTCCGGCTTCAAGAAGCAACTGCCCGAAGCGCCGCGGCCGGTCGAGCACGGCGCACGCAGCGCGGACCTGGTCGTGATCCGCCTGCCGAACCAGAAGGGCGACGTGCCCGATGGCTTCATGCATTCGGCCCTGATCAACAAGGAAAGCAGGCAGGCCTGGATCCGGCGCAAGGGCGGCTTCGTGCCGGTGGACAAATGGTTCGGCCCGGTAAAGCTGGACACCGTGAACCTGGAGGGCTGCGTTGTCGAAGCCTGGCGCTGACAGCGGATTGCCGAGTGCCGCCCTCGAACAGGCCGCGCAATTGCTGGCCGCTGCGCAGTCGCTGCTGGTCTGCGCCGGCGCCGGCATGGGCGTCGACTCCGGCCTGCCCGACTTTCGCGGCACGCACGGCTTCTGGCAAGCCTATCCGGCCCTGCGCAAGGCCGGCATCGACTTCCACGAGATCGCCAACCCGGCGGCCTTCGAGGCCGACCCGGCACTGGCCTGGGGATTTTATGGGAACCGGCTGCAGCTCTACCGCAACACGGTTCCCCACGCCGGCTTCGCCATCCTGCGCGGCCTGGCTGCGCGCATGCCGGGCGGCGCTTTTGTTTTCACGAGCAATGTCGACGGCCAGTTCCAGCGCGCCGGTTTCGACGAGGAGCAGATCGTCGAGTGCCACGGCGCAATCGACCAACTGCAGTGCACGCTGCCCTGTTCAAACGCAACCTGGCCGGCCAGCGGTTTCACGCCGCTGGTCGACGAGCGAGCCTGCCGGCTGCGCTCAGACCCGCCCCGCTGTCCGCACTGCGGTGCGCTGGCGTGGCCGAATATCCTGATGTTCAACGACAGCCGGTGGATCGCCGCGCGCACGGAGGCGCAGTTCGAGCGCCTGCGGCGTTGGCGGGCAGGCGCGCGCGGCCTGGTCGTCGTCGAGCTGGGCGCAGGCGTCGACATCCCCTCGGTGCGCCGCATGAGCGAAATGCAAGGTGTGCCGATCGTGCGCATCAATCCGCGCGCGCCGCAACTCGACGGCCATCCGGGCGCTGCCATTGCGCTCAGGGCGCGCGTGGCGCTGCAGAGCATCGCGGACTTGATCAATCATAAACAATCATAGCCAAGTCATTGATTTTAATAGGATTGTACCGATATCCACAAGAATTGTGGATAACTATGTGGACAAGCGCCACTTGACAAGCCGCAAGCGCAGTATTGATGCGGGTTTCAACAAAATGCCCAATCTACAGGCAAAAATTGTGTCCTTTAAAATCAATGGCTTGCACGAACTGATCTTTCGTTCACAACGGCCTTATCAGCAGATTCCTACAAATTCCTACAACGGGGGATAAGTCAGCCTTGGAGCTCCTGCCCACGGGTTATTTCCAGGTTTACCGCCTCTCTATTTCCACGCATTGCGCGCCCGGTCGCGCACCAGCATCCGCACGCTGTCCGGCATCGGTGTTTTCGATTTCGCCGTATCGGCCGTGATCCAGACGCATTCCTCGAAATGCTTGAGCATGGCCGGCGTCACGAAGCGGGTGCGCGCCGCGTAGACGTGGCGGTCGCCCATCTGCGACTGCTGCTTGATGAAGAAGCGGTTCGGCACCACCAGGTGCAGGTGCTCCTTGGCGCGCGTCATGGCCACATACAGCAGGCGCCGCTCCTCCTCGATCTCTTCCGCGCTGCCGGTGCTCATGTCTGACGGGATGCAGCCGTCGACCACATTGAGCACGTGTACCGATTTCCATTCCTGGCCCTTGCTCGAGTGAATCGTCGACAGGATGAGGTAATCCTCGTCCAGCAGGGGCGGCCCGGCGCGGTCGCTGGTCGCTTCCGGCGGGTCGAGCGTGATCTCGGCCAGGAAACTTTCGCGCGTGCCATGGCCGCCCGCCAGCTGGGCCAGCTGGGCAACGTCGGCCGCGCGCACCGTGGCGTCGTCGTGCAGGCGCTCGAGGTGCGGCAAATACCAGTCGCGCACCAGCTCGATATCGGCCGGCCAGCGCAGCCCGGGCGTGCGCAGGCGGCGGTACAGGGTGACGAAATCCTGCCAGTCGCCCTGGCTTTTTGCCGGTGCCGTGAAGGCCTCCACGGCGTCGGCCGCTTCCGGCGCCTCGGCCACGGCGTCGAGCAGGCGCGTGGCGGTGGCCGGACCAATACCCGGAATCAGTTGCAGTACCCGAAAACCAGCCATGCGCCCGTTCGGGTTCTGGGCGAAGCGCAGCACGGCGAGTACATCCTTGATGTGCGAGGCTTCCAGGAATTTCAGGCCGCCGAATTTGACGAAGGGGATATTCCGGCGCATCAGTTCGAGTTCCAGCGCGGCGCTATGGCTGGCCGCGCGAAACAGCACGGCCTGCGTGGTGAGCTTGATGCCGGCTTCGCGGTGCTCGAGGATGCGGTTGCAGACCCAGCGCGCCTGTTCGGCCTCGTCGGGAATCAGCACCAGCTGCGGCAGGCTGCTGGCGAGCTTGTCGGTCCACAGCGTCTTGGCATGGCGCTCGAGCGCACCGGCAATGAGCGCATTCGAGGCGTCGAGGATCGGCTGGGTCGAGCGGTAATTGCGGTCCAGCGTAATCACCTGCGCCGGCTGGGTGAACTGGCCGGGAAAATCGAGGATGTTGCGCACCGTCGCGCCGCGGAAGGAATAGATCGACTGTGCATCGTCGCCCACCACCATCACGCCGTCTCCGCCCGGCTTCATGCCGGTGATGATGGCCGCCTGCAGGCGGTTGGTGTCCTGGTATTCGTCGACCAGCACGTGGTCGAACAGGGCGCCGATTTCCGGCCCCAGTTCCGGATCGGAGGCCATCTCGGCCCAGAACAGCAGCAGGTCGTCGTAGTCGAGCACGTTCTGTTCCTGCTTGGCGTCGACATAGGCGCCGAACAGGCGTTTCAGCTCCGCTTCCCACTCCACGCACCAGGGGAAAGTACTCTGCAGCACGAGGTCGAGCGGCTCGCGCGAATTGACGACGCGCGAATAGATCGACAGGCAGGTCCCCTTCAAGGGAAAGCGTTTGGCGGTCCCGGTCAGGCCGATCTCGTGGCGCACCAGCCCCATCAGGTCTTCGGAGTCGCCGCGGTCGTGGATGGTGAACGACTCGTCCAGGCCGATGCGGCCGGAGAACTCGCGCAGCAGGCGCGCGCCGATGCTGTGGAAGGTGCCGGCCCACGGCAGCGTCGCGACGCCCTGGCTGCTCCCTCCCATGATGCGCTGCAGGACATTGCCGGCGCGCTGGGTCATCTCGTTGGCGGCGCGCCGCGAAAACGTCAATAACAGGATCCGCTGCGGATCGGCGCCCGCCATGATCAGGCGGGCAACCCGGTGCGCCAGCGTATTCGTTTTACCGGAACCGGCGCCGGCCACCACCAGCAAGGGCCGGGCCGGTGCGCCAATATCGTGTTCGACCGCAGCGCGCTGCTCGGGATTGAGGCTGGCGAAGGGATCGTCGGTCGTGGGCACAGCAGCGGCGGCAGCGGACATGAGGAAGTGGCAAATAGTAAACAACGCAACTGTACATTTGTCCAGTAGCGCTTCGCAAGTGCATTTTGCACTCGCCTCTGCCCGCCCTGTTGTAAAAAGCGTGCGTCAACGCTGGAGGAAGTTCGCGTATTACGCGATGCGCGTTCGCTAAGTGGCCGTAACTAAAGAACTTTTCCAGATATCCACAAACTCTGTGAATAACTTTGTGGACAAGGCAGGGCTTGACAGCCGGAAAAGCCGTCCGCATGCGGCTTTCAACAACTTGCCCATTCGGCGGGCAATGCCGAATTGATGGAAAATCAATGACTTACGAGATCATGTGCAGAACCATGAGGAACTTGGACAAACATAAAAAAAAGCAATTTATGTGTATAAGCTGCCCCCAGGTCACGCAACAAAGCTGACGCTTTGACATCAAAAACAGATTACGGACGGAAACTTTCAGGAGCGTGCGCGGCGCCGGTGCGGTTCCAGCAACACGCGCTCGATGACGTCGGCGCCGATATCGCGTGCGCGCAGGAACTCAAAGGCGGACATGGTGTTGGCGCTGCCCTGGACGGCAATGCCCGCATCGACGATGCGGCGCTGGCGCGCATCGGTGCGGGATTCGTCCATGGCGGCCAGCAGCTTGGTGCGCTCGACTGAAGGTTGCTCCATCGTGACCTCGACTTGTCAGGTTGAATGGCGTTAAGAATTCGGATGCTGTGAAGTATTCATCAATACAAAACAATGTCAATGTCAACTTCTTATCGAAAAGTGTAAAAACTTGAATAGGCCAGTTTCGCAAGAGAGCGCCACCACGCAAATGATCGTCCTAGAATGGCCGTGTTCTCCATCCACCTGCGAGGCATCCATGGCTACGAATCCCGAACCCGACCTGAACCCTGGCGACGAAGCTTCCCCCGGCACGCCCGGCGCCGGCGAAGACGTCTGCGAAGCCTGCTCCGGCAGCGGCAAGCTGGCCGACGGCAAACCGTGCCCGCAATGCGGCGGCAGCGGACGCGTGATGCGCGGGATCGGCGGCGGCTAAGGTCAAACCCCTCGGCGCGCTGGTTCGTTTCGTGACAGAAAGCCGGGCGGGCGCGATAATGGCGGAATGACTTCACCGCCCGTCTTCGACCGCCCGCGTCCCGCATCCCTGTCCGACCTGTTTTTCTCGTTTACCTTCCTGGCCCTGCAGGGCTTCGGCGGCGTGCTCGCCGTCGTCCAGCGAGAGCTGGTCGAACGCAAGCGCTGGCTGAGCCACGAGGAATTCATCGAGGACTGGGCGGTGGCGCAAATCATGCCGGGGCCGAACGTCGTCAACCTGTCGATGATGATCGGCGCCCGCTATTTCGGCCTGCGCGGCGCGCTGACGGCGCTGGCCGGCATACTGGCCGTGCCGCTGGTGCTGATCCTGCTGCTGGCGGTCCTGCATGCGCGCTTCGCCGCCAATCCGCAGGTGGCCGGCGCGCTGCGCGGCATGGCGGCGGTTTCGGCCGGGCTGATCGCGGCGGTCGGACTCAAGATGTGGGTCGCGCTCAAGCGCAACCCCGTGCCCCTGCCCTGGTGCCTGGCGATCATCGCGGCCGGCTTCGTGCTGGTCGGGCTGGTGAAATTCCCGCTCGGCTGGGTGCTGCTCATCCTCGGCAGCCTGGGCTGCGTACTGGCTTACCGGGGGCTGCGATGAACGCTGCGATCCACATCACCCTCGCCTGGCATGACTGGCTGAACCTGTTCGGCCACTACCTGCTGCTGTCGATGATGTCGCTCGGCGGCGCGATCTCGACGACCTCGGAAATGCACCGTTTCCTGGTCGAGCAGCATGGCTGGCTGACCCAGGCCCAGTTCAACGATTCGATCGCGCTGGCCCAGGCCGCGCCCGGGCCGAACGTGCTCTTCGTCGCACTGATGGGCTGGAACGTCGGCATGAACGCGGGCAGCACGACCGCCGCCTTCCTCGGCGTGCTGGTCGCGATGACCGGCATCCTGCTGCCCTCGACCATCTTTACTTACCTGGTCGCGCAATGGGGCCACCGCAACCGCGAGCTGCGCGCCGTGCGCGCCTTCAAGCAGGGCATGGCGCCGGTCGTGATCGCCCTGCTGCTGTCGACGAGCTGGATCCTGGCCAGTTCGGCGGGCGCCGACGGCACCCATTGGCCGCTGTGGCTGCTCGCCCTGGCCAGCTGCCTCGTCATCTGGCGCACGAAGCTGCACCTGCTGTGGATGCTGGGCCTGGGCGCCCTGCTCGGGGCCCTCGGCCTGATCTAGTCAGGTTGCTGGTGGGGCGCGGCGGCGGCGCCCCACCAGTCCGGCCAGCGCACAGCTTGCCGAAATGGCATACTTGCGGTACCAAACACCCTGGACCCTCCCATGACCACACTCATCAGCGAACACGCCAGCTTTGGCGGCCTCCAGCGTTTCTACCAGCATGATTCCAGCGCCATCGGCCTGCCGATGCGCTTTTCGGTCTACCTGCCGCCCGGCCACGAGGGCAAGCAGTTGCCGGTGCTGTTCTACCTCGCCGGCCTGACCTGCACCGAAGAGACCTTCGCCATCAAGAGCGGCTTCCAGCGCGTGGCCGCGGAGGAAGGCCTGATCGTCGTCGCGCCCGACACCAGCCCGCGCGGCGCCGGCGTGCCGGGTGAAACCGACAGCTGGGACTTCGGCGCCGGCGCCGGCTTCTATGTCGACGCGACCGAAGCGCCCTGGTCGCGCCACTACCGCATGAACAGCTACATCCTCGAGCTGCGCGAGCTGGTGCTGCGCGAGTTCGGCGCCGACCCTGCCCGTTGCGGCATCTTCGGCCACTCGATGGGCGGGCACGGGGCGCTGGTGCTGGCCCTGCGCAATCCCGAACTGTTCCGCTCGGTATCGGCCTTTGCGCCGATCGCCGCCCCGAGCCGCTGCCCCTGGGGCGAAAAAGCCTTCGGCGGCTACCTTGGCCCGGACCGGTCGAGCTGGCGCGCCTGGGATGCGACCGAGCTGGTTGCCGAAGGGCCGGTGCGCTTCCCGCAAGGCATCCTGGTCGACCAGGGACTGGCCGATAAATTCCTGCCCGACCAGCTCAACCCGGACGTCTTCGAGGCCGCCTGCCGCGCCGCCGGCCAGCCCCTGACCCTGCGCCGCCACGCCGGCTACGACCACGGTTATTACTTCATCGCCAGCTTCGTCGAAGACCACCTGCGCTTCCACCGCCGCCAGCTCGGCTGACGCGCCCCACTCTCCCATAGACCGCCGGAATCGATATCAGTTCCGGCCGGTTGCCTCTTTTCTGCCCTCCCGCAAAGCCGCCCCGAAGCGGACGCGTGGCGTCTTTTCGAACCCTTGAAAATGCCGGTGCGCTGCCCTATAAAACAGGTGCGGCGCCATGCCGCGCTAGTTCATCGTGTGGAAAGGAGGTTCATCATGGATCTCGTCAGGAGAGGAAATTCGCCCTTGTCGGCATATCGTCCCGGCACCGCCGAGGATGGGTTCGGCCGCCTCGTCGAAAGCATGTTCGAAGACTTCTTCGCGCCCCTGGCCCTGGGCGCCAGCCGCCGGCTGGACGAGGGCGCCGGCATCCCGCGCCTGGACATGACCGAGACCGAGCAAGCCTATGAAGTGCAGGCCGAGATGCCGGGCGTGGAGAAGCAGGACCTGAAGGTCGCGATCGATCACCAGCGCGTCACGATCGAAGGAGAATGCCGCAAGGCAAACGAGCGGCGCGAGGGCGAAAACGTGGTGTATTCTGAACGTTCAGCACGCAAGTTCATGCGCAGCTTTACCTTGCCCTCCGAGGTCGACGACGCGGCCGCGCAGGCAAAGCTGGAAAACGGCGTGCTGCACCTGACGCTGCCGAAGAAACAGGGCAGCGCGGCGCGGCGGCTCGATATCCAGTGAGCTGTCCGGGTAGGGCGCAGGCATCCATGCACGGCAGACGGCCGCTCATGGTGTGAGGTAATGATGATGGCCGAGCTTCGCCAATTCAGGAATCGCGCGCAGGCCGGCAAGCTGCTTGCGAAAGCGCTTGGGGCCTGGGCGCACCAGCCTGAGGCGATCGTGCTCGGGCTGCCGCGCGGCGGCGTACCGGTTGCGTTCGCGGTGGCGATGACGCTCGGCCTCGAGCTCGACATCCTGCTCGTGCGCAAGCTGGGCCTGCCTGGCCAGCCCGAGTATGCGATCGGCGCCGTCGGCAGCGGCGGCGTGCAGGTGCTGCAGCCGGGCGTGCCCGGTTTGATGGGCATCACGCAGGAACAGGTCGACGCGATCGCCGCGCGCGAGCTGCTGGAAATCGAACGGCGCACCCGCCTCTACCGGGGCGGGCGCGCGCCGCCGGTACTGGCCGACCGCGTGGTGATCATCGTCGACGACGGTATTGCGACCGGCTCGACGATGCTGGCCGCGGTGGAAGTCGCGCGCCGGCATGCGGCGCGGCGCGTCGTCGTCGCCGCGCCGGTCGCACCGCCCGACACGCTGGCGGCGCTGGCGCCGCTGGCCGACGAGGTGGTCTGCCTGGCCACGCCGCTGCGTTTTCGGGCGGTCAGCCAGTGGTACGAGGCCTTCGACCAGACGGGAGACGAGGAAGTGCAGGACTTGCTGGCGATGGCCTGGCGCAGCGGGGCGGAGCGTCCGCCCGGCGCGCAAGCGAAGCAACCGTAGCGTGTGTGGAAAACGTTCATGGCGCGACGAACGCAAGGCCGCCACGGAGATTTTTTCACGCGCTCCGGCAACCGAAGCACCCAACAGAAAGGACGAAAAATGCGACACAGCACCCCTACCGACAGCAGCATCGAAGCAGGCGACCTGGTCAAGTTGCTGGGCGGGGCAGCCGCCGGCGCCCTGCTGATGTACATGCTCGACCCTGACCGCGGCAGCGCACGACGCGCTACCTCGACCACGGCCTTGCGCACCGCGGGTTCGCGCACGGGCAGTGCGCTCGGCAATGCCTGGCACGGCATTGGCGAGCGCATCGGCAAAGCCGCCAGCCATGCCACGGAGGTGGCCGGCGAGATGCTCGACGATGCCAGCTCGACTGCCGGCAAGTATCTCGACGACGCCAGCTCGACTGCGGGCAAATACCTGGACGAGGCCGGCTCGCGTGCCGGCAAATACGTGGACGAAGCCAGTTCGCGCGCGGGTAAATATACCGACCGCATGATTGAATCGGCCAGGCCCAACGGCTCGGCGCGCCGCACCTACGACGACGCCGTCGAGGGCGCCTCGCGCATGATCGACGATGCGTCGAGCAGCGCCAGTGCCGCCGCCTCGCGCTTCGGCAGCATGGCCAGCCAGGCCGCCGGCAGCGCCGCCAAAGCACTGCATCTCGACAACCGCGACGACCTGTCGGCCCTGCTGCGCAACCCGGCGGTGGTCGGCGGCGGCCTGCTCGGCCTGATCGGGCTGTTCCGCCGCTCCCCGCTGGGCGTCGCGGCGGCCGTGGCCGCCCTCGCCTACGCCGCACGCAGCAACAGCAGCGGCGGCGGCAACTCGCTCCTCTCGAACCTGCTGGGCAGCGGCAGCGGCCGCGGGCGCGGCATCGACCTGGAGAAAACCATCCGCATCGACGCCTCGCCGAGTGAAGTCTACGAGATGTGGAACAACTACGAGAACTTCCCGCGCTTCATGTCGCACGTGGTCGAAGTGCGCGACATCGGGCACCGCCGTTCGCACTGGGTAGTGCAGGGTCCGGCCGGCACCCACTTCGAATTCGATTCCGTGCTGACCGAGCAGTCGAAGAACCGGCGCCTGGCCTGGCGCAGCGAACCGGGGGCGCAGATCCCGAACTCCGGCTCGGTCGAATTCGAGCCCTACCGCGGCGGCACGCGCGTCACCGTGCGCTTCTCGTACTCGCCGCCGGCGGGCGCCCTCGGCCTCGCCTCGCTGCTCGGTTCGGACCCGAAACAGCAAATGGACGACGACCTCGCGCGCATGAAGCAGTTCATCGAGCGTGGCGCCATCCCGCACGACGCCGCGATGCGCGAGAAATCGGGCAGCCGCTTCCTGCACTGACGCCATGACGGCCGCGATCGACATCAGCGCAGCCGCGCTCGCGGCCGCCGCCCGCCCGCTGAGCGGCGGTCCGGGCGACTACGACGCCCTGATGCAGCTCGTGGGCGACGCGCGCTTCGTGCTGATCGGCGAAGCGACCCACGGCACCCACGAGTTTTACGAGGAACGGGCACGTATCACCCAGCGCCTGATCCGCGAGAAAGGATTCAGCGCGGTGGCGGTCGAGGCCGACTGGCCCGATGCCTACCGCGTCAACCGCTATGTGCGCGGCGAAGGGAACGACGCCGACGCGGACGCCGCGCTCTCCGGCTTCGAGCGCTTCCCGGCCTGGATGTGGCGTAACACCGACGTCTCCACCTTCATCGACTGGCTGCGCGCACACAATGCCGGCGTCAAGGCCGGTCCCAGGGTCGGCTTCTACGGCCTCGACCTGTACAGCCTGTTTACCTCGGTGCGCGAAGTGCTGAACTACCTCGACAAGGTCGACCCGGCCGCCGCCGCGGAAGCGCGCCGCCGCTATGCCTGCTTCGACCATTACGAGGAAGACAGCCAGCATTACGGCTACGCGACCGGCATCGGCCTCTCCGAATCCTGCCAGCAAGGAGTATTGACCCAGCTGCAGGCGCTCCAGCAGCGCGCCCTGGACTACATGCAGGGCGACGGCGCATCAAGCGAGGACGCTTTTTTCTACGCCCAGCAGAATGCGCGCCTCGTGAAAAACGCCGAGGAATACTACCGCACCATGTTCCGCGGCCGGGTATCGTCCTGGAACCTGCGCGACAGCCACATGGCCGAGACCCTCGACGCCCTCGCGGGCCACCTGTCGAAGGACGACGAGCCCGCGAAGATCGTGATCTGGGAGCACAATTCCCACATCGGCGACGCCCGTGCCACCTATATGGGAGACATGGGCGAATGGAATGTCGGCGAACTGGCGCGCAAGGCCTATCCCGGCCAGACCTGCCTGGTCGGCTTTTCGACCTACGATGGCCACGTGACGGCGGCTTCGGAATGGGACGGCCCCGCCGAGCGCAAGCGCGTGCGTCCCGGCATGCCCGGCAGCTACGAGGAGTTGCTGCACCACGTGGGCCTGCCGCGCTTCTACCTGAACCTGCGCGACGACAGCCCGGCGCGCCGCCTGCTGCTCGATGAGCGCCTGGAACGGGCGATCGGCGTGCTCTACCTGCCCCGTTCCGAACGCCAGAGCCATTACTTCAATGCCCAGCTGGCCCGGCAGTTCGACGCCATCATCCACATCGACCGCACCAACGCCCTGGTGCCGCTCGACGCGACCAGCGGCTGGCATTCGGGTGAGCCGCCGGAGACGTTCCCCGAGGGGATTTAGGGCCGTAGAGTGGGCACTCGTGCCCACGCGGTCGTACCCATGCATACCCGGACATGCCCCAAAACCGGGTACGCCGATCATGGGAATAACATATCCGAACCGATGCGGTCTCCGGTCGCCGTGCGGTGCGCATGGTGACGAACGCGTGGGCACGAGTGCCCGGTGAACCCGTCATTGAGACCATTGGTCTCAATGACCCCATACGGTGCACCACCGCCAACGATGCAACACGCCAACGCATCTCGGCGGTATCAGCAACAATTCCATCACAATAAACTTTCCTCAAGCCACCGCTTATCGACCGCCTTTTGGTAGGATGCTCGGGTTTATATCCAGGCAAGGAAGAGTCGATGAGCAAGTACACGCTGAACGTCAACGGCAAGCCACGGCAAGTCGAGGTCGAAGCCGACACCCCGCTGTTGTGGGCCCTGCGCGATACGCTCGGGCTGGTGGGCGCCAAGTATGGCTGCGGCGCCGGCCAGTGCGGCGCCTGCACCGTGCACGTCGATGGCGCGCCGACGCGTTCCTGCCTGTTGCCGGTGTCGAGCATCGGCAAGGCCCGGATCACGACCATCGAAGGACTCGACAAGGGGCACCGCCATCCGCTGCAACTCGCCTGGCAGGAACTCGACGTGCCGCAGTGCGGTTACTGCCAGTCGGGCCAGATCATGAGCGCATGCGCCCTGCTGAAACAACACCCGCAGCCGACCGACGCCCAGATCGACGAAGCGATGGCCGGCAACCTGTGCCGCTGCGCGACCTATACCCGCATCCGCGCCGGCATCCACCGCGCCGCCGAGATCGCCGGGTCGTCCACCACCGGAAAGGGCAAGGCATGAACGCCCCGCTCTCCCCTGCGCGCCGCGGCTTCCTGCGCAAAGGCGCCGCCGGCGTCCT
>Ga0308170_10003209_pt1 | contig 13535 bp, 9 predicted proteins | sample PhyBR2_2_FD_202136 | JGI IMG/M metagenome (GOLD analysis project Ga0308170, IMG submission 202136) | Phyllosphere microbial communities from UC Gill Tract Community Farm, Albany, California, United States - DLSLSB.R2 | ecosystem: Host-associated > Plants > Phyllosphere > Unclassified | place... | reverse complement strand
CGCCCCGCAAGCTCCGCCGCGAGAACCGCCTGGACAGCCGCCGGACGAGGCTCCGCCCGAGGCTCGCGCCGCGCTCGCTCGCGCTCGACGCGCTCGAAGGCGGCGCAGGCACGCCGCGCAGGCTGCCCATGCCGCGCCCGCGCGTCGAGGGCGCGCGCGAGAGCGCCGCTGCGGCGCCGTCGACGACGTCGTCGTCGGGCGCGTCGGGCGCGTCGAACGCCGCTCGGGCCGCTTCGGGCGCGCCGTCCACCTCCTCCTCCCAGCCCGCACGCGCAGCCTCGCGTCGCTCACGCTCTTCCTCCTCCTGCCCCTCCTCCTCCTCCTCGACCACGAGCCGCAGCCGCACCGCCCTAGCCCCGCCCGCTCCCGCTCCCGCCCGAACGAGCGCGAGCAGCGCCCAGAGCTCGCCCGTCGAGCTGAGCGTGACGACGCCGCCCTCCTCCCCCTCGTCGTCGTACAGCAGCGCGCGCACGCTCTGCGACGGCGCGAGTCCGAAGAGCGCGTGCGCTGCGGCGCAGAGGGTGGGGAAGGAGTGGTCGGGCTCGGCGCCCGGGGAGGGGGAGGAGGGCGAGGGGTGGGCGAGGAGGCGCGTGGTGCGGGCGTGGGTGAGCTTGATGAGGAGGGGAGGGCAGGTCGGTGCGGGTGCGGGTGCAGGAGGGCGAGGCGCGGCGTCCAGGGCGACGAACGGCGGCGTCGTCGTCGGTGAGGAGTGCGGGCGGTCGCACGACTCGTGCGCGGCCGGCTCGGACGTCGACCGCTCGAGCGAGTGCATGACGGCGCAGCGTATGCTGATTCCGACACAGGAGAAGAGAGAAGAAGAAGCGAGCCCGGCAAGAGAGAGAGAGAGAGGGAAGCGAGAGATAGCCCAGCTCGAGCCCGTCGCGCCGAGCCCGCTCGCGCGCACGCTCGCTCGCTCGGTGTGCGAGGAATTTCCGGGCGGGCCGGGCGCCGGACTCGGCAGCGGCGGCGGCGGAAAGTCCGCGGCGGGCTGGGCGGGACGACGACGACGAGGAGAGGGGGCAAGGACGCCGAAGGGGCTCGAGCGCGCGGACGGACGGCCGAGAGCGAGACGATCGAGGTGCGGTGCGGGAGCGCGAAGGCGAGGTGGATACAGGTGCAGCGTGTCTACAGGTCTGCGAGGGAGGGAGGCGAGTCAGTGCTGTGCGCCGACAAGGAGGAAGGACGCTCGAGGAGGAGGAGGAGGGGGGCGAGGGAGAGGACGACGCACCTTCAAGATTCTAACCCTCCCTCTGCGCGCGCGTCTACCTCCTCCCATGCACGTCCCCGACCCGCTTCTCGAACCGCTCGACCATGAGCGCGCTCACCTTGTCCCACACGGACTGGATCGCGGCGGCGTGGAGGGGCGAGGCGAAGGCGTAGGCGAGGTAGAGGTCGACGCGCGATTGGGGCGTCGAGGAGGGGGTGGAGGAGGAGGAAGGGGAGGGGGAGAAGGACCAGAGGGTCGAGAGGTGGCGGAACATGCTGGCGTCCTTGGCCGTGGCCTGCTCGGAGGGAGGGGGAGCGAGCGTGAGCGACCAACGCCGTCTCGACAGAGCGACTCGTCCTGCACGAGCCGCTCTCGAGGAAAGGGAAGCGCACACGCACCTTGACCCACTTGTGCTTCTCCATCTCGACGAGGCTCACGTACCCCTCGTCAAAGCCCATGGCGCCGATCCGCAGCTCGCCGTCCATGTCCCACCGCTCGCCCTCGCCGCCCGGCTCGAGCCACCCGCGCTCGGCGACGGGTTCGTCTCGGCGCTGCCCTGGCGCGGGCCCGGTGGTGCGCGCTGCGCGCAGGACGCGCGACGACGAGGTGAAGGGGAGGAACTGCTGGTAGGCGTCGACGTCGGCGATGACGGTGAAGAGTTCTTGGGGCGAGTAGGGCATGAGCTTGTGCTCGCGGTAGTGCCAGATGCCGCCCTGCTGCTTGAGGGTGCCCTTGCGCGGGGGAGTGGGCGATGAGGAGGAGGAAGCGAAGGGGGAGGGGAAGCCGAAGAGGGTGCGGGTGTGGGGAGGGGCGAGGGCGAGGGCGCGCTTGGTGGCGAGTGCGGCCATGCTGGGCTGTGCTGAGGGGCGAGAGGGAGGTGGCGCGGACGAGGGAGCCGAGGTTGGCCGACTTGGCGACGCAACGACGACGACGACGACGACGACGACGGGCTGCTCGCTCCCTCCCTCTCACGCGACCACGACTCGCACGCAGAGAGCACCCCACCCGGATGGACGACCTCCTCGACCTCGACTTTGCCTCTGCGCCCGCGCACAGCAACCCGCAACAGCGCTACCCGCGCGGCCGCACCGCCTTCGACTACCTCGCCGGCTCGTCCCTGGGCACCGCGCCTGTGCAGCAGCCAGCACGACCACCACCAGCGGGACCGCCAAAGCCCGCCCCAGCAGCAGCAGCGGCAGCATCCGGCACGGGCGACGCCTTCGCGGCCCTGTTTGGCACGTCGTCCGCCTCGGCTCAGCCTCCGCCGCTGAGCATGCAGGCGCGCCTCGAGCGCGACAGCGCCCTCAAGATCGGTGGCATCGGCGGCGCGGGCTCGTACGGCGGCGGCGCAGCGGCGGCGGGCTCGTCGTTCGGCGGGCTGGCCGCTGGTGGAGCTCCGGGCGGGACTCGCTCTGGGTGCGTCCCCTTGTCCCTCTCTCTAGCTGTGTGCGCGCCCGCCCGACGCCAAGAGCTGACCCTGATGGATGCACGCCCGCAGCTCGACGCCCGCGCTCCTCCAGCCGACGCAGCGCGGCGCGTCCCCCTCATCGGCGTCGCTCGTCTCCCCCACCTCGCGCATCGCCTCGCCCCTCTCGCCCTCGTTCCCTCCGCCCTCTTCTTCTTCCTCCTCCCACCGCGCACCCGCACCAGCGCCCGCCGCCGCCAAGAAGCCCGCCGCCGACGTGTGGGACTTTGACCTCCTGTCGACCGCCGTCCCCTCGGCCAAGTCGCCCTCGCCCTCGCCCTCGCCTGCACCTACTCGGTCACCTTCCGCAACCGCACCACTGGACGACGACCCGCTCTTCGATCTCGGCTTCGGCACCGCGCCCACTCCCGCCGCCGCGCCGCCGCATGACGAGTTCGACCTCCTCGACGCGTTCGCCGCGCCCGCCTCGGCGCGCCCCTCGCCCGCACCCTCGCCCTCACCCGCCCCCGACGCACCACGCCGCTCTTCCCCCGTACCCGCACCCGCCGCTTCCTTGCCCGCCGCCGCCCCGGCCGACCCGCCGCCGCACATCCTCGGGCACCTCGTCGAGATGGGCTTCGCGCCGCGCGCTGCGGCCGCCGCGCTCGTCGCCTCGCGCACCACCACCGCGGCCGCGGGGGACGGCGGGTGGGACCTCGAGCGGGCGCTCGAGGTGCTCGTGCAGGGCCAGGGCCAGGCGGGATCGGGCTCGGGCTCGAGGGACCGCGAGCGGGACGAGTGGGGTGACGAGGGCGACGTGAGGGTTGGGCGAAGGCGGAGCTGGGAGAGGGAGGATGACGAGGAGGAGGCGCGGGCGCAGGCGCAGGCGCAGGCGCAGGCGCAGGAGCGCAGGCGCAGGGAGGAGCAGCAGCGCCGGCGCCGCGCCGGCGCCGCCGCCGAGGACGCGCCCGCCGCGCCTCGCGGCTCGACTCGCGCGCGCGCGCGCCCCGACGGCCCGACGCCGCAGCCGCCGCAGCAGCAGCAGCCCCCGCAGGCGCTCGACGCCGCGCGCGTCCTGCAGGACCAAGCGGGCGACATGCTCCTCTCGGCGCAGAAGCTCGGGTTCAGCATGTTCAAGAGCGCCAACGCGCTCCTCGGCGAGGGCAAGAAGGCGCTTGCGCGACGGATCGAGGAGCAGCGCGCGGCGGCTGCGGCTGTTGCTGGGGCTGGGGCGGGCGCGGCGAGCGGGAGGGAGCGTGGGAGGGAGGGAGCGGGCGCGCGGGAGGGCAGGGCGGGCGAGGGAGGGCAACAGTTCCCCGGCAGGCCGCGGTGGTGGACTGAGGAGATGGAGCGCGAGGAGCAGGAGGACCAGCGGCGCGCGGCGTCGGCGCCCGGCGAGGGCCGGGCGCCGCAGTCGGGCTTCCGAGACGACGACGACGAGGTCGTCCCCGCGCGGCCGTTCGCCGACCCGCCGCGCGCGCGATGCGCCGAGCCCCAGCCGGCGGCCGCGCCGCCCCCGGCGGCCGAGTACCGCTCGCCGTTCCGGCGCGCAAAGGCGCCCGCCGTCGCCGTCGCCGAGGCCGACCTCCTCTCCGGCGCCGCCGCACCCCCTCCGCGCTCGACGCCCTCGCCGTCTCTCGCCCCGACGTCCTCCACCCGCGGCGCCGCCCCTCCCTCGCGCGCCTCGCCCTCGCCCACCCCCTCCTCCCGCGCCGGCACCCCAACCCCAGCCCGCTCTCCGCGCCGCGCCCCCTCCACGCGCCCTCACCTCCCCGTCTCGCCCTCCTCTCTCGCGACCGCGACCTCGCACAAGTCGACCGGCAACGCCCACTTCAAGCTCGGCCGCTTCGGCGACGCGACGGCCGCCTACTCGCTCGCGCTCGACGCGCTCCCCGCGCAGTGGCTCGGGCGCGTCCCGCTGCTCAACAACCGCGCGCAGGCGCGGCTGCGGTCGGGCGAGGAGAAGGGCGCGGCCGAGGACTGCGCCGAGGCCGTGCGGATCCTGCTTCCCGGCAGCGGCGGGGGGGAGGTGGACCTCGATCTCGCCGCGCTCGAGGCGGACGGCCCCGCGCTCGCGCCCGAGGTCGCCGCGCTGTACGCCCCGAGCGGCGGTGCGGCGCCGCTCGACCTCAAGGACCAGCTCGGCAAGGCGCTCGGGCGCCGCGCAAAGGCGCTCGAGGCGCTCGAGAAGTGGGGCGCCGCGCGCGACGACTGGGAGCGCGTGCTGCGGTGCGGCGACGAGGCCGTCCTGAGGGGCGCGGGCGGCGCAAAGATGGTGGGCGAGGGCGTCGCGCGGTGCAGGAAGGTGCTCGACCCGCCGGCGGCGGCGGCGGCGTCGGGTGCGGGCCCGTCCTCCTCTTCGGCGGGACGACCCGCCGCCGCACGCCCCGCCGCCGCCGCCGCCTCCTCCTCGCGCCCAAAGCCTCGCCCCGCCGTGCAGGGCTCCGGCGAAGCCGTGCGCGCGCTCCAGGCGCAGCAAGCCGCCGCGGCCGCCGAGGACGACGCGCGGCACGCGCTCAAGGACGTCGTCGACGCGCGCATCGCGGCGTGGAAGGGCGGCAAGGAGGCCAACCTGCGCGCGCTGATCGCGAGCCTCGACAAGGTGCTCTGGCCCGAGCTCGGGTGGAAGACGGTCGGCATGCACGAGCTCATCAGCGAGGGGCAGCTCAAGGTGCGGTACGTGCGCGCGATCGCAAAGCTGCATCCGGACAAGGTGCGTCGCTCCTCCTCTCTCTCTCGCTCGCTCCCTCTCACGGACCTGAAAGGAGTTGGAGCTGACGACGAAATGCACCTGCGCGCAGCTCAATGTCGCCAACACGACCGTCGAGCAGCGCATGGTCGCCGCGCTCGTCTTTGCCGCCCTCAACGACGCGTGGAACGGCATGAAGTGAGTAGAGCGGGTGCGTATCGTGCATGGCAACGTTTTTTCGATCAGCGTGTGCGGTCGGCAGAAAGCTCGAGAGCGTGCTCCTTCCTCGGCTCGTCCGGCTCGGCTCGCTGTCGTGACTTGCTCCCTCGCTTCCTCTTTCGTCTATCTCTCACTCTTGTGCTCTCCTGCACAGCGCCCGGCTCAACAAGCGAGAGCGAGAGCAAGCTCGAGCGAGCGAGCGCGGGACCTTCTCAAGTCGAGCGCACGAACCCCTTCTCATTGCTCGTCGTGCTCGACCAGCGCTTGCCCGTCAATCGCCGCGCTCATCTCGACGTCGTCCTCGAACGAGTCGCCATTGAGCCCGTGGGCGAACCCCGAGTCCTTGCGGCTCAGCTTGGCGTCGTCGTCCTCGCCGCCGTTGCGCGCGCCGGGCAGTGCTGCCGCGCCCACGTCGGCGCGCGGCGACGACGACAACGGCGAGACGCTGACCACGACGAAGGAGCTCGGGCGGCTGTCGGTCGGGAGAGCGGCGGTCGCGCGCTGTGCCGAGACGACGACCTCGGTCGCGACCGAGACCGAGTTTGCGCGAGAGACGGGCGGGATGAAGTCGTTGCGGCGGCTCCAGCTGCGTGCACGTTGAAGCGTCAGTGCAGGTTTGAGAGGGCGGCGGAAGGGGAGAGTGAGCGAGGGGACGCACCGCCAGCGAGGCTGAGAGACCAGGTCCGTGCACTCCTCGTCGACGTCCTCCGCGCCGTCGATGAGCGGCCTCGCCCTCCAGGCCGCCTCGTACCCAGCGATGCGCTCGATGTCGGCAGCGACGGCAACTGCCTGCTGCGCCGTGAGGGACGAGTAGGACTCGGGGAGGCTGGGGTCGCGAAGCAGGGCGTCCGGGTTGGCGAAAAGCGTGGCGGTGCGGTGCAGCGCTCTGGTGAAATCGGGCGGCGTGTATGATAAAGGCCGAGTTGGCGCATGGCGGGCGAGGAAGGAGGACAGGAGCGCGGTGGTCGTCTCGGGGTGCGTCGCCCAGCAAAGATGGGGAGCATCTGCGCATGCTCGTCGTCAGCACGGGCACGAAGAGCATGCGTGAGAGCTGGAGGAGCAGGACGCACTTGGGATGATGGGCGTCTCGACGTTCCTGGACCGGTACAGCTTGTCGGTCCACTGCTGGGCGTCGTCGACCTTGGTGTAGTAGTCGTCGCTGCCCTGCGCAGCACGTTCCAGAGTCAGCTTCGTGCCTCGCCCTAATCGTCGTCCGAGAGAACGTGAAGAGGACGCACATGGAGCGCGAGCACAGGCTGCTGGATGCTGGCGAGGGCGTCGGGCGTGAAGTTGACGTTCTGCAGCCTCGGTGGCTCGTCAGCTTCCGCGCGCGAGTAGAGCGACACTACGGGGAGAAGAGACGCACGAGGTAGGCGAGGCGGCAGAGCTCGAACGAGTGGAGGGCGTGCCGAGGGTTGTATCGCTGCAGGAGGGAAGGCAAGGTCAGCCGGGCTCGTTCGGCGGGCTGACAAGGAGAGAGAGGAGGGGACGCACTCGCAAAAGCAAGCTCATGACGTCGTCGAACGCGTCGACCTGTAGCTCGTCGCCATACAGGTTCTTGGCTGTCGGCAGGGGAAGGCGAAAATCAGGGTCTGTGCGCTTCGAGGGACGTGTGCGAGAGACGGGGGGCGAGGACGCACCGAGCTCTCCCAGCGTCTCGTACAAGTCGGCCGGGTCCTCCGGGTTGAACATGCTCGCGTCGAGCGTGCGAAAGCCCTCGAGCGTCGTCCTGCCCTCGATGCCGCCGAAGCCTATCAAGCACAGGCTCGTGACGAGGTCCGGGAACAGGATGGCGAACGCGACGGCGATACGGCTTGCGATGAAGCCCGGGGCGTAGATGGTGCTTGGCGGCAGCTTGAGCGCCTCGAAGGCGAAGGCGAGGTCGGCGGCCGAGACGTACGGGTCGTACTCGGGTCGGACGGCCGAGGTGGTGCGGCCGTGCGAGCGCGGCGAGAGCGCGATGATCTGGTAGTCGGCGCGCAACGAGGACCCAGGTCGTAGTTGAGGGATGTGGCTGTAGTTTGGCGAGACGAAATGGACGAGGGTGACGAGTGTCGGGCGGGTCGGGTCCACCGTCGTCGTCCCGTCCGGCTGGAGGACGTCGTAGAACATGCGCACCGAGCTGGGGAGGTCGAGGAACGGCATGGCGCGCGTCAATGTCGTGCAGGAGCGAGGTGGATCGGGTTGGGCGTCGAGGGGTTGCTGAATGGCGAAGGGGGGAGAGCCGCGACGACGCCGGTCGCGCCCGTGCGGCGACGAGGAGGTGGACGCCCGCGCTCCCCGCTGTCACCGAAGGCACGCCCGTCCGGGAGCGAGATTCGCATGTCTCACCCCGCGCAACAGGCTCCGAATGTGCGAGGAAGAGGGAGGATCGGAGGGAGGTCAACTCGGCGCACCGGGGACCACCTCGCTCGGTCGGTCGGGGCGGCAGCGACACCGCTGTCGGGCCCTGCCAGTGCTCATGATCGAAGTGAACGTTGACAGGTGAGCGCCGTGGATCCCCTGCCGCCTTCCGCCCACGGGCAGATTTGCTGCCGGTTGAGGAAGGCTCGCCGCGGGAGGTCCTTACTCGCGCTCAGCAGCGCGTTGTCGGGAGAAGATGGCGACGATTGAATCGCGCGAGCCGGCCCGTCGCAAAGAGCAGGCGAGCAGGCTGTCGGGCGCGAGCCGAGGGGCTGGGAGGACGCCGCGCTGCGACGGATAAGCGGCGCCGTCCCCCTTCAGGGCGGGATGGACGGCCGGCGAGCGAGGTGCCCTGCCCGAGGACGAGCGCGGCGCACCGAGCGAGCCCTAAGCAGTGGAGCCGACCTCGCCCGCCCTCGGGCGCGGCCTATGCTGACCATCGGGCAGGGTCGAGGCGCGCGGCCAGTGGTGGAGCGGAGCGAGGTCGAGAGGTGAGGGCTGGCCGAGCGGGTGCTGCGCCTCGCCCGGGCAGACTTGTAGCCGTGCTGAGCGACATGAGCGAGTCAGAGCGACCACTAAGAGCGTGGATGGAGAGAGAGAGGCTGCGACTGATGAAGACGACGAGCTTGGTCGCCCCGCGTCGAGCTCGTCTCGACCTCTCGCTCCTCACACGGAGCTCAGCTCTACGCACGCACGCTATGCCTGCACCCAAGCGCTACTTTGACCAGGACAGCGGCCCGCGCGACGGCGGCCCGCACAAGCGCAGCCGCGGCGACGACTTCCAGCAGCGCGGCCGTGGACGAGGCGGTGGAGCCGGCGGCGGTGGTCGCGGCGGCGGGCGCGGCGGTGCAGGGCGCGGCCGTGGTGGCGCACGAGGCGGTCGCGGCGGGTTCAGCGACGACAGGCCCAAGAAGGAGGCCTTCAAGCCCAAGGAGGGCTGGATCTCGGCCGGCCTCAAGGCTCAGTGCGTCCTCTCTCTCTCACTCTCTCTCGCTAGCACCAATGGGGTCAAGCTGACGCTGCTCTGCACACAGCGCCGACGCCGCCGCCGAGTCGAGCAAGCCCAAGGAGGCCAAGGGCGCCGACGCCGACCCGCTCGCCCACCAGACGACTCTGTACCTCACCAACCTCCCTCCCACCCTCACCTCGCCCCAGCTCCAGCTCATCTTCTCGTCCTACGCCCCCGTCCGCGCCGCCTTTGTCGTCTCGACCGGCGGCGACCGCGCCGCCAAGGCCGACGACCCGTCGTTCGGCGCCTCGTCGGCCAACACGATCTCGCTCAAGGCCGGCCGCGACCGCACGGGCAAGGTCGCCTCGCGCGGCTTCGGCTACGTGCGCTTTGTCCTGCGCGCCGACGCCGAGTCGTGCCTTGCCGAGTGGGGCACCAAGGCGGGCATCCCGCGCACGGCCGTGCGCGAGCTCGAGCTCCAGGACGGCCTCGAGGGCCTCGAGTGGGACAAGGTGACGGGCGCCGGCGGCATCCACATGAGCTGGGCCAAGAAGAAGCTCCGCGACGGTGAGAAGCCCGAGGGCGCGGCGGCCGATTGGAAGGAGAAGAAGGCCGAGAAGAAGGACAAGGTCGTCAAGGCGGCGCCGGTCGAGGGCGGCAACGAGGACGCGCAGGCCGACGAGAAGTGGCGCCCGGGCGTGTGGGACCACAACGCCGTGCGCACCGTCATCGTCCAGGGCCTGCCGCTCCCGGGCGAGGAGGGCTCGACCGAGGTCGACGCCGACGCCGACGCCGACGACGACAAGAAGGACGCCGACGACGGCGACGAGGCCAAGATGGACGTCGACGCGGCCGCAGACGTCGAGGACGACGGCGCAGCAGCGGGCGCCGCCAAGAAGGGCAAGCTCATCGACTGGAAGAAGGCGATCCGCCAGCGCGCCAAGAAGATTGGCGACCTCGAGGACGTCAAGTTCCCTGTCCGGCTCGCGTCGGGCGAGCAAGTCGGTGCGTCCTCGCTCTCTCCTTTCAGTCTCGGCTCTTGCTCGTGAGCATGTCGCTGACCCCGACGCCCTCCCCCTCTCGCAGCGCTCGTCGTCATGTACACGCCGCGCGAGGCGCACGCCCTCATGACCAAGATGAACAACCACGTCTTCCGCGGCGTCATGGTGTCGGCCGCCATCAAGAGCTCCTGGGACTTGTGCCAGCGCCAGGGTCGCGCCAAGGGCGGCGGGCGCCTCCTCATCCGCAACCTCGGCTTCGACGTGCGTCCCCCTCTCCCTCCCTCGCTCGAGCCTCTCTTTGCGCTCGAGCCTCGCTGACGCGCTGGCTCGTCTCCCTGCAGGTCAAGGTCGCCGACCTGCGCGCCGCATTCGCGCGCTTCGGCCCGCTCCACTCGATCACGCTCCCCGTCGACCCGGCCACGTCCAAGGGCCGCGGCTTCGCCTTCGTCTACTTTGTCTCGCGCGGGCACGCCGAGAAGGCGCTCGCGGCCGTCAACGGCACGCGCGTGTACGCCGGCATGGCGGCCGAGCGCGTCGCGACCGAGGGCGGCAAGGAGGGCAAGAAGAAGGAGGTGCGCGAGAAGAAGAAGGCCGAGAAGAGCGCGAGCGGCGGCGGCGGCGGCGACAAGGGTCGCGTCGTCGCGGTCGACTGGGCGCTCAGCCAGGAGGAGTGGAAGAAGGCGCAGGAGGGCGAGGCGGCGTCGGGCAGCGAGGCGGACGAGGAGAGCGGGAGCGGGTCCGACTCGGGCTCGAGCGACGACGAGGACGAGGACGACAGCGACATGTCGCCCGTCCCCGAGGACCTCGACGCCGACTCGGACATGTCGCCCGAGCCCGTCGGCGCCGCCGAGCGTCGTCGCGCCGAGCACAAGGACGACGGTCTCAGCGACGAGGGCGAGGAGGACAAGCCGCAGCAGCAGAAGGGCACGACGCTCTTCGTCCGCAACATGTCGTTCGAGGCAACCGAGGCCGAGCTGTACGACCTGTGCGTCCCGTCCTTCCTCTTCCCCTTCGTCCTGTCGTCGCGCACGCTGACCTCGCCCCTCCTCGCTCTCCCTCTCCCAGGTTCAAGGCGTTCGGCCCGGTGCGGTACGCCCGTATCGTCTACGACCCGACGACCAAGCGCTCGCGCGGCACGGCCTTTGTGTGCTTTTGGAACGACGAGAGCGCTCAGGCCGTCCTCAACGAGTCGCAGGCGCTCAACGAGGGCAGCTTCGGCGAGGTGCGTCTCGTCCCTTTGCCGCTTCTTCTCGTCGTTCACCTCGTGCCGAGACTGACCTCACGCACTCGCTCGCAGACCTCGACCAAGAAGACCTCGCTCCTCATGGCCGACCCCTCGTCGTCGACCGCCTCGCGCCTGACCCTCCACGGCCGAGTCCTTGCCGCCGTCCCCGCCGTCTCGAAGGGCGACGCCGACAAGCTGCGCGAGGACCGCGACAAGAAGGGCGCCGCCAAGATGGACCGCCGCAACCTGTACCTGATGCGCGAGGGCGGTGCGTCCCGCTCTCCCTCCCCTCGCTCTTGCTCCCTCGAGCCTCGGTGCTGACTCTTCGTCTTCCCCCTCGCACAGTCATCTTCCCGACCTGGGCCATCGCCAAGACGCTCTCGGCCGCCGACATGGACGCGCGCCAGTCGTCGTTCGACGCGCGCAAGTCGCTCCTGCGCTCGAACCCGTCGCTCTACATCTCGCGCACGCGTCTCTCGATCCGCCAGATCCCGCTCTACGTCACGGACGGCATGCTCAAGCGCCTCGCCAACTTTGCGATCCGCGAGTTTGACCGCGACGTCAAGGGCGGGCACCAGAAGCCGCTCACGGCCGACGAGCTCGTCACGTTTGTGCCCGACGCGAGCGGCGCCAAGGAGTCGGCGCACGACAAGGTCGAGCGCAAGAAGGGCGTCCCGCTCGGCAAGGTGCGCCAGAGCAAGATCCTGCGCCAGAACGACCGCGTCGACCCGGTGACCGGGCTCGGGCGCTCCAAGGGCTACGGCTTCCTCGAGCTCGGCTCGCACGCCGACGCGCTCAGGTTCCTGCGGTGGGCCAACGCCAACAAGGAGGTGAACCGCCTGTTCCGCACGTGGTGGCGCGAGGAGCTCGACAAGATGCTCGAGCAGGTCGAGAAGGGCGAGGGCAAGCTCGGCAAGGGCGTCAAGGTGTCGGAGAAGGACGACCGCCTCAAGCGCCTGCGCGAGAAGCGCAAGGAGCTCGAGGAGGAGGAGCGCGCCGCCGAGGACAAGGCGTCGAAGCGCGAGGCGGCCGGGCGCGCCGTCACCGGCGAGGGCGGCAGGAGCTCCAAGTGCCTCATCATCGAGTGTGCGTCCCTCTCTCTCCCTCCTCCCCTTCTCTCTCCTCTCGTCTGCAGCACTGACGTGCCTCTCTGTCCTCGCAGTCTCGATCGAGAACGCCGTCACGACCAAGCGCCGCGCCGAGAAGGTCGAGCGCGCGCGCGAGAAGGCTCGCCGGGTCAAGGTGCGTCCCCTCTCCTCGCTCTGCACCGCTTTCGAGCGCTTAGCTGACTTTCTCTCTCTCTCTCTTCTCTGTGTTTGCAGGAGAACGGCGAGGACGAGAGCGGCGACGATGCGGGCTCGGGCGATGACGACGACGAGGGCGCGTCGCCTCGGAAGAAGGGCGGCAAGCCGGCGGCGGGCAAGAAGGGCGGCGCGCACGGCAAGAAGCGCCGCGCCGGCGACGACGACGACGCAGAGGGTGCGTCGCCGAGCAAGAAGCGCTCGAAGAAGGCGGGCGAGGCGGCCGTCGACCCCGAGGCGCCGGTCAAGGAGGGCGCGCGGATAGGCAGCCTGATTGGCCGCAAGCGCAAGATGAAGGGCAAGCGGTAGAGCGTGCACGTCCCTCTCTGTTGTAGCATTGTCTTGTCACCCTCTCTTTCTCTCTCGTGTCGCGCTCGTGGAGAGGAAGCTTGAGGAGAAAGTCGCCTCGAGAAGAGGCTCGTGCGCTGCGCTCGTCTCTCGTCGGACGAGTCGTCGAGCCAAGGGAAGCGCGACGTTGCACTCTGAGCGACGCCCTCACACGCCGCAGTCGCACACGCACCCCCACAAGAGCCACTTGCCCGGTCCACCGCCTGCGCGAGAGCCTGCCGGCCTAGACGTCGCCGCCGCGAGCCCGCCCGCTTCATCGCTGACGCCGACCTCCTTGGTCAAGCTGTGGCCGCTCGGCACTTTGTTAAGCTGCTCGCGCGACTGCACGAGCGGGAAGCGCCGCAGGAGGCGGCGGAAGCGGTCCTGGGCGTCGCGCGGCACGACAAAGAAGCGCGGGTCGATCTCGACGACGTCGTGGTCAAAGTCGTAGTTGCCGTGCGGGGCGTCCGAGTCTGTGCGAGCCGCGTTGGGGAGCGAGATGGCGACCGAGGCGTGCGTGTCGAAGCGAGGCATGCCCGTCGGGGTGTGGCTGATCGGGACCGGGTCGACGAGCGAGAGGTCGAGCGAGGCGAGGAGCGCAATGATTTCCTGCGTCCAGAGGATGCGCTGCGTCAGCAATAGGCCACGCACTGCTTGGACGGGCGTGAGAGGAGCACGCACCTGTTCGTGCCTGATCAGGATGGCCTCGACGCCTCCGAGCCGGAGCAGCCCGACGTTGCAATCGATGCACTCGTCGAGGTGCGACAGCGTGCGCAGCGGGCCCGCCGGCACGACGTGCGTCCGACCCG
>Ga0308170_10003208_pt1 | contig 13537 bp, 14 predicted proteins | sample PhyBR2_2_FD_202136 | JGI IMG/M metagenome (GOLD analysis project Ga0308170, IMG submission 202136) | Phyllosphere microbial communities from UC Gill Tract Community Farm, Albany, California, United States - DLSLSB.R2 | ecosystem: Host-associated > Plants > Phyllosphere > Unclassified | place... | reverse complement strand
GGACGAGGCGGCCATGTCCGACCTCTTCGAAGTCCGCGCGGCCATGGAGTCCCTGATGGCCCGCAATGCCTGCCTGAAGGCAACGGAGGCGGACATCGCGGTGCTGCGCGGCATCCTTGCCCGCAACACCGCTATGGTGGGGTTCGCAGATGACGCGATGCAGCAGGGAATGTCGCTGCACGCAAAGATCGCGGAGGTGGCGGGAAACGCCTGGGCGCGCCGCTTCCACGGCCAGATCACGGGCCACATGGAGCGGTACCGGCACTTCACCAACAGCACCCAGGAGCGGCGGGACCAGGCCCTGGTCCAGCACCGCGCTCTGGTGGACGCCATCGCCGCCGGTACGGCGGACAAGGCAGCGAACATCGCCTTCAACCATGTGATGGCCGCCCGGGACGCCGCCCTTCGGGCCATGTCCGGAAGAGCGGCGAGCGACACCGAGACCGGCGACGCCGAGGCTGGCGACACTGCGGCTGGCAACGCGGTAGCCGGCGCATGATCGGCGAACTCGGGCGCCGCTCCGCCACCGCACTCCTGGTCCATTCGGCGCTGATCCAGGCGGTCACCTTCCTGGTCCGGCCTGCGGCCACCTACCGCGCCCTGGAGCTGGACGTCCCCGACTTCGCGCTGGGCCTGCTGGCCGCCAGCTACGCCGTCTTTCCGCTGCTGCTCGCCGTGCCCACGGGCGGCCTGGTGGACCGCCTCGGTGAGCGCAGGCTCATGGCGATCGGGTCCGCCGTCGTCCTTTCCTGCTCGGTCTTCCTGCTCCTGTGGGGCTCATCCATCGTGGCCCTGGTCTTCGGAACCGCACTCCTGGGTGCCGGGCAGCTGGCGTGCGTGGTGGGGCAGCAGGCGGTGGTGGCCAACAACGCCGCCTCCTCCCGCATGGACTCCGCGTTCGGATACCTGACCTTCGCCGCATCGCTGGGGCAGGCGCTGGGACCGCTGGCGATTGCCCTGGTGGGGGGCGCCGCCGTCCGGCCCGACACTCAGGCCATCTTCCTCCTTGCCGTGGGCATGGGCCTGGTACTTTTCGCCACCACCTTCGCGGTCTCTGCCCACGTCAGCGGCGGGAAGCGGAAGGCCGTCGCCGCTGAGGGCGGCACGGGCGGTCCCATGGCGCTCCTGAAGGCGCCCGGCGTGGCCCGCGCCCTTGCCACGAGTGCCACCGTGCTGGCCGTGGTGGACCTGACCATGGTCTACCTGCCCGCGCTTGGCGCCGACCGGGGGCTGACGGCCGCAACGGTGGGTGCCATGCTGACTGTCCGCGCAGTGTTTTCCATGGTGTCCCGGCTCCTGCTGGGCCAGGTCTCCCGGAGCATTGGCCGGATGCGGCTGCTGGTGGTTAGCCTTGCCCTGTCTACCGTTGCGCTGGCCGCGGTGGCGGTTCCCATGCCGGCGTGGCTGCTCTTTGTTGTGATGGCGGTGCTGGGTTTGGGCCTGGGCATTGGCCAGCCGCTGACCATGTCGTGGCTTTCCGCGCAGGCTCCCGCCGGGCAGCGCGGCCGGGCGCTCGCGCTTCGGCTGGCCGGCAACCGGGTGGGCCAGGTGGTGCTGCCGAGTGCCATTGGCGTTGTTGCCGCCGGGCTTGGCGCGGGCGGCGTGTTCCTCGCGTCCGCCGTGGTGGTGGGCGGGACGCTCCTGCTGCTCCGAGGGGTCCAGCTGGATTAGCGCGTCCTCGCGTCACGCCGGGCAGGCTTCCAGGCAGCGCACGACGGCGGGTCCCCGGGTTTCCGGGGCTTCCCCGCCCAAAGTGGGCCGAAAGCGTGCCGTGCGTGACGCCGTCGTCCGCTTGGCTATGGCAGCCGGGAGGGGCGCAGCAGGCTCGGCTCGCCCGCCCGGGCAGGGTCCAGCGGCACCGGGCTGACCAGCACGGCAGGACCCCGGTGCAGGAACCCGTTGGACAGCGCCCGGCAGCGGATGCCTCCGCGGCCGCGCATGGCCGGATGGGCGCCGGGGGCGAGCATTTCATTCATCCAGGCGCAGGGCTGGGCGTGCCGGCCGCCGTGGAACCGCACCACGTCCCCGCCGGATTCCAGCGCAAAGTCCTGCCCCAGCAGCGGCGCCAGCTGGGCTCCGCGGAGCACCACATTGCGGCGGGTCAGCAGGGGATCGAACGGCGCCGCGCCTAGTTCGGCGGCGATGGCTTCGAGGGATTCGACGGCGAACAGGGTCACCGCGGCATCCATGTGTGCTGCCTTGCCGAAGAAGCGGTCGCCCACGATGCCCTTGCCGGCCACCACCTCCACCATGTCCGCGTCCGTGGTGGGAACGTCGGCGGCACCCTCCCTGGCCCGGCCGAAATAGGCGTGCGCGGGGGACACCAGCAGGTGCAGGATCTTAACGTCGTACCGGAACCTTTCGGGCATACGGCCAGCCTAGGCCAGCCCGGCATTGAAATCCTGCCGCCGGATGGAAGGATCAGGAACCATGGAGACCTCACCTGCCAGCCGGGCCAGCGCGCCGCCCAGGCGCCGCACCGCCCTCTTCTGGGCATCGGCGGTCTGCGCCGCCGCCCTGACGGGAATCGCGCTGTGGATGCTGGCGGGAAACCCCGCCGTCCTGGGCGGGCACCCCCTGCTGCCGGGCATCCTGCTCGCGGCGGCCGTTACCGGCGTCGTCTGGGGAATCCAGCTCTGGCGCCGCCGTGACACTCCCCGGCCCCGCTCCCGCGTCCGGTCCGTTGCAGCCTGGGCGGCCCGGCTGGCCGTGCTGGTGCTCACCGCCGCGCTGGCTTGGCTCAACCCCTTCGCCTACCAGCCGGGGCCGGCGGCGGAGGCCGGGCCGACATCCGACCTCACCGTCACCGAGACTCCCACCTCCATCACCATGTCACCCGAGGGCGGCACGACGACGAAGGGGCTCGTCTGGACGCCCGCGCGTACCAGGACATCCTTGCTCCGGCCGTCGGGGCCGGATACCGGGTGGTCATCCTGAAGGAACCGCTGGGGCTCAGCCTGCTGGACGGAAACCAGGCCCGCGGCGCGATGGCGGACAACCCGGACATCGCCACGTGGGCGGTCGGCGGCCACTCCCTGGGCGGGGTGTCCGCGTCGTCCTTTGCGCTCAACAACACCGACGTCAAAGGCCTGGTCCTGTACGCGTCCTACCCCATCGATTCTCTGCAGGACCGAAACGGACTGTCCGTTCTGTCCGTGTCCGGCGGCAACGATGGGCTAAGCACTCCTGCCAAGATCGAGGCCTCCCGGCAGCTGCTGCCCGCAGACACCGAATTTGCGGCTGTCCGTGGCGGAGTACACGCCTTCTTCGGCGACTACGGCGCACAGCCCGGCGACGGCGAACCGGGCATCAGCCGCCAGGCCGCCCAGCAGCAGATCGCGGCCGCCACCGTGTCCTTCCTGGGGCAGCTGTAAGGGGCCTCCAGGTTTCCGGCTCAGGCGCCCACGTAGGTGGCCAGGTGCCGCCCGGTCAGCGTCTCCCGGCCGGCCACCAGCTCGGCCGGCGTTCCTTCGAAAACGATTTTGCCGCCGTCGTGCCCTGCGCCTGGCCCGATGTCGATGATCCAGTCCGCGTGCGCCATCACCGCCTGGTGGTGTTCGATCACGATGACCGACTTGCCGGAGTCCACCAGCCGGTCCAGCAGGCCCAGGAGCTGTTCGACGTCGGCCAGGTGGAGGCCCACTGTCGGCTCGTCAAGGATGTAGACGTCGCCGGCCTCGGCCATCTGGGTGGCCAGCTTCAGGCGCTGGCGCTCGCCGCCGGACAGCGTGGTCAGGGGCTGGCCCAGGGTGATGTACCCCAGGCCGACGTCAGCCAGGCGTTCCAGGACCTTGTGGGCGGCCGGCGTCCTGGCCTCACCCTCCGCGAAGTAGGCCAGTGCGGCCTCCACTGACAGGTCCAGGACGTCCGCAATGTTCATGCCGCCCAGAGTATATTCGAGGACGGCAGGCTGGAACCGGCGGCCTTCGCAGTCCTCGCAGGTCGATTCGACCGTGGCCATCACACCAAGCTCGGTAAAGATCACGCCCGCGCCGTTGCAGGTGGGGCAGGCACCCTCCGAGTTGGAGCTGAAAAGGGCCGGCTTCACCCCGTTGGCCTTGGCGAACGCCTTGCGGATGGGTTCGAGCAGTCCGGTGTAGGTGGCAGGGTTGCTGCGGCGGGAGCCCTTGATGGCCCCCTGGTCGATCACGACGACGCCGTCACGCATTGCCAGTGAGCCGTGGATCAGCGAGCTCTTGCCGGACCCGGCGACCCCTGTCACCACACAGAGCACGCCCAGCGGCACGTCCACGTCCACATCGCGCAGGTTGTTGGTCGAAGCGCCGCGCACCTGCAGAGCCCCCTTGCGGGTCCTGCTGGAACCCTTCAGCCGGGCCCGGTCGCCCAAATGGCGGCCGGTGATGGTGCCGCTGGAACGCAGCCCGTCGACGTCGCCCTCGTAGACAATCTCGCCGCCGCCTGTCCCGGCGCCCGGACCGAGGTCGACGACGTGGTCGGCGATGGCGATCATTTCCGGTTTGTGCTCGACCACCAGAACCGTGTTGCCTTTGTCCCGCAGCTGCAGCAGGAGGGTGTTCATCCGCTCGATGTCGTGCGGGTGCAGGCCGATGCTGGGCTCGTCGAACACGTAGGTAACGTCGGTGAGCGAGGAGCCAAGGTGCCGGATCATCTTGGTCCGCTGCGCCTCACCACCGGACAGGGTGCCGGCGGGGCGGTCCAGGGAGAGGTAGCCCAGGCCGATTTCGGTGAAGGCGTCCAGCAGGTCGCGGAGCCCCGCGAGCAGGGGGCGGACGGAGGGCTCGTTAAGTTCGCGGATCCACGTGGCGAGGTCGCTGATCTGCATGGCGCACAGGTCCGCGATGTTCCTGCCGTTGATCCGTGACGCGAGCACCTCGGGCGTGAGCCGGGTGCCGCCGCAGTCCGGGCAGGTGGCGAAGGTGACGGCCCGCTCCACGAAGCGCTTCACATGCGGCTGCATGGCCTCCACGTCCTTGGAGAGCATGGATTTCTGGATCTTGGGGATGACGCCCTCGAAGGTGAGGTTGACGCCCTCCACCTTGATCTTGGTGGGTTCGGCGTACAGCATCGTGTCCAGCTGCTTCTTGGTGAAGGACGCGATCGGCTTGTCCATGGGCAGGCCCATGCCCTCGAACAGGCGCCCGTACCAGCCGTCCATGGAGTAGCCGGGGACGGTGAGCGCGCCCTCGTTAAGTGACTTCGAATCGTCGTAGAGCGCGGTCCGGTCGATGTCGCTGATGTTGCCCATGCCCTCGCAGCGCGGGCACATGCCGCCCAGGTAGGTGACTTGGTGGACCACGTTCTTCTCCACCCGGCCGCCCTTCTCGGTACTCATGATGCCGCTGGCCTTGCGGGTGGGCACGTTGAAGGAGAACGCCGTGGGCGGGCCAACATACGGCTTGCCCAGGCGGCTGAACAGGATGCGGAGCATGGCGTTGGCGTCGGTGGCGGTGCCCACGGTGGAGCGCGGGTTGGCGCCCATGCGTTCCTGGTCCACGATGATCGCCGTGGTCAGTCCTTCAAGGCGGTCCACCTCGGGGCGGGCCAGGCTGGGCATGAACCCCTGCACGAACGCGCTGTAGGTTTCGTTGATGAGCCGCTGCGACTCGGCGGCGATGGTGGCGAACACCAGGGAACTTTTGCCGGAGCCGGACACGCCGGTGAAGGCGGTTAGCCGCCGTTTGGGCAGCTCAACGCTGATGTCTTTGAGGTTGTTCTCGCGGGCGCCCTGCACGCGGATGAGGTCGTGGGTATCGGCGGTATGGAGTCCGGCCGGCGACGTTTCCGTCCCCGGGTCCATGCTGGTGTCCGTGCTCAAGGTGTCCCCCTTCTTGTGGAGCGGCACCGTCGCGGGGCTGCGCTGGCAGCCCCACGTCGGCGTCGTCCTTGTATACGTAACTGTTTATATGCCTAGGACTGCTGGTTGATGCGGACGGTGTTGCCGGCCGGGTCGCGGAAGGCGCAGTCGCGAATTCCGTAGGGCTGGTCGATGGGTTCCTGGACGACGTCGGCCCCGCTCGCCTCCACCTTGGCAAAGGCGGCGTCCACGTCCGGGGAGGACAGGACGATGGTGGCGTAGGTGCCCTTGGCCATCATTTCGGCGATGGTGCGGCGCTCGTCGTCGGTGATCCCAGGGTCCACGGCTGGGGGGCACAGGACGATGGAAACGTCCTTTTGGCCGGCGGGGCCCACGGTGATCCACCGCATGGTGCCGCGGCCAACGTCGTTGCGGATTTCGAAGCCCAGGGCGTCGCGGTAGAACGCCAGGGAGGCGTCGGGATCGGTGGCGGGAAGGAAGGTTGAGGAAATGTTGATGTTCATGTCAGTCATGCTATTTGCGCCTCCAGGGTAGGCGCTTCTCGATTCCTGACCGGTCTGGTGACCTGTTTCGCCACGCACGCGGGGATACCCGCCGTCGAACGCTGCGCCTCCTGTTTATAGATGCTCGGCGGCATGCCCACCAGCTCGCTGAAGCGGGTGCTGAAGGTTCCCAGCGAGGAACAGCCGACGGCGAAGCATACGTCGGTGACGCTGAGGTCACCGATCCGCAACAGCGCCATGGCCCGTTCAATCCGGCGCGTCATGAGGTAGCTGTAGGGGGATTCCCCGTACGCGAGCTTGAAGCGGCGGCTGAAATGGCCGGCGGACATGTGGACATCCCTGGCGAGGGATTCGACGTCGAGTGGCTGGGCATATTCCCTGTCCATCCGGTCCTTGACGCGGCGCAGCTGCATGAGTTCGCGCAGGTACGGGTCGGTGGGTGGGCTGCTGGTCACAGCTCCGATCGTGCTACGCGGCGGGGGTCTTGTCCAGACGTGGGGAGTATCACCTATCGGCAGTAATTTGGGCGTCCGCGCGCGGGATATGATTATGCCGCCGGCCAGCGTAAGAGGTCCTCGCCCGAACAGGGCTCGAGTCAACGCAGAGCTGGATGATGCAGGTTCCCCCGGAACGGCATCCGGCGAAACCCAACCTTGAACCACCTCTTGAGCCCTGCCCTGATACTGCGCAGGCACCACCTTGGAAGGACGCCATGGAACTGCTGTGGGAAATTGCCGGCTGGGCAGGCGCGATTGCGATTCTCAGTGCATACCTGTCTGTTTCCATGGGGTGGCTGAAGGCCGGGAAGGGCTTCCAGACCGCCAACCTCTTTGGCTCCGTTGCCTTCATCATCAATGGAACCCTGCACGGCGCTTGGCCGTCAGTGGTCACCAATGTTGCCTGGTTCCTGATCTCTGCGGTGGCACTGGTCCGCATGCGTTCGGAGGAGGCCGCCGCCGAGCGGGTTGAGGCCGTGCATGTCCAGTACCCGGGCGTCCCGGACTCCACGGGCCAGCTGGCCGTCGTCGAGGCACTCACCGACGCCCTTCCCGGGAGTGGTTCCGCGCCCGTCCTGTCGGACGGGCCCCGGCTGGCCGTCTAGGCCAACGACGGCGGTCCGGGCCGCCGGGCTCCACACCCGTTTGGTGAATTAGACCTATTGATAGGACAAATGTTCTTTCATACCTTGTTAGAGCGCTCCATTTTCTGGAGTGGCCTTTCAAAGGAGAGAACCCCATGAGGCTTGGTGTCTACAACGCAATCCTGCACGATCGGCCCTTGCCTGAGGCGCTGAGGGTCATTGCCGACCTGGGCCTGACGGGAATCGAGATCAACACCGGAGGCTTCCTTCCCCCGGTGCACGTTCCCACCTTTGACCAGATCCTGGAAAGTGACGCGGCGCGTGATGACTTCCTGGCGCTTTTTGAAGGGACCGGGGTTTCCATTGCGGGCCTGAACTGCAACGGCAACCCGTTGCACCCCAATCCGGAGATCGGGGAGAAGCATGCCGAGGACATCCGCCGCTCAATCCGGCTGGCCCACCGGCTGGGCCAGACCCGGGTGGTCACCATGTCCGGCCTGCCCGGAGGCGAACCGGGGGCGACTGTTCCCAACTGGATCGTGAACGCCTGGAACTCGGCGCTGGATATCCTGGATTACCAGTGGGGGATTGCGGCCAGCTTCTGGAAAGAGATCGACCAGCTGGCGCGCGAACTCGAGGTCAAGGTGGCCCTGGAACTGCACCCGCAGAACCTCGTGTTCAACACCGCGGACGTGCGCCGGCTGATTGAGGTGACCGGCGCCACCCACGTCGGCGTTGAGCTGGACGCCAGCCACCTCTTCTGGCAGCAGATGGACCCGGTGGCAGTGGTCCGCGAACTGGGCCCCCTGGTATTCCAGGCTGCCGCCAAGGACGTCCGCATCAACAAGGAAAATGCCGCGCTGTACGGGGTACTGGACAACAGCTTCCGCCGGCTGTCCCCGGAGGAGAACCGCACCAACCTGGGCGGTGACGAATGGGCCAACGAATGGCCACGGAAGTCCGCCTGGGACTTCGTGGCCCTGGGCCGCGGCCATGACACCGCCTACTGGACCGAGTTCCTGCGTGCCCTGCATGACGTGGATCCGGACATGCTGGTCAACATCGAGCATGAAGACATTTCGCTGGGCCGGATCGAGGGGCTTGAAGTGGCGGCGAAGGTCCTGCGGGATGCCGACGCGGCATTGCGGGAGTCGTTGGCCTCCACTGCTGTTTGAAACGAGTTGTTCTGCCCTGCGATTACAGCAGGGGATGGCTCTGGTTCTCCGGATCTCCGGCGCGGACGGTGGCGCGGTCAACAATGTCCTGCGCAACGGCGTAGACCTTGCGGTTCGTGTCCTGGCTTAGCTGGCTGATGAGCTCGTATGCCCGGTCTGCGGTGATACCGGTGCGGCCCATCAGGATGCCCTTCGCCTGTTCGATGACCGCTCTGTTGCGGGCGGACGCGGCCACGGCCTCGGTGGCGAGCTGGTGCCGGTCCGAGTGGATGGACGTGGTGAGGTCCACCACAACACCCCAGACGCCAACCGCGTTGTCACCGTCCAGGATATGGTCCGCTGAGAAAAGCATTTTGTGCTGGTTGTTCTTCTGGTCCCGAATGGACACGTAGATCGACGATGGGCCGCCAACGCTTGAAACGTGATCCCAATAGGCCTGGACTCTTGGCCGGTCTTCAGGCTCGATGTGGGGAAGCACCATGTCCATGGACGGGACCACGTCGCCCCGTTCAAAGCCGTACATGCGGTACAAGCCGTCCGACCAATGGAAAACACCCTCATCGAAGTAGTACTCCACAAGCCCGGTGGGGCAATCGAGGAAATCATCGCTGGGGATGTTGGCTGAAGCGGGTTTGGAAAATTGGTTGCTGGTTGTCACTGAGGGCCATTCGACGTGCTGTGTCCTGCCTTCCCCTGGCCCGGACGGGAGAAGAACAGGATATAGCAGGCTGGCCCGCTTTCGAACCCGTGGACCGGGGTCGGAATGGCCCACTTTTAGCGTCAATAACGACGGCGGGACCCCGGGGTCATCGGGGTCCCGCAGCTCAATGATGGGCCAGATTGGCAACAGCCTTCCGCACCGCGACCAGGTCCAGGTCGCCCAGGCCCTGCGCCATCAGGCCCAGCCCGACGAACCCAGGCACGCTGTGGTGCGGGACTCGTCGGGGCGGGGGAGGCGTTGCCGTTGTTTACCTGGCGTCCTCCACGAGCACCAGATCGCGGCCGTTGGTTTCCGGGGTGAAGAAGGTGGTGGCGAACGAGATTGCCGCCAGGACCAGCGAGTAGATCGCGGGAACCAGCCAGGAGTGGTTGGTGGCTGCCAGCAGCGCGACGCCGATCATCGGTGCGAAGCCGCCGGCGAGCACCGCGGAAAGTTCCCGGCTCAGGGCCACGCCGGTGAAGCGGTGCTGCGAGCCGAAGAGCTCCGGGAGCAGGGCGCACTGCGGGCCGAGCATGGACTGCACGCCCAGGGCGATGCCCACCACCATGACCGCCCAGACCAGGGCCACGTTGCCGAGCGTGACCAGGTAGAAGGCCGGCAGGGCGATGACGGCCTGGAAGAGCGCGCCGTAGCGGTACACGGGAACCCGGCCGAAGCGGTCGGAAAGGGCACCAAAGGCAACGACCAGCACCGCTGCGAAGCCCGCGGCGATCAGCAGGCCGGTGGGGCCGATGAACTTGTCGCCGGGGAAGACGCCGGCCGGCATGCTGATAAAGGACACCAGCAGTGCGGAGTAGATGGACGAGTTGCCGTTTTCGCCCATTCGGAGGCCAATGCCGACCAGCACGTTTTTCTTGGAGTGCTTCCAGATCTGGCCCACCGGGTTCTTGACCACGGCCTTGTGCTTCTCCAGTTCCTGGAAGACCGGGGTCTCCTTGAGCCGGAGGCGGATGAACACGGCAATCGCGATCAGGATGATGCTGGCAAGGAACGGAACGCGCCAGAGCCAGCCCTGCAGGACCTGCTTGTCCGCCAGCGCCATCAGGGCGAAGGTGCCTGCACCCAGCAGGGTCCCCAGCTGGATGCCCACGAACGGCAGGGAGGCAAAGAAACCACGACGACGGCGCGGGGCCACCTCGGAGATGAGGGTGGTGGCGCCTGCCTGCTCGGCGCCTGCTCCCAGGCCCTGCAGGATGCGCAGCGTCACCAGGAGCACCGCTCCCAGCATTCCCGCCTGTTCAAAGGTGGGCAGGAGGCCGATGGCGCAGCTGGACAGGCCCATCAGGCCGATGGTCAGGATGAGCACCATCTTGCGGCCGAAGCGGTCCCCGATGTGGCCGAAGACCACGCCGCCGAAGGGCCGCGCCGCGAAGCCGACGCCGTAGGTGGCGAAGGAGGCGATGACGGCTCCGCTCTCGCCGAGCGGCGCGAAGAACAGCGGGCCAAAGATCAGGGCCGAGGCCAGGCCGTAGATGTAGAAGTCGTAGTACTCCAAGGCGGATCCCACGGAGCTGGCAAGTGTTGCCCTTCGCAGCTGGTCCGGATCGACGACGGCGCCGTCCGTAGTGGCCTGCGGTGAGTTAGTACGAGTTGTCACGAAAACTCCCTCTAATGCACTCCAGGCCCCCGTTGGCCTGGTGGGATAGCGACAACACGTGTTGTGTCGGTCACTATGCTGAACACAATACAGCAAGCTGAACGACTGGCAACAGTTTTTGGGTTTGAGTTACGAAATGCCGGCGGGGGCCGCCTGCCTATCCCATGGGGTTGCCCAGGGAATGGGCCAGTTCCTGCAGTTCCTTGACCATTTGGGAGCCCTGCTCTGGGGTGTAGGTGGCCTTGAGGGCAGTTACCGAGAGGCCCAGGCTGGGGCCGTGAGCTCCGCGGGTGGGGACGGAGACAGCCAGGCACACCACCCCCGTGGTGGATTCCTCGTCCTCGAAGGCGAAGCCCTGCTCGCGGATTTCGCTCAGCTGGGCCTTCAGTTCCGCCCCGGTGCGAAGGGACTTGGGCGTGAGGACGGGCAGTTCGGCGTCGTCGGGGAACATCTGTTCGATGTCGTGCCGATTGAGTCGGGCGATCAGGGCCTTGCCCACCGCGCAGAGGGAAACGGGCATCTTGTCGCCGATGTTGGAGGTCAGGCGCACCGCGGGATGGCCCTCGTACCGGGCCAGGTAGATGACATTGGTACCGTCCAGCATGGCGATCCGGACCGTCTCGCGTGAGAGGACGGAAGCCTGCTCGCAGTACCGGTAGAACTCCTGGACCTCATCCATCCGCCCAAGGTAGGCCGCGCCCAGTTCCACCAGTTTGCGGCCCAGGGTGAATTCCGCACCCTGCCTGCTGATCAGCCGGGCCTCTTCCAGTGCCAGCAGGAGGTTGGAGGTGGAGGACTTGGGAATGCCCACTTCGCGTGAAAGGTCGCTCAGGGTCAGCCGGCCGGTGGTCGAGGCGGCGAGGGCATCAAGGACCGCTGCTGCCCGGGTGACAGCCGGCGCCGGCGAGGAGGCTCCCGGCTTTTCCGATGAAGCGGGGGAATGGGAATCGGCCATGATTCTCCTTAGGTCGCCGGGGCAGACTTCGCTGCTCGTTCAGTCAACTGAACGCAATCCATCATAAGGGCGCCGGCGCCCTCGGTTGTTTGTCGTCAGTCCACCGTGCTGCTGAGGGTGCCGATGCCCTCCACTACGATCTCCACCCGGTCCCCGGGCTCGACGGGTACCACTGTTGCGGGCGCTCCGGTCATCACCACGTCGCCGGGTTCCAGGGTCAGCCATGACGTGACGTAGATGAGGCACTCCACTACCGAGGAGGGGAGGTTGAAGGTCCCGGAGGTGGCCTTGGCTGTTCCGTTGACGTAGACGTCGATGGCCACCTTTTCGGGGTCCGCGAGTCGGGTTTCTATCCAGGGGCCTATGGGTGTGTAGTTGACGCCGGCCTTGCCCTGGAAGTTCCGCTCGTCCACCGCGTTCTGGTCCACGTTGGTGACGTCGTTGACGCAGGTGTAGCCGAGGACGTGCTCAAGGGCGTTTTCCGCGGACAGGTTGGCGGCTGTCCTGCCGATCACGACGGCGAGTTCACCCTCGGCATTGACCGTGCCGTGACCGCGGACAGCGGTGATGGCGTCTCCCGGCCCGGCGACGGTGTGGACGGACTTGTGCCACGCCTGGATGGGCAGGGGGTGGTCATTCAAGGTCCGGTTGTGGCCAATGCCGAGGACGACGGCGGGCGTCACCGGGGCGAGGAACGTGGCCTCGCTGTGTGCGGTGGCGCCGCCGGTGTAGCGGAAGATCTCTTCAAACGGGTCGATGATGTGGTGCCATTCCCCGTCCCGTTCGATTGCGTGCTGCGGGCCTGCTGCTGTTTTTAGTCTTGCGATGCGCACCGGTTCTCCGCCCAGTCCTAGTAGAAGTGGACCGTGTCCACGAGGTGGGGCAGGTCCCCGCCGTCGAGGAACGTCCGGAGATTGCCGCAGAACCGCTCCGTGATGAGGCGGTTCTCGGCGGCGCTGAGGGCCGAGGTGTGGGGCGAGACCATGACCTTGGGGTGGTTCCACAGGGGGCTGTCCTGCGGCAACGGCTCCACGGCGAAGACGTCCAGGCAGGCGTAGCCCACCTGGCCGTTGTCCAGTGCCTCCAGCAGCGCATCCTCGTCCACAACGGTTCCGCGGCCCACGTTGACGAACGTGGTCCCCGGCTTCATGGCGGCAAACATCTCCCGGTTGAACAGCTTTTCCGTGTAGGCGGTGCCGGGCAGGGTGTTGACGACGGCGTCTGCCGTGGCCAGGAGGGCAGGAAGCCCGGCGTTGTCCACAACCTGGTCGATTCCGTCGATGGGCTCCACGCTTCGTTTGCTGCCGCTGACCTTCATTCCCAGGGCCCTTGCGATCCGGGCCGTTTCCAGTCCGATTTCCCCGAGGCCGCTGATGACCAGGGTCGATCCGTTGACCAGCCGGGTGGGGACCCGGAGGCTGGGCCATGCCTTCGCAGCCTGGTCCTGGGCAAGTTCGGCGCTGCGCTTGAAGCCGTTGAGGATTCTCATCGCTGCGAACTCTGCGAGGGGCAGGGCGTGCACCCCGGCGGAAGTGGTGATTTTGAACTTCTGCAGGATGTCCTGCTCAAGGCCTGACGCCCTGACCGCCCCGCCCGCACCGGCCGCCATCGCGTGGACCCACTCGAGCCTTGGGTTTTCCCGGGCGATACGCGCCAGACCGTCAGGGCCCTCGTTGGGGAAGCCGTACAGCACCTCGGCGCTGTTGAG
>Ga0308170_10003207_pt1 | contig 13539 bp, 11 predicted proteins | sample PhyBR2_2_FD_202136 | JGI IMG/M metagenome (GOLD analysis project Ga0308170, IMG submission 202136) | Phyllosphere microbial communities from UC Gill Tract Community Farm, Albany, California, United States - DLSLSB.R2 | ecosystem: Host-associated > Plants > Phyllosphere > Unclassified | place... | reverse complement strand
TCGCTTCCGCTTCTCGCTCTCGCTCTCTCGAGCAGTCAGGGCACGAGCGACATGACGACGGCGTTACAGCAAGGTACGACAACAAGCAGCCCCTCTCTCCTCCGCGACCGCCCCGCCGCTCGAGCCGCCTACTCCGCCTCGCCGCCCGAGCCCGCCTCGCCGCCCGAGCCCGCCTCGCCGCCGCCCTCCCCGCTCGCAAGGTCCTCCTTGTGCCTCTGCGCGCGCAGAAGATCCGCCGCATCGTCAGCTCGGCGCTCGTCGCACCGGGCGGACGAGACGAGGAGAGCGGCGCGAGACGCACCTTGTACGCCGCCGAGACGCGCTTCTGCACCGTGCGCTGCTTGAGCCCGGGCGTCTTGTCGAGGATCTTCTTGCTCTCGATCTGTGCGAAGACGAACCTCACCTGGAAGGTCAGCGGAGCGCCGCGAGGGCGATGAGCTGGCCGAGCGAGAGGAGCGAGTCGACGCACGGCGTAGAAGGCCCTCCAGGCGGCGAAGGGGCCGGTGCTGCGAGCGAGCGAGCGAGGGGTCAGCGAGATGTCCGGGAGCTCGGAAGGGGAAGGGAGAGGGGACGCACTCGTCCTCGGGCTTGGACTTGCGCTTGTCGACGGCTGCTCGAAGGGAGGAGGAGGAGGGTAAGCGTATGCGCACGGCTCGGAGGCAGTAGAAAGGGAGAGGAAGGCACTGTGCTTGGTCGTCTTGGAGATGGCCATCGTGTCCGAGAGTGCGAGTCGAGCTGGTTGCGAGATGAGGAGGAGGTGTCGGAGCTGCGAGGGGGAGAGGGAGGGCGGTGGGGTCAGGACGTGCGCACACAGGGAGGCCCAGAGAGCTGCAGACGCACCGGAAGCTTGCTGCGAGCGAGTCGAGGCGAAGTTGTGCGAGGAGAAGCAAGGAGAGAGGCGGCGCGACCGCGGCGAGCCCGACCCGCTCGCGCTCGGAGATGTCAAAAGTGATCTGGCTCCTCGCGCAGCGCTCCTGCAGGTTTGGCAGCTCGCACACAGCAATATGTAGCTCTCATACGGGGGTGCGAAAGCGGCCTTGCACGTAGAGAGCTGTCTGCTGGCTTAGAAGTCGAGGATGGCGCGTGCGCGTTTGACATCTCGCCCCGGACGACGCAGTTGGCGCCGACGGTCATTGCTCGCGACCAGCTCGTCCCCTCGCGCTCGAGTTGCTCTCGCGCTCGCCCACTCAGCGCGGAGGATAGGTGGAAGAACTCAAGGTACTGCGACTGACGCTACGAAAGGAACTGTTCGCCAGCTCTACTCGGTACAAACCGTCCTCGTCTAGCCTTTTTTCTAGCGAATGGATGCGGCACGACAACAGGGAAGGAATTGCAGAGGAAGAAGGAAGGGGAGGAGCTAGAGAGAGGCGGCGCCGCGCAGGTCGTCGACGTTGAGCCAGTCGACGCCCGCCTTGAGAAGGCCGCGCCAGACGTCGTCGCGCACGAAAGCGGGCCAGCTGCGAGAGTACACCTCGTCAGCTTCGGGCATCGTCGATTCGAGGCAGGAGAAGAAGAGCGACGCACCTCGGCGTCTCCCAGAAGCGCGTCTTGATGCCCTTGGCCCTCGCGGCGCTGACGAGCTCACCAATGACCTGCGCCTTGTCGGCGCCAACGTCGAACGAGTCGAGCCAGCCAAACATGCGCTTGAAGCTAGTGCTCGCCATGAGCGTCACCTCGGACGTGTAGATCGGGTTCGCGATGTCCTCGAGCGGCGCGTCGAGGAAGATGTCGCGCACGGGCCACTGGCCCGACACGAGCGCGAGGTCGCAGTTGCCCGTGCAGGTGATCGTCAAGGGTCGAGTCGTGAGCTTGCCCGACGTCGAGTTGAAGGTCGTGAGGAGGTCGAGCGAGCGGAACTGGGCGAGCGCGTCGATGACGGCCGGGTGCAGCGCCGAGGCGTCCGTCTTGTAGTCGAGCAGGAGCTGCAGGCTCTGGTCCGGGTCGTAGTCGAACACGCCGCTGCAGAATGAGGAGTCAGCGTACGGAACCGATGAGCGAAAGAGGCAGCGAAGAGGCTCACTTGGTCAAGGCGGCGGTCTCGCTCCCGCTCGCGAACGGCGACGCCGGGTTCTGCAGCTTGATGATCTCGAGGATCGGGTCTGCAGACTCGACATCAGTTTCTGAGCGCGCTCTCGAGCATGAAGGAGGGGACGTACCGAGGTAGAGCTCCTCGAGCGTGCGAGACGACGTGAGCGACACGCTCTTGTGGCCGACCTGCGAGGGGTCGAGCGCGTCAGCGCGAGCCTCTTCGCTAAGAATAGAGGACGAGGACGCACGAGCAGCTTGCCCTCGACGAGATGGATGTCGGCCTCGACGCTTTTAGCGCCTACTGCGAGTGCGTCGAGCAAGGGGACCGGGCGCGTGTCTGCAAGGGAAGGAGGGTCAGCGGCGCGGCGCGAGCTGCGACGAGAGCGTCGGGACGTACAGTCGTTGTGCGAGTGAATGTTCTGCAGAGGGAGAGCAAGCAGGGTCAGCGACGGAAAGTCCGGGAGCGAGCGCGAGAGGAGGGAGGGAAGCGCGACGCCGGCTCGTCCTCCTCGAGGGCCGTGTGCGCTCGACGCGGAACTGGGGCTCACCTTGGGCACGATGCCTTTCGTGAGGCTCGTCGGGTAGTTGAGCGTCGGAAGCCCGCTCTGGACGAGCAGGCCCGAGATCGCCGCCATGGTCGAGCGCGCAAAGAGGACGGCCGAGTTGCCGGATCCTTGTGCGCTGTCGGCGGCGGGAGCGAGGGTCGACACGAGCGGGATGTAGACCATGGTCGAGAGGGCGACGAGGAGGACGACGTCGAGGAGGAAGAGGAGAGGAGGCCCGCGTCGACGAGGTGGGGGAGCACGGCGATTTGGCCGCGGAGGTGCCGGACGAGGAGAGGTCGAACGACGAGGGAAGAGGCGCAGCGTCGAGGGACAGGGGCAGGGAACGAGCGTCCCGTTCGCAGCAGGGAGCGGGACGGATCTGGAGGGACCGAAAGCAGGACGTGCGGGACGCAAGCAGCGACGAGAGGCGCAAGTCCCTCGCTGAGGACCAATGTGGAGCGCGACGCGCGGATTTCAAAGAACGTGGTCAGCAAGCTGGGCGATCAGGTCACGCAGAGCCAGATCACGGTTGCGTGCGCGACTGGAGCGCAAAAATGCAAGGCAAAGGCAACGGTCTGGACCGCTCAGGCCGCTCGCGAGGCAGGTGGGGGCGAGCACGCTCGTCCTGCGCGCCCGCTCGCGCTCCGAACCGCTGCAGCACATGCAGGCATGACGGCCGAGTGCAAGCACGGGCAACGACGACCAGCAACGGCGTCGGGGAGGCCGGACTCGAGGCAGAAGGGACGGTCAAAGCGAGATCGACCTTCGCAAACGGAAGGTGTTCCTGCCCCTCGCCAGCCTGCGACACGCCTCTTTTCCGACGGCACCGACGCACAGGCTCGGCACACGCGCATGCGCTCGCTGTTGAGTGTCTCGCGCGCGCGCCGGGCGACGTCCCGGACTCGCAGCGCGAGACTGTTGCGAGGTGCGGCAAAGAGCGAGGGTCTGAGCGCGCGAGAGAGGGGGCGACGAGCGCGATACAGACGAACGAGGGGGGAGCTACTGCTAGACCGTGGAACAGCTTGTGAAGGAATGAGATACAAGTGAGAAGAGCTAATGCGGCGAGAGAACACATGCGGGATGAGGAGGAGAAGGTGATGCTGAAAGGATGAGGGAGGGCGTTACAGGTGGGGAGAGGGGCGCCTAGATCCAGTCGTACAGGACCTGCGGCTGCTGGAGAGGGTCGACGAGGCCGGCGGCGGCGAGCTTGGCGCGCTCGGCGGCGGCAAAGCTCGACGACTGGCGGCGGTGCCGCGCGACGTTCGGGCGCCTACCGATGAGGGGCGTCGGCGGCGGCGAGACGGCGGGCGACGTCGTCGCCGAGCTGCTGTACCGCGGCGCTTGCTTGCGCTGCGGCGAGATGGGCGACGGCGGCGCGAGCGAGATGTGCGGGAGCGGGCGGACCGCCGCCGCGACGACGAGGTCGGCGCCGTACGTGCTCGCGCCCGACGAGCTCGTCGCCGACGAGCCGCACGACAACTCGGGCACGCTCGAGATGAAGTAGTCGCTCAGCTCGTCGAGCGCGGGCCCCATGTCGTCGGCGGCGATGGGCGACCGGCGGTGCTGGGCGAACCGTGCGGTCGAGGCGGTCGCCGCCGACTCGCACGAGTCGGCCGACTCGGCGGTGAAGGTCGACGAGGCCGAGGGCGTCGCGACGAGGGCGGGCGAGGTGCTCGGCGGGAGGAGGAAGGCGTCGCTCGGGAGGATGATGGCGTCGAGCGGGAAGTCGTCGCCGTGGACCGAGAGGGGCGTGAACGTAGTGTGGCCCGTCTCGATGAACTCGACCTCGAGGTCGTACGACGCCGAGCGCGAGTGGTGCTGCTGCAGCGACGACTGGAGCTTGCGGCCGGCGGTGTAGATGGCGAGGCCGGCGGGCGACGACGAGTCCTTGGGGACGGGCGGCGGCGTCGACGGCGTGCGCGAGCGGCGGGCCGAGCTGCACCGACTCTTGCGCGAGCTGTCGTCCTCGGCGATCTGGCTGAGGCGGCCTCGAGAGAAGTACTGGTTGGCGGCGTCGACGGCGGCGGCCTCGTCCGACTGGCGGCGGCGGTGGGCGGAACGAGGGGTGAGGGGGACCCGAGACGGGCTCGGCGAGAGGGGTGCGGGCGGGAGGAGGTCGATGGAGCAGCCGAGGATGGGCGACGTCGGGATGGACGACGCCGCGGTCGAGACGGACCAGTCGGACGAGGTCGACTGCCCGCGCGAGTGCGACCATTTTGCGCCAGCCTCGTCGGACGACGACGCCATCGACGTGCGGCTGCTGCCACCCGGCTGGGAGCTGTAGAAGGCGTGACCCTGCGAGGAGGAGAGACAGCGAGAGTCAGCGTCGAGGTCGCGCTCGGGAGGGCGAGGGGAGCGGGAGCGAGGACGCACCAGGTCGGAAGGGCCTTCAGACCAGTCGCCGGCGCAGCCAAAGTCGAGGTCGCGCGAGCGAGTCCATCGCTGCAGGCGGCGCTTGAGGCGGGACGAGTTGAGGTCGCGGCTCGGCGGCGTGCGGGTCGGGAGCTTGGCGGACGAGGACGAGGCGGACGACGAGGAAGGGGTGTGCGCGCGCTGCGGCGTCGTCGGCGGCTCGTTCCACAGGTCCTCCTCGACGCCGTACGCAGGCTGGCGCGACGAGGAAGGCGAAGGCGGCGCCTTGACGAGCCGGCTCGGCGTGCGAGGCGAGGGCGGCGCCTGGTACATGGGCATGAAGGGCGGCTCGGCGAACGGGATGGGCGGGAAGTTGTCGACGGCGGTGTGGGTCGACGGGAGGGAGAGGGACTGGGTGCGTGTCGAGGAGCGCCGAGGTCGTGCGGCGGCGGCGGTCGAGGACGAGGAGGGGAGGGAGAGGAGGGAGAAGCGCCGAGGGCGAGGAGGTGCCGGGACGAGGTCGAAGCTGGGCGAGAGCGCAGGCATGATGGGTCGCCGGGGGCCAGGGGGTCGCTGCCTTGAGACGCCGCTATAGAGCTTTATGAAGAGGGGGTGGGCGAGGCCAGACAATCTTCTCGGACAGGAGATCTGCGACCGCGTCGTCGACCGCCGACCGGGGTCGAGAGAGGGCGAGCGACGTGGTGCCTGCCGTGTGTCGGGCCGCGGCCGGGATCTCGCTCGACGACGTCGCCGAGAGGAACAGCGCTGCACAGGACCGGCCTGGCGCGGTTGTCGAGGTGCGGTGCGCGACGAGGGGGGGGGGAAGGTGGGAGGACGACGACCTCCCTCCCTCGCGCAGCTTGACGACGACGGCGGCGAGTTGGGCTCCCGTCCTCGTCGGGGAGGCCCATTTAGCCTCGCTGGCTCGAGCTGGACGGGGCCGCCGGGAAAGCTGGCCGGCGAGCGGGCGGCGAGCCAACTCTTCCCGCCCTGGGCAGGAGCCGAGCGAGGTGTGACGAGGGCAGCTCGAGGCTGGACCCTGGGCTCGGGGGGGCGGGACAGAGCCGGCCGGGATGCAAGGCAGCAAGTGCCCAGGCCCCCTTGTGCGAGGCGGGACGAGAGGCGAGCCGACGAGGAGGAGAGCTTCCTCGTCCGGCGGAGCTTGTCTCGCCTCGCCCTCGATTGCGCGTCGACCTGCGCTTGTTCTCGACGGTCGCGGGGCCTTCATTTTGCTTGTCCAGCAGGCTGGGTCCGGCGAGCGAGCCGAGGGAGCTCGAGCTGGTGGTGCACCGCGCGCCGCCATCACCTCCTCCTCTCCGAGCGAGAGCAGAGCCGGCCTCCTGTCCACCCTGCTCTCGCTGCAAGCGGCTGAGCTGCTCCAAGAGTGCTTTTCCGCCAGCACAGACACACGTCTCGCGCGCAACTCCCTGCGACTCGCACCGCGTGTTGCACCAGCGGTCCCACGGCTCGACGGCCGCATCCTCGTCGCCTCGCCGCAGCTCGACCCTTGTCAGGGGCTGCTGTCCAGCGACACGGCACTAGTACTCCTGCGCTAAGCGACGGCTACTTTGTCGGCCGAGCACAGCGTTCAGGGCCCTCGACAGCGAGATCAGCTCCAAGGTGCGCCGACACCTTCCTCTCTCGAACCTCGAACTCGCTCAAGCTGCGCCAAGCGGACATCCGCAGAGGCTGACCTCCTGCACGACACAGCACACCTAGCGCGCCCCTCTGTTCCCCCCTTGCCGCCGCCGCAGCGCATCTGCGACCCCCGACCTCGTCCTCCTCCTCGCCGCACCTCGCCGTGCTTCCACCTCGCGCTCCACGCTCGCCGACCATGCCGCCTCGCCCACGACTTCGGCACGCGCTCGCCCTCACGTCGCTCCTCGTCGGCACCGCCCTAGCCGCCGGCCCTCAGCACCACCTCGCGCCGACCGGGTGCATCGAGGCGGCGACCGCGCTCGAGGTCAACGAGCTCCTGCGCGCCGGCGGCGAGGGTGCCGCCGTCATCCTGTGCCCCTACGCTCACGTCACGGTGCGTCTCGCGCTCGCCTACAGCCGCCCCGGGAACGACGAGCTGACCCTGTGCGCCCTCCTTGCAGATCGACTCGCACGGCCCGCCCGTCACCTTCACCGCCCCGCGCCAGTCCATCTTCACCAAGGGCTTCCCGGACGACCACTCGCGCGCGACGCTCGTCATCGAGGACGCGACCCGCCACGTCTCGGGCGACACGACGACGGCGCTCGCCGCCAACTGCGCCGCGTGCCGGGGCGTCCAGATCCGCAACGTGCACGTCGACGGCGGGCGCGACCGGCTCGGCGCACTCGAGGGCGGCGACGCCCTGATCGTCGTCGGCGGCGACGCCGGCGCGCAGACGGTGCGGCGCGTCGACGCGTGGGGCGCGCGCGGCTTTGCCGTCGTGCACGCCGCCGAGGGCGACAAGGGCTCGTGCCGCGACGTCGTCGTGACCGAGAACGTCGTCCACTCGGCGGGCGACGCGCCGTACGATGCGTTCCTCGAGTCGGAGCTTCAGCGGCTGCGGGAAGGGCCGCCGGCGTACCTCGGGCAGGAGCGACCTGGCACTTGGACCGACGGCATCAGCATCGCTTGCGCTCGCTCGTGCGTCCCTCTTTCCCTCTCTGCTTGCGCTCTCGAGATCTTGAGCGCACGCTGACGCTTCCCTCTCGCGCGCGCAGGGTCGTCTCGGACAACACGGTGCGCGACGTCTCGGGCGTCGGCATCTCGCTGCGCGGCGCGCCGGGCACGACCGTCTTCCAGAACACGGTTGTCGCTCGGGACCGCGACATGCTCGTAGGCATCTCGCTCGTCGCCAACCCTCTTCACCGAGAGGCTGCAGCTGAGCTCGGCGGCGTCTACATCCGGTCCGTCCTCGTCCTCTTCTCGTTGGCGCACGGTCCTCCCTCGAGCTGACTCTCTCCCTCTCGTTCGCAGCGGCAACCGGGTCCACGCCGCCTCGGCCATGATCCGCATCGGCATCTCGACGGGCTCGGGCCCCTGGGCGACTGACGAGCTCGTCGGCGACCACGAGATCCCGTTCGCGAGCGAGGTCGTGCGCAACCGCCTCTCGTCGTACCACGGCTACCTCGGCTACGCCGTTGCTCTCTCGGATGCTCGTGCGCTCGTCGTCAAGGACAACGCCGTCTCGTGCGTCCCTCTCTCGCCCACCTCGCCATCTCTCCTCGAGCGCGCACTGACCCCTCTCTCTTGCTCGCTCGCAGCGCGTCCATCTGGGGCATGTCGACCTTGTCCTGCTACACTCGCCCCGCCTACGTCCCGCCCACCCCTCTCCTGCGCGACCCGCGCTCCGTCATCGGCTCGCTCCAGCCGGGCTTCACCAACTCGCACTTTGGGTTCCTCCTCTGCGTCGGGCCCGGGTCCGCCTCGAGCTCGTTCGAGGTGAGCCGCCACCAGATCAACGACCAGCACGCCAAGGCGTTCCACGACGCGCTCAACGCCGCCGAGCGCGCCATCGCCGACGACTCGGGGCGCTCGGACCCCCCCTCGAGCAGCACGAGGAGGCGCTCGGCACACGCCCGCCCGGCTGTCATCCCGCTCGCAGAGCTGCACCCGCACCCGGTCGGCGCGCACGTTGACGAGCACGAGCACGCGCACGCGCCGCACAAAGGCCGCGCAGTCGAGCTCGCGCGTGCGCTCGCCGCGCGCAAGGCGCACGCAAAGGCGCACAAGCGCGTCGTGCGCCATGCGCCCGTCGCGAAGAAGGTGCGCGGAGACGACGCGGCGCCGTCGGCGAAGGAGGCGGAGCGCGCGGCGGTCGAGGAGGTCGTGCGAGGGGGAGGAGGGGGGATGCAGCGCAAGCGGTTGAGGGCGCCGAGGCCGCTCAGGAGGGCGGCGAGCGCGATGCACCAGAGGGACGAGTCGGTGTTCTAGATCTAGATAGAGGCGCTGGTTCGCCCTTTCTCCTCGCAGCTGTATCCCCTTCTCGAGCTCTTTGTAGACGACGGTCACGATCTTGTAGCAGCAGCAACGACGAGTAGTGCTCGTAGATTTCTCTAGATGCGTCTATGAGAGTGACAACAAGGATGGAGTGCGAGTCTATGTGCGAGGTGGGAGTGAGTGGCGAGAGAGAAATCTAGCTCGAGCGAGAGGGGCAGGGGGAGGGGGAGGACGACGAGCGCTACTGCAGGCCGTTGTAACGCTTGACCGACTCGTAGACGGTCATAGAGATGCCATTGGCCGGGATCTGCACGTCAGGGGCGCGAGTCAGCAGCTGCTCGGCGAGAAAAGAGAGCGAGAGAGAGCGAGGGAGGAGGAGGAGGTCCGAGCGACTCACGGCATACGCGATCCGGATCCCCAAGCCCCTCGTGAACGCCCTCGCGCCTTCCCTCTTCCACATCGTCTTGACGATGCCGCTGATCCCGCCGCGGGCGACCTTGCCCGACACGCCCGATGTCTGCCACCGCGCCTGGACGACCTCGATCGGGGTCGTGATGCACGCTGCGATCGAGCACGCCGTGACCGAGGCGAGCGTGTAGCGGAGGGTGATGGGGATCGAGGAGAGGAGGGACGAGGACGAGGATGGGTGGGAGGAGGAGGGCGAGGCGGGGGAGGGCGAGTCGGGCGAGGCGCCGGTCGTGGTGGCGTGCGGCGAGTAGCCTGGGATGTAGTGCTGCTTGAGCGACTCGTACACACTCCAGTAGATGGCGATATTCGGCCTGTTTCAAGAGGGAGGAAAACGAGTCAGCGCACGCGCCTGCGAGTTCAGCGAGTCGGCCCGCCCGACGGCGAGCCCGGCGAGCTCAGAGCGAGAGAGAGCGGTGCCGCGACGCACACAAATATCGCCGTCCCGAGCCAGTAGCCCTTCATGAGCCCGATGGCGCCCTCCTCGTGCAGGATCTTGCGCGTGAGCGCGACGGCCGACGTGCCCTCGCGCCCGGTCTGGAGGCGCGACTTGAGGACGTCGAGCGGGGTCCAGATGGCGCCCGAAGCGACTGCGAGCAGCATGGAAGTGTCAGTTGGGTTCTGGAGGAGCGCAAGGAGAGCTGGGGTGAGGCAAGAGGGCGAGCGACGCACACTCGGCGGCGGTTCCTGCGGCGACGAAGACGGGGAGCTGCTGCAGCAGACCCGGCGCCGAGTCTTGAGGGAGCCAGGTCTCGCTGAAGTAGCGCTTTGAGGCTGCGCGCAGGTAGAGCAGGGTTAGCTCAAGGAACTGGAGGAGGACAGCCGCGCGAAGGGGGAGAGGGAGGACGGGACGGACCCTCGTAGACGGAGAGATAGACGCTGAGAGCTGGCACCGAGAAGCCGATCGCGACGGGCAAGCCTGTAGAGAGTGACCGAGTCAGCTCGACGCAGAGGAAGACGAGGCATGAGGAGGAGAGAGCGATCGCACCGGCGTAGAGGCTGCGGATCCGTGGTCGGGGCACAAGCTCCTTGATAGGCGGGACCGGGTAGCCGGCCGTCTGGATGCGGATGCGGATCGTGTCGACTGTGTGCAACGCCGCTGTCAGCTCTGTACGAGGCGGGGAGGGAGGGAGAGGTGGACGGACGAGGATGGGTGCAGAGGCGAGCCGAGATGGAGGCCAACGACGAGGCGACGAGGACTGCTGGCTCGAAGTAGGGCCGAGCTTGGGCCTTGTCGCGCTCTGCGGCGAGCGTCTGCTCGTCCTCCATGTCCGTGTCGAGGTCGAGAGGGGCGCGGAGTCGAGGAGCCGATGAGCCGGGGTCGGTTGACGGTGTGGGCGCAGGCGGGTGTGCGAGTCGGTCGAGGGGCCGTGTGCGAGGCTGGCGGAACTTTCTAGCTCTGCAGCAAGGTGCACGAGGCGAGCTTGATGGAGGATGAGCTGTGCGGCTCGCTGCTCCGACTTGGCCGCGGCCAACTCGCTCGCTCTCGACCACGAACCGCACACAGCGAGGCGACAGACCAGCTGCAATGCACGCGCTCAACAAGACACACAGGAGAATGGTCGAAGAGGTAAACACACGGGGAAGCTAACGGTGTCCGTCCTCCCTCCCTCCGTCACCCCCTCGCGCCCGCAAATCCGATCAGCGACGAGCTCGTCGGCAGCTCGTCCACCGTGCAGAAGTACGGGTGCGCCGCCGCCGCCGACTCGGAGCGCACGCCGACCGCCGGGCGCGCCGGGTAGTGCCGCACGGGCGACGACGCGGGCCCGCCGAGCCCGGCGGCGAAGGCGAGAAGCGACGACGTCGCAGGCGGCGAGCCGGGCACGGCCGGCGGCGCATCGTCCAGGTGCACCTCGACCTCGCCGTCGCCGTGGTATTGCGCCTCGAGCGCCTCGCCGTACGACACGAGCGAGTCGAACGACGCGCTCGACGAGCCGCTCACGGCGCGCCCGCCCGACGTGTACGACGACGGCGAGCCGAACGTCGAGGGGTACCGCGGCGTGCCGGCGAGGTCGAGCTGCGCGAGGCCGCCGTCGAGGGGCGAGAGCTCGGGCGGCGAGGCGGCGAAGAGGGGGCGCGCGCGAGAGGGAGGGAGGGCGAGGGGAGGGGCGGCGGGGCGGTGCGCGGCGCCGTACTCGAGGGGCGTCGAGTCGGTCGGCGAGGTGCCGAAAACGGTGCGGGAGTGAGTAGGAGGGAGGGGGAGGGCGGAGGAGAGAGGGAGGGGCGGGGAGGTCGAGCGGTACGTGCGCGCGCCGCCGAAGGGCGCCGCCTGCCCGATGCCGCGCGTCGCGCGCTGCTCGATGCGCCGCCGCGACGACGACGGCTGCGGCTGCGGCTGCGGCGCGGCGGCGGCGAAGGCGGACAGGGCGGGCGCGAGAAGAGGCGGCGGCGGCGGGAGGACCTCGCCGCGCACGATGGCCTGGATCTCGTCCGAGACGCGGTCGCGGCTGGCCTCGTCGAAGAAGGTCCTGCACCGCTGGACCTTGTCGGCGACCTGGGGCGCGGCGAGCCCGGCGTCGACGTCGTCGACGAGGCGGCGCATGGCCTCGGCGGAGCCGTTGGTGTGGGCGCAGCGCAGGGCGGCCCAGCCGGACCGGCGGCGGTTGTTGACGAACCAGGTGTCGAGCTGGGTCTTGTTGTGGCGAGGGACGAGGGCGAGGAGGTGGTCCTTGTCGGCCGGCGAGGGATACGGGTAGGCGAAGTGCGCGACGAAGTACTCGCGGTACGGCGCGCAGTGCGCCTGGTCGTCGGCAGGCGGGTCGGCGGGAGGAGAGGAGTGGGCGGTCGTGGATTCAGGGGAGAGAAGATGTCGAGTGCGGGCGGCGAGCCCTTCTTTGAAGTCGGTCGTGGTCGCGTCCAGACTCAAGAACAGCTCCGAGGCAATTTTGACGCAGGTCGCCAACTTGACCAGGCGTGCCGCCGTGTCGGCACTGAGCTGTTGCTGCTCTAGAGCGCCCTCCCCCGAGCGAAACAACGCCTCGCACGCTGCGGCGGCGCTCTCGATGCGCCCGCTGGAAAGCGCGGCAAGGTAGACGGACTCGCACGCCCGTACCTCCTCTGCGAATGCGTTGTCGTACGAGGCCATGTCGAAGGATGGTGGAAGAGCAGAGAGCGAGAGGCGCAGCGAGGTGCGAGAGGGGCGAGGACAAAGGGCGAGGTGAGACGGGGAGCGAGCGGAGGACAATATCGCCCGCCCCGCCTCGGCTCGCCTCCTCCTCCTCTTCTCCTTCGCTTCCCTCACCATCGTCATTATGGCAGCAGCCGACTTCGCCACCATCGCTGCTAGCGCAGCGGTCTTCCTGAGCCAGGCAGGCTTGCCGCTCCAGCTGCCCTCGCCATCTGTCCAGCAGCCGACAGCCGGTACTTCACCGACCTTCGCCACGCCTGGGCGCGAGTTGCAGCGAGACCTCACGGCTCTCGGATGCTCGGACAATGTCGCTCGGGCCCTCGAAGTGGTGTACCTCGAGGGTTGCCAGCAGGTCGCTGCGCGCTGCGCCGAGTCGTTCTTTGCCTGCGTCGACAGCGTCCAGCGCACGTTCGCACCGGGCGACGGCAGGCCCTGGGTACTGTACCGAGATACCCTCGTGTCGACCCATGAGCGGCGGTACAGCGAGGCTACTCGAAGGATGCGTGGCCGACTCCTCGACGAGGTCCGCTCCGCCCAAGCCCGGCACGCCGCCTCGCCCGCCGCTCACGAGCCGCAAGAGCCCGGCCAGTTCACGCCCGACGTCCTCTCCATCCTCCACGCCGCCTTCAACGCCGCCGACCACGTCTCGAAGGCCGAGCGCCGCACCCTCGCCGCCGCGACCGCCCTCTCTGAGCGCCAAATCCTCACCTGGGTGCGTACCTCTCCCTCTCTCCTCTTCGTCGACGGGCACAGAAGGACGACAAGCTGACTCTGGAACGCGCTCGCAGTTCGCCAACCAGCGCCAGCGCCGCAACAAGGTCGGCAAGAAGCAGCAGCTCCTCGGTCACCGCTCGACGCCCTACTCGTCTACCGCCCGCCCTCGACACCCTCAGCAGCAGCAGCAGCACTACCAGCAGCAGTCCTTCGACCCGCACGCGCGCCGCACCGTCTCGGGCTCGAGCAGCGGCTCGGCGTCGTCGTCCCTCGTCGAGTACGAGTCGGCGCACTCGTCGGCGCGCTCGTCGGCTTCGAGCGACTGGTCGCCGACGAGCGGGACCTACCTCGCCCGGGGCGACATCCCCGTCTTTGTCGACGAGCGCCGCGAGGTC
>Ga0308170_10003206_pt1 | contig 13546 bp, 4 predicted proteins | sample PhyBR2_2_FD_202136 | JGI IMG/M metagenome (GOLD analysis project Ga0308170, IMG submission 202136) | Phyllosphere microbial communities from UC Gill Tract Community Farm, Albany, California, United States - DLSLSB.R2 | ecosystem: Host-associated > Plants > Phyllosphere > Unclassified | place... | reverse complement strand
TGTGAGCGAAGTCGGTGGCAGAGATGTCGACGTGCTTGTCGTCTGTTGGGCAAAGGGAGATGTTAAAGTTGGGATGGTAACCTTTGTTGGCGAAGAAGGGAGTCATGTTGATTGCGGAGTGGTGCGTGTCGTTGTAGGTGTACTGAGCCAGTGGAAGCAGGTCCTCCCAGTCGTTTTGCTCGTAGTTGACGTAGATGCGAAGGAATTGTTCGAGAGTTTGGTTGAGGCGCTCAGTCGAACCGTCCGTTTGAGGGTGGTAGGCGGTCGACATGTTGAGTTTTGTACGAGTGAGATCGGAGAGAGTCCTCCAGAATGAAGAGTCAAAGACAGCGCCTCGATCGGAGATGATGTCGTCTGGTAAGCCATGTTCGGCGAAGATGAAGCGGTAGAAGAGGCGAGCGAAGGTTTCGGCAGTTGTTCCTTCCTCACGACAGGGAATGAAGTAGCCAAATTTGGTGAGCCGATCGGTGATGACGAGGATAGAGTCGTTACCGGTGGACGGCGAAGTAGGGAGTTTGACAATGAAGTCGAGAGCGACGGAGGACCAAGGACGAGAGGGAGCGGGGAGTGGTTTGAGGAGACCGTGGGCCTTGCTGCGACGACTTTTGGCACGGAAGCAGGTGTCGCAGGTGGAGACGTAGTTGAGGGTGAACCGACGGTCCTGAGGGAAGTAGAAGCGGCGTCGGAGGCGTTCGAAAGTTTTCTCGTTTCCACAGTGTCCACCAGCAGGGTCATCGTGGACTTCTCGTAGGATGCGCAGCTTGAGAGGCGTATGATTCGGAACGTAGATGCGATCCTCCCAGCGAAGAAGGTTGTCGTTTCCGAGGGTGTAACGAGAGTCGTGATTTTCGGAGTTCTCATTGAGGCGACGATCTTGAAGGACTTGTCGGATTTCGGTGTCTTCATCTTGATAAGCAAGTAGCTCCTCCTCCAGCGACGGGTGAGGATCAGAGAAGGTGGCAGTGACAGTGAAACGGGAAGGAGGGAAGATAGTGACGGGAGATGCTTCGGTGGCGCGGGAATTGGTGGCGAGATCGGCGCGACGGGAGAGGGCATCGGACTTCCCTTGTTGGGTTCCTGGCCGATGAATCAATTTGAAGTTGAGTTCCGAGATGAGTTCGTAATAGCGTGCTTGCCGGCGATTTAAGACTTTGCCGGAGAAGAAGTACTGAAGATTGTGGTGATCGGTGAAGACGGTGAAGGGAATCTGAACGTGGTCGAGGTAGGCGCGCCAATGTTTGCAGGCGTCGACGATTGCGAGTAATTCTTTGTCGTGGACCTCGTAGTTGAGTTCCTCCGGCGAGAACTTGCGGGAGAGGAAGGCGACGGGTCGGAGTCGGTTGTCGGAGCCTCGTTGGGAGAGGACAGCTCCAAGTCCGTAATCGGAGGCGTCCGTTTCGATCTCGATGGGTAGAGAGGGGTCGAAGTGGCGAAGGATCTGTTCTCCTTGGAAAGACGATTTGAGGGAGTCGAAAGCGTTTTGAGCGGAAGAATCCCAGTCGAATGGGACATCCTTCTTGGTGAAGCGAGTAAGAGGAGTGGCGATAGTGGAGTAGTCTTTGATGAATCGACGGTAGAAGTTGGTGAAGCCGAGGAACGATTGTACTTGCTTAAGATTGGTGGGGATCGGCCAGTCACGAACGGCATCGGCCTTCTCCGGATCCATCTTGACGCCTTCGCGATCGATGACGAAGCCTAGGTATTCGGTGCGATCGGAGTAGAAGGAACATTTCTCGGCCTTCGCAAAGAGTTTGACCTCCCGCATCTTGTCTAGAACTTGACGGACGTGCTTGTCGTGTTCTTCTTTAGTGTCGGAGTAGATGAGAATGTCGTCCAGGTAAGCGACAACGAATTGGTCGAGGAAGGGGCGGAAGGTGTCGTTGATCAGGTTTTGAAACGAAGCGGGAGCGTTGGTGAGACCGAAAGGCATTACTTGATACTCGAAGTGACCGTAACGAGTCTTGAAGGCAGTCTTCCATTCGTCGCCTTCCTTGATTCGAAGCTGATAGTAGCCGTTTCGAAGATCGATTTTGGTGAAGTACCGGGCTCCACAGAGTCGGTCGAGGGTTTCGTTGATGAGAGGGAGAGGGTAACGGTTCTTGATGGTGACGCTGTTGAGGTTTCGGTAGTCCACACAAAGTCGAAGGGATCCATCTTTTTTCTTGACGAAGAGGATGGGAGCGCCAACTGGTGAGGTAGAGGGTCGAATGAAGCCGGTTCGAAGATTTTGCTCGATGTAGTCGGCAAGGACTTCTAATTCGTGAGCGGAGAGGGGGTACATGCGAGAGCTCGGAACCTCCTTTTCAGGTTCGATGTCGATGGCGTGGTCGTAGGAGCGATGAGGAGCGAGGGTATCGGCTTGAGACTTGCGGAAGACGTCGACGTACTCCCAAAGGGTTTCCGGCACCACCTCTCTGAGGGCGGCGTCCTCGTCGGCAGTGTTGGTAGTTGGCGAAGAACGAAGGGTTGCAGCTGCAGTGCGAAGTGTTTGGACGATACCGGCGGCGCGAAGTTGGAATGATTGACCTCCTTCTTGGACAGCTCGAGCGAAAGCGGCGGCGTTGACCATGCTAATAGGGCAAGGTTTGTGAGTCGAAGGTGAAGGTGAGCGTGAAGGCGAAGGCGAGGGCGGAGGCGAAGGAGTCGAAGGTGAGTCATTAGGTGACTGAGTAGAAGGTGATGGTAAGCAGCGCGTTGTGCAGAAGGATGACCGGAAGGAAACTGAGTTGTCGGCGAGGGAGAGGGAGATGTCGTGGGTACGAATCCAAGGGATTCCTAGGATAATAGGGTAGTGAGCGATTGGAGTAATGTGGAATTCGAGAAGTTCGGTGTGAGGACCAATAGTGACTTGGATCGGTGCGGTATGATGGGTGATTGCGGATTCGGCTAGTCGTCCGTCGTAACCTTCGATTGGGATAGGGATCTTGCGTTCGATGAGAGGTAAGTTGAGCGATTTTGCGAACTCCGTATCCATCAATACACCTTGGCATCCGGTGTCGATCATGGCGAGGCAGGAAGTGGGAGAGAGGTGAGTGTTGGAGAGGGAGAGAGGAATGACGAGGTGTTCTTCCGTAGAAGGAGAGGCGGACGAGGCAGGGACGGATAAACAGGGCGAAACGGGATTTTGATTGCGAGAAGAGACGGGATAAGAGATTTTGGTAGCGGAGATTTTTAAAGGAGGAGTGGTAGAGGAGGGAGTACAACTTGGAAGAGGAGGAGGATCTTTGGATGATTGAGGGCTCGATGAATTTACTCCTCCTTCGCCGAGCCAGCGTCTTTTGGGCCTAACGGGATGTTGTTGGGAGAGGTGATGTTGAAGGTTGCGGCAGTCTTCATAGAGTCCTTCTTGGCGAGGAGAGGGCAGTTGTTGACGTCGTGCTTGTGTCCACAGTAAACGCACAGACCTTGAGCTCTGCGGCGAGCCTTTTCGTCCTCCGATAAGGGTTCGCGGCGGAAGGAAGCTTGATGAGTAGCGTCGACATCCATCTTGTCTTCGCGTCTGGCAGTCGAGGAGGAAGTAGCCGAAGAGTAGGAAGGGTAAGAAGTGGGGAGAGAGTTGGATTTGCGTTCGCGACTCCTTTGGTAGAGACGAGCGTCCATGATGATTGCGCGGTCGATAACAGAGGAGAGGGTGGAAGGCATTTCGATGCGAGCGAATTCGTCCTTGAGTTCCGACTTGAGTCCTTGGAGGAAGATGAATTTGAGAGCTTCGTCGTTCCAGTTGAGAGGGAGAGAGAGGCGTCGGAACTCGGCGGCGTAGACAGAGGCAGGGCCCTTCTGCGTGAGGTTGTGAAGTTTGAGTCCGTTGCTAGCCTTCTTGTCTGGATCTCCGAAGGTGGTTTCGAGTTTCTCCTTGAAGTCGTTCCAGGAGAGTAACCAAATGTTCTCAGGTTGTTCCTTTTCTTGATCGGAAAGCGAGAGGTAGGAAGCAATCCAGGTGTAGGCATCCTCCTTCAGGTACGAGGCGGCGAAGCTGATGCAGAGAGTGTCCGAGTCGAAGCCAGGGGTGTTATCGATGTAGAGTTGGCATTGAGAGAGGAAGTTGGTGATCTTGTTGGAGGAAGCATCCCGACCTTTGAAAGGTTCAGGAGGGTTGAACTTGAGTTTAGGACGGGAGGAAGGGAGAGAGGAGCGGGATAGGATTTGGGCGAGGAGAGTAGCGGTGGCGTTTTCGGTAGCTCCTTGTTGAGATTGTAGGTTCTGGCACTGGGTAGTGAGGTGGTGGATCTGAGTGATAAGGTCCTCCATGGTTGGGGTGGAGCTGGGAGCAGTAGAGGAAGTAGGTTGGGATTGAGCTTGAGCGTTGGCGTTGTCCAATGCTTGAATGTAGGAGGCGCGGTCCTCCTCCGAGAGGGCGTTGATCTGGTCGAGGGATAGGTTGGACATGGTGGAAAGGAAGGAAGGGTAAGGTCGACTAAAGGGGGCGGTGGGTTGGTCTAAACAAACTGTTACGAATTGCGGTTGAGGGGAAGCGAAGGAAACCCGGTGAAGTCGAACCTTGTAGAAGTGATAGGGAAGAAGGTAGTATGAAATGCAAATCGTTAGAACTAACGAAGTTGTTTAGACAAAGGGAAGAGAAGAGAAGAGAGGAAATCTACGGTTTTATAGCGAGGAGTAGAAATGGGGTTCTAGGAACGAGGGTGGAAGATACAATAGTTCATAGCTCATAGGGAAAGGGGATGACACCAGAAAAGAGGGTAAAGAACGAGAAAACGAGGGGAAGAGAAAAAGGGTTCGGAGGGGAAGACTAACGAGAACACCAGTTCCTGACATTACCCCCCAATTGAAGCCTCGACGTCCTCGTCGATAATCCAACTAAATCATAGCAGCCCAGACAGCAAGGTTCCAGGGTTCGTCTTGGGTAATCTTGGCTGCCTTATCGAAGAATACCGTAAGTCGTTCTCGAGTTGCTGGATCCCAGTAATACAATTCGTAGTCGGTACCAAAGAGGGTTTTGACGAGAATGTCGTATTGAACTTGTTGAGAGTGGGAGCCAGGAGCACCGGGAGAGTTGATGTTGTCGACTGTGATGAGGAAGTGTTCGAGTAGGATTCGAATGTTGAGAGGGGTATTGGTGGCATTGAGGGTTGCAAATCGAATGTTGTTGATCTCCTCCAAAGTCTCCAACTTACTGACAAACTCCATCCACATCTTTAAGTTCCCCTCTACCATCTCAAAGCGCTCGACAGCGTGATCACCCTGCTCGTTCAATTCCGTGCTGCAGTTGACGAAGAGTAAGCCGTTGTGAACAGAGAGGTAGTTGATTTTGGTGAAACGGAGGGAGTGATATTTGTAGTGAGGGAGTTCTTCTTCTTCTTCGGAGGGAGAAGGAGAGGCGCGGACAGGGGAAGGGAGGAATGGTTCAGGAATGAAGCGTGGAGAGTTGTTCATGGTGAGGTTGAGGTAGGAAGAGAGTAAGGAGTGAATGTGAAAGTGGTAGATGAGAGAAGAAGAGAGCGAGAAAGGAGGATTCGAGTTTTGTTTGAGGTGTAGGAAAGAGGGTGATTGATTTGAGGGGTTTGATGAGATTGAGTCATTGCTTGCGGGACCGAGGGTGGTGAAGTGAAGGGGGTAGCGAGAGTAGAAAGAGGAAGGAGAAAAGGAAAGAGGAAAGAGGGAAGCCGAGTATTAATTTTTGTTCGAGACCCGAGGCTTGCTACCTCCCCGTTCGAGGGCGGCCGCTCCTGCGTGGCGCTGCTTGAGCTGGTGCTCCAGGGTTGGCAGAGTGGAATTGAGCAATCAGGTCGGGCGAGTTTGCGACATTTTCGGAGTTCTCCCATGAATCGTCTTGGGGACCGTATCCTTTCCAACGGACGAGGTATTGAAGATGACCGTGATAACTCCGAGATTTGAGGAGCTTCTCAACTTCGAATTCTTCGACTCCGTCGACGATAGTGATTGGAGGCGGAACGGGTAGGCGATCGGGTAATTCGTTGGTCTTGTAGCGATAGAGTAGGGAGACGTGGAAGACAGGGTGAATTCGAATGTCGCGAGGGAGGTCGAGCTTGTAGGCGAGATCACCGATCTTTTCGAGAACTTTGAAAGGCCCGATGAAACGATGGTCGAGTTTCTTTGCTTTTCGACGGGTGACGATGTTGCGAGTGCTGAGCCAGACTTTGTCGCCAGGTTCGAACGACGGTGCCTCCTGTCGAGACCGGTCGTAGAAGCGTTTCATCCGGTCTGCGGAGGAAGCGAGTTCTTGACGAAGGATTTGGTGGGTAAGGGAAAGTTTGTGAGCGAAGTCGGTGGCAGAGATGTCGACGTGCTTGTCGTCTGTTGGGCGAAGGGAGATGTTAAAGTTGGGATGGTAACCTTTGTTGGCGAAGAAGGGAGTCATGTTGATTGCGGAGTGGTGCGTGTCGTTGTAGGTGTACTGAGCCAGTGGAAGCAGGTCCTCCCAGTCGTTTTGCTCGTAGTTGACGTAGATGCGAAGGAATTGTTCGAGAGTTTGGTTGAGGCGCTCAGTCGAACCGTCCGTTTGAGGGTGGTAGGCGGTCGACATGTTGAGTTTTGTACGAGTGAGATCGGAGAGAGTCCTCCAGAATGAAGAGTCAAAGACAGCGCCTCGATCGGAGATGATGTCGTCTGGTAAGCCATGTTCGGCGAAGATGAAGCGGTAGAAGAGGCGAGCGAAGGTTTCGGCAGTTGTTCCTTCCTCACGACAGGGAATGAAGTAGCCAAATTTGGTGAGCCGATCGGTGATGACGAGGATAGAGTCGTTACCGGTGGACGGCGAAGTAGGGAGTTTGACAATGAAGTCGAGAGCGACGGAGGACCAAGGACGAGAGGGAGCGGGGAGTGGTTTGAGGAGACCGTGGGCCTTGCTGCGACGACTTTTGGCACGGAAGCAGGTGTCGCAGGTGGAGACGTAGTTGAGGGTGAACCGACGGTCCTGAGGGAAGTAGAAGCGGCGTCGGAGGCGTTCGAAAGTTTTCTCGTTTCCACAGTGTCCACCAGCAGGGTCATCGTGGACTTCTCGTAGGATGCGCAGCTTGAGAGGCGTATGATTCGGAACGTAGATGCGATCCTCCCAGCGAAGAAGGTTGTCGTTTCCGAGGGTGTAACGAGAGTCGTGATTTTCGGAGTTCTCATTGAGGCGACGATCTTGAAGGACTTGTCGGATTTCGGTGTCTTCATCTTGATAAGCAAGTAGCTCCTCCTCCAGCGACGGGTGAGGATCAGAGAAGGTGGCAGTGACAGTGAAACGGGAAGGAGGGAAGATAGTGACGGGAGATGCTTCGGTGGCGCGGGAATTGGTGGCGAGATCGGCGCGACGGGAGAGGGCATCGGACTTCCCTTGTTGGGTTCCTGGCCGATGAATCAATTTGAAGTTGAGTTCCGAGATGAGTTCGTAATAGCGTGCTTGCCGGCGATTTAAGACTTTGCCGGAGAAGAAGTACTGAAGATTGTGGTGATCGGTGAAGACGGTGAAGGGAATCTGAACGTGGTCGAGGTAGGCGCGCCAATGTTTGCAGGCGTCGACGATTGCGAGTAATTCTTTGTCGTGGACCTCGTAGTTGAGTTCCTCCGGCGAGAACTTGCGGGAGAGGAAGGCGACGGGTCGGAGTCGGTTGTCGGAGCCTCGTTGGGAGAGGACAGCTCCAAGTCCGTAATCGGAGGCGTCCGTTTCGATCTCGATGGGTAGAGAGGGGTCGAAGTGGCGAAGGATCTGTTCTCCTTGGAAAGACGATTTGAGGGAGTCGAAAGCGTTTTGAGCGGAAGAATCCCAGTCGAATGGGACATCCTTCTTGGTGAAGCGAGTAAGAGGAGTGGCGATAGTGGAGTAGTCTTTGATGAATCGACGGTAGAAGTTGGTGAAGCCGAGGAACGATTGTACTTGCTTAAGATTGGTGGGGATCGGCCAGTCACGAACGGCATCGGCCTTCTCCGGATCCATCTTGACGCCTTCGCGATCGATGACGAAGCCTAGGTATTCGGTGCGATCGGAGTAGAAGGAACATTTCTCGGCCTTCGCAAAGAGTTTGACCTCCCGCATCTTGTCTAGAACTTGACGGACGTGCTTGTCGTGTTCTTCTTTAGTGTCGGAGTAGATGAGAATGTCGTCCAGGTAAGCGACAACGAATTGGTCGAGGAAGGGGCGGAAGGTGTCGTTGATCAGGTTTTGAAACGAAGCGGGAGCGTTGGTGAGACCGAAAGGCATTACTTGATACTCGAAGTGACCGTAACGAGTCTTGAAGGCAGTCTTCCATTCGTCGCCTTCCTTGATTCGAAGCTGATAGTAGCCGTTTCGAAGATCGATTTTGGTGAAGTACCGGGCTCCACAGAGTCGGTCGAGGGTTTCGTTGATGAGAGGGAGAGGGTAACGGTTCTTGATGGTGACGCTGTTGAGGTTTCGGTAGTCCACACAAAGTCGAAGGGATCCATCTTTTTTCTTGACGAAGAGGATGGGAGCGCCAACTGGTGAGGTAGAGGGTCGAATGAAGCCGGTTCGAAGATTTTGCTCGATGTAGTCGGCAAGGACTTCTAATTCGTGAGCGGAGAGGGGGTACATGCGAGAGCTCGGAACCTCCTTTTCAGGTTCGATGTCGATGGCGTGGTCGTAGGAGCGATGAGGAGCGAGGGTATCGGCTTGAGACTTGCGGAAGACGTCGACGTACTCCCAAAGGGTTTCCGGCACCACCTCTCTGAGGGCGGCGTCCTCGTCGGCAGTGTTGGTAGTTGGCGAAGAACGAAGGGTTGCAGCTGCAGTGCGAAGTGTTTGGACGATACCGGCGGCGCGAAGTTGGAATGATTGACCTCCTTCTTGGACAGCTCGAGCGAAAGCGGCGGCGTTGACCATGCTAATAGGGCAAGGTTTGTGAGTCGAAGGTGAAGGTGAGCGTGAAGGCGAAGGCGAGGGCGGAGGCGAAGGAGTCGAAGGTGAGTCATTAGGTGACTGAGTAGAAGGTGATGGTAAGCAGCGCGTTGTGCAGAAGGATGACCGGAAGGAAACTGAGTTGTCGGCGAGGGAGAGGGAGATGTCGTGGGTACGAATCCAAGGGATTCCTAGGATAATAGGGTAGTGAGCGATTGGAGTAATGTGGAATTCGAGAAGTTCGGTGTGAGGACCAATAGTGACTTGGATCGGTGCGGTATGATGGGTGATTGCGGATTCGGCTAGTCGTCCGTCGTAACCTTCGATTGGGATAGGGATCTTGCGTTCGATGAGAGGTAAGTTGAGCGATTTTGCGAACTCCGTATCCATCAATACACCTTGGCATCCGGTGTCGATCATGGCGAGGCAGGAAGTGGGAGAGAGGTGAGTGTTGGAGAGGGAGAGAGGAATGACGAGGTGTTCTTCCGTAGAAGGAGAGGCGGACGAGGCAGGGACGGATAAACAGGGCGAAACGGGATTTTGATTGCGAGAAGAGACGGGATAAGAGATTTTGGTAGCGGAGATTTTTAAAGGAGGAGTGGTAGAGGAGGGAGTACAACTTGGAAGAGGAGGAGGATCTTTGGATGATTGAGGGCTCGATGAATTTACTCCTCCTTCGCCGAGCCAGCGTCTTTTGGGCCTAACGGGATGTTGTTGGGAGAGGTGATGTTGAAGGTTGCGGCAGTCTTCATAGAGTCCTTCTTGGCGAGGAGAGGGCAGTTGTTGACGTCGTGCTTGTGTCCACAGTAAACGCACAGACCTTGAGCTCTGCGGCGAGCCTTTTCGTCCTCCGATAAGGGTTCGCGGCGGAAGGAAGCTTGATGAGTAGCGTCGACATCCATCTTGTCTTCGCGTCTGGCAGTCGAGGAGGAAGTAGCCGAAGAGTAGGAAGGGTAAGAAGTGGGGAGAGAGTTGGATTTGCGTTCGCGACTCCTTTGGTAGAGACGAGCGTCCATGATGATTGCGCGGTCGATAACAGAGGAGAGGGTGGAAGGCATTTCGATGCGAGCGAATTCGTCCTTGAGTTCCGACTTGAGTCCTTGGAGGAAGATGAATTTGAGAGCTTCGTCGTTCCAGTTGAGAGGGAGAGAGAGGCGTCGGAACTCGGCGGCGTAGACAGAGGCAGGGCCCTTCTGCGTGAGGTTGTGAAGTTTGAGTCCGTTGCTAGCCTTCTTGTCTGGATCTCCGAAGGTGGTTTCGAGTTTCTCCTTGAAGTCGTTCCAGGAGAGTAACCAAATGTTCTCAGGTTGTTCCTTTTCTTGATCGGAAAGCGAGAGGTAGGAAGCAATCCAGGTGTAGGCATCCTCCTTCAGGTACGAGGCGGCGAAGCTGATGCAGAGAGTGTCCGAGTCGAAGCCAGGGGTGTTATCGATGTAGAGTTGGCATTGAGAGAGGAAGTTGGTGATCTTGTTGGAGGAAGCATCCCGACCTTTGAAAGGTTCAGGAGGGTTGAACTTGAGTTTAGGACGGGAGGAAGGGAGAGAGGAGCGGGATAGGATTTGGGCGAGGAGAGTAGCGGTGGCGTTTTCGGTAGCTCCTTGTTGAGATTGTAGGTTCTGGCACTGGGTAGTGAGGTGGTGGATCTGAGTGATAAGGTCCTCCATGGTTGGGGTGGAGCTGGGAGCAGTAGAGGAAGTAGGTTGGGATTGAGCTTGAGCGTTGGCGTTGTCCAATGCTTGAATGTAGGAGGCGCGGTCCTCCTCCGAGAGGGCGTTGATCTGGTCGAGGGATAGGTTGGACATGGTGGAAAGGAAGGAAGGGTAAGGTCGACTAAAGGGGGCGGTGGGTTGGTCTAAACAAACTGTTACGAATTGCGGTTGAGGGGAAGCGAAGGAAACCCGGTGAAGTCGAACCTTGTAGAAGTGATAGGGAAGAAGGTAGTATGAAATGCAAATCGTTAGAACTAACGAAGTTGTTTAGACAAAGGGAAGAGAAGAGAAGAGAGGAAATCTACGGTTTTATAGCGAGGAGTAGAAATGGGGTTCTAGGAACGAGGGTGGAAGATACAATAGTTCATAGCTCATAGGGAAAGGGGATGACACCAGAAAAGAGGGTAAAGAACGAGAAAACGAGGGGAAGAGAAAAAGGGTTCGGAGGGGAAGACTAACGAGAACACCAGTTCCTGACATCGTTTCGCAAAGTTCCTCAGTTTCTTCCTTTCCCTCTATCGTAGTTGTTGAGAGAACGGAAATGGTAGTCGCTCACTTGCCTCTCCGCATGTTCTCATCAAGATCGTCGAAGTTTCGCGACAAGTTCTCAAAACCCTTGCGAAAGACACTTAACGACTTCTCGTACTACCACTCACGCTTCCGACTTGTTCTCGGCTCGAGACCGCGCAGGACGGGCAGTACTCTCCCGTGAGATGCCGTCGTACAAAGGAAATTGCCAATTAGAGGGTGCCACAGAGTCTAAAGCGAAAACCAAAAGAACAAGTTCAATTGTAGCCCTTTCTCAACTTCCCGCCGATAGGCTTCATCAAATTAGCATACAAGATAGACTGATAATCTTCTTTCAGTTCGATTGCGTCAAGATAGTGCCGGATGTAGTCCCAGTTCTCGCGAACGTAATCGTGAACCAAAGTTTTGTTTTCGGGATAGTTCTTGCAATCAAGGTGAAGAGATAAAGCGGCTGTTGCGGCCAGCGCACGGTTTCAGGTCAGAATGGTCATATTCTGCAAAGTGAAACGGGAAAAGAACTGACCCGCATTCTCGTGTATCAACTTTTCCTTCAGATCGTCGAGTGCCAACGATGCTAGCTGATCCAGTCGGAATCGCTCTGCGAGTCGACTGGCGAAAGAGCGTATATAAGAGTCAGCTCTCGGAAGGAGGAGGAGCACATGGCGGGCGATCAACTCACTAAACGGAGCGAGGGGAAACAGGAACAGGTCGTTTTGACTTTTCCAATATCGAGGCTTCAATAAAGGCGGTACGCTTCTCCTTGCCAGCAGAAGATAGAGGACTGAAAGAGAACGATCAGAAACAGTCTCCAAGTTGCGAATTCAGTGAGAGAAGAGACGAACGCGAAAACGATTCTTCCCGTAACGATCCAGATAATGACCGCTTGTAGCGTAGAGAGGGCGCAATCGGGCACGCCGATAACCCGCGTACCATCTCGGGGAGCTCGAGTGTCCATGATAGCTGGCCAAATCGGTCGAAAAGCAGCTTGAGCCATCTCTTGATCCTCTTCGTCATCAGACGCTGGGAGCGACGATAGCTGCATCGACCAAGAAAGATGAGTATTAGGTACGTAGGCTCGAAGCAGCTGCTCACATTACTACTTTGACTCGCTGTCTCGTCTGCGTCGTCAAGTCGTCTCTTCTTTTCAACTGGTCCGGGCGCTGGCGATCTCGCTCGTTCCAGCTCCTCCCATTTTTCCCTCTCTCGAATCAGCTTGTACCTCCTGGTATCCTCCTCGTCATCCGAGTCGTCGTCAACGGCGTCGAAGTCGATGCGGTTGTCGAGAGACCTCCTTGCGAAGGTGGCGTCTCCTGACTCGGAGACAGCGTTAACTAGCTTGGTCAGGTATGGCGAAGCTGCAGCAAGTTCCTCCTCTGTGACCCATACATACTGTTTTGGACCGATTTGTAGAGCCAAGTTGGGAGGTCGAGAAACGAGCGACGCAGAATCGTCGTAAGCTGAACCGAGGTGGGAGGTCGATTTGAGGAAGACGAGATCCAAAACGTGCGCAATCTGCTCCTGATGGCTACGACTAGGCTTGAAAGTGACTTCGATGTCGAGGTGAAAGGTATCTTTCCTTGGGTCCTCCCGCCTTGGTCTTATTGACTCGTCCGTCCACAGCTCAAACAGCTTTATATATCCTTCCTTCTGTACCCTTGCCAGTCCGCTGAGCTTCCGACATTTCCACTTCCTATAAGTTCCATTCACCCCAAGTATTCCCTCAATCCTTTCCGCCGATATCCCAATCTTCTTCAGCAAGGGTTCTACTTCTTCACCCACACTTCCATCGAGCCAAACCGCCATCCTGTACATCACTTTGAGGGTATCTGGTCGAGGCTTCGAAACCGTTGCTTCGGTGACGAATACAAAGGGTCCTTTTCGATGTTCCTTCTTGAAGTCGTCGATTGCATCGTAGTCGTATGACTCTGACCACGTTATTGTGTCCATGCTGGTAGAAGGGTTATCGGCGAGAGCTCAGTTTGAGCTGTCGAGGGGGAGAAGATGGGGAAGGAGGAAGAAAGAGGGAATCAAGAGTCAGCCTTGAAGCAACCACAAGCAGCGGCCATTATTCACCGAGCATAGTTAGAGAATCTGCAAACTCCTGAGCTTGTAGAGAACCCTCACAATCGTCCTGGGTAGCCCTAAGCGAGCAAAAGAGAAATTGTTGGAGTAGATGCTATCGGACGCTTCTGATTGGCTGCTGAGATAGCTGCAGAAGCGTGCGAGTATCATAAGGAGTAAGTCGATCCGATGTTGTCCACTGTAAGCGATTGAACAGCCTGGTAAGCGAGAGAAGGGAGTAGATGCTGGGAGAGCGATTCGAGGAAGAGATAGAAACAGGGACTAACCGAATGATAGAGCTTACATAAGGTACAAAGAGTGATGTTTATCGATTTACGGCGAATTTGGCGAAGTTGTCTCCCAGTTGGGAGAGAGATTAATCGGACGAAAGATGAGAATCGAGTGAAGGAATCAAGTGGTGAATGAGACGTTC
>Ga0308170_10003205_pt1 | contig 13547 bp, 14 predicted proteins | sample PhyBR2_2_FD_202136 | JGI IMG/M metagenome (GOLD analysis project Ga0308170, IMG submission 202136) | Phyllosphere microbial communities from UC Gill Tract Community Farm, Albany, California, United States - DLSLSB.R2 | ecosystem: Host-associated > Plants > Phyllosphere > Unclassified | place... | reverse complement strand
GCATTGAAACCGCGCCGGACATCCACGGCGATTCCGGCATGGACGGCCCCGCCCTGCCCGAGTCCACCATCGAACTGGACCCGCGCCACGCCGTCGACCTCATCATCGACACCGTCATGGCACACGAGCCCGGAACCGTCACCCTGGTCCCCACCGCCGGCCTGACCAACATCGCCCTGGCCGCCCGCAAGGAACCGCGCATCGTGGAACGCGTCAAGGAAGTGGTCCTCATGGGCGGCGGCTACCACGTGGGCAACTGGAGCGCCGTGGCCGAGTTCAACATCATCATCGACCCCGAGGCCGCGCACATCGTCTTCAACGAGAAGTGGCCCGTGGTCATGGTGGGCCTGGACCTCACCCACCAGGCCCTGGCCACCCCGAACGTGGTGGAGAAGATCGCAGCCATCGGTACCGGCCCGGCCAAGTTCGTCACCGAGCTGATGGACTTCTTCGCGCACACCTACAAGGACGCCCAGGGCTTCGACCACCCGCCCGTCCACGACCCCTGCGCCGTGGCCTACGTGATCGATCCCAGCATCGTCAGCACCCGCAAGGTCCACGTCAACATCGAGCTGACGGGCACGCTCACCCTGGGCATGACCGTGGCCGACTTCCGCGCCCCGGCACCGGCCGACTGCCACACCAGCGTGGCCGTGGACCTTGACCACGCACGGTTCTGGGACTTGGTCACCGACGCACTGGTGCGCATCGGCGAGCCGGGCACCAAGACCAAAGCGGGCGACGGCGGCACGCGCCACGGTGCGGAGCGGGCCCAAGCCAACGCGGCCGACGTCGTACGCCCGGAAGGTGCCCACCTCACCGCCGGAGGGGTCAAGTAAATGACGGCCGCAACAATGTCTGAAACCAAGACCGGCCGCGGCAACATCGCCGCCCTCATGACCGCCCTGCTGGCCGCCTGCGTGGCATTCCAGCTCAACGCCTCCATGCTCAGCCCCGCCCTGGTGACCATGGGCCAGGAACTCAAGGCGGACCAGGCCCTGATCGGCCTCTCCCAGACCTGGTTCTTCACCGCCGCCGCCCTGTTCTCGCTGTTCCTTCCCCGCCTGAGCGACATCATTGGCCGCAAGAAGGTCCTGGTGGGCATGATGCTGCTCATGGCCGTTGGCTCCGTCATCGCCGCGCTCGCCCCGGACATCACCTGGCTCTTCGTGGGCCGCATCATCCAGGGCGTCAGCGGCCCCACCGTCCCGCTCTGCCTCATCATGCTGCGCTCCGCCGTCAGCAACCCGCGCAAGTACGGCACACTGATGGGCCTTATCACTGCTGTCAACGGCGGCGTGGCCGGCGTTGACTCCTTCGTGGGCGGCTACTTCGCCGAGCACTACGGCTTCCGCAGCATCTTCTGGCTGATGGTGGTCCTCGCCGTCGCGGCGACCGCCCTCATCATGTTCCTCGCTTCCGAAAGCAAGCCCGCCGCCGGAACCCGCATGGACTGGCTGGGCGTGTTTTTCATCGTGGTGGCCGTCGGCGCCCTGCTGACCGCCCTGAACGAAGGCTCCAAGCTGGTGGCCGGCTTCAACTCCGGCACGCTGATGCTGAGCCTGGCACTGGTGCTCGTGGCCGCCGTCGCGTTCCTTGCCTTCTGGCGCACTGAACAGCGCGCCGCGCAGCCCATGGTGGAAACCGTCCACCTGCGCCAGCGCTCCACCTGGGCCCCGCTGCTCACCACCACGCTGACCATGACCGGCATCTTCGCCGTCATCAACGGCATCGTCCCCGCCTACGTCCAGGCTGCCTTGCCGGGGTTCGGTGTTGGCCCCACGGAGATGTCGCTGATCATCCTGACCCCGTACGCCCTGCTCGGCTGGGTGGTGGGCCCCCTCAGCGGCAAGCTCGCACCGGTCCTCGGCTACACCAAGGTGCTGCGCCTCGGCCTGCTTGGCAGCATTGCCGCGCTCGCCGTCATCGCATTCCTTGGCCTGCACAGCCTGCCGATGATGATTGCCGGCACGGTCTTGCTGGGCATAATGTACGCCGGTACGGTCAACATCATGCTCAACGGACTCGGCGTCGTCCTCTCGCCCGCCGGCAACCCCGGCTTCCTTCCCGGCATGAATGCCGGGGCCTTCAACCTGGGCGCGGGCCTGAGCTTCCTCATCCTGCCCGCCGTGCTGGTGGCGACGTCGGCCCTTGGCGATGCGGGCGCCTCCTACCTGACCGTCGGCCTGGGCCTGGGCCTGACCGTGGCCGCGTTCGCCGCCTCGCTGCTGATCCCCAAACCGGTTGAGGCCGAGGTAGCCCAATGAGTGCCGCGGCTTCCGGGGCGGGCCGGATCGTCGTCGTCGGCTCCCTTAACGCCGACCTGACCATCTACTGCGACCGCCTGCCGAAGCCCGGCGAGACAGTGCACGGCAACGGGTTCGTGGTGAACCCCGGCGGCAAGAGTGCCAATCAGGCCGTCGCCGCGGCGCGCCTGGGCGGGCACGTCAGCCTGGTGGGCGCCGTGGGGGAGGACGCCAACGGCAACATGCTGGAGGCGTCCGTGGCCGGGGCCGGCGTGGACGTCAGCCACGTGCGCGAGTCCAGCGAGCCCACCGGCGTTGCCGTGATCGCCGTGGATGCCCGGGGCGAGAACAACATCATCATTTCCGCCGGTGCCAACGGGACGCTGTCCCCGAAGGACGTGGCGGAGGCTGCCGAGGTCTTCGAGGGCGCCGCCGTGGTCAGCCTCTGCCTGGAAGTCAGCTTGGACACGGTGCTGGCTGCCGCGCAGGCAGGGCACGACGCCGGCGCGCAGGTTTTGCTGAACCTCTCGCCTTACGCGGAGATCCCGTCAGCCCTGGCCGGGTTGGCGGACATCCTGCTGGTGAACGCGCACGAGGCTGCACTGTTTCTGGGGTCGGAGGTACCCGGCGCGGACGCTCCTGCTGAGGAGTGGGACGCGGTGCGGGAGCGGTTCGCCGGCCACGGGGTCCGGCAGGTCCTGGTGACCCTGGGGTCGCAGGGCTCCGTGGTGCTGGATTCCCTTGCGTCTCCAGGGCTCCGGGTGACCCGCGTCCAGCCCACCACGGTTGCCGCCGTGGACACCACCGGCGCCGGAGATGCCTTCACCGGAGCGGTTGCCGTCCGGCTGGCGGCCGGCGATGCGCTCGCGGATGCCGCTGCGTTCGCCTCCGTTGCCGCGGCGTTGGCCACCACGCGGAAGGGGACGCAGGCGGCGTACCCGGAAGCGGCCGACGTCGAACGCCGCCTCCGCACGTCCTGAAACCATCGATTGCTCCCCACCGGCACCCTTTTGCGGTGCCAAAACGGCGTTTACGGAGCAATCGATTCCGGAAGCGTGACGCCCGTGTGCTCCGTGAGGTGCGCGAGCAGGCCGTCCTGGAACCGGGGATCCTGGGTGGCGGGGTGCGGGGTCTGCCGGCGCTGGTGGTACCAGTAGCCGCCGCTGGTCAGCGCCGCCGGGTCGTCGCTGGTGGCCAGCCACTCCTGGGTCCGGTGGCCCAGTTCCAAGCTGTCCGGTGCCGACCGTCCGCCCATCTTCGTGGGCACCCAGCCGGGGTCCACCGCGTTGCTGATGACGTTCGGGAAAAGCCGGGCCACGGCTGCCGACAGGGCAGTTACCTGCAGCTTGGTGGTGGAGTAGGAAGCCGTCGTCGTGCCCCCGGACCAGTCCAGGCCGTCCAGGCCGGTGTCCCCGCCCCGGTGCATACCGCTGCTCAGGTAGATAAGGCGGCGCGGGCCAGGAATGAGCGCCGTCAGCAGGTACGGCGCCACTACGTTCACGGGCAGCAGCGACGCGCCGTTCAGCACCCCGGCGTTGTGGATGACAGCGTCGATGCCGCCGATCCCGTTGACCTGGTCCGCGATCTCCCGGACATCTTGCAGGACGGCGAGGTCCCCTAAAACGCCCTGCGCCCCGCGGTCCAGCAGGTGCTGGACCGCGGGGATCCGGCGGGGGGACCGGGCGTGCACGATCACCTCGTGGCCGGCCTCGAGCAGCGAGGCTGCGGCGGCGCGGCCCAGGCCATCCGTGGATCCGGTAACGAAGACGCGTGCCATGCGGGACCTCCCTGGTTTATGCGTTTTGTTCCTACGCTACTTCTGCCGGCGGCGGTTCATCGCGCAGGCCGGGGTCTGTTCAGCGGCGCTTGCGGCCGAGGACCAGCGCCAGCAGACCGCCGAAGGCAAGAAACAGCAGGCCCACAGTCAACAGGCCGGTGTTCACTCCCGTGTTGGCCAGCGTTGCTGGAGTGGATAGGTAGCCCGCTGACATTGGCGCCGCGGCTGCGTTGGCGGCAACGCCATCAAAGACCACGAGGCCGCCTGCGAAAGCGGTAGTGAGCAGGCATCTGCGGATGTGGCGGTGCGTCATGGGAAATTCTCCTGAAAGTTGGATTGGGCCTACTGTTTTGGCCGGGAATTGGGCATACCCCGCGTCAACGTGGCGCGGGTAGGGCCTCAACTAGTCAGGAGAAGAGCCGGGGTCGAAGGACACCGGGGCGGGGGCGGTAAGCGAACGGCTTTGGGTTGCGGCCGTCCCGGCTTCCGGAGCCGGAAAGTGGTGTTGGCTGATCCAGCCGGCGGCCGGTGGCCCGTTGCCGCCGGACAGGCTGCTTCCGCCCATCGCAGCGCCGGGCACCACAGGCGGCACATCGAACGGCGTCTGGAACGGGACGTCTTCCGGGCTTGCTTTGGAAAGCGCTGGAGTCGCTGCGGCACGCGTCATCTGGAGAGGGCTTTCCGCGCCGTAGCTTTGCAATATGTCGGGGGACTGCGCGGGACCCGCCACGTCCCCAGGGGTCTGCGGCAGGCCAGCATTTGGGGGCGGGCCAGGTGCGGGCTCCGGAGCGGAAGCCGCGCTGCCATCCATGAAGACAGGAACGCCGGGCCCCGGATCCGGCCCAACCGCGGGCAAGGTAACAGCGCTGACCACTGGTTCCAGGACCGGGGCCAGGGGTTCCAGGACCGTATCGGCCAGCGGAACAGCGGCCCCCACCGTCGCTCCGACGATGCCGTCCACGGTTCCCACCGCAGGATCCACCACGGCCGTTACCGCTCCCGTGGGCATAACCTCCTTGACCACCGGAACAGACTGCACAGCGTTGTCGGCCAAGCCGGAGACTTCCTCCGCGGCGGAACCCACAGCCCCCGGAAGCAAATCGCGGGAAGGTGAGGAATCGGCGGACGCGCCCGCGGCTGACAGGGCAATCCACGCTGCAGTTGCCGCCACGACGAGCAGGAGGGGCCGCAGGAATGTCCAGGCAGTGCGCTCGGACTTCACTTGATACCCCTCCCCACGGGCGCGCTTCGGCAAGCAATGCTGTTCACCATAAGCACAGGTCAGACGGCAAGTCCAAATGCGAGGTGGCCAAGGTCAGAGGGCATCCGTAGGGGCGGCGCGGTGATCGATGGCGGTGGTCAGTTCGTCAATCCGGTCCATGGCGGCGTTGAGTTTGTCGACGGCGGCCCACAGGTCCGGGTGTTGTTCCCGAACCTGTTCCAGTCCGGTGCCGGCCGACCGGAGCGAGCCGAGGTCGAAACTGACATTCGTCCGCGCCCCGGCCAGCGCGGCGCGGAGGGCCCCGAACGCGACGACGACATCCGCCACCAGCGCGCGGTTCCCGTTGGTGGCCAGCCAGGCGAGGTCGTCGATGGCTTCGATGGCCCGCTCGCCCAGCACAGCGGATGCGGCCGCAGCTTCCACGGATGCACGCCGGATGGCTTCGTCCCGTTCCTCGCCGGGTTCCAGCCGGAAGGCGGCGCCGAACGCTTTGGAAGCGGAGGCGTCCTCATCGGCCAGGCGAAGGGCTTCCTGGCGCAGCGCCTGTGCCCGCTCGCGGATCCGGCCCGGCTCGCCGCCGTCGTCCTCGCTGTACCCGGCAACCATCGACGTCAGCGACGCCGCCACCGCCAGCATCAGCCCTGTGCCCGCCCCTCCGCCGGGTGAACCCGTGGACTCCGCCAGCGCACGCGTCCAATCCTCTACCGTTGACCCCTGCGTGGTTACTTCTGGCTTTCCCATACCAGGAGGCGTGCCCACAAATGCCGGCGGCTAAACGAGAAGAGTACGACAGGCCCCGGTGCGCACAAGCTGGCCCAGTTTTGGGCGCCCTCGCCCTAAAGGTCCGCGGGACCTTCGCGGGAACGGCCGATAAAGTGGGCCAGTGTGACGCAGCGCTACCGCTATGAGTACGGCCCCGACCCCAGCCAATGGGGCGAACTGTTCCTGCCTGAGCTGCCTGCCGGTGCGAAGCATCAAGGCGTGGTGGTGGTGGTCCACGGAGGCTATTGGCGCTCTCAGTACGGGGCGGAACTGGGTGAGCCGCTGGCGATGGACCTGGCGGCCCACGGCATGGCTGCCTGGAACCTGGAATACCGGCGGGCCGGCAACGGCGGGGGCTGGCCCGGCACCTTCCAGGATGTCCTGGCGGGGATCGACAAGCTCCTGGCGCTCGCAGAGCCGCACTCGCTTGACCTCGGCAAAGTAGTGGCGCTGGGCCACTCGGCCGGCGGCCACCTGGCGGTGTGGGCCGCGGGGCGGGACCGCCTGTCCGGGCTTGGGGCGGAAGGCGGCCTGCAGATAGAGAACGACGGCGTCCGCCTCACCGGGGTGGTGAGCCAATCCGGCGTCCTCAACCTGGCCGAAGCCGAGCGCCTGAACCTTAGCAATGGCGCGGTGCGCAACCTGCTGGGCGGCCCGTCGTCGGACTTCCCGGGGCGGCACCGCATGGCTGATCCCATGGCCGCATTGCCGCTGAACGTTCCGGTCTTCGCCGTCCACGCCACGGAGGATGCGGACGTGCCGTTGAGCATGTCCACCACCTACGTGGACGCCAGCCGTTCCGGCCCCGTGCCGGCGGAGCTGGTCATGGTGCCGGGCGACCACTTCGGCCTGATCGATGTTGGCGCCGGCGCCTATGTGACGTGCCGGGACCTGGTGGGGCGCCTGCTCCGCTGACACGAACTGCTGACGCTGCCCTCTTTCTGGCAGAGTATGACCATGCTCACAGTGATCGGCGAAGGCCTTGTTGACGTTGTCCAGCGTGCCTCCGGAATTGAGGCCCACGTGGGCGGCAGCCCGCTCAACGTTGCGGTGGGCCTGGCCCGGCTGGACCATCCGGTGCAGTTCATCGGCCGCTACGGAAGGGACGCCTACGGCGACTCCGTGGCCGCGCACCTGCGCGCCAGTTCCGTCATGCTGCCCGTGGCCCCGGACGACCTTCCCACCAGCGTGGCCACTGCATTGATTGACGACGTCGGCGCCGCCACCTACACGTTCGACCTCGCCTGGGAGCTCCCCGGCATCGGCGATCGGCTGGGCTTCATGCTGCAGGGCACCACGCTGCTGCACACCGGCTCCATTGCCACAATGTTGGCGCCGGGCGCCACGGAGGTGCTGGCCGCCGTCGAATATGCCCACCCCTCCGCCACCATCAGCTTCGATCCCAACTGCCGGCCCAGCATCATCACCGACATGGACTACGCGCGACATCAGGCGGAGAAATTCGTGGTGCTCTCCGACGTGGTCAAGGCGTCCGACGAGGACCTCGCCTGGCTGTACCCCGGGCAGGACGTGCTGGATTCGGCACGCAAGTGGCTGGCGCTCGCCGGGGAGGAGGGGCCGGCGATGGTGGTCGTCACCCGCGGCGCGGAGGGCCCGTGGGGTGTGTGCCGGGCCGGCGAAGCCTCCGTGCCTGCGCCAAAAGTGGACGTTGCGGACACCGTCGGCGCGGGAGACTCGTTCATGGCGGCGCTGCTGTCCGGCCTGGTGGACCGGGAGTTGGACGGGGCCCAGAACCGGCAGGAGCTGCGGGAGCTTCCCGCCGAAGGCCTCGCGGAACTGCTGGCCCATGCCGCCAAGGCTGCTGCCGTCACAGTGTCCCGGCCGGGAGCCAACCCGCCCACACGGGCCGAGCTGAACGCGGTCGATAAGGAAGTTTAATCCCCATCGATTGCTCCGTAATCGTCGTTCTGAGAGCTCAAAAGGACAATTACGGAGCAATCGATGAGGGTTTACTCCTTGCCGAGTCCCGCGGCCGAGGCCTTCTCGTTCGAGACGCTGTTGAGGGCGCGCAGGTCGAAGATCCCGTTGATGTCGGCCTGCTTGGTGGTGCCGGCCGTCACGCCGTCGGCCAGTAGCTTTTGATAGGTCCCTGCCAGCGGATCCACGGTGAAGACGATGTTCTTCAGGGAGCGGTCAATGACGTCGGCCTTGAGCTCGGCGCCGGCAGCTTCCTTCAGTGCCGCGTTGATGACAGTTGCCTTGTCGCCGGCAGAGGCGTTGTTCAGCCACTCAACCGACTTCACATGGCCCTTCAGGAGCGCCTTGACGGTGTCCGGGTGGTCCGCCGCGAACTTCTGGTTCACGATCAGGATGGTGGTGGGGAACTCGCCCGGCTTGCCGGACAGCGAGCCGTCCCACAGGTCCTTCTCGTCCACCAGCACCTTTGCCCCGGCGCCCAGGACCAGGCGTGAGGCCCAAGGCTCGGGCAACCACGCGCCGTCGAGCTTTCCATCCTGGAACAACTTCAGGGTCTGGGCATTTTCCGTGGGGTTGATGGCGACATCACCGCTGCCGTCGACGTTCGTCTTGTAACCCTGGGTTGAAAGCCAGGCGCGGAGGGCCACGTCCTGCGTGCCGCCGAGCTGTGGTGAAGCAAGGGTCTTGCCCTTCAGGTCAGCAGCGGAGCTGATTTCCGGCTTGACTACCAGCTGGGCGCCGCCGGCAGCAGCGCCGGCAATGATGTTCACGGATTGTCCCTGGCTTTTGACGAACGAGTTAATGGCCGGGTTCGGTCCGATGTAGGTGGCGTCCACGGCGCCGGCATTCAGTGCTTCGATGGCGGCTGGCCCGGCGTTGAAGACCTGGGTGCTGAGTTTGGTGCTGCCCAGTTCATCGGCAAAGAAGCCCTTGCTGACGCCCACCAGTGCCGGGGCGTGTGTGACGTTGCCGAAGTAGCCGAGCTTCAGCTCCGCGGCTGGGTTTCCGGATGGCGCAGCCTCCTGTGTGGCCGCCGGGGTGCCGTTGCTGATGGCTGAGGCGACGGCGGCACCGCCGCCAATGAGCGCAAGAGCGGCGGCGGCAATGCCGATCTTTAGCCCAATCGAGCGCTTGGGTCCGGCCGCCTGGCCGGCGACGATCCGGGTGGAACCTTGCTGGTTCCGGGGACTTTTGTCCTGCGGGTTTGCCATGGGGAAATCCTTTGCTGGGGTGGATGCTGAGACGAGGTTACGGAGCACCCGGCGGCCCCACAATCACTGCCGTAGCAGGCGTTCATAGGACGACGCGAACCCTCAACGCGGCGTAGCAGGGCGTCAAAATTCGTCGCCGGACGTCTTGATTGCGGGCCAAAAGGCGGTGCGCGCTACCCAAGGCGTTTCCCTGCACGTGATTCACCTGCGGCAATGGTGGGTACGTGCAAGTCGTGGGGGCTTTGCAAAACTAATCAAGGAGACACTCATGTTGCTTTGGATCGCCATCATCATCGCCGTTCTCTGGCTTCTCGGACTTCTCGCCAACATCGGCGGCGGCCTGATTCACATTCTTTTGGTTGTCGCAGTAGTAGTCCTCATCTTCCACTTCATCCAAGGGCGGTCCCGCGCCTGAGGACCCATGGTCCCGCCGCCGGCCGGCAAGCCGACGGCGGGACGCCACCATGGCTGGAACGAGAGGGTCAGGCCGCCCTGACCAAGGGGAGTTCGTCCCAGTGCGTGGTGTACCGGGGCGAGCGCATGTCGCGTTTCATGGTCCAGTCCAGGCCGGACTTGATGCCCGCATACCCCAGCCCGATGGAGCCCCGGCCGAAGCGGCGGCTCACGTCCGCCAGCAGCGGCCCGATGCCGCGTTCCTCATGCGGGTTCTCGAACGGTTCCAGCGGCGGCTGGTTTTCCGTGGGCCGCAGGTCGGTGAGCATGAGGCCCGCCTTGGCATACTTGAGCCCGTCCCGGATCTTGGGCAGCAACGCGTGCGCAGCCCTGGTGAGGAGCAGCGGATCCGCCGTGGGCATGGGCAGCGGGACGCACACTGACGGGTAGGCCTGCTCGTGATCCCTGAACGGGGACGTGGCAGCGAATGCCGTCAGGACTTTCGCCTGGAGCCCGTGCTTTGAAAGCCTGGCGCTCGCCTGCTGCCCATAGATGCTGAGCACTTCCCGCAGACCTGCGGCAGTTGTTACCGGGGTGGCGAAGGACCGGGAAAAAATCAGCTGGTCCCGCCCGATGCGCTCCTCTTCCATAGGGATGCAGGGGGTCCCGCGCAGTTCCAGGACCGTGCGCATCAGCACCACCGAGAACTTGTCCCTGATCATTACCGGATCCGCCCGAATTAAGTCCAGGACGGTAAAGATCCCCAGTACGTTGAGCCGCCTGGTGAGCCGTCCGGCGATGCCCCAGACCGCATCCACGGGCAGCCTGCCCATCAGCCCTTCCTGGACCTCAGCCGGTACCGCGTCCCATACGCAGACACCGCTGAAGGCGGGATTGTTCTTGGCCCACTGGTTGCAGAGCTTGGCCAGGGTCTTGGTGGGCGCGATGCCCACGCAGACCGGCACCCCCACGTGCCGCCGCACCGACTCCTTGATCCTGCGGCCCAGGGCCAGGAGCTGCTCGGGCTCGCCCTTCACACCCAGGAATGCCTCGTCGATGCTGTACACCTCCAGCCATGCGGAGTACCTGCCCAGCAGTTCCATCACCCGGGCGCTTATGTCCCCATACAGCTCATAGTTGCTCGACTTGGCCACCAGCCCCCACTCTTTGGCCCGCGGCGCGAGCTTGAACCAGGGTTCGCCGGTGGAGATGCCCAGGGCCTTCGCCTCGGGGGAGCGGGTCACTGCGCAGCCATCGTTGTTGGAGAGCACCACGAGCGGCCGGCCCTCCAGGGAGGGGTCGAACGCGCGCTCCGCCGACGCGTAGAAGCAGTTGACGTCCACATGCGCAATCTGCGGCATCCGCCGCATGACGGCGGGCTTAGCCACGGAACTGCTCACACATGGTGCAGGCACCTCGTGGCCACACCCCAGATGGTCAGCTCGGACAAGGCGGGCACGTGGATGTCCGGGTACTTCGGGTTCTCCGCCTGCAGCACCACCCCTGTCCTGGAGAGGCGGAGGCGCTTGACCGTAAGTTCTCCGTCCAGGACCGCGATCACCACGGACCCGTCTTTCGGCTCCAGGGCCCGGTTCACGATCAGTTCATCGCCGTCGCTGATGCCGGCGCCCTCCATGGAGTCGCCTGTCACCCGGACCACGAATGTGCTGGTGATGTCCTTGATCAGGTGCGCGTTCAGGTCGATCCGGCCATCGAAGTAGTCCTGCGCCGGGGACGGGAAACCCGCCGCCACGGCCACGGGCGAGATCAGCACCGAGAACAAGGAGGCGCCCGCATCTATCACGCGGGGACCGACAATAACGCCCACAACACACCTTTATTCGAAAATATGTTCGATAGTTTCAGTGTAGACCCGGGGGCCGACAACGGATACTCCAGTACGCTGGGGACCGCTGTCAGCTCTGGGGAGCGGACGCCGGGAGGACCGCGCCCACGTAGACTGGCAGGATGCGGCTGGTTGCAAGTGATATCGACGGAACAATCCTTGGGCACGACGGAAAGATCAGCCCGCGCACCATCCGCGCCTTCCACGCCTGCCGGGACGCCGGCGTCGAGCTTGTCTTTGTTACGGGACGCCCGCCGCGCTGGCTGCATCCGCTGGAAGAACAGTTGGGCCACACGGGCCGGGTGATCTGCTCCAATGGCGCCGTGGTCTGGGACCTTGAGGCTGACCGCCTGGTCTCCGCCCGCACCCTCGCCCTCAATGCCATCATGGAAGCCCGGCGCATCATCAAGGAGCTCCGCCCGGCCGCGCTCTTTGCGGCGGAGACGCTCACGGGCTTCCACCTGGAGCCGGGCTTTATCGAAAACGAGTCCAGCGAACTCCTCGCCGAATTCACGCCGGCACCCCTGCATGAGACGCTGACAAGCGACGATGCTGTGGTGAAATTCCTCGCGATTGTGCGGGAGGGAACGCCGGACGACTTCCTGGCGGAAGTGGCGCCCGCCGTCGAACACCTGGCCGCCACCACCCACTCCTCGCCCGGCGTGGCGATGCTGGAACTCTCCCTGCCCGGGGTGAACAAGGCCGTCACACTGGCTGAATACGCATCCGCCTTGGGCATCGACGCCGCAGATGTGGTGGCTTTCGGGGACATGCCCAACGACATTGAAATGCTCCGCTGGGCCGGCCACGGCTACGCGATGGCCAGCGGCCATCCGGAGGCCATCCGGGCGGCGGGGCAGCAGGCGCCGCATTTTGACGACGACGGCGTGGCCCAGGTTTTGGAGGCCCGGCTCGCTTCCCTGGGCGCTCAGTTTTCCTAGGCCCCGTACGTTCCCGGCTCACCTTCCCCCGGCGTGCCACCGTTCTCACAGCCTGCGCTCACCTGGCGTTTACCTTTGCTCCGTACCGTGATGCGTGGAGAGCAGGCACCTCCGGCCGGCTCGAAGGGGGTAACGATGGCAAGAACCAAACGGCAGCACGCGGCCGATGCGCCGCTCCGCGCGGCAACGCCCGCTGCGCACTGGAAGCAGCTGCGGCAGGGCGACCGCGTCCGGGTCCTGTTTTCGCCCGGCTTTGAAGCGGGCGGCGTTGTGGACACCATCACCCCGGACCACGCGGCAGTCTGGGTCCACCTCGACGGCGGCCGCGGCCGGACCCTGCTGCACTGCGGGGACGGCGTGGACATCCTTCCCTGCGGAGAGACCGCCTGCACCGACTGAATGCCTTCCGCTCAGGTACGCTCGCAGGGTGACCCTGCCCTTTTTCGAACACCCGGACGATGCCGGGCGGCAGCTTCCCATCGCGATGGCCCACCGCGGGTTTTCAACTGAGGGGCTTGAAAACTCCATGGCCGCCTTCCGTGCCGGCGTCGAACTTGGCTTCCGGTACCTGGAAACCGACGTCCACACCACGGCTGACGGTGTGCTCCTGCTCTTCCACGACGAAACCCTGGACCGGGTGACCGACGGCAAGGGGCGGGTGGCGGAACTGCGGGCCGAGGAGGTGGCCGGGGCCCGGATCAGCGGCCGGGAGCCCATCCCCACGTTCGACGAATTGATCACGCAGCTTCCGGAGGCCCGGCTGAACCTCGACGTCAAGGACTGGAGCTCGGTCCGCAGCACTGCCGCCGCCATCGAGCGGCACCAGGTGCACCACCGGGTGCTGGTCACGAGTTTTTCGGACCGCCGACGGCGGGCGGTGCTCCGGCTGCTTAGCCGGCCGGTTGCCTCCTCCGCCGGAGTGGCCTCAAGTGCCCTTTTCACCCTGCTGGGCCCGGTGCTTCCACGTCCGCTGTTCCGTCGGCTCATGGCCAGGGTGCTCCGGGACGTGCACGCGCTGCAGGTGCCCGTCCGATACGGGCGGATACCTGTTGTCACTGCCGGCTTCATCCGGCGGGCGCACGACCTGGACCTGGTGGTGCACGTGTGGACCATCAACGAGGAGGAAGAGATGCACCGGCTCCTCCACCTTGGCGTGGACGGCATCGTCACGGACCGGGCAGACCTGCTCCGAGACGTACTGCGGGTGGGGG
>Ga0308170_10003202_pt1 | contig 13560 bp, 15 predicted proteins | sample PhyBR2_2_FD_202136 | JGI IMG/M metagenome (GOLD analysis project Ga0308170, IMG submission 202136) | Phyllosphere microbial communities from UC Gill Tract Community Farm, Albany, California, United States - DLSLSB.R2 | ecosystem: Host-associated > Plants > Phyllosphere > Unclassified | place... | reverse complement strand
ACATCGCGCGCGATCGCCGGCTCAACCTGCACGTCGAATACACGTCGAGCGAACCGCTGACCGAATCGCAGCGCGATATCCTCCAGCCCCAGCAGACCGCGAACAGCGCGCTCGGCGCGGACGGCAATGTCGTCGACCAGCGGCCGTTCCGCACGCTCCAGTCCGCGACCAGCACGTTCACCGCGAACAGCGTCTATGCGCGCAACATCTTCGGCAATATCGGCGCGACGATCAACGGCCGGCTCGAATCGACCGACAGCCGCAGCCTCAACGGCCTGCCCGTCGTCGCGCTGACGCCGTTCGGCAGCACCACGCCCGTCAATCGCGCGATCGAAGACGACGGCGTCCTGCCGCTGACCCAGCGGACCTCGTCGATCGCCGCGCATCTCGGCACCACGCTCAACGGCGATATCGGCACGTGGCGCTGGAACGTGACGGGCAATTACGACCGCAGCGATACGCAGACCTTCACCGAGACCGGCGTCGACGCCAGCGCCTTCGCTGCCCGCATCCGCGCCGGTGATCCGACCGCCAACCCGTTCGGTCGGCTGAGCGCGAGCGACTTCGGCGCGCTGCCCGGCAACCGCGCCTATGCGACGCAGAGCACCGGCGAACTTGACGCGGTCGCGAACGGCACCCTGTTCTCGCTGCCCGCAGGCGCGGTCTCGACGACGATCAAGCTCGGTGCCGAAACCGCCGATTTCAAAAGCCGCTCGTACCGCACCGTCAATCTCCTCGGGGTCGATACGCAAGGCCGGGTATCGCGCGACACGGTCAACGGCCAGGTCAATGTCGACGTGCCGCTGACGAGCCGGTCGAAGGACGTGCTGCCATTCCTCGGCACGTTGTCGGCGAACTTCAACCTCGCCGAGGATCATCTGTCGGACTTCGGCACGCTGCAAACGCTCGGCTACGGCGCGAACTGGTCGCCGATCGAGGGCGTGCGCGTGATCGCCTCGGTGACCGACACCGACGAGGCACCGACCGCGCAACAGCTCGGCAACCCGTCGATCACCACCCCCAACGTCCGCGTGTTCGATTACGTGCGCGGCGAAACCGCGACCGTCACGACGATTAGCGGCGGCAATCCGGGGCTGGTTGCGGACAACAACCACGTCAAGAAAGTTGGGCTGACGCTGAAGCCGTGGTCCGGCAAGGACCTGTCGATCACTGCCAATTATGTCGAGAGCCGGGTCGACAACCCGATCGCGGCCTTCCCCGCAGCGACCGCGGCGATCGAGGCGGCGTTCCCCGATCGGTTTCAGCGCGACGCGGGGGGCGCTTTGTTGCAGGTCGATCGCCGACCGATCAATTTCGCGCGCAGCGACCGCTCCGAACTGCGCTGGGGGATCAACTTCTCCGCGCCGCTCAAGTCGAAGATCCAGCGCGAGCTCGAAGCATACCGCGCCGGCACCGGTCCCAACCCGTTCGAAGGCCTGCAACCACCCGGTGGCTTTCGCCGTCCCGGTGGCGCAGGCGGTGATGGACCGCGTGGCGACGGTGCGCGTGCCGGTGGTCCCGGCGCTGGTGGTCCCGGCGGCGGCGGCGGGCGTGGCTTCGGCGGCCGCGGCGGGCAGGCCGGTGGCCGTATCCAGTTCGCGGTTTATCACACCTGGCACTTCACCGACCGGGTGCTGGTTGCCGACGGTGGCCCGAGCCTGAATCTGCTCGACGGCGACGCGATCGGGAATAGCGGCGGGCAGGCGCGTCACGAACTGGAGGCGCAGGCGGGGTATACCAACAACGGGCTCGGCGCGCGCATCTCCGCCAACTACGCGACCGGAACGCGCGTCAACGGCGGCACGATCGCCGCACCCGAGACGCTCAACTTCGGCGGCCTCGCCACCGCCAACGCGCGGCTGTTCGCCGATCTCGGCCAGCGCCTCGAATGGGTGAAGGCGCATCCGTGGCTGCGCGGCATGCGTATCAGCCTGTCGGTCGACAACGTCTTCAACACCCGCCAGCGCGTCACCGACGCGACCGGCGTTGTGCCCAACACCTACCAGCCCGACTATCTCGACCCGCTCGGTCGCACGGTAAGGCTCAGCATCCGCAAACTGTTCTTCTGATCCAAAAGCCCTCTCCCCTCCGGGGAGAGGGAGGGGCCCGCGCGCTCTTCGCGTGGGAGGGTGAGGGGAGTGGGGCTCGGGACGCTCGCGATAACAGCCCCTCACCCTCCCGTCGCCAAGCGGCTCCTCCTTCCCTCTCCCCGGCGGGGCGAGGGATCAGAGGCCCACTTTCTCCGACAGCCACCGCGCTGCCGCCTCGGGTGTCTGCTTGTCCGCATCGCGGTCGACGCGGTAGTTCGCGGCGCGCATCGCCTCAACCGGGATCCGCCCCACCAGCGGCTTCAGCGCGGCGACGAACTTCGCATCCCGCGCGCGCTTCGGCGCCACCATCAGGATCGCATCGTACCCCGGGATCGCGCGCCGCGGATCGGTCAGCACGGCGAGCTTGTCCGCTGCGATCCGTCCATCCGACGAGAACGCGGAGATCACGTCGACATTGCCGCTCTCCAGCGCGCGGTACATGAAGGTCGGGCTGTACGGCGTGGTCTTGGCGAACCGCAGCGGATAAGCGCGCTTCACCGCCGCCCATTCGGGTCGCTCGAGAAACTCCAGGTCGCTGCCGAGCGTCATGCCGGGCGCCGCCTTGACCAGATCGTCGAGGCTGGCGATCCCCTTGGCCTTCGCGTCCGCACCCTTCATCGCGAACGCATAGGCGTTCTCGAACCCGAGCGCGCCGACCAGTCGGACATTGTGCTCGCGTCTTGCCCAGGCGCCGATCGTCCTGACCATCGCGGCGCGCTCGGGCACGTCGCTGCGCTTCATCTCGTTGGCCCAGATCGTCCCGGCGTAGTCGACATAGACATCGATATCGCCACTCGACAGCGCGCCGAACACCACCGCCGACCCCAGCCCGTCGCGGTATTCCACCGTGTAGCCTGCGCGTTCGAGCCGATCGCCGATTAGCCGCGCGAGGATATATTGCTCGGCGAAGTTCTTCGCGCCGACCACGACGGTCCGGTCGCCGCCGCTCTTGGGCCACAGCGGCACGGTTGCGACCGCGGTTCCCGCCACCAGCACCACCGCGCCCGCGATCCACAGCCAGCGCCGCCGCGTACGGATTCCGTATTCGATCCCGCCGATCAGCGCATCGACCGCCAGCGCGAGCGCCGCCGCGGAAAGACACCCGGCGAGTACCAGCGCCCAGTTCTGAGTTTGGAGGCCGGCGAAGATCATGTCGCCAAGGCTCGGCTGGCCGACCGTCGTCGACAGCGTCGCGGCGCCGATCGTCCACACCGCCGCCGTGCGGATGCCGGCGATCAGCACCGGCGCGACCAGCGGCGCCTCGACCAGTCGCAGCTTCTGCGCCGGCGTCATGCCGACCGCGTCGGCCGCCTGGATGATCGCCGGGTCGATCCCGTGCAGCCCTGCGACCGCGTTGCGGATGATCGGCAGCAGCGCATACAGCGTCAGCGCGATCAGCGACGGCAGGAAGCCAAGCGCGGGTATCCCGCCGCCGACCAGCGCGGACAGGCTGAGCAGCACGGGATAGAACAACGCGAGCAACGCGAGGCTCGGGACCGTCTGGACGAGGCTGGCAAACCCTAGCGATACGCGGGCCACGTTGGCATTGCGCGCCGACCAGATGCCGAGTGGCAGGCTGATCGCGATGCCGAGCAGCAACGCCGCGGCCGACAGCAGCACGTGGTTGGCCAGCAGCGGTGGCACGCGCCCGAGGGCGTCGAGGAACGCGCTCACGAGACCAAAGCCTGCAGGCGTTCGGCCTGCGCGCGCGGCACCTGCACCAGCGCCTGCGCGTCGTCACCGCCCTTGCCCGCGACGAGGTCGGCGGGGGTCGCATCGGCGACGATCCGCCCGGCCTTCATCACCAGCACGCGGTCGGCGAGCAGCAACGCCTCCGCCATATCGTGCGTCACCAGGATCGTCGTCAGCCCGAGCCGGTCGTGCAGGTCGCGGATCCGCGTCCCCAGCGCATCGCGCGTCACCGGATCGAGCGCACCGAACGCCTCGTCGAGCAGCAGCAGCTTCGCGCCGGGGGCGAGCGCGCGGGCTATGCCGACGCGCTGGCGCTGGCCGCCCGACAGCGCATCGGGCATCCGGGTGGCGACGTCGCGTGGCAGGTCAACGAGATCGAGCAGCTCGCCGACTTTGGCGTCTTCGCGGCGACCCGCGATCCGCAGGCCGATCGCGATATTCTCGGCGATCGTCATGTGTGGAAACAGCCCGATATTCTGGAACACATAGCCGATCCGGCGGCGCAGCTCGGGGGCGGGCTCGCTCGCGACATCGGTGCCGTCGATCGTCACGCGGCCCTCGCTCGGCTCGACCAGCCGGTTGAGCGTCTTCAGAAGCGTCGACTTGCCCGATCCCGACGTACCGACGAGCGCGACGAAGCTACCGCGGGCAATCTCGAGCGAGACCGCATCGACCGCGATCGTCGCGCCGTATCGCTTGGTGACGCGTTCGAAAGCGAGCGCTGGGGAATTGTCTGGCATCTGCGCGCAGGATGCGGGAAACATACCGGAAAATCAAATAATCAAAACCCATTGGAGAGGGCGCGGACATGACCGAGCAGAGCATTTTCATCACCGGGGGCGGATCGGGGATCGGCCGCGCCACCGCGATCCTGTTCGCGCGCAAGGGATGGCGCGTCGGCCTGGCGGACGTCAACGTCGCGGGCCTCGCCGAGACCGCCGCGCTACTGCCCGCCGGCATGGCGACCACCTACCAGATGGACGTGCGCGACCGCGACGCCTGGGCCGCCTGCCTCGACGCGTTCGTCGCGACCACGGGCGGACGGCTCGACGTGCTGTTCAACAATGCCGGGATCGGCTCGGGCGGGCCGCTCGCCGAGACCGACTTCGCCGAGATCGACCGCGTCATCGCGATCAACCTGGTCGGCGCGCTCAACGGTGCGCGGATCGGCTATGCGTATCTGAAGCGCACACCCGGCTCGTGCCTGCTCAACACCGCGTCGGCGTCGGCGATCTACGGCTCGTCGGGGCTCGCGCCCTATTCCGCGACCAAGTTCGGCGTGCGGGCGATCACCGAGGCGCTCGATGGCGAATGGGCGGCGGACGGCATCAAGGTGCGCTCGATCGTGCCGAGCTTCATCGACACGCCGCTGCTCGATAGCGGCGCGGGTGGCACCAACCGCTCGATCCGCGAGACCGTGACGGGGGCAGGGCTCGAACTCACCGGCGTCGACAAGGTCGCGGAAGCCGCGTGGGACGCGGTCCACGGCGACAAGGTCCACACCTTCGTCGGCAAGACCGCGCACCGCATGGCGTTCGCGGCGCGGTGGATGCCGGGCGCTTTACGCAAGCGGATGCGGCGGGATATGAGGAAGGAGTAACTCCTCTCCTCCCCTGTGAGGGGAGGTGGCAGCCACTTGGCTGACGGAGAGGTAGCTCGCTGTCGAGCGCAGATCACCCCTCCGTCTGGCTGCGCCAGCCACCTCCCCTGCAAGGGGAGGATAATTAAAGTTCAGGCGTCGCCGACGATCGCGTCGATCGCTTCGGCCATCTCGATATCGCGCGAACTCAGCCCCCCCGCATCATGCGTCGTGAGCAGGATTTCGACCCGGTTCCAGACGTTCTTCCACTCGGGATGATGGTTCGCGCGCTCGGCGATCAGCGCGACCTGCGTCATGAAGCCGAACGCCTCGACGAAATCGGCGAACACGATCGTCCGCGTGATCGCATCGCGCGCATCGTCGTAATCCCACTCGTCCAGCCCATCGAGCGCCTCGGCCCGCTCGGTCTCGTTCAGCGCTTCGATCATCGGGCTCTCCCTTGCCGCCACAGTTCGCCAACGCGTATGGCTGGCAGCATGAGCGGGCAAGCATCAATCTCTGGAGTAGCGCCGGACGCCGATGCGATCGAGGCGATCTGCCGCGCGACGATCGCCGGGCTCCCCGCGCAGTTCGCGCAGCACCTCGGCGACATCGTCTTCGCGGTCGAGGAGTTTGCCGACGACGAGACGCTCGCCGCGCTTGGCCTGGAGCACCCGCTCGACCTGTCCGGCCTCTACCACGGCCGCCCGCTCGGCGAGAAATCGTCGATGGACTCCGGCGCGATGCCCGACCGTATCGTCCTGTACCGTCGCGCGATCCTGGAAGAATGGATCGAAACCGGCGTCCGTCTCGACGACCTCGTCGCGCATGTGACGATCCACGAGATCGGTCATCATTTCGGGCTCAGCGACGACGACATGCATGCGCTGGAAGACGCCGCGGGCGATCGCACCCCGGGAGATCGACCGGCGTGAGCCTCGGCTTTCACGACGTCGCCTGTGCGCGCGGCGGAAGGCTGGTGTTCTCGCACGTTTCGTTCGATCTCGGCCCCGGCGACGCCGCGGTTGTCACCGGTCCCAACGGTATCGGCAAGTCGAGCCTGATCCGGATCGCCGCCGGCCTGCTGCCGCCGTTCGAGGGTCGTGTCACATGCGACGAGGACAAGGCGCTGCTCACCGAATCCAGCGCGCTCGACGGCGATCGCCCCCTGGTCGCCGCCCTCGGCTTCTGGGCAAGCCTCGACCGCGCGCCCGATCCAGGCGCGCGTATCGCCGAAGCCTTGGGCGCATTCGATCTCGAACCCCTGGCCGACATCCCCGTCCGCCTGCTCTCCACCGGCCAGCGACGCCGCGCCGCGATCGCGCGCGTCGTCGCCAGCGGTGCGCAGGTCTGGCTGCTCGACGAACCCGCCAACGGGCTCGACACGGTGTCGGTCGCGCGGCTGGAAACCGCGATCGCACGCCACCGCGAGAATAGCGGCGTCGTGCTGGTCGCAACGCATCTGCCGCTGGCGATGCCCGGTGCGCAGGCGATCGCGCTGTGATCGCGCTGATCCGCCGCGATCTGTGTCGCAGCGTGTCGAGCGGCGGCGCCACGCTGGTGGTCGCGTTCTTCCTGCTGGTGGCGACGCTGTTCCCGTTCGCGATCGGACCCGATGCCGCGTTGCTCGCGCGGATCGGCGGCGGCGTGATCTGGACCGCGGCCTTGCTCGCGGCGCTGCTCCCGGTCGAGCGACTGGTCGGACCCGACCTGGAGGCGGGGGTGTTCGACCAGTTCGCGGTGCGCGGCCTGTCGATGGTCTCGGTCGCGATGGCCAAGACGATCGCGCACTGGCTGAGTTTCGGACCACCGCTGATGCTCGCCGCGATCATCGCCGCCGGCCTGCTCAATCTTTCCGCGGATACGTTGCTTCGGGTCGAAATCGGATTGCTGATCGGTACGCCTGGATTAGCCGCGCTGGCCGTCGTCACGAGCGCGCTGGTTGCCGGCGTGCGCGGCGGCGGTGCGGTGACCGGGCTGGTGATGCTGCCGCTCGCGGTGCCGCTGCTGATCTTCGGGGCAGGCACGCTCGATGCGGCGGGCGGGGCGGGCGCGGTCAAGCTGTTGGCCGCGGTCAGCCTCGTGCTGGTCGCAGGTGCACCGTTCATCGCCGCTGCAGCGATCCGCGCCGCGCTGGACTAGGCGCGCTAGACATGGTGTCACTCCCCCGTCCCCGCAAAGGGAGGGGGAAGGGATCGCGCTCAGTTGAGCGTCGTCATCTCCACGGGCTTGCCCTTGGTCGTCGGATTGGACGCATTCGCCTTGGGCGCTTTTTCGGCCTTGGGTTTGCGAACTTCCTTGCTCGATTTCTTCTGGCTCTTGGCCATGACCACACCTCAACGGGGCGGAAGGCCCCGCGGTGATGCTACACCTTTCGCTGCGGATACACCCGTCTTATCGCGCGACCGATCGAAGCCGCTCCAGCGTCGCGGGATCGGCCGTGCCGCCGAAAAACCGGTCCAGCGCCCCGTGGAACGGCGTCGGATCGTCGGCGACGCTGGCGAACAGCGTCATCGACGAGCGCAATTTGACCGCGTCGATGGCGCCGAGGATCGTCTCCGCCGACCCCGCCGCTGCCGTCACCGCTTCGATCGCCTCGATCAGCCGCGCGCCCAACACCGGATGCGCGAGATACGCGCGCGCCTCGTTCGCATCCGCGATCGCATAGGTCTTGGCCATCGCACTGTGGCCGAGCCCGGCGATCTGCGGAAAGACGAACCACATCCAGTGGCTCCGCTTTGCGCCTGCGCGCAATTCGGCAAGCGCCTGTGGATAGACGCCGTCCTGCGCGGCGACGAAACGGGTGAGATCGTGAGCCATGCCTTCGAGATGGTCGCCAAGAGGCTCGACGCAACCCCGATACAGGTCGATACGTTGATGATCGAAGAGAAGGACGGCGCATGAAGACGATGGTGGCGATTGCGATGATGGCCTTGCCGGTAATGGCTGCCGGATTGGGCGGGTGTTCGCAAAAGGACGATTCGACCGATACGCTCGCCGCCAGCAACTTCACGCCGCCGCAGACCCGGGCGCCGACCCCGATCCCCGGGCAGGCGCAGACCACGCCGATCACCGCCTATGTCGGCAAATACCCGCATGATGCGGTGGGTGGTGTCGATTTCTACGATCGGACCGATGTCGCCTCGGGGCTCGTCACCGCGGTCGGCGATGCCAAATTGCGCGAGACCATCCGCGGTCGTTCCGGGCCGGAAACGCCAATCTTCAAGCTTGGCGACCGCGTCGCCGCCTGGGGCTGCGAACAGCATGATTGCGGGGATCACAACTGGACCGTGATCGTCGACGCGAAGGCCGGCAAGACTCAGGTCTGCTATCACGATGCCGCGAAGATGGGCCCCAAGAGCGACTGGTATGACGGTGCGGCACCTGCCCGTCGCGCCGAAACCTGCCCGTCGGAAGGATAGACCATGCTTGAACACGTCCCCGCCTGGCTTGGCAACGCGCTGAGCGGTCTGCGCGCCGGCACCGATACGCTGGCGATCGCCCAGCTCGGCGGTGATTTCGCGACCCTCGATCTCTCCAGTCCGGCGTTCGCGAACGGCGCGCGCCTGCCGCCACGCTTCACCGCCGACGGCGATGGTGTCTCGCCACCGCTCGTCTGGAGCGCGCCGCCTGCCGGCATCGCGCGTCTCGTACTGATCGTCGAGGATGCCGACGCGCCGACCCCGCAGCCTCTGGTGCACGCGATCATCTGGGGACTCGATGCGGACGCAGGGCATCTGGTCGAGGGTGCTATCGTCGCCGATGGCGGTGGCGATGCGGATAGACCGGACGTAGGCCGTAATTCTTATCTGCGCGAGGGATGGCTGCCGCCCGATCCGCCCAGTGGGCATGGCGAGCATCGTTATGCGTTCCAGCTGTTCGCGATCGGTGCGGGGGCAGGGGATCCAGGCGTGACGCCCGGACGCTCGGCAGTGATCGAGGCGATCACCGGCCATGTGCTGGCCGCGGGGCTGTTGATCGGGACCTATTCGCGCGACGAGGTCGCACCGGTTGGCCCGGTAGGGATGGGCGCGCCTGCCTGAGCAGGCGCCCGAAATCGTTCAGGCCAGCGTCGCGCCGGTATGCGCGACGATCAGCAGGACGGTGGTGGAAAAGGCTGCGAGCCCGATGACGATGCTACGTCCCATGAATGTTCTCCGTGATACGAATATCGGATGATGGCGGATCAGGCGATGGGCAGGAGCGGGGTAGCGGCGCTGACGGCGATCGAGGCGAAGATCAGCGCGCCGACGAACGAGAGAGCGATACGCTGAGCGGTTTCAAAACGGAGCGACATGATGATTTCCTTCGATGCTCGGGGGCCGGACCATCCGGCTGCCGATATCGAATGATTTGCATGCAGCGTGCCAGTTTTCGAACGTGTTGATTCAGCTGGATTTTCTATTTTGGCGCGTAGGATAATGGTGAAATACGCCAAACCTCGGTCGTAAATCTCGCCAACAAACGGGATCAGCCCGCGCAGACCCGATCGCGACCGTCTTCCTTGGCCGTGTACAGCAATCGATCCGCGCGGAGGAACGCGATCTCACCGGCTTCTTCGGTCTGGATCGAGGTGACCCCGGCGGAAAACGTGATCGTTCCGAGCGGGGTGTCCGTCTCGCGATTGCGGAACCGCTTGGCGGCAACCGTAGCGCGGACCGAATCGAGAAGGTCGGCGGCTTCGGTCAGGCTGACACCGCTGAGCAGGACCGCGAATTCCTCGCCACCATATCGGACGACGAGGTGTGGCGCGCATTCGGCCGCGATCGCCTGGCCGATGGCGGTCAGCACCCGGTCGCCGACACCATGGCCGTGCACGTCATTGACCCGCTTGAACCGATCAATATCGCACACGGCCAGGCAATAGGGGCCAGCGTCCGGATCACGCACCGTGATCGCCTCGTCGAAAGCCCGTCGATTCGGCAACCCGGTCAGAACGTCGCGCCGTGCCGTATCGCGGGCTTCCGCCAGTTTGGCGCGCAAGCTATCGGTTTCTGCCGTCGCGACGGCCAGCCGGACTTCGCTGTCGTGGATCCGCGTGATCATCGAACTCGTGATCCGGGTAATCTCGTCGATCTCGGCCATCTGCGTGATCGCCGCCGCGCTTTTCGCGAGATCGCGGCCAAAACCGTGCGTTTCGGCCTGCATCGTCCGCATCATCTCCGCAAAGCCATCGACCTGCTGCTGCGTCTCGTCGACCAGCGCCATCGCGGTATCGGTGGCTGCTTCGGTCCGCGGGTCGGCCGTCGCGGTCGTATGCGAGGTCGATACCAGCGGGGGCCCATCGACGACCTGCCCGCCAAGCCGCTCGATATCATGTCGGGTCAACCGGACGCCTTGTTCGGTCAGACGCGCCACCGTCCGGGCCAGCGGACTATCGGGCGTCGACAGGACGGCGAAGGCGAAGGCGTAATGCGCCGGATCCGGGCTTAATTTCTGGGTGTCGAGAAACAGGCCGATGCGCTCGAACAAGGTCTCGTTCGATACTGATCTCGCTGCCGATCTGGCCGCTGGTGCGTCGCGCATCTCGTCCCCCGAGTCTCCGCCGTTAGCGATAGACCCAAAAGGGTTATCATAGTGTCACCGGACCGGCACGTTTTTGCCGGTCCGGTATCGATCCATTACTTGCCCGTGAGCTTTTCGACTGCCGCCAGCGTCGTCGCGACGTGCTCGGTGGGGTTCATGTCGTCGTGCACGAAGGCGATCCGGCCGTCCTTGGCGATGACGTAGCTGGTGCGCTTGGTGATGTCGCGGCCGGCGATCTGCTTGCCGAGCGCAACGTCATAGCCCTTGACGACATTCGGCCCGGCGCTGGCGACCGCGAACTTGCCCGCACACTTCTCGGCGGAGAATTTGGTAAGCGTCTCGACATTGTCCGCCGACATGCCAATCACCGTGCCGCCGGCCTTGGTAAAGGCGGGGATGGCTTCGGCAAACGCATGCGCCTCGGCGTTGCAGCCGCCGGTGTAGGCCGCCGGGAAGAAATACAGCACGACCGGGCCCTTCTTCAGCTGCTCGGCGAGGTGGACGGTGAACACCTTGCCGGCGATCGCGCCACGGGTGGTGAAGTCCGGAGCCTTGGCGCCGGGCGCGAGCGCCGCGAACGCGGGCGTTGCGGCCAGAAGAGCGGCGGTGGCGAGAGTCGAGACGAGGCGCATGGACGATACTCCGATTGGATTGCAATGACCTACGCCGGTGCAAGCGATCCGTCCATTGCCCGTCGCGCCGGGGCCCGATAGGCTGGCCGCATGCCAGTGACCCAAGCCGATATCGATCTCGCACACCGCCTCGCGGATGCTGCGGGCCACGTCATCCGACCCTATTTCCGCCAGGAGCACGGCGTCGAGATCAAGGACGACCAGTCCCCCGTCACGCGGGCGGACCGCGAGGCCGAGTCGGCGATGCGTCGCCTGCTCGATGCGGAACGCTCGGGGGACGGGATCATCGGCGAGGAATTTGGTGAGAAGCCCGGCGTCACCAACCGCAAATGGGTGCTCGACCCGATCGACGGCACGCGCAGCTTCACCGTTGGCCGGGCGATCTTCGGCACGCTGATCGCGCTGGTCGAGGATGGCTGGCCGGTGCTCGGGATCATCGACCAGCCGGTCCAGCGCGAGCGCTGGGTCGGTGTCGCCGGGCGACCGACCACGCTCAACGGCGTCCCCGTGCGGACGCGAGTCTGTCGCGAGCTCGCCGGTGCGACGATCGCAACGACCAGCCCGCATCTGTTCGACGAGGCCGATGTTCCGCATTATCTCGCGCTGGTCGCGGCGATTTCGGGGGGCAATCCGCGGCAAGGCCCGGTGTACGGTGGCGACTGCTACAATTACGGATTGCTCGCGAACGGCCATCTCGATGTCGTGTGCGAGTCGGGGCTCAAGATCTACGATTTCGCCGCGCTGGTGCCGGTCGTCGAGGGTGCCGGCGGCATGATGTGCGACTGGAACGGCGACCCGCTCACCGCGGCCAGCGAAGGGCATGTCCTGGCGATCGGCGATCCCGCGCGGCTAGAGGACGTGCTGGAGGCGATGCATCGCCAGCATGATCACGACGATCCCGGCCACGCCCATTGATTGTCGCGGGGCAGGACGACACGCTCTGCCGTCTTGCCCGCTCCGGGGCTTCGCCTACAAAGGATAGCGCCGTTTACCGCTCGCGCGTCGCGGCGAAGCGGATCTTTGCATAACGCTCGGCGATGTAGTTCACTTCCCAGGCGCTCTTGGCGAGGAAGACGGGGTTGCCGTCGCGGTCCTTGGCCATCGCGCCGCGGTTGATCTCGGCGAAGGTCTTGAGTTCTAGTGGGTCTTCCGCGGAGATCCACCGTGCGGTCTCGTACGGCGCAGGCTCGAGCCCCGCCGCGACCTTGTACTCCGCGTCGAGGCGCGAGAGCAGCACTTCGAGCTGGAGCTGGCCCACAACGCCGATGATCCAGTTCGAGCCGATGTCGGGGTAGAACACCTGCGTGACCCCCTCCTCGGCCATGTCGTCCAAGGCTTTGCGCAACTGCTTGGTCTTGGTGAAGTCCTTCAGCACGACGCGGCGCAGGATTTCGGGCGCGAAGTTCGGCAGGCCGGTGAAGCGGATCGCCGCCTTTTCGCTGAGCGTGTCGCCAACCCGGAGCGTGCCGTGGTTGGGGATACCGATGATGTCGCCGGGGAACGCCTCGTCCGCCAGCTCGCGGTTCTGCGCGAAGAACAGGATGGGGGAATGGACCGCGATCGGCTTGCCGTGGCCGGTGGGCGTCAGCTTCATGCCGCGCTTGAACACGCCCGAGCACAGCCGCATGAACGCGATGCGGTCACGGTGGTTGGGGTCCATGTTCGCCTGCACCTTGAACACGAAGCCGGTAACTTCGGGCTCATCCGGCGAGACGGGCGCAGGCTCGGCCGGCTGCGCGCGCGGTGGCGGGGCGTAGTCGGCGAGCGCGGCGATCAGTTCGGCGACACCGAAGTCCTTCAGCGCGGACCCGAAATAGACCGGCGTCAGATTGCCCGCGCGATACGCTTCGGGGTCGAAGCTCGAATAGCCACCCTGTGCGAGTTCGGCCTCGTCGTTCAGGCGCACCATCGCTTCGGGGCTGAGAACCTTGGCAAGTTCGGGATCGTCGATGCCGGTGAACGGGATCGCCTTGCCCATGAACTCGCGGCTGTCGCCCTCGGGGCGGCTCAGCGTGTTGGCGTAGAGATCGTAGACGCCCTC
>Ga0308170_10003200_pt1 | contig 13564 bp, 9 predicted proteins | sample PhyBR2_2_FD_202136 | JGI IMG/M metagenome (GOLD analysis project Ga0308170, IMG submission 202136) | Phyllosphere microbial communities from UC Gill Tract Community Farm, Albany, California, United States - DLSLSB.R2 | ecosystem: Host-associated > Plants > Phyllosphere > Unclassified | place... | reverse complement strand
GCGACAGGCTCGCCGCGAACCGCTGCTCGCTCGTCGAGCCGATCGGGCCGCCCTGGCCGAAGTTGCCCATGCCGCCGAACGCGCCGCCGGGACCGCCCATCGACGCCGACCGGCCGAAGCCGCCGACGCCCGAGCCGGCGCGAGACGGGACCGCCGGCGGGCCCATCTGGCCGCGACGGCTGCCGCCGAACGAGCCGCCGCGCTGCGGCGCGCCGTCGTCGACCATGCCGATGTCGCCGAGGTTGGGGAGCTTGTCGGGCTTGGCCTGGCACACCTGCATGAACTGGAGCAGGAACTCGCGGTCGTAGCGGAACTTGCCCGGCTCGGCGCCGGCGTTGAGCTCGGCCGACGGCGCCTTGGAGCCCTCGGGGTACTCGACCTTGTCGAGGTCGGTGATCGGGCGCGCGGCGTCGATCTGCGACGACGACGGGCCCGAGGGAGCGGGCGGCTCGGTGCCGGCGGCCGACGAGGTCGAGGCGACCGGCGCGGGCTCGCCGACGGGCTTGGCGGGGAGGAACGGCGGGAGCGACGACGACGGCGTCTTGGGCGACGACGAGTCGGCCGGGGCCGGGGCCGTCGCGTTGAGCTGCTCGCGCGCGTCCTCGAGCGCCTGCTGCGGGTCCTTGGACTCGGTCGACACCTTCTCGTCGGCGAGGAGCGACGCCTCCTCCGAGCGGACGGCGTCGGCCTGCGTGACCTTGACCTCGAGGCCCTCGACCTCCTCGCGCGGCGTCGACGGCGCCGGCGCCGGCGTGTCGGCCGTCGCGCTCGCCTCGCGCTTGAGGTCGGCGACGGCCGCCGGCTTGGCCTCCTCGGCGGCGGCGGCGGCGGCGGCGGCCTCGTCGGCCTTGACCTTCTCCTCGACCTTGGCCTTCTCCTCAGCCTTGGCCTTCTCGTCCTTCTCGCGCTGCTCGTCGGCGACCTTCTTCTTGGCCTCGGCCGCCTCGGCGGCGAGACGGGCCTCGTCGGCCGCCTTCTTCTCCTCGTCGGCCTTCTTGGCCTCGACGTCCTCCTTAGGCTTCTCCTCGTCGGCCTTGACGGGCGCGGCGACGGCCGGCGCGTCGTCCTTCGACTCGTCGACCGGCTTGGCCTCGGCCGGCTTGGGCGCCGTCGGCTTCTTGATCGGGATGGCGCGGCTCACACGCGGGCTCGGCGTGAAGGTGGCGGCGTCGAAGCTCGGCTTGAACTCGGCGACGTTGGCGTGCGCGGCGCTGAGCGGGCGCAGTGGCGTCGACGGCGCGCCCGAGCCGCCGGGCGTGAACTGCGGCGCGGCGGGATTGGGGCGCGAGGGGAGCGCGGCCGACTGCGGCTGAGGCGAGAAGGACTGGAAGGAAGGGGTGGCGGGCGTCGAGGGCGCGTGGGCGTGCGAGAGGGGAGGAGAGGTCGGGACGGCCGAGGGAGGCTTGGGCGACGGCGACGACGCGCCCGAGTTCTGCATCTGGCCCGGCGGGCCCTGCATGTAGCCCTGCGGGTACTGCTGGTACTGGTAGTACTGCTGCGGCGCGTACGGCTGCGATAGGAGGCAAGTGAGGGAGGGAGCGGAAGAGTCAGTCCTGGACGGGCAGAGAGAGCATCGCCCGCCGGCACGACAGGCTCGTGAGGGTCGAGGAGCGAGAGGGGACGCACATTGTTGGCGTACATCTGACCCGGGTACATCATTTGGCCGCCGGGCAGCGGCGAGTTCTGCAACCGAGGGCTGATGGGGCCGCCCGGACCGCCGAACGAGCCTCGCGGGCCCTGCGGCTGCGGCGGGCGCGGCGGCATGCCGCCGAGGACGGGCGAGCCGACGAACGAGCCCTGGCGCGAGCCTGCGCTCGAGGGGGCGAACGGCACGGGGCCGGTGGGCCCGCCGTTGGGGATCGTCTGCGGCGAGGGGCCCTTTTGGGGAATGTAGACGGGCGGCCCGCCGTAGCCGTGCGGCGGCGGCATGTGGAACCCGGCAGGCGGCGGCGAGAACGCCTGGTTCTGCTGCTGCTGCGGGACGAACGGCGGAGGGATGCCGCGCGGGACGAAGGTCGGCGCGCCCGGGTTCGAGAGGTGCGGGCCGTTGCCGTGGTGCGGGAGCGGCGACGTGCTCGGGCCGGGCGAGCGCGCCTGCGGGTCGTACGTCGCGACCGAGCGACGCTCCATCGGCAGAGGCGACGCGCCCGACGCGCCGGCCGGCGAGGGCGACGGACCGGACGACGAGCCGCCGCCCTGGAAGAGACGGTGCAGGTCGATCGGCGCCTTGGTCGCCGGAGCCGCCGACGGCGTGGTAGCCGGGAGCGTGCCGAAAGCGGACGGGGTGCCGTTCTTGAACGAGGGCGGGGCGGCGGGCGACGACGAGAGGGTCGCGTTCTTGTCGCCGGCGGTGCCGAACGCGACTGCGAGCGGCGAACAAGGACGACGAGTCAGCGCCTCGTCGTGACAGGTTGAAGCACGGCAAGGGCGAGCGGGCGACGCACCGTCAGAACCTGCGGCACCACGGATCTCCTCGACGCGCGAAGCCGGAACGCGGACGCCGTCGACCTGGACGCCCGAGTTGGCCTTCTTGGCGCTCGTCGGGCTCGACGGCTGCGACGAGCCGGCGACGGCAGCCATGGCGGTGGCGGCCGGGATGGTCGGGCTGCTCGCGCCCGCCGAGCCGTTGACGAAACCGGTCGCGTCCTGGCCCGACACGACGGCGGGCGAGGGCTTGCTCTTCTTGGCCGCGGCGGCGTAGTTGAACGGAGGAATGGTCGGGACGGCGTACTGCGACGACGAGGGCTTGGCGGAGGCCGACGAGGACGAGGAGCCGGGGTTGGACGGGTTGCTCATTGAGGGTGGAGAGGGTTGGTGGAGGCTGGAGGATCGCCTGGGGGTAGACAGGCGGGTCTCGAGCTGAGGGTGAAGAGGCGACCGGTGTACTTGAGGTGCGGGTCGGGGCGAGTCGACGGCGCGGGGGAGGTGAGGAGGAGGAGGAGGAGGAGGAGGGGGGGAGGTGAATGGGGGTGGCGACGCTGCTGTGGTGGAGCGGGCGGCGGGGCGAGGGTTGCAGGGCTGAGTAGGCCTGTCGACAGAGGTTCTGGTCAGTCTCGCCTGTCGCCCAAGGCCGCACGAGAGGAGCGAGGCGATGAGGGGCGCACCTGGCTTTTCGAGAGCGCCCGGGGAACGAGGGCTCGCCGGTCGAGAGCAAGGAGTGCTCGACTGGGTGAGTCGAGTCCTTGTAGAGCAGTGGCGAGGGAGAACGGTCAAGTCCTGCCACGCGCGGAGTGCTGCAGGAGGAGGAGGAGGCTCGCGTCGGCGTCGGCGTCGGCGGAGCTCGTCCATCCCCCCTCTCGCTCTCTCTCTCTCGCCGTCCAGCTCTGACCTCATCAGCTCGACGCGCTCGCTGAGCTGATCTCGCTCCGCACCACCCTCACTGCCCTGCTGCCACTCTGCCGAGCCGCCCTCGCCCCGCTGCCCTGCGAGCTCGAGTTCGCTTTGCCCGCGCACTTCTCGCTCTCTTCGCGCCGCCCGCTCTCGGCGGCACCTCTCTCTTCGCCCCTCGCTCTCGAGCATCGCGGCGAGCATCTCTCGGTGCAGGCCAATGCGCGCGCGCTGTCAAAAAGGCGGGCGGCGTTGCACTCGACGAGCCCGCGCAACCGCCTACCGCGGCTGACCAGGAGGGACGAACAGGTGCTCGCGGTAGTACTTGAGCTCTGCGACGCAGCGAACCAGGTCTCGACGTCAGTCTCGCTCCGTCGACGCGGGCGCAGAGAGGCGAGCGCACCTGCGATCGACGCCTTGATGTCGGCGAGGGCCCTGCTTGACTCGCCGCTCGGACCGTCAGTCGTGCTCGACCGCTCACGCTCGGCTCGGCTCGACTCGAGACGACGCACCTGTGCTCGGCCTCGTCCTTCTTGCTCTGCCACCCAAGGCTCGGGTACCACCTGCGGCCGATCTCCTTGATGCTCGACACGTCGAGGATGCGGTAGTGCAGCTTGCTCGCGAGCAAGGGCAGGTCCTTGTTGATGAAGGCGCGGTCGGCGTGCACCGAGTTGCCGGCGAGGAGGGCAGGAGCTGCGCAAGGGCGTTAGAGCCGAGGTCAGAGAGGGACGACGGATCGACGACGAGGCACTGGGAAGAGGAGCGGGGACGAGCCGGACTCACTGCCTCGAGGAAAGTACTGCGACACGTAGTCGGTTACGAGCTTGTCCACCTCCTCCATCGAGTGCTCGCTGTCGAGGCATGCTTGCGTCAAGCCCGTCTGCGCAGGAAGAGAGCGTCGTCAAGCTGCGACTTCGAGGAGTCGACGCAGGCTCGGCACAGGACGGGGACGTACCTTGCCGTGCTGCTTGACGCACCTGCGCCGTCGAGCTCGTGAGCTCACCATTCTGAGAAAGAGAGAGAGAAGCGCAGGAGCGAGAGAGACGCACCACTCGTTCATCTTCTCGAGAACCTGCTTGTCGGTGCGCACGATGAACTCGACGCCGTCGTCGAGCGGCTCGAGATTCTTGTCCGTCACGATGCACGCAATCTACTCGAGTCGGCGTATCAGTGCGAGCCCCTCGCCGAGACGAGCGAGAGGGAGAGAGCGAGCGCACCTCGAGGATCCGGTCGGGGAGGAAGTCGTCGCCCTCCTTGAGCTCGTTCGGGCGCAGGTACGGGTTCAGGCCCGTCATCTCGCAGTCTGTGACCGAGATGCACGAGTCAGATCGGCTGCACGAGCAGAGGGAGGCCGTGTGCTCGACTCGCCGATCCAGACGAGGTTGTTGGCGGCGTCGGCCATCTGAGCGAACGAGAGGAAGGCGCGGCGCGGTCGGCCAAGGCTAGAAGCAAGAGGCAAGCGAGGTGCGCGACAGGCGAGGCGGCCGAGGAGCATGCGCCGGTGAGGAGGAGAGGCAAGCGCCAGCCGAGGAGCGGGGTCAGGCAAGGGTAATGCGGCATTAGAAATGCCCGGCTGAGGCAGACCAATTCAGCTCGCGCTCTCGCCTGCGACGTCCTCCAGAACCGAGACGTGCAGCCGGGACACAGAGCGCACGAAGAACAGCTCTCGATCCGCACGAAGAGCAGCTCGCAATGAAGAGGCTCGTGCGAGGGGGCCGAGCCGAGAGAGACGTGTGACTGCTGGTTGCTGCTGCTCTGCGCACTCTGCTGTACTACAAGCTACTACGAAAGATAGTCGCGAACCGACACCGTCTATGCCTGCTCCTCGTCGCCCTCGTCCCGGGAAGGGAGCGCCGACGTGCTCTCGCTGAGCGGGTGCGCGCTCCCTCCTGCTGCGCCGCCGCCGCCGCCGCCCATGACCCGGTTGCGCACCGCCTGCTGCTCGGGCGCAGTCAGCATATGACCCATGCGCTCGATCTTGGTCTTGAGGTACTTGTCGAGCTCGGGGCTGCTCGTCGTTGACGCGCCGATCATGCCGACGCCGGCTCGGCGGAGGTGGTACGCCATGGACGAGTCGGTGTGGGCGTCCGAGGTCGACGAGCCGCCGTCCGAGTCGTCGTCGTCGACCTCGTCGTCGGACCCGTACGGCGCCTCCTCGTCGCCGTCCGAGGCGGCGCGAGTCGACAGGCCCGACGGCCCGACTGACGACGCAGCCGACGCCGAGCGCGAGTAGCTCGGGCGGGACGAGGCCTCGGACGGCACGAGCGACGCGACCGAGCTGCCGAGGAGGCCGTGCGCCGCTCGAGAGGCGCCGTTCTTGCGCCCTCGGACGCCCTTCTTCTTGGCGCCGCCGGTCCCGCCGCTGCCCGCCGAGCCCTTGCGCGCAGCTCGCCTCGCCGCTGCTGCCGCCTCTTCCTCGGCGAGGAGCCAGCTGCGCGGGACCATGGCGACGCGCTCGACGACGCTGACGCCCTCGCTCTCGATCTGGCGGATCTTGTCCGGGTTGTTGGTGAGGAGCCGCACGCCGCTGTTGGCGACGCCGAGGTCGCGCAGGATGGCGCCGGCGATGCCGTACGTGCGCATGTCGGCGCCGTGCCCGAGCATGAGGTTGGCCGTGACGGTGTCGTGCCCGAGGTCCTGGAGGTTGTAGGCGCGCATCTTCTCGAGGAGGCCGATGCCGCGGCCCTCCTGCCGCAGGTAGACGACGACGCCTCGACCGGCCATCGTGATGAGGCGGAAGGCCTCGTCGAGCTGCTCGCCGCAGTCGCACCGCTGCGAGCCGATCGTCTCGCCCGTGAAGCACTCGGAGTGAATGCGCACGAGCGGCGGGTCGGTCGGCGCGAGCGGCGGCGCAGATGAGGAGGGATGGGCGTGCCGGCACTTGTCGCCGTGGTGGTGGTGGTGGTGGTGGGGCGGGTGCGAGGAGGAGCTCGTCGGGTCGAGCGAGTGCGGGTTGGCGAGCGACGCGACGTGCGAGGTAGCGCTCAGGCGCCCGACGTAGGCGCCGCGCACGATGCGCTCCTCGTCCGTCTCGGCGTCGTGCCACTTGGCGTCGAGCGTGCGCGAGCGGATGAAGGGGAGGAGGCGCCGCTCGCCCGTCTCGGCGACGATGGGCGTTCCCTCGACCGCGTTGGTCGTGAGCGACGTCGACGCCATCTGGGCGTGATCGGCGACGAAGGCGAGGTGCTCCTTGTTGTCGTGGTTGTTGGTGTACAGGTGGAGGAAGATGTGGCCGTGCGGCGTCGGGATGCGGGTGCGCACGCGGCACTGCACCTCGAGCGGCGGGAGGTCGGCGGGTGCGGGCGGCGCAGAAGTCGCTGCGGTCGTCGAGTCGGACGGGGCGAAGAGGGGCGACTCGGGCTTGACGGCGGACTCGGCGCCCGAGGTGGGGAAGGGGACCTCGGTGAGCGGCCGTTCGAGGAGGGGAGGGGTCGAGGGTTGCCGGAGGAGCTCGACGAGGGCGTCGTCCTTGAGGTGGTGGACCTGCGCCGACGAAGCCGGCTTGCTCCTGCGCGCGTCGTGCCCGTGCTGCGACTCGAGCCGGCCGTCCTCGCGGAAGTCGAAGCCGCCGTTCCGAGTCGGCATGGCGACGGCCTGCGGCTTGTCGGCGACGGCGGCCTCGTGCGCGCTGCGCTCCTTGGCGGCCTGCTCGTCTCGATGGCGCTCGGAGCGCTCCCGCCGGCGGCGGTCCTCGTCCTCGACCTGGAGGCGGATGGTGCGGGGCGCCTGGCGCGACTCCATCTTGGGCCGCTGCGCCATGGTCGCCGCGGCCGAGACGCGCTCGTCGTCGCAGGGGGCGTAGGCGAGGTTTTGCGGGAAGAAGGTATGGAAGTAGTGGTTGCGGGTGACTCTGCGAACGAGGGAGCGAAGGTCAGCGAGTGCGCCGAGTCGATCGTGCCGGGCTGCTCGAGCGCGGGCCCGGTGGATCGCGCAGCACTGCAGCACGCTTCCGAGAGCCTTGATCGGGCCCCGGCGAGGCTGCGTGCGGCTCCGAGGGGGAGGGGGGACTCGGGCCGCCGAGAGGGAGCGAGAGGGGAAGGAGAGGCTCACTGAGGTCCAGCGCTCGCGGCGGCGGCGATCATAAGCGGGTCGACGGGTGGCCTGCGGTCGGTGCGGCTCGGCTGGCGAGGTGCGTCGCGCGAGGTCGAGGCGTGCGGGCGAGGCGGTCCTCCTCCTGCGCCGGCGGCGATGAGGTGAGCCGAGGGCGGGTGGTCCTGCGTGAGGGCCTGCAGGACCGACAGGTCCGAGGGGGACACGGTGTGCTGGGCGGGAGCGTGCAGCATCGGTTCGCTGTGCTCGGCGTGCGACAAGGGGGCGAAGAGGAGACGGCGAGGGGAACGGCATCGTCCGCCGCCGGCAGCCGGCCTTCTCAGCCGCGCGCCGCCCTTTCCTTTTTCCTCTCGGCTTGCTCATCCAGCTTCGGCTTGCGCTCTGCGCACACGCTCAACATGCAAGGGTCGAGCTGCAATATGCACGAGCTACGAGGGGTATCGACAAAGGAGCGGGCGGGTAGGAAAGGGAGGAAGAGCCGAGGGCGAGCGCTCAGGCGCCCGAGCGCTCGGGCGTGAGGAAGAGCCCCTCGGCGGGGTATACAGGCTCGACGAGCTCGACGTGCAGGACGTGAACCATGCGCTCAGTGCGCGCCGGCAACGCTGCTGCGCTTCCTCCTCGCGTCGCCGATAGGGAGGTGCACAAACTCGACGGCGTCCCACGCTTTGCGCTCGGCGCGCTCGGCCTTGCCGTCTTGGCCAAACCGCAGCCAGCGCTTGCTGCGTCGGTGTGCGTCGGTCGCGGTCGCGGGCGCGGCTGAAGCCGCTGCCGTCGTGGCCGAGCGAGAAGAGGATGACGAGGTCGGTGCGCTCGAGGCGGACGGCGTCGCCGTGACCGACACGGACTGAGTGCTTGCGGCGCGAGGTGACGTCGTTGTAGAGGGCGAGGAGGTTGTCGACCTTGCTGCGGTAGCCGTGCGGGCGAGCGAGCGCGTCGCCGTCGTCGTCTCGAGGTCGAGCGCATCCTGCTGTAAGGCAGAGCTGGCAGAGACGGCCATGTCGTCCTCGACGTCATCGAGCGCGGTGGGTGTCGCTGCGCTCGTCGTCGCACTCGCCGCCGCGCTCGTTGAAGACCCGGAGGAGGCGAAGGCGCCGCCCGGGTGCGCGAGCAGCGAGACGGACCCCGACAAGGTCGCCTCCGCGGTCGTCGAGTTGGTCCCTGCGGGCAAAGACCGAGCCCGATCATCAGTACGTGCTCAAGTAGGCTGCTCAAAAGCCGTGACGCAGCTGCAGCCTCGTGTCGCGCTCGAACCGCTCGCTGCAGGCCGGAACGGTACAGGAGACGTGCTCACCTTCAAGCTGCGACACGGTCGGCGGCGTGTCGCTCGACGCGGACTTGAGGTGCACGACGAGAGCAATGACGATGCTGCGGGCGACCGTTTGAAAAAGAGGTCAGCCTTGTGCGCCTCGAGAGCGAGCCGTTCGAGAGGAGGGCGTAGAGATTTGGACGCACGCGACGATGACAGCGACAGACCCGGCCCAGCCGACGATCCACCACTTCTTGGCGATGCCCTGCTTGCGCCTGAGCCACTCGCTCTCCTTCTCGGCCTCGCTCTCCTTGACCATGCGCGAGAACCGGGCCCAGTCGAGGCCCGACTTGCGCATGTCGGCCGCGCCTCGCCCGCCGACCTTCTCGTCGAGAACGCTCCCGACGTCGCCGAACGCCATGGCCTGCTTGAGGCTCATCGGCGAGCGGGGCGAGCCCGGCTCGCTGACGAACGCGGCGCGCGGCGGCGGGAGGAGGATCGGCGCGGGCTTGCCGCCGACCGCGAGAGGAGCTGCACCCGGTGCGTGCACGTCGGCCCAATGCTCGTCGTACGAGTGCGAGCCGTACGAGTCGACCGACGCCGAGCGCGCAAAGTAGGCGTCCTTCTCCTCCTCGGCCGGCGACCGGCGCGCGAACGTGTGCTGCGCGTGCGGCGCGTGCTCGTGCTGGGGCGAGGCGAGACCGTGAGGGTGCGACGAAGGTGCATAGGTGCCGAGCTGGGGCTGGTGCTGGGCCGTCGAGTGGGCGAGGAAGGGCTGGACGACAATGGTGGGCGGCGGCGAGGCGAGCGAGGGCGAAGGAAGGGCGGGGAGGGGGAGCGCGCGCGGGTCGCTGTGCTGATAGGTCATCGTGTCGCCTGCTGGAAGTAGCTGTAGTTGCTGTGCGCCGCCCGAGTCGGGTCGAGGAGGTGCGAGATGAAAAGGCGTGTGCGCTGGTGCGGGGCCGGCGGCGAGGGCGAGGTGACGGTCATGAACGCTGAACGAGTGTGGGTCAAAGGAAGGTGGTGCACCGACTAGCGGGCTGTGCGGGCGACGGCGAGTAGAAGTGAAGGGAGGAAGGAGAGAGAGACGGCGAGCTGCCCTTGTCCGAGCGACGGCTCGGGCTCGAGCGGGGAGGACCCGGCGCACAGGGCTCGTGCGCCTTCATTCTGCGGCCGAGACTTTGCCTCGTGCAGATCGCGCCTGCGAACCTAGTCAGTAGCGGGGTGCGCGGTGCGCCCTCGCAGGACCGGCCCCGAAAATCAGCAGTTGACGAGCCGAGAAGCAACGTCGAGGAGCCGCTCAGGAGCGCAGGACGACGCAGCTGCGTCCATAGCGAGCATCCTTGCAGGAAGCAAGCTCAGCGATGCAGAGCTCGAGCATAGGCAGAAGCGGGCGAGCGCCTGCAAGGTGCAAGGTGAGGCAGGCGGTCCGTGCGCGCGCACAGAGTCGATCGCAGTCAGCTTCGACTCTTCTCGACGGTGCGGGAACAAAGCACTAGCTCTTGGCGGCAGACGATCTTACAGCTATCTATCTACACTCGAACGAGGAAAGCGCTCTGGGTCAAGGGCGCCGCAGTGGCGCCGACGGCTCGAGCGGGTCCGGCGCGACCTGACCTCCTCGTCTCGCCCGCTCAGGCGACAACCTGCTCCTTCCTCGTGCGGCCCGAGACGACTCGCAGCGTCGAGCGTGCGAGGAGGAAGATCTCGCCGCGCGACTCCCACACTGGAAGGACCCTGTGGAGCAAAGGAGGAGGAGCGGCGTCAGCGTCGGCCTCGCCCGAGCAAGCGTGCACGAACCGAGACAGGGAACAAGGTGACGCACATGCAGAAAATGCCGGCAATGAGGACCCATGCGAGAGACACGCCGCACCAGCCCTCAAAGAACCGCCTCGAGAAGATGTAGTGCGAGAAGAAGAGGGGAAAGGGGACGACGACGGCGACGATGAACGAGAAGATGCCCGAGATCCAGCACGCCCGGACGAACATGCGCTGTAGCTTTGAGAGGTCGACCGGCGGGTTGGCGGCGGCCTGCTCCTCGACTGTCGGCGGGACGACCTCGTCCGGGTCTGCTAGGCGCGCAACCCCGGTCGGCTCGTCCTTCTTCTCGACGTCGCTGTCGCTGTCGGTCGACGCCTTGACGACCGTACCTTCGGACGGCTCGTTCGAGTCCGAGAGGGCGATGGCCCTCGTGCCCTTCCAGTCGTAGTTGTCCGGCTCTGCAGAGGGAAGAGTCAGTTCCTGCTCTCACTCAAGTAGCGACACTGCTCCAAAGCTCAGCAGAAGCTCGAGAGACGACTCACTGATGGCGGTGATGACAAAGGAAGCGAGCGTCGACATGACGAGGCCAGGAGCGGAGCCGGAGATGGCGGAGTAGGGGAGGGCGAGGTTGCTGCGGGACGAGCAACGTCAGCACTGCGCGAAAACTGTGAGGGAGCGAGAGAGAAAGAGGCAGAGAGGGTCGACGCACGAGACGTTGATCTCGCCGTAGATGCGCTTGCAACCGTAGAGCCAGCCGAACAAGCCGCAGGCCGTGCCGAAGAGCGTTCCCCAGAACGCGGCGTGCCGACTTTGGCGCTTCGAGATGACCGTCATCGCGATGGGCACGACGGCGGGCGTGAGCAGGACGCCCTGAACGTAGAAGAGCTGTGTCGGGAGAGAGGAGGAAAGGGTCAGGAGAGGGGTCCGAGCGGGCGCGACGACGAAGTTGAACAAGCTTCACTCACCCAGCCGAGGTCGATGCTCGCGACGTGCAGGATGCAGGAGAACGCGCCGCCCCAGATGGCGTACCCGACGATGACGCAGTGACTCGCAAAGACCATCTGCGGTCAGGGAGATGCGCGTCAGCTCCCTCTCGAACGGCGCGCTCGCGCGCTCATGAGCGAGCCTCGACGCACCTGGTGGCCTGACAGCGTCTTGTACATACCGACGCAGTCACGTACGACGAGCGACGAGACGGCGATGAGCTCGGCCGAGCAAGCCGAGGTGGCAGCCTGCAGGAAGTCGAGTTGGGAAGGTCGTCGAGGTCAGCTCGCCACCTTTTTGGCGGTACCCAAGCGAACGAGACGCACCATGAAAACGATGAGCAGGACTGAGATGGCGCCCGACTTGCCCATGAGGGTCGCCGCAGTAGCAGGCGCGACGAGCCCGGCTGAAACTTGAGAGGCGGACAGCGCGTACGGGTAGGTCGGGAACGCCGGGTTCGTGAGGAGCGCTCGTGCTCCCAGGCCCATCATCGTACCGAAGGCGAACGGAATAGAGAACCAGCTAATGGCGCCGAGCATGTATGCCTTGGTTGTCGACTCGGGCCGAGAAGCGATCGCTCGTTGCCTGCGCGCATGGCGAGATGAGGTTAGCTCGAGCCGCCCCATCTTAGCGAGGGTGCCCTCGACGCACCAGTAGCCCTGATCGCAGACGACGCCGGCGAAACCCGTGGCGATCTGCATGGCGAGAGAGACCGAGTCAGCGAGGCTCGATCGAGCGACCGAGCAGGAGGGGCCGGTGCTCGACGCACCGTGCAGCCGCCGAAAAGGATGCCGCCGTTCGACTTCATCGTCGTGTACGAGCCGTCGGCGTTGCCGTCGACCGGCGCGAGGACGGCCGCCTGCTGGAGAAGGTCGTACAGCTTGCCGGGCGAGCCGACGACGTCCGAGGTGCCGTAGATCGTGAAGGCGAAGATGTAGAGGATGACGAAGAGAACGACCGTGTGCAAGAAGTCGACGATGAACGTCGCGCGCAGTCCTCCCGCGACGACGTAGATTGCGATGCCGAGCGGCAGGAGGAAGTTGCACGCGATGATGTTGGCGCCCGTCATTGCGTTGAAGGTGGCTGACGCGCCCAAGATGAGCGAGCCCGTGACGATATGGGCGCAGACGAGCGAGTAGAAGGTGAAGAGAAGGTGGCACGCCCGACCGTAACGCGCCCTGACGATCTCGGCGAACGTAACGGCTCCTCCAGCTGCAGTAAAGAGAGGGAGGCGAGGGCGTTTTCGAGGAAGGAGCAGGGAGGGGAGGGAGCGGCGCAGCGAGTGAAGGAGGAGGAAGGAGATGGGGAGGGAGCGACGAGGAGAGGAGGAGGAACGAGCGTCAGCGGGGCTCGTGCACGATCGAGGACGAGGATCCGCCTCGCCGTGTCGGCTCGAGCGTCGACGAGCCGTCGCCTTGCGACAGCAGAGGAGAACAGAGACGCACCATTCTGCTTGACCTTGGCAGCGACGGCGGCAAAGAGAGCAATCTGCAAGCTACCGCCGACCCCGTACCACCACGCGCTCGACAGGCCGTTGGCGTAAGTCGACGCCGATGACTGCAGGAGGGTGGCCGACCTGCAGGGCAGGAAGAGGTTCAGAAAGTAGCTGGTGGTGGCTGAACAGATAGAGAGACGCACCAGGTCCAGGCCGACACGATGCTGTTCAGGGGAAGGAGGGTCAGCTCGAGCGAAAGGAAGGCACCTCGGGGGAGACGACGCACCCGCAGCAGATGAGGCCGGGCTTGACGCTCCTCGAGGCCGTTGCGAACTCGTTGGCGGAACCAGGGTCGAGGCGCGAGAACTTGGCCTGGACCCGGGTGAGGAGGACTGCGCGGAGGAGGAGGACCCGTCAGCGCCGACGACATGCGAAGCTCTGTGAAGCCGAGTGCGAGACGAGGACTCACTCATTGCGATGGCGAAGAAGGCGCCGACGCCGACGACGACGCCGTACCCGACTCCTGAGCCGAGGAGCTTGGTGAACTCGCGACTCCCCTCTGGATAGCTGACCATGTCGGACATGCTGCTTGGTGCTTGAAGCGTTTCTTGAGGTTGAAGTTACCGTAGAGGTTGAGGCGAGGGCGCCGTGCCGCAGTCGATAGGCCTTGAGGTAGAAGGGTGAGGCGATGGAGAAGAAGGTGTTGGCGTTCGTCGAAAGGAGAGCGAGAAGGCGGAGGGCGGAGAGAAGGGCGCGAACAGCCC
>Ga0308170_10003199_pt1 | contig 13569 bp, 15 predicted proteins | sample PhyBR2_2_FD_202136 | JGI IMG/M metagenome (GOLD analysis project Ga0308170, IMG submission 202136) | Phyllosphere microbial communities from UC Gill Tract Community Farm, Albany, California, United States - DLSLSB.R2 | ecosystem: Host-associated > Plants > Phyllosphere > Unclassified | place... | reverse complement strand
CGGAGAGGAAGAAGAGGAGGAACTCGTGAGGGACGCGAGAAGGTTGCGGAGGGGAAGGAAGAAGACTCCAATCAACAGATTCGAGATCCAATTGGTACCCTGCAACGTGAGAAGGAGAGTCAGGACGGTTTCCAGGGAGTAGAGAAATAGCGCGAGCGAAAAGGGAGATGAGAGGAAACAGAATGACGGCTTACGACTGCTATTGAAGCTGTAGCTGATTTCGCCTGTTCTCATGATATATCGTACAACACATGAGTGAGATTCGACAGTGACAGAGTGCGAGCCTGCGAAAATCTCCAGCAAGAGAATAGTTGAGCTCACCTCTTCTTTCGGCAACTCTCCCAACAGCACAAACGGAACAGGGCCCAACCCAGTCGCGAAGCTCACCACAAACGCCATGATTCCCACACTAGCGACGACGTACATCTCGTTATTGATTGAGTAACCCAACACGATTGACGAAATTGACATGGTTGCGAGAGACGAGAGGAGTAGGGTACGGCGGCCTAGTTTATCGATGAGGAAGATTGCGGGGAGCGTCATGAGGAGGTTGATGAGGGTTACGAAGAGGGCTGTTTTCTTTGCAGAGGCGGGATTGACCGCTGTCAAAATGCTGTCGAAGTGAGCGAGAAAGGTCAGTTTCAGGAGAGCGAGGGTTCAGGGAGAGGTTGGGACGAACGTGACAGAGTAGAACATGACTGCGTTGATCCCGCTGAATTGTTGAAACAACATGATTGCGACGAGCGCTTTCAAAGGTCTCTTGATCGTTTCGTCCTTCGATTGAATCACTTCCTTAACGCTCAAAGGTGGTACCTTATTCGGGATTCGCGATGCGGGAGAATCGGTAGTTGAGACGGAGGTGGTGATGAAGGGTGCTCGTTCCTCGTCTTCTGCTGAGGAGGAAGGGACGTCGTAGATTTGGGAAGAACTTGGTGGTGGTGGAGAAGAGACTAGCCAGCTCGTGCCGATCTATTACGCGAGACACTTGGTTAGTTTGGAAAGCTCTCGGTGATCAGGGAGCGAGAGTAGAGCGCACCTGAAAAGCAGCAGTGAAAACTGAAATGAAACTAATCTTTCTCCAATCTCCGGTTCCAGGTGAGGAGAACGGGATCGAAATACCTTGAGCTGTAAGGATCCCTACGTTGATCGCAACCTGACAGAGAATGCCTAGAGTAGAGAATCGATACCCCAAGGTCAGAATGACTCGCTACGTCGAAAAGGCAATGAGGAAGAGCAGACTGACCGATATTCCCTGCTATAGCCGGAGGTGAGACGCTCTGTAGATAGAGCGGTACGAGGACGGTAGCGATCCCGCAAGCTACAATGAGAAGTATTTCAGCTGTTGTTTTTCGCACGAACGAGCAAAATCGCCCAGAGCGTACCCAAACCAATGATGATTCGACCCAAGATCAATACCCACGACGACTGAGCAATAGTGACTAGTGCTGCACCCTACGAAATGAACGAGTATCAGTTTGCGAGCGAGACGAAACAGCAAAAAAAGAGGAAGAATGAAAACTGACGATCAAAGTAGCCCAAGCCGCTCTCTCTGCCGTCTTCTTCTGACCCCACTTCCCAATCTTGTCTCCCGCGTTCAAACTAGCAATCAAACCTCCAACAGTATACGCCGAAGTGACTACTCCGAATTGAAAAGTCGACATTTCGATACAACTGGGTCCTGCCCATCCTTTCGTCGCATCTCTGTCGTTGCAGATGATCGAGTCTGCTGCTGCGTTGAGGGAGGAGATGTGGTAACCATAATGAAACTACGGAGAGAAGGGGGATCAATGTGGGGAGAAAGAGGAGGGAAGAGGAAAGGAGAAGGGAAGACTGACTGCACTGATTGAGATCCAGATAATGTTGGCGACTAGTCTCGGTAACGATACATTGTCCATCTTAATTAATCTGAGCGAGTTGTGAAGTGTAGAGAGACAAGAAACGAGTTTCACTTTTAATCATCTCCCCTCTACTTCACGTTCAACTTGATCAGAGCGATTCACTGACGATGTGAGTACAGACTGATCTCCCTATCCCCGAGTAATGTTCTATTGAACAGAGGTTGTTTCTATAGGCAACGCGAGCCTCCAAGTTCATCTCAAGCCCCTCCGCCATCTTACGCAAGATTCATTCCAACTAGAGCAGCCAATCGGGATCTCAGACCTGCTGTCATCCTAGTCGCTTCCTTCAGTGCTGGTAAGCTTTCACTCTTTTGTTGTTCAATCGGGAATTCCGTCATTTCCCATTCCATTCCAAATCTCGACTACTGCGCAACGGGGGGAAATGGAGGCTGTTAGGAACTGTGATGCAGCTACATATTTGCAAGCCACCAGCTCCAAAGATTCCAAGCGAGAAGAGTGCGAGCCATTTCGTCGAAGAGGAGGCTATGCATCGCAACTTGGTTTGAGAGCTCTACCTTACTGACACAACGTTGTCGACTTGTCGACAGTCTATGGAGTCATTGCTGGTAAGTCTCCATTCCTTCCCGGTTCCTCATCAATCGCTCATCAGTCTGTTCGAATTTCAGGAGCCGCCGTCCTCAGGAGAAGAAACGGTTACGATGGATTCCTGCCCGCCTCTCTCTCGACCGTCTACCTCGTTCTCGCAATCCTCTACTTCTTCTGCAGCGCTATCGAGCTATTCGGAGTAGTCGCGGCATGGAAATCCTCGATCAAACTCGTTCGGTCCTACTTTTACGGGGCCGCTTCAGTCGCAATCATCGTCACTGCAGCAGAAGTGATGCGACTCGTAGTACACTACACTCAAAAGAGCGCAATCCTCAAAGCATGTCAAGATTCCTATGTGACGGAAGTTTCGAAGGGAACTGCCACTACCGCAGAAGTCATTTCGTACTGTCAAGATTCTTGGAGGAACGCAACTTACCTCGACATCGCTTTGTTGATCTTTTCATTGTTCATTTCATTCTTCTTTGCTTCCCTCGCTGCGAGTGTACGATACTGCACCTTTTCCTCTCAAATCGTCGGATCTCGGTCGAACTCACACAAAGATCGTTCGAATAGTACTTGCATCAACTCAAGAACCCTCAAATCCTTCGAACTCACGCACCCAACATCGCCCCCTCTGCCGCTTACGCTCCCTATGGAGTCCCTCTCCAACCCTATCCTTCAGCCGGCGCACCTCCTTATCCCTACTCTTCTCAACCATACGCTCCCCCGACCTACCCTCACGGCGACTCTGTACCCACTTACGATAACCCTTATGGTTTCAAACCTCCCACAGACGATAAAGATCAAACTGGTTCGAATGGAGCGCAGAGGAATCCGTTTGAGGAAGAGGTACAACATCAACATACAATCTTGGTGAGGAGGGAAGGAGAGACGGTTGAGGAGTTTGAGGAGAGACAACATGAACATGATCAGGCTCAGGAAAGGAGACGTGGTGGGTTTGGAGAATCAACGGAAACCGTGACGCTCGAGGGAGGGGGAAGGAGGGTTTGAGGTTTGGTTTTGCGACTGCGATCTCTCTAGAACTTGTTCTCGTCTCTTTCGTGGATCCCCTCCTTTTTTTTTGACTCTCGTGATTTCGTTTCTCTCGTTCTGAGTCTCTCCTCATCTTTGTTCTGTACTTTAATCGCAAAATCTCATCTTTTCGGAAACCCCTGGTCCTCGAGAGTCCGACGAATGCGAGAAAGCGAGCTCGAGAGGGGGAAGCGAGAGTCGATTGTTCTCTCTCTCAAATCTCGTCAGAAAAAACGAAAACTTGCAACAAGGCTGACTGGGAACCCTCTATACTCTAAACAAGAACCAATATTGACACTTTCCGACGAGAACCGAGACGAAACCAAACGAATCAACTTCGAAATCAAGCGGGTTGCGAGATCTTCTTCCCTCTGCAATCATCCCAAATGTTTCGAGAGAGGTCCCTCAATGCTTCTCGGTACTCCCAGATCGGGTACAAAACGACAGCAGCCGCACCATCTGAGAAGAGAGCTTGATCAGTTTTCGGATATAGACGGTAAATAAGAAACGAACGTACAGAAGATCCAAATGAAACAGACTATCACGTATGCTTGGAAGCCTGCTAAGGATGTGATGTAACCTCCTCCTGCAGTTGCGAGGGGAATCGGAATGAGGATCTGGGGAGATCGAGATTAGTTGGACATTACAAGAGGGAAGAGAGGTAGGGGAACGCACGAGTAGGATGACAAACATCGGAATACTGATCCAACGAGCCAAGTTGAAGGTTCTAGTGATTGAAGCCTCCGTCTCACCTCCTCGAGCTTCGACCAAACTCGATGCCTCCGATTCGATATTGGGAGTAACCGTACTCTTCTCCTTCTCGTCAACTTCGGCGTGAGGTTGAGGATCGATCTCCTCACTCGCTTCAGTGTGAGCGTGTAGAGCTCGAGTCTCGTCGAAGGAGTAGTTCTCGGGCCAAATGTAGGTGCCGGTGAGGGAGATGATGATTGACAATCCGAGGGAAATGACGTTTCCGATGAGCATGGGGTAGTCTTGTTGCGCTGTTTCAACGGTGACAGATCCATTGTTGAGTACGGAAGTCGAGACGAGCCAACCAGTAACTCCGAGGAAACATCCTGAGAGAGCGGCTGGCGAAAGAAAGAACCGTCTGAGTTTTCGCTCGCAGATGCGAAGCGAAAGAACTCTCACCAGTGATACAAGCCCACTTGTTTGCCTTCTTAGACATGATTGCGAGTGCGACTGTAACGAAGAGTCGAGTAGTCAGCGAGATTTTCGAGGATAAAAACTAACTCAATCAGAACCCACTCGGGAGAACTGCTGAGGCTACGAGCACCCCCGTACAGTTATATAAAAATCCCAAGCTAATTCCAGCGTAGAACAGGGCGATACCGAGGACTGCCATGATGGCTCCGTAGGCGACGATAGCGCAATGATCGAAAAAGAGGGTTTGCTTGTCGGTCGCGTTCGGCTTGATGTAGGGAAGGAAGATATCGTAGGTTGCGACAGTAGATACGGCGCAGAGTTCGGCGGCAGTTGCAGACGTGACAGCGAGGAAAAGGAGGCTGTCGTTCGGGAAAAGGTAGTTCTCGAATTTGGGGAAGAAGACGGAGAGGAAGCTCACATTAAGAGGATAATAGCCCCCGACGAGCCGAGAAGAGTTTGAGCAGCTGCAGCGGCAGGGAGTCCAGCACTGACTTGAGCAGCCGAGAGAGTCGGGAAAAGAGGATCATCTCGTAGGACTGCTGCTGCTAAACCCATCGAGGTCGCGAAACCTAACGGAACTGAGAGCCAAGCTGATCCTCCGAGCATGTAACCTTTTACGGCGGTTGAAGGTTGAGAGGCGATGGCTCGTTGCCAGTAAGCTTGATCGTTGAAGACGGTGCCTGCGCAGTCAAAAAGCCAGTCAGCATTCAGGAGCAACGGAGCAATATGACGGCATAAGGAAGCAGGGAAGAACGAGTAAAGGAAGCGTACCCAAGTTTGTGCAGAGATTGATGACTGAAACGAAATGAAGCTATATCAGCGCGAGTCCGGAGAGAAGGGGCGAGAATGGAACACACCCATGAAGATCAAACCTGACTTCGAGCGGAAGGTGAGATAGGACCCGTCGAGGTTGCCTTCGATCGGGTAGTCTCGTCCAGCTTGTTGCAGTTTTTCGAACATCGTCGAAATAGATCCAATTTTCGGAGAGGTAGCGAACACGTAGACCATGAAGTAAATCAAGATCGCGAAGAGCACGGCAGTGTGTGCAAAGTCAGCGAGTAGCGAGGAACCTGCAAGCGAGAACGATAAAGACGAGGTTAGGCGAGAGACTCAGTAAAAAGGGAAGCTCAAACTCACGGAGACCTCCAACTAATACATACGCCGCAACTCCCATTGGCATAAGAACACAGATAGCCTCTGTCGGGCAGGAAAGGATCACATCAGCGGTTTGCGCAATAAGCGGTCAAACGGTATCGAACTTACGAGTCGAGGCGCCGGTGAGATCTGTAACAGTCGCACTACCTCCAGTGACGAGCATAGCTGATACGAGGAGACTTGTGACGAGGGAGAAGCAGAGGAAGACGATGTGCGCGGTTTTCCCCCAACGAACTCGGATGACTTCGAGGAAAGTGTGCGCTCTCGGTGCGTTCAGCTTGATCTTGGCCGAGTTCATCGAGAAGAGGAAGATTTGTACTGTGGCTCCGGCACTGTGGATAGAAAGGTAATGCTCAGCCAAAATCGGAGGAAGCGACGAAAGACGGAGAGAAAAGGAGCGAAGCAAAAGGGGCGGAAGAAAGCGCTCACCCGTAAAACCAACCTCCGCCGTAGCCAATACGATAAGATTGAGCGCTACTTGTGAGAAGAGTAGCAGCCCAAGTCCATGAAGAGACAATTGCGCAACTGCCAAACAACAGATCCGAAGTTAGCGACGAGTCCTCTCGTTCGATCAACGACTCGACAGCTCACGCGATCAATCCAGCTAGAGAGAGGGAGTCCGGAAAGTCAGTACTACGTTGAGAACGGGAGAAGAAGAGAAAGGAGCGGGACTCACGCTTAACCGAATGCGAGGCAGAGGCGAACTCAGCCAACGACGAGGTTTTGAACTTTGTGTATCTTGTTTGTAGCTTAGTGAGACCGATCATCAGAACGGCGAATCCGAGAGAGATGCCGACTCTGAGGAGGAAACAAGGAAAGTCAGGATCGTATCGCGACTCTTCGATTGAAAAGGAGACTCACACGATACCGTAACCGACACCCGGCGAGAGTACAGCTGTACTAGACATGCTTGTTGAGGGTTTGGAAGAGGTTAGAGCGAATTGAGGATTGAGGAGCGTGAAAAAGAGGAAGGAGGAGCCGCAGAGTGAAGCGAGTCAAAGATAAGGCTGTCTTCCGCTGTCTCCGAGATGGGCCTATCATCCGATAAGAGAATTTGTTACAAATAGTCCGAAGCGAGAGTGAGAGCCCACTTTAAGCGCGAAGCTGTGGAGTGGAAGTGTTTTCTTCGCAAACTTTCGTTCTGTCGCGAGATTGCGCTTCCTTTCGCTGCATCATTCGGGACCCTCAGCAGCCATAGATCATCGAGGTTCGGTGAACCCTGCAGAGCAGCTGATACCGTTCATCCTCCCGACTTGAATGTATCCTCTGCGCGAAGCAGCGACGAATCTAGATGACCAGAACGGACTGACCTTATCTGAAACGCTCAATAGCTATTCCAATCCATCACGGCCGAGTTTGGTACTCCTATGCAAGTCCGCAAGGGCGCGAAGTCGGGAAATGTGTCTTCATCTTGAACTTGGTTTCTTCGACAAAGAGCTCGTTTGATGCGGGTGTTCTCGGTCGACAAGTGTGAGCTAGATCTTCAGGTAGGTACTGCTAGAGCTTCAGGTGGACAGGAGGTGTGACGAGGCGAGGAGATGCTTATCAAAGTTTCGAATTTCTTTTTTTCTTCCTTTCAAATCACACCGCTTCCTTCCCCTCTTGGTGCCTAGATATGCTTCGGAAGCCGTTGGAAACTTCCGACGGTATCCAGTATCCCTCGCTGCTTCGGAATCCGTTACTTCTCCTCTTCCTTGCCTGCTAGTCCCCTCCTTTCGAACCGGATCTCGCCTTCACGACAAGCTTCGGACGTAACAGACGCACTCAGAAAAAGCAACAAGCCACGAAAAACGACCACGATGGCTACAAACTACGATGCCCCGCATCCGACCCTGATTTCAATCGATCCTCTCAAGCCTGCGATTGGACAGAAGGGGCTCATGAATCGATGGCATCCATTGATACCTCCAGCAGCGACTGTCAAGTGAGTGAAAGCTCAGATTTATTCTGTTTCTTCTTCGCTAATTTTGTTCGCTTTCTCCTTCTGCAGGCAGGGAGAGATCTTTAAGCTCGATTGCTTGGAATGGACTGGGTCGCAGATTAAGGTTTCGATTCTCTCTCAGGCGTCGAGGGTATTTCAGGGAGCTGATCTATAGACGAGCATGACAGAATACCGACGATTCCGACGATATTCGAAATGTTGACTTGACTCAAATCCACTACCTCACGGGACCTGTAGCAGTCGAAGGAGCTGAGCCTGGAGATGCGCTCAAGGTCGAGATCCTTGATGTCAACTAGTCAGTCTCTTTCCGTCAAATTTTCGAGATTTTCATTTCTGACATTCTCTCTCCCGCAATAGCTTCCCTCACGTTTCCTGGGGCTACACCGGCATCTTTGAGGAGAAGGATGGAGGACTCTTCGCTACCGAGTTCAAGACGAAAGCTGCGAAAGCGATTTGGTCCCTCGAGGGAGTTTACGCTTCTTCTCGTCACGTCCCCGGAGTTCGCTTCGCAGGAATCCCTCACCCTGTATGTAGCTCGATCTCTGCGTCTACATGCTATGCTGACTCCATAGAGGAACAGGGTATCATCGGAACTGCTCCTTCGCAAGAACTTCTCGACGAATGGAACCGTCGCGAGCAAGCTCTCATCGACGCTCACCCTGGCGCCTCCCCAGCTGTCGCACTTCCTCCTGAGCCTAAGGGTACCTACGTCGGCCAAGATCTTGAACCTGACGTACTGGAAAAGATCGCACGAGAGGGTGCGAGGTAAATACTCTCTCTGTCTTCTTTCTCAACGATGGCTCACCGTTCCTCATCACCCTTCCTCATCACCCTTCCTCATGGACAGGACTATACCGTCCAGAGAGCATGGTGGCAACGCAGACATCAAGAACCTTAGCAGGGGATCGACTGCCTGGCTTCCTGTCTACGTCAAAGGAGCAAACGTATCTTGTGGGGACTTGCACTTCTCACAAGGAGACTCGGAGATGAGCTTCTGCGGGGCCATCGAGATGTCTGGTATCGTCACTCTCCGCTGTACGGTGCTCAAAGGAGGAGTCGAAAAGCTCAAGCTCACTAACCCAATTTTCCTCGTAAGTTTTGTTCTGTTCGGGGTTCAGTCTCATCTGCTGATCAAGTCGCCTCCACACATTCAGCCCTCTCCCGTCGACCCCCTCTACACCCAACAACTCACTTTTCAAGGGATTTCGGTCGACGTGCACGGAAACGGAGAACAAAAGAGCATGTGCGCGACTACAGCATTCAAACAAGCTGCTCTCAATACGTTGAACTACCTCACAAACCTTGGGTACACGCTCGAGCAAGCTTACATCCTCCTCAGTGCTGCCGTGAGTCAACGTCTTTTTTTCGTCTTGCGAGAAAAGCTGAAAGTTCCTCGTTGACAGCCTACGGAGTCCCACGTCGCCGCTCTCGTCGATGTTCCCAATGCTTGCGTCACTCTGTCAATCCCGACCCAGATCTTCGACCGGGACATTCTTCCTTCGGGAATGGGAAAAAATGGTTTCGAGAAGCGAGATTACGGTCAGGTTGCCATTCGTTCGGATGGTGAGCGAGGGATCGATTACTTTGCTGAGCAGGAGAAGAGGAAGAAGGCTGAGAAGAAGGCGTGATCAGTGTATCTTGAGCTTGTGAATTTTACGAAATGGATTCGTTTGTACGATTGGGTCTTGATACTGTAAATAGGTGTCCTTCTGATTCTCTCACGAGCCCACTCCCTCGAGAGCTCTTGAAGCGAGTGTCGCTGAGAATTTTAGGAATTTTCATTTCTTGGACTTGCGATTTTTCAATGCAAGTTTTGCGACGGAAGAACTTTCAATCTTCCACCAAATTTCACTTCAGCCGATACTGCCTCGAGCTCGTCAGAAGAGCTCCATAGTCACCCACTACGACCCTTGAAGAACCGCGCAAACAGAGATGAGTGACGAGGAAAATACAGAGGGAAACACAGAGGGAGAGAACAACAACAACACTAGGAAGGGCAGGAAAGGGAAGGAACGCGAGACGGGTAAACCTGCTAGACTAGCAAGATCTAGAGCGGCATGTGCAGCATGTCACAAGGCGAAACAGTCAGTCTCTCTTCTCAGAGTTCGATATATTTGGGCGGTGTAATCTGATTCTCAGCGACACTGCAGACGTTGTGACGGTCCACCAGGCCCTTGTCATCGATGTACAACGTGCGTACCTCACTTTCAAAATCTTCTCAAGTCATTCCCCGCTGACATTGAGATTTCGCTAGTTGGGGTACTGAATGCGTCTTCCCTTCGGCTGCTGGACCTACGCCGTCCAAATCGACTACTTCGAGAGCAGCTAGCGGACCAGCGACCGCGAGGACGACGCGAGCTTCGACACCAGCAGCCTCAAGTTCGACAGTCGATTCGAATGTCGCCGAACAGTCAGTCCACTCTTTACTGCCGCCGAGATCAATGTCTGAACTGACGGAACCGAGTGATAGGTTGAGAATGATGAACGAAAGATTGGAATCACTCGAAGGAGCACTCTCTCGCGCTCAATTCCCACCGTCAATTTCGTTTCCACCAGCTCCTCCAGCCGCTCCTCCTCCTCTTTCCGCTCAACGTCACAGTCAGACTGGATCCGACATCTCGCCTATGCCCGGCCAAGAGCAAGAATTACATCACGAAGGATCAAACGCAGTCGAGGCAGCTGGCGAAGCGATGGCTATCGAAGGATTAGTCGATCTGTCTGGACCCTCAAGACCGATAGCGACCACCGACTTTGATCCTTCGAGAGCAGATGTTATATCGAGATCAATGATGGGAGTCGAAGAATGTGAAGCCGAATTCAGACTGTATTTCGACCAAATTCAACCTTGGACTTGCTTGCTTTCGACCACTCTTGATCGACAACCTCTCGTCGTTCGCGAACGTTCACCTCTCCTCTTCCACGCCATACTTCTCATCACCGTTTACTATCGACCTCGTACTCCCGACAACTTGCTCCTTTATCGAAACATTTCCTCAATTCTCGATGCCATCCTCGCACCTCAGATCCTTTCACCTCAACCTGATACCCTCTCCTTCGACTTTGTCCGAGCGATACATCTCCTTCTCCTCTACAAACCAGTTCAGTACAACGCTCTCTCTGCGAAAGGAATCGCAAATCCAGTTCTCCTCGAATCGGCAAGCAAGATGAACGTTCGAGCAAGTTGGCTACTTCGACTACTCGTCTCTCGAGTTTCGGCTTTCATTGGTCTACCCTCTATCGCTACAACGTGAGTCTTGCGCGTCTCACTCTGTCTGCAGTCTCCCGTCGCTGAACTCGTTTTTCGCTTTCACAGCTTCGCTCAAGCATTCGCAAATCAACACAATGCGCCGATACCAGACGAGATCATCGCTCGTGAACGTCTCTATCTCGGCTGTGTCTTTCACGAATCGCATGGAGCTCTTCAATCGGGGAAAAGCGCCAACTTCAACCCTCAAGACGCCTGCAGGACTACTCGATTATTCGCAGCACTCAAACAGCAAGCTTCCGACGTACGACTAGCGGCGAGTGTTGAGCTCGTGGCGACCCTTTCGACTTTGCTCAGCTCTCGCAACGAGAACGGTATCCTGGAAGAAGCGGACCTGATGAAGTACGAGGAGGAGATGGACGCTTGGTCGGAATACTGGGAACCTCTACTATCGGCAGAAGGCGCAAAGGATCCTCTAGCATGGTCGGTGTTCTACCCTTACGCATCCTTCTCGCGGTTGACGGTGCGAGGTTTCGCGTTCAATCGTTGGAAGGAGGATCGAAGAGCGAGGGCAGCGGCAGGTTACGAAGCTGGAGTAGGCGGGAAAGGACCCGTACTGTCGGCGGAAGAGAGGGAGAGTATAGCGAGAGCGGCGAAGATGGCGGAGGAAATGATGTTGGCGGTTTCGACCGAGGGCAAGAAATGGAGATTAGGGAAGCGAGTTCCAGACACGCTGTGGAACGGAGGAGGACAGGCACTACAACCGGACCCAGCTGTCGTCGAATCACTCAAGATGGCTAGTGATAGTTTGACTTGCGTTGTAAGTTCCGATTGCACTGCTTCGCGTTTTGCGATATCCTAACCCTTCTCCCGCTTTCCGATTCTCAGATGTTCAGCTATCCTCTCATCTTCCTCGCCAAGCTCGCCAACGAAGGACTTCTTCGATCCGATCTCACTGTCATCGCAGCAGAATCGCCAACTCTCGTACCCTCTCCGATGCTTCCCACCGACAAACTCTGTCGACTCTTCCTATTCGGTGCCGATCTCCTCGAAGCTATCTCACCAAGTCCCACGCATCCAGCGATCAAACAAGCTGCATTCCTTCGCAAAGTTTGGGATGCCGCCGTCAGTGGTAGAAGATCGGTTACTTCTGCACCTTCCAGTCCTCGCTTGACTCCATCGCACACACTCTCAAATGGATCTACACCTCAACCTTTCCCTCCGACGATACCAAACTCTCGTAACACCATCTTACCTCCTCAACCTCCTACTTTCCCCCTTCCTTCGCAACAAACTTCCGATTCCTCAAATCCTGCTGCCAATTTCGACCTTTCTCTCTCCACCTCCTATCAACCTACTCCTATGGGATCACCGAGAATCAACAACTTTACTTCGTCTCAAGCAGATCCTTTCGCTGCTTTGCTGAGTGGAGTTTCGCCAGAAGGTTTAGAGGGAGCAGATAGTTTGTTCAGCCTCGATCACGGTTTCGACTGGAACACACTCGGTGGAGACGGAATGAACTTTGGGATGAACGGGAATGGAGCGAATTCAGGATTCAGCTTTTTCTGATGATCTCTCGAACGATTGCGAAACTTGTTGTGTCGATTAAGAACGAAATTCATGTATTTGCACTATCACACAAAGCGGGAAGACGAGAGCTATGGAGAGGAACAGAACTTTGACAGCAAGTAGTTTTATGATTCTCGAGAGGGAGAAGTAAAGAGATTTGGGAGAGGGAGAGGAAATCGGGATATCAACAACTAAAAGAGAGGCAACATGAAGCGTGTAGAGTAACATGGGATGTATATGGGATAATGAGAGAGAGAGAGACAGAACAAAACACATACGAAGGATAGCTTGAAGATGGATTCGAACATTTTACTGAGCGGGTCGCTGTAATTCGACGCTACCTCTGTTACTTCCACCGTCATTACTTCCACTTCCTCCCCTCGAGTGCCTTCCGAACACCTTGTTCAGGAATCCGCTCTTCTCGCGATCCGAGGTGTTTCCGTTCGAAGCGTTACTCTTGGAGCGAGGACGAGATTTCGAAAGTTTGCGATGAACGGTTTCGTTGTGAGCCGGCGAAGAAGCAGTAGGAGAGACAGGGGAGGAAGGGTTCGAAGTCGTCATGACTTGTTGAGGTTGACGTTGCTGAGGTTGACCGTGAAGCCCGGAACCGACGGGGGGAGGAGTAGCGATTCCCGTTGATGTAACTCCTGCAACCTGGTGAGGTCCAGCTTGAACGGGGACAGCACTGATGTTCGATCCAGCGGGTCCACGAGCGATGGGAGAAGGTTGTTGTTGGTAGTGAACCGCCGATTGAGGTTGACGCTGCTGAACTTGAACGGGAACACCTTGTTGATGTTGCTGCTGGAGTTGAACGGGGATACCTTGTTGTTGTTGAACAGGCATGGGTTGTTGTACAATGATGGGTTGTTGACGAGTAGGGTCTAGCGAGAACGAGAAGATCAATTCCCATTAAATACAGACAACGAAAGAAAGAGACTTACCAGGTACACCACTGATTCCATCCATCATTCTCTCCCTCCTTCCCTCATTCTCGATCGACCTATCAGGTTTCGAAGCCTTCGTAGCTCCAATTCCAGCCAAAGGTTTCCTATCAGCAG
>Ga0308170_10003194_pt1 | contig 13580 bp, 9 predicted proteins | sample PhyBR2_2_FD_202136 | JGI IMG/M metagenome (GOLD analysis project Ga0308170, IMG submission 202136) | Phyllosphere microbial communities from UC Gill Tract Community Farm, Albany, California, United States - DLSLSB.R2 | ecosystem: Host-associated > Plants > Phyllosphere > Unclassified | place... | reverse complement strand
GACCGGCACGCTGGTGCTGACGGCCGACTTCAAGATCGAGACGCTGCCGGCGCACATGTTCATGAATTTCAAGGTGATCGACGAGCACAGTCGCCAGCTGGACATGGGCCGCAACCTGGCCACGCTGCAGGCCGAACTGGGCGGGCAGGCGCGCGAGAGTTTCCAGAAGATGGCCGAGTCGGCGCCGGCGTCGAGCGGTTCGCTCGCGCGCTTGGCGCGGCCTGGTGCAGTCGGTTCGGGCGCAGTGGCTACTACTGCACCCGCCGCGGCGCCAGCGGCCAAGGGCAAGGGCGCCCAGCCGGCCGCGCCGGCGGTGGCCTCCGCCAAAGGTGCGTCGACCAGCAGCCAGCACACGGGACTGACCGCGTGGACGTTTGGCGACCTGCCGGAGCTCCTGGAGATCAACCAGGGCAAGCTGACGCTGATCGGCTTCCCGGCGCTGGTCGACAAGATCACGCACTGCGACCTGGAAGTGTTCGACGACCCGAACGTGGCGGCCCGCACGCACCGCGTGGGCCTGCGCCGCCTGTTCGCGCTGCAGTTCAAGGAGCAGCTCAAGTTCGCCGAGAAGAACATCCCCGGTCTGCAGGGAATGGGCATGCAGTTCATGAGCCTGGGTTCGCAGGAAGACCTGCGCGACCAGATCGTGGCCAAGGCGATCGACATCGCCTGCCTGCAGGATCCGCTGCCGCTCAATGCAGCGCAGTTCAACGCGCGCCGTGACCAGGGCAAGGGCCGCATTGGCCTGTTGATCAACGAGGTGGCGCGCCTGGCGGGCCAGGTGCTGGCCGAATTCCACGGCATGCCCAAGCGCGTGCAAACGCTGCCGCAGGCGGTGTCGGCGGACATCATGGGGCAGTTGCAGGCGCTCGTGCACAAGCGCTTCATCGCGGACAACGACTACAGCCAGCTGGCGCACTTCCCGCGCTACCTGAAAGGGATCAACGTGCGGCTGGAGAAGCTGCGCGGCAATCCGACGCGCGATGCGCAGCTGATGGCAGAGTGGCAGTCGGCGGCGGCGCAGTTCCAGCGCACGCTCAAGAACATGGGCTCGAAGAACAACGATCCGCGCATGATCGAGTTCCGCTGGATGCTCGAAGAACTGCGGGTATCGCTGTTTGCGCAGGAGTTGAGAACGCCAATGCCGGTGTCGGCCAAGCGTCTGCAGAAGGTGTGGGAGTCGATGCAGCGGTAAGACGGTGCATGGTTGACAGCTAAGTTGTCAGCCTAGCGCAGCCATGCAGCGTCGTCGTTCAGTTACCCGATATTGCTGCCCCGGATCCGGCTCAGGTCCTTGTCGTCGCCCAGGTTGCCGGCACGCGGGTCGAGACTCGCGCCCGAGCCCTGATTGAGCGACGAGTCGCTCATGCTGCTGCCCGATCCGGCCACGTTGGCGGAACCCGCCGAGCCTGCGCCCATGCTCGAACCCATCGAGCCGCCCGTATACGTGCTGCTGCCGGTGGCCGCGCCGCCCATGCCACTCGTCGGCACACCCGGCCCCATGGTCGGTGCGCCCGAACGCTGCGGGTCGGTGCCATAGAAATCGTGCACGTCGCCGGCCCAGATCGAGTCAGCCATGTCGGGCCACGCGTCCTTGTCGAAACCGGGCGCGGATTTGAGGCGGTCTTTTTCGACGTTGAGCACGAAGCGGTGGTTGACCGTATCCAGATGCAATGCCTGCCATGGCACGGCGAACAGTTTCTCGCCCATACCCAAAAAGCCGCCAAAGGCCAGCACGGCGTAGGCAACCTGGCCGGTCTGCATGTCGAGCATGATGTCCTTGATGTCGCCCAGGTCTTCGTCATTGGCATTGACGACGCTGTCGCCAATCAGCGTGTCGGCCCCCATCAGTGATGGTCCCGGACCTGCGATGCTGGTGTCCTTGTACATGCCATATTTGTCGCGATCTGCGTAGCTCATATGTTCCTCCATGTGACGTTGTGGACAGTGCCTGCGGTCAACCCGATTGGGAGGCACCGTGACCCTGTCGGCCCATGGTAGGACGCTATTGAATTAGGGCGCGCGCGCCAGCACGTCGGTCGGCGTCATTCTCTGGCGACGGAAAAATGCAACAAACGATACTAATGCATTAGAGAAATACTATTTTTACCGGTTTGCCCTGGAATGATCGGCTACATTGGTGGATCGACAGGAATACGTTAATGGCAACTCTCATCCCATCACTCAGTGCCTGTACGGCGCGCATGACCTCTGGTGAACGACGCTTCGGCTTGCGTCTCGAAGACAAACTCGAAGATGACTACCTCTGCTGGTATGACGTGAGCATCGGCGCGCGCAACCAACATCCCGATTTCATTGTGTTTCATCCTGCACGCGGTTTGCTGGTGCTGGAAGTGAAAGACTGGCGCCTTGGCACCCTCGTCAGTATCGACAAGCAGCACGCCGTGATCGTCACGGACAACGGCACCAAGCAGGTCATGAATCCGCTGGAGCAGGCACGCCAGTATCTGTACGCGGTCACCAACAAGCTGGAGGGCGATCCGATGCTGATCTGGCCATCGGGTAGCTTGAAAGGGAAATTTTTCTTTCCCTATGGTTGTGGCGTCGTCCTGAGCAATATCACGCGCAAGCAATTTGACGATGGCGCATTGGGCGAAATTCTTCCTCGTCACCTCGTTATTTGCCAGGACGAGATGACCGAGAGTGTGGATGACGAAGCGTTTCAGGCGCGGTTATGGGGCATGTTCCCCATCAAGTTCAAGATGAAGCTGTCGTTGCCGCAAATTGACCGTGTGCGCTGGCATATGTTTCCTGAGGTGCGTATCGGCGTTCAGGCAACTCCTTGCGAAGAACACGGCCAGATCAGTACAGAAATTCCGGACCTCATCCGTGTCATGGACTTGCAGCAAGAGCAGCTGGCGCGCAGCCTGGGTGAAGGGCATCGCGTGATTCACGGCGTGGCGGGTTCCGGCAAAACGCTGATCCTGGGCTATCGCGCCGAGCACCTCGCAAAGCTGAGCCAGCGGCCGATTGCGATCCTTTGCTACAACAAGACCCTGGCGGCCAAGCTGGCCGCCATGATCGAGCAAAAGGGGCTGGGCGATAAAATCGTGGCCATCAATTTCCACGCGTGGTGCATGCGCCAGCTTGACACGTATCACGTCGACAAGCCCGCCAGGACAGCCGATCTGGATGCTTATTTCGAAGCGTGCATCGATAGCGTGATCCGGGGCGTGGACAGCGATCTGATTCCCCGGGGGCAGTACGATGCGGTATTGATCGACGAGGGACACGACTTCAAACCGGCCTGGTTCAAGCTGATCGTTCAAATGGTCAATCCCGAAACCAAGTCGCTGCTGGTCTTGTACGACGATGCGCAGTCGATTTATCACACAGCAAAGAAGCTGAAATTCTCGTTCTCGAGTGTCGGCGTGCAGGCGGCAGGGCGCACCACCATCCTGAAACTCAATTATCGGAACACGGCCGAAATCCTGGCAGTGGCGCGCGCCTTTGCCGCCGAACTGCTCACCGCGCACAATACCGAAGATGACGAGGCGCCCACGGTCCAGCCGATGAGCACGGGTCGGCATGGCCCGAAACCGATTCTGGTGCAACTGCCAAGTCTGCAGAAAGAAGCCGAATTTCTGGCTGACAAACTTGCTGCGGCCAGCAAGACTGGCACGCCATGGGGCGAAATGGCGCTGATCTACCGGCGTTATGGTGTCGGTAAGGTGCTGGCAGAAGTACTGCAGCGCCGCGACATTCCGTTTCAGTGGCAGCAGGCAAAGGGAGCGGCCTATTCTCCGGTGCACGACAGCGTCAAGCTGATCACCATGCATAGCAGCAAGGGGCTGGAGTTTTCACTGGTAGGCATTCCGGGCCTTGGCGCCGAGTTCAAGGAAGAAGACATCGTCGAAGACGAAGCGCGTCTGCTGTACGTGGCGATGACCCGCGCCACGCATGAGCTGGTAATGACCTGCGATGCGGTCACACACCATACAGACAAGCTCAAACGCGCAATGACGGTGCTGGAAACGATGTGAGTGTTGCGTGAATCACACGGCAACAAGCTGCTTGATGCCAGCGGGTAAGACTATGCGAACCAGCGTACAGAAGAGCTGGACGGCAATGGTTAATCTGCAAAGCAATACTTTGGAGAACAATCATGACTGTCACGTCACGCTGCAACAACGCGGGGCCATTGGGCCGCCGGATCCCGACGCGCCCGTTCGCGGCGTTGCTGGTGCGTCTGCTGCGTCGCCGCTGAGCACGCAGGTTTGCTGGCCCACCCGGCAAGACCGGGCGGACCAGCTAGTGGGCGCTTACGGCTGCCCGCCACCACCCGCCACGCCATACACATGGCCGGTGGTGTAGCTCGATTCATCCGACGCCAGCGTGACATAGGTCGCCGCCAGTTCAGCTGGCTGGCCAGGGCGCTTCATCGGCGTATCTTCGCCGAACTTTGCGCGGCCTTCCGGTGAATTGCCGCCCGCCAGTTGCAGCGGCGTCCATACCGGCCCTGGCGCCACCGCATTGACCCGAATCCCTTTTGACGCCATCTGCTTGGCCAGCGACTTGGTGAACGCCACCTCGAACGCCTTGGTCGACGCATAATCGAGCAGTTTTTCGGGTGGATCGTAGGCCGTCTGCGACGACGTGTTGATGATCACGCTGCCCGGCTTCATGTGCGGAATTGCCGCCTTGGTGATCCAGAACACCGCATACACATTGGTCTTGATCGTCCAGTCGAACTGTTCGCTGGTGATGTCGAGGATCGAATCGTGGTTCTGCTGGCGCGCAGCATTGTTGACCAGGATGTCCAGGCCACCCAGTTCGCGCACGGCGGTTTCCACCATCTTCTTGCAGAACGCCTCGTCGCGGATATCGCCCGGCACCGCCACGGCCTTGCGGCCGGCGTCGCGGATCAATTGCATCACTTCACGTGCATCCGGCTCTTCGGCCGGCAGGTAGCCGATCGCCACGTCCGCGCCTTCGCGCGCGTACGCGATCGCGGCAGCGCGGCCGATGCCCGAGTCGCCGCCCGTGATCAGTGCCTTGCGGCCGGCCAGGCGGCCACTGCCGCGATAGGTGGTTTCGCCATGGTCAGGGCGCGGCGTCATTTTGCTGGCCAGGGCAGGCCATGGCTGATCCTGATTCGGAAACGGTGGACGCGGATAGCGCTTGGCCGCTTCGCGCGCGGCGCCGGCGGCTGGCTGGTTGCCGCCCGCGGCTTGCTGGGCCAGGGCCGGCACGGCCGCGGCCGAGGCGGCGACGCCGGCGGCCACGGTGCCGACGAACCGGCGGCGCGATGGCGCCATGTCTTGTGTGGTCTGGTTTTCGACCTTCTTGTCTTCCGAATGCATGCTTGCTCCTTGGATGTGGTGGCAGGGTGCCGATAGCGGTCACGACGTTGATAAAGATGTTAGTCGTTATCCAATAGTCATGGAGTTCGGTAGCAGTAGGGCAAGTCTTGGAAGGACAGTTCATGGCGACTGAATCAGGCTGCTCTCTTCATGTCGATGATGAGGATTGAACCCGGAAGCCAGGCAGGTGTCGAACTCCGACCATGACAAGGGAGGGCACCGTGACATCCTTCAGGTTCGTAAAATCAGGCTCACATCGTGCGTTGTTCGACCGTCCGCGGCCGGTCAGGGCGATGGCGATCCCGCAGCCGGAGGGCAGTCTTGACCGGCTCGCGGCGCTCATCGCGGACAGCAGGTCGCTGCAACGCTGCTGCCCGCATTGCGGTTGCCGGCAACTGAACCGGCATGGCCAGGCCAATAACCGCCAGCGCTTTCGCTGTCGCCAGTGCCTGCGTACATTCAACGACCTGACCGGCACGCCGCTGGCGCGGCTCAGGCTGCGCGAGAAGTGGCTCGATTACATTGTCATGCTGCGCGAGGCCCGATCGGTGCGGGCAGCGGCGGCGCAGGTTGGCGTGCACAGCAATACCGCGCTGCGCTGGCGGCATCGTTTTCTGGACGAGACTGATAAAGAACGATTGTGGCCTGCTGATAAAGCGCGCCGCAGACTTAAAAAGTCCACGACGTCGCAATGAAGTTTGCCATGACAGGCGGGGCATTCCGGTGCCTGCGTCATGAAGACGTGGTTCGGGCAGCGGCGCCAGGCATGTCTACAAGCGCCTGAAGGCCGACATCGTTGCGCCGGTACTCACAAGAAAATGGTAGGGTCATTTCAGCGGCGGACTATCCCTCCTGGTTTTGGTGAGGTAATTCCTGCTCGTCGATACCCGGCAATATGCAAGCGCTCATTCGGCCCGCCACATATCGGCCGAATGAGGGGTCCCGCATGGTGCTTCGTTTCTAGAATGCGTGACGCATCCCCATATTGAACTGGCGATTGCCAGTACCCGCTTCCGAATTGTTACCTGCTGTGTAAGCAGCGCCGTTTTGATTGCTTACCGCGCCGTAGGACGTGTACAGCGTGCTACGTTTCGAGAGCACATAATCATAGGCGATGCCCCAGCCACGCGCGTCCTGGTCCAAGCTTGTTTCGTCGTCTTTGCGCATCACCGAGGCCATCAGGACGCCGCCGGGCACCGGTGCCGAGAGACCAAGCAGGATGACGTTGCTATCGGTCGAGGCAGTAGGTGCGATGCCGCCGTAGGGATTGCCTGCACTGCGCAGCGGGGCGCTGTTGAAACCTTTGTCCTTCCCGTAGCCGCCATGCAGTTTCAGCACACCGAAGTCATAGGTGGCAGCCAGGAGTTTGTTGCTGCTCGATCCCCGTGTCACGGGAAGTACGCCAGGTGCTGTTGCGACATCGGTGTTCCGGTTGTTGTAACCGAAACGTACGGCGAGTTTTCCGGCACTGTAGCCGACCGAAGCCCCCATCTGCCGTCCAATCCTGCTGCTCTCGGTCTGTTCGCCGAAGCCATAGGCCAGGGTGCCGGAAAATCCCTGAACGGTCGGCGTCGCATATACCACCGAGTTATTCATGCGGACGTTGGTCCCCGAGTCGGGGAACAGGTTCTTGGACGTTCCTGCGTAGCCGGTCTTGAATGGGTCGGCTACCTGCGAGAGCGTCAAGTGCCAGGGGGTGTACTGACGCCCGAGCGTCAGCGTGCCGGCCCGGGTTTTGAGGCCGACCCACGCCTGGCGATTGAAGAGCGTGTTGTTCACGTCGAGTTCGCCCGTGTCCATGCGCACGCCGCTTTCCAGTGTGAAGATGGCAGATACCCCATTGCCGATTTCTTCGCTGCCGCGAAAACCGAGACGCGAATACGACGAGGCGCCGCTGGTAATCTTGCTGACATTCCCGGCCTCGCCGCCCCGTTCGCCCGAGTAACCGACATCGGCGATCCCGTAAATGCTGACATTCGACTGTGCGATTGCAGTGTGCGCGGCAAGCGCGGAAACCAGCGCGGCCATCATTTTCTTGTTCATGTGTGTCTCCTTATTAATTGCATCAGTGCTGTAAAGCTGAGGTATGCGGACCCTGTCCCGGGTCTGGCTGCATACCTCGTTTGACTTCGCCGGCAAACGTTTTCCCGAACGCCGCCAGGCGCAAACGCCGTTTCCGGTTCAGGCCCGATGGGTCTGGATACCCTCGGGGTGGGGTGTGCCATCGCGGCTGTCTTCGGGCAGGAGGTTGCCGTCGGCCAGGGCCGAATCGGCTTGCGCGATTCCCGGAAAACGCTCCGGATACAAATGGCGCTCCGCAACGCTCGCATCGAAGGTGCCCGACCACTTTGCAATCACGACAGTGGCGACGCTGTTGCCGATCGTATTGCAGGTGGCGATCGCCATCGACAGGAAGCGATACACGCCAAAGATCACGGCGACGCCTTCGATCGGCAAAATGCCGGTCGAGGTGACGGTTGCGGCAAAGACCACGAACGAACCACCGGAGACCGTGGCGGCGCCTTTGGAAGTCAGGAGCATCAGCACGAGGATGCCGAGCTGGGCATCCAGCGAGAGCGGAATGCCATAGGCATGGGCAATGAACATCACACCCATCGCCATGAAAATCGACGTACCGTCCAGGTTGAAGGCGTAGCCTGTGGGAAGCACCAGGCCCACCGTCTGCTTGCCGCAACCCAGGCGTTCCAGCTTGATCAACAGACGTGGCAATGCGCTTTCCGACGAGGCGGTGCCGAGGACGATGAAGATCTCGTCCTTGATGTACTTCAGGAAACGCCATAGGCTGAATTTGCTGAGTTTGGCGATCAATCCCATCACACCGAAGATGAAGAGGAGAATGACTGCGTAGAAGCTCAGCACCAGCTGCGTCAGCGCGATCAGGACGGCGGCGCCACTGCTCCCGACCGAATAGGCTACCGCGCCGAAGGTGCCGATCGGCGCGAGTTTCATCACGAGGTTAATGAACGCGAACAGCACCTCGGAAATCTGGTCAAGGCCCTCATTGATCTTGCTGCGCTTGCCGTCAGGAATCGCCAGGATGCCGATGCCGGTCATGACGGCAAGCACGACGACCTGGAGCAGTTCACCTTTGGTGAAGGCGCCGATAAAATTGTCGGGAACGATGTGGGCAATAAACTCAAGGAATCCCTGTGGCGCTGCCTTTGCCGCAGCCGCGGGCACGGTGCCGCTTCCGGCGACCGTCGTCATGCCTGCGCCAATGTTCAGGACATTCCCGGCAACCAGGCCGATCAGCAGGGCCAGGGTAGAGACGATCTCGAAATACACGATCGCGCGCCAGCCGACCCGGCCGGCGCTCTTGATGTCACCCGCCGACGCGATGCCGTGCACGATCGTCAGGAACACCAGCGGGGCCACGCCACATTTAATGAGTGAAAGAAACATGTCGCCAAGAATCTTGAACTTGGCGGCGAACTGTGGGAAAGCGAAACCGAAAAGAATGCCGAGAATAAGTGCCAGAAGTACCTGGATGCCGAGCTTGCGGTACCACGGCAGGGTACTTTTCGGGGGGATGCTGTCGTGTGTCTGGTTGGTCTGTATTGTCATGATTGTCTCCTCCAACGGTCTGTGCCTTAAATGACTTTTGACAGTGCGACAGCCCGGTCCACCATGTCTGGCGCCAGGCCGAGATAGTTGGCCGGATCGGTCATCCTGTCGATTGCCGCACGGTCGAAATGCTCTGTCACGGCCGGCAAGGCCGCCAGGGCATCGGCCAGGGTCCCGCCCTGTTCATTCACGGCGCGGCATGCGTCGTACACGATATCGTGGGCCTGCTGGCGGCCGATGTGGGGCGCCATGCTCATCATGACGGCCTCGGCAACGATCAGGCCTTTCGTCAGGCCCAGGTTGTGTTTCATTTGCCCGGTGTTGACAACCAGGCCGCCCAGGGCAAACTTTGCCTGATGCAATGCCCCGGCGGTCAGGATGAAGCTCTCGGGAATCGCGATCCATTCGGCGTGCCATGGACCGGTCGCGCGTTCGAAGTCCTGGACCATGGCATCGACCATCAGCCCGGCGTGTTGCCTGACCGCCTTGGACGCGGCCAGCATCAATTCGCTGGAGATCGGATTGCGCTTTTGCGGCATCGTGCTGCTGGCGCCGCGCCCTTTGACGAACGGCTCGGCCACTTCGGCGAATTCGGTCGAGGCCATGATCATGATGTCGAGGGCGATCTTGCCGAGAGAACCGGTGATCAGGGCCAGCAAGTTCACCGCTTCGGCAAAGCCGTCGCGCGCCACGTGCCAGGTCGTTGCCGGCACGCCCAGGCCAAGCTCGTCCGCCATGGCCTCCTGCACCTCGAAGCCTTTCGTTCCCAGCGAGGCAAGCGTGCCGGCAGCGCCGGCAAACTCCACCAGCGCAACGCGCGGACGCAGTTCCGCCAGGCGCTGCTGGTGGCGGTCGAACATGGCCAGCCAGATCGCGACCTTGTAGCCGAAGGTCACCGGCAGCGCCTGCTGCAAGTGGGTACGTCCGGCCATCGGCGTATCGCGGTGCTTGACTGCCAGGTCCGCAAGAATGCTGCGCAGTTCGCGGATGTCCGCGTCGATGATGTCCAGCGCATCGCATATCTGCAGTGCGACGGCGGTATCCATGATGTCCTGGGTGGTTGCTCCCCAGTGAACGTAGCGGCCGGCGTCGCCGCACATCTCGACCAGTTGGTGCACCAGCGGCAGGATCGGGTAGCCAACGATGTCGGTCTCGGCGCGCATGTGGTCGAAGTCGATCCGGTCGATCCTCGATTCCCGGGCAATGACCTCGGCGGCTTCGGCCGGGATGACGCCGACCCTGGCCTCGGCTTTCGCCAGCGCTACCTCGGCGTCGATGTAGCGCTGGATCAGCGCGTGATCCGAAAAGACCGCGCGCATGGCGGGGGTGCCAAAGGCGTCACGGTACAGGATCGAATCGACGACGGTGCAAGCCATCGGAATGGAAGTGCTCATATTGTTTTCCTCTAAAAATCGGTGATCTTCTCGTCCGTGGTGTTGATATGTCCGGACATATGTAAACCTAATATGTCCGGACATAGAAAGCAAGGATTAAATGGCCTAAAATCCTGCTATGAAAAAAAACAATACCAAACCACTTTTCGCCCAGATCGCCCAAGAGTTGACGGACGGAATCGCCAAACACCTCTATCCGGTCGGGAGTGTCCTGCCAGGTGAACTGGAGCTTTGCGAGATTTACAATACAAGCCGGCATACGGTGCGGGCCGCACTGAATGAATTGCAGCAACGAGGACTGGTCTCGCGCAAGAAGAACGCTGGAACGCGGGTGGAATCGGCTACCCCGAAGAACGATTTTCGCTCGTCCCTGGACTCGATCGAAGACCTGGTGCAGTTCGGTTCGACACATGTCCGGGTGATGCAGTCAGCCCGCCAGCTCGTCGCACACGGAGAACTGGCCAAGACGCTCGGTAGTGTCGACGGTACGCCCTGGTTATGTATTTCGAGCCTGCGCAAGGATAGCCAGACGGCAGAGCCGGTCGGCTGGACCGATGTCTATATCGATCCCCAGTACGGTGACATTGTCGAGAAGGTCAAGGCATCCCCCGACGTCCTGATCAGCACCCTGATCGAACGGCACTATGGCCGCCGGGTCGTGGAAATTCGCCAGATCGTCCGTGCAGTGTTGATAGACGAAAACATGGCTGCGGCGTTGAACGTGCAGACAGGCGTTGCTGGCCTGGAAATCGTTCGTCAGTATTTCGATGCGGCCGAAACGCTGTTTGAAGCATCGGTGAGTGTCCATCCTGCGAACCGCGTCGCCGTGGCGATGCGGCTGAAGCGTTCGGTTTCATAGCCGGCGGGCAGGTGGGCAGGTGTCAGGTCGCAAGTTGAAAAACTCGGTGGATGCTGTTGCCCGAAGAATCGACGGCCACCGTGACGGGCATGTTACGCACCTCGAATTCGTAGATCGCTTCCATTCCCAGATCCGCAAACGCAATCACGCGTGCCGATTGCACCGCTTTCGACACCAGATAGGCTGCGCCGCCCACGGCGACCAGGTAAGCCGCTTCGTGCTGGCGAATCGTCTGGATCGCCTCACGTCCGCGTTCCGCTTTGCCGACCATGACGAGTAGCCCGGTCTGTTCAAGTAATGGCGCAACGAACTTGTCCATGCGGGTCGACGTCGTCGGACCGGCCGGGCCAACCGCTTCGTCGCCGACCGGATCCACGGGGCCGACATAGTAAATGGCACGATTGCGCAGGTCGACCGGGAGTGGCTCTCCGGCAGCCAGCATGTCCGTCAACCGTTTATGTGCAGCGTCACGGCCTGTCAGCAATTTCCCCGACAAAAGCAGCGTCTGCCCAACTTTCCACTGCCTGACTTCATCCTTGCTCAACCCGTCGAGATCCACGTGAATCCCGCCGTCAGTCGGCATCATGTCGGGAATCCCGTCCCAGATGGCCGGTTCGGGTGGCGTCAGCATGGCGGGGCCTTGGCCGTCCAGGAAGAACGTGACAAACCGTGTCGCCGCGCAGTTCGGGATGAGCGCAATCGGCAAGGTGGCTGCGTGGCAAGGCGCCTCCAATACCTTGACGTCGAGGACAGTCGTCAATCCCCCCAGTCCCTGGGCGCCGATCCCCAGCGCATTGACACGGTCGGCCACTTCCAGACGCAGTGCTTCGGCCGGCGTGGCGGGGCCACGCGCGCGAAGTGCGGGAAGGTCGATTTCCGAAAACAGGGATTTCTTTGCGAGCAGCATGGCCTGCTCCGGACTCCCTCCGATCCCGATACCGAGCACGCCCGGTGGACACCAGCCGGCCCCCATTCCCGGCAATTGTTCGACAATCCAGTCGGCAGGCGAATCGCTGGGATTCAAGGTGGCAAAACGCGCCTTGACGTCGCCACCGCCGCCTTTGGCAACGACGGTAACGCCTACCCGGCTACCGGCAACCATCTCGACATGCACGATACCAGGGGTGTTGTCGCGTGTGTTTCGACGGGCGCCCAGAGGCTCGGACACCATCGATGCGCGCAGGGGATTGACGTCGCTGCGGTAAGCGCGCCTTACGCCTTCGTCCACCGCTTCCTGGACTGTGGGCACCGCGCCACCATGACGGGTGCGGAACTGCGCCTCCATGCCGATCTCCAGGAATACATGGGCAACACCCGTGTCCTGGCAGATCGGCCGTTTCGCCATGGCGCTGAGGCGGCTGTTGATCAGCAATTGCAGGATTGCGTTCTTTGCTGCCGCCCCCTGCTCGAGTTCGTAAGCATGCTTGAGAGAGTGGATGAAATCCGCTGGATGGTAGTAGCTGATGAACTGGAGAGCGTCAGCGACGCTTTCAGTTAAGTCTTCTGTGTAGATGACGGTCATGGAGCATGCTCCCTATATATGTTCGGACATATTGACTATAGTCTGTCCGCACATGGCACGCAACTCGTTGACGATTTGTTATCGGGCTCGTATCAAACTTCATTGTTTGTCCGTGACGATGACACACAAAAAACGGGTGACCCGGCAAAGCCGCGTCACCCGTTCAGGGCACTACCGAATCGCTGACAATCAGTCGACGGTTGCGCCGCTGTCTTTCACGACTTTCGACCATTTGGTAGTTTCAGCCTGGACGAACTTGGCGAAGTTCTCTGGCGTGTCGCCCACGTACTCGGTGCCGGTATCGGCCAGCACACGCTGGAAGTCAGGCGACTTCATGACCTTCTGCGTTTCGGCGTTGATCTTGTCGACCACGGCCTTTGGCGTCTTGGCTGGCACGAACATGCCGTACCACGCATACGATTCGATCGGCAGGCCGGCTTCGGCGAAGGTTGGTACATCCGGCAGCAGCGGCGAACGCTTGTTGCCCGAAATGGCGATTGGCTTGACCTTGCCGCTCTTGATGTGCGGCATGATCGCGATGGTGCTGTCGAACATGATCGGGATGTGGCCGCCCAGCAGGTCGGAAATCGCCGGCGCCGAACCCTTGTACGGCACGTGGACCATGTCGAGCTTGGTCACGCCACGGAAGATTTCACCGGTCAGGTGTTGCGGGGTACCGTTGCCGGCCGATGCGTACGAGAACTGGCCGTTCTTCGACTTGATCAGGGCCAGCAGTTCCTTGACGTTCTTGGCCGGGACCGATGGGTGCGCAACCAGCACCAGCGGCGCGCGCAGCAGGTTGGTGACCGGGATCAGGTCGGTCGCCGGGTTGAACGCCATTTTCTTGTACAGGCTCGGGTTGATCACGATTGGTGCGCTCGAGGTGATCAGCATGG
>Ga0308170_10003193_pt1 | contig 13581 bp, 13 predicted proteins | sample PhyBR2_2_FD_202136 | JGI IMG/M metagenome (GOLD analysis project Ga0308170, IMG submission 202136) | Phyllosphere microbial communities from UC Gill Tract Community Farm, Albany, California, United States - DLSLSB.R2 | ecosystem: Host-associated > Plants > Phyllosphere > Unclassified | place... | reverse complement strand
CATGAGAACCATCACCGTTCCCACCGGGGTCTTCGCCGCTCCCGAGGACTGGCAGGATAGAGAACTCCCCCGCCGGGCGGAGCGAGCTGCTGGAGAGCTGCTAGCCTTCCTGCAGGCAGATCTGCGGAGCACCATTCGAGGTGAGAACTGGAAGGGCTATCAGCATTCCTACGGGAGTGCGGGTGGCACTGAGCTCGACATTGAGTTCGACAGTGAGCTCATGAGACTCGCCACCGGCGGCTGATCCGTCCAACGCTAAGAAAAGCCCCCGCAGAATCGCTCTGCGGGGGCTTTTCTCTACACACCGTTGATCTAGTAGGCGCTGGAGATCAGGAACCAACCGAGCTTAGGCTGCTTCTTGTCCTCCCAGGATAGCTTCGGGAAGAGCTGGTCCCTGAGCCGCTTGAGCTCCTTGACTACCTCCTTGGAGGGTTCCTTCAGGTTCCAGATTCCCTCCTCGTAGCGAGGGCTGATGTCCCTATGGGTAGCGTCAGCGAAGATAGCCCAACCTCCTCGGTCGCTATTGGGACTACCCTCTGTGATGGCGAGTCCCTGATAGCCCAGCTCCGTCAGAAGCTCTCGTTCCGTGCCATCGAGGAACTCCTTGCCGGAGCCGAGCTTCCGAAGGAGAGCGCTGGGATCCTCCTTCTTCTGCACGAAACCGTAGGCTACCTCTACGCTGTATTCTACTCCCATGGCGCTACCTTCCAGGTTCAAGCTGTGACGATGGAACTATCCTATCGAGGTTTGCTCCGTCGCTACAGCCACAGCATTAGTAAGTTGCGGTGGGATAGCCCTTCCAAGGGTTCGTGTAACCTGTGGTTCCAACCTTGTAGTAGACTGTCTTACCGGTGCCTGTGCCAAATATTCCAGTGTTTGCGGTGGGTGCATTGCCCTCCATGTTGATCCTCTTGAGATTCACCGAGTCGAAGGCGGTATCCCCAATAGAGGTGACAGTGGAGGGAATGGTGATGACACTGATGTCAGGATTCGCACGGAAAGAGTTTGCGCCAATAGTCTTAAGTCCAGTGGAGAGGTTCACTGTCTTAAGGCCGTTAGAGCGGAAGGCGCTGGTGCCGATGGATTCTACAGTTCCAGGAATCGAAATGGATTGAAGACTGTTGTTGGAGAAAGCATTAGAGTTGATGGAAGTCAGGGAAGCTGGGATCGCGACAGTCGTGAGTGCGTTCTGATCAAAGGCGAAGACGCCGAGGGTAGCTACCGACTTACCGAGGGTAAGGGAACTGATAGCGTTGGTCTGGAATGCTGACTGCCCAATGCTGGTGATGTTGTCGGGGATCACCAGCGAGGAAATCTTGTTGTTGTTGAAAATCCCAGTAGTGATGACAGTAAGACTCTTGGGTAGGGCAACCGAAGTGATCTTGTTTCCAGCGAATGCATAGCTGCCAATGCTGGAGACAGTATCCGGGATCACAACAGAGGTGATACCTCTGTCCGAGAATGCAGAAGCAGCGATGGCCGTCACTACTCGATTGGCGCCGTTCACATTAGCTGTCTTTGGAATCACGATGTCAGTGATCGCAAATCCGCTTCTCATACTCGAAAGGCTTGCTGTACCGTCCGGAAGTACTGTCCAGTTGAAGGTAACTTCATCCGTAGGAGTGGGGTAGCTCGGAGCGGGTGCTGTCGTGGGCGGCGGGGTAGGCGTTGCAGTAACTGGAGGTGTTGGTGTAGCTGTACCGCCTGTGCCCGACCCTGGAGTCGTAGTAGGGGTCGGCTGAGGAGTGACCACTGGCGTCGGTACCCCGTCCTTGAGGAAGGGCTTGATCGCGAAGATGCCTGGCTTTTCAGCGTTGGTTGCCTTGATGGCGAAGGGAGCGTTGGAGAGACCAGCGGCACTACCTAGAGTGGGAGATGCCACGACAGCCGTGAGCAGTGCTGCGGAGATCACGCAAGTTGTAAGCCTTGTTCGATTCCTCTTCACGCTATCTGTTTCCTGAGTCTAGTTAGGGATGGACTTGGTTTCCTTGTTCATGCAGGTTCATATATCGACCACTGAGCTGCCCCGCTAAGATCAAAGCACACTCGGATCACCGGTCGATGTGAGAAGCTACCTACATCGCCTTAGATCGCAGCCTATGGTCAGTGGGATGGTGCTGATCGATGAGCGGGTCGCCAGATTGTTCTAAACCATCCTCTCCCACGCAGCCGTATCCACCGCCACGCCTCGCATCCAAGTTTGTAGCGAGGAGGATCATCCGAACCCGTGCTGGAGCCAGTTCGGAGCTCAGTATGTGGCTGTGGGATAGCCCTTCCAAGGGTTGGAGTAACCTGTCGCACCGACCTTGTAGTAGACAGTCTTGCCAGCTCCAAAGCTCGATGAGCTTGTGCCGGCGGCGGTAAAGGTGGTAGGTGCATTGCCTTCCATGTAGACTTCCTTAACATTGGCGAAGAATGCATTTTGGCCAATGGATGTCACAGTGGAAGGGATGGTGACCTTAGCAATGTTGGCGTTGACAAGGAAAGTGTTGTTTCCGATTGTCTTTAGCCCTGTGGACAGGGAAAGAGATGTGATGCTGTTGTAGCGGAACGCACTATCGCCGATTGAGGTAACACTACCGGGGATCTTCACAGATGCCAAGCTGTTGTAGTAGAAAGCGTAGCTATCAATAGAGGTGATGTTATCGGGAATGTCCAGAGTAGTGAGGGAGTTATGGCCGAAGGCAAAGCTTCCAGTTGATGTCATAGACTTACTGAAAGTGATCGAAGTGAGCTTATTGTACTCAAACGCATTGGGGCCGACAGTCTTGATGGAATCTGGAAGTACAATAGAGGTCAGGAGATTGTTGCCGAATGTTCCACCTTGAACGGCGCTGAGGCTCTTAGGTAGAACGACTGAGGTGAGCTTGTTCCCACTAAAAGCGTATCCTCCGATGCTACTCACAGTGTCCGGAATAACGACAGATGTGAGACCCTGATCTTTCATGGCGGAGTTACTAATGGATGTGACGGGTCGTTCGAGGCCGCTTACCGTGACCCTCTGGGGAATCACGATGTCCTTTTCCGTAGCGGAAGTAGAGACGCTGCTCAGGTTCGCTCCGCCATCCGGAGCTACTGACCAGTTGAAGTATGTCGGTCGAGTGGGAGTAGGGTAGCTCGGAGCTGGAGTTGTCGTGGGAGGCGGCGTCGGTGTAGATCCGCCGGTGGGACTCGGGGTAGGTGTGGGCGTACCCGGAGTTGCAGTTGGTGTCGGCGTGGGGGTAGCCGTCGGTGCTGGAGTTGCTACAGGTACGCCATCCTTGAGGAAGGGCTTGATGGCGAAGATGCTGGTCTTCTGAGCATTGGTGGCCTTGATGGCGAAGGGCGCGTTGGAGAGACCAGCAGCGCTGCCGAGGGTTGGAGTTGCCACGACTGCGGTGAGTAGTGCTGCTGTAATGATGCAGGCACTGAGCTTAGATCGATTTCTCTTCACGCTGAATATTCCTGAGTCTCGAGTAAGGAGCCGAAGGCTCACTATGTATGCAGCTTCATATATCGACTGTTAGACTGCGTTCTAAGGATAGAGACTCACTCGATGGTCGGATGATACGAGTAAGCGCTCAAAGTGTCTCAGACGGACAGCCGAGGCCGTCTGGTGGTGTTCTAATCCCAGTGAGGAGGTTCCGGATCGATCCGGAACCTCCTCACTGTTGAGCTAGGCTCAGTTGACGCCGGTGAGCCCGTCCTGGACAGGAATGCCCTGAGGAAGATATCCAGCGATCATGGCGCTACGAGCAGCGAAGGAACGCTTCTCACTGTCGGGAACGCTGGAGAAGTTCCAGCTCGACAGATCCTGCTTGAACTTGCTAGCATCGGCAAACATTCCGCCGACCTGAGTGGCGGCCACTGGCTTCCACTTTGTGCCGATGGGCTGATTGAATGAAGACGCTCCAGAGAACATCTCAGTGAAGTTCTTAACCTTCGAGACATTCCAACCAGAGATGTCCTGGTCGAAGGCCGTTGCGCCTTCGAACATGATGGACATGTGGCTGTTCACATTGCTAGTGTCCCAGTTGTCGAGGGGCTGATTGAACTTCACAGCGTCCTTGAACACTCCGCTCATGTTGGAGACCTTCGAGGTGTTCCAGCCATTCAGGGGCTGATTGAAGCTGGAAGCTCCGTAGAACATGTCGGCGATGATGGTGGCCTTACCCATGTTCCAGCTGTTGATGGGCTGGTTGAAGGAAGTAGCTCCCATGAAGGTACCGGTGAAGTCGGTGACATTGGAGACATTCCAGTCGCTGACCTTACCATTGAAGGAGGTCGCACCGAGGAGAAGGCTGTTGAGCGTTGTGACCGTCGAGGGAGGCGGAGCCATGGAGGTCACATTGGACGCCTTATAGAGGAAGCCCTTGAGAATAGAGATGCCCGTGTCACTTCCGATGTGGTCAACGCTCTTGATGCAGTTCTGGGCACCTGCTACATCATCGTTCACATTGCGGTAGATTCCCTTGAGCCTGCCGTCGATGGTGAGATCGTAGGTTCCGGAACCGTAGCTGTGAGCGTAGGTCTTCGCATCCTTTGCTACGGTCGTGTTCCCGTCACCCCAGTTGATCTGAGCGTCCTGAGTGAAGCCGAGATCACCCCAGATCTGCAGATTGAACTGACTCGGTACGCAGCCGGGGAGACTCGTGTCGATGGTCATGGCCACCGTGCGAGGAGTGAGATCGTTGGGATCAGCCGGAGTGGATGGTGTACTCGGATCGGTGGACCCAGGTTCACTCGAAGATCCTCCCCTGAGGAAGGGCTTGATGGCCCAGAACTTGCTGTCAGAGGTGTTGGTGGCCTTCACAGCGAAGGGAGCGGTTCCAAGATTGGAGGCACCGGCCATGAGGGGAGCTGAAACGACTGCTGCCAGAGCAGCGCCTGCGAGGAGGAGCTTAGCTCCCTGAGAGAGCTTTCTGTTCTGTTTCTTCAAGGATTTTCTCCGCGGGTAAGAGATGCCAGGCTGACACGCGGGATTCGAGTGCAGCTCAGGGTGTTCTATATCGGGATAGATGCATCTGAAAGCAAAAAGGAAAAGAGCCCGCAGGCATTGGATCTGCCTACGGGCTCTTCGAAGACTGCTCTACTCGGAGCGGAGAAATCGATGCTACTCGAGGATCATGTACTCCAGCATTCCCCGAACGAGGTACTCCACCGGCTTCAGGTTCTGCTTCTGATCCTCTGAGAGGGTGAAGTTGGAGACCTGGAGTCCGGGGTAGACCTTGACGAACTGCCCCTCTCCATCCTCACCGGGCACCAGAAGGTCGCCGGGAAGGAGGGGATACTTGGGGTTCTTGCGCTGGGCACCGTCGATGTGCGCGGTGACGAGGAAGCCACTCTGCTTACGAATGGTACCCTCTGCGATCTGCTCTTCTACTGTCTTCATGGATCGTCCTTTCACTCAGCTGTAGGTCGGTGCTGCCCTGAGGGCCTCGAGGAGAGTCTTGAAGCTCTGTCCTGTGTATCCTCCGTGGAGCTCCCAGTTCTCCTCTTCGGAGTCGTAGATGATGTAGAACGAACCGTTGTAGCCGCAGCTGTCTTCGAGGATGGCGATGCGGGCGTCCGTGGAATCGCCCACGATCTCCATGTTGGCCAGGTGGATCGGCTCGAGTACCTCAGCGGTGCGAGCCAGCTTCTCCTGATCGAACCTCTTCGGGATGCTGATCTGCGGTGTGGTATAGATCGGCCGGAGATGCTCGGGATCGAGGATGTTCCCGTAGCTGTAGCTCGCAGCGGAGCTGATGTAGGTACCCTCGGCCACGCTCTCGTAGATCTCTCGGCTTCCACCGGGAACGCCTCGCTGGTTGTTCCAGGACGCCTCCTGAAGCTCCACGGCCAGGAAGGGGTCAGAGAGCTCCTCCATGGTCACAGACTTCAAGCTCTTGCCGATCTTCTGAGCATATTCGTCACCGACCTCTCGATAGCGAGCTCGGATGGCCTCAAGTCGCTCACGAATGGGCGCCATGAGAGCCTCTTCCTGAGCTTCGAGCTCGTCGAAGATTGCGTTCTGCTCAGCGAAGAGCTTGCCGGCTTCGGTCTGTGCCTGGTCTGTCTTAGTCATAGGGTCAATCCTATCATGGGGAATCCTGCACCACAACCACGCAGGAGAAAGGGCCCGCTCCTGGTAGGTAGAGCGAGCCCAGTTCTACTAGTAGGACAGAGATTAGCCTGCCTTGACCTGCTCTACGAAGCCCTTGAGCTGGCCGAGGCCGGTTGCTCCCCGATGACCGACGGTGACGACGCCGTTCTTGTGGCCCACTAGAGTGGGAATGGAGCGGATACCGTACTGCTCTGCGAGCTCGGGGTTGGCGTCGATGTCCACCTTGCCGAAGCGCACAGCGGTCTCGCTGTCGCTGACTTCCTCGACAAGGGGTCCGAACTGCTGACAGGGACCGCACCAGGCTGCGGTGAAGTAGAGAACGCTGTCGCCCTCTGCTACGAAGTCGTCCCGGGTGTCTAGGGTTACTGCTGTTGTGGCCATGGGTTGCGACCTTCCTTTCCTCGCAGCGGCTTGCTGTTCGAGGCTCGGTTCGCGGAAATCAGCTGATTCCCGTGGGAGCCTCATCATATCGAGGAAATGGATTCCTTGCTTCATGCAAGAGAAGGAGGGATCAGTTGGGCATGGCGATGTCGATGAGCTCGAGGGCTTCATCATAGGCAGCTTGCAGATCCTCATTCTCAGCATCATTCTGCCAGTCGAGAACGATGGTACGAAGCTGCGTGAGCCACTCAGTGAGCGGACGCCCGTGGTGGAGGTTGTTGACCATGGACTCACAACCTTCCCAGAGGAAGGAGAGTTCGTAGTTCTCTTCCTTGAGAGCCGCACGGCTACGCTCCTGGTAGGCATCCATGAGCTGCTTTGAGATCTGCATGGGGTCAACCTAACATGCTGTGGGCAGCTGTGCAACCGCTTAGAAGAGCACTTCAAAGAGGCTGGTAACTGCACCGATGGTGAGCTGTCCGAAGGCGAGAACCGCAGCGTAGTGAACCAGCGCGAAGAGCCACCAGTTCTCCACGATGACTCGGTAAAGCTTCGGAGACTTAGGAGTGTCAAGGCTCACTGAGAGGGAGGACCAGAAGAGTGGAATGGTGACTGTCCAGATCAGAAGGCAGTAGATACAGAGCGTCTTCAGGTCGAGGAAGGATGCACACTGAAGGAAGGTGATCAGCGCGATTCCTCCCAGTAGACCGAAGCTGTAGCCCTTGAGAACCCAGTTGGGGAGCTGCACCCGAGCGAGGAGGAGAATCCCGATGAAGACGGGGATGGCGAAGAGGGTGAAGCCGAGAACGGTGTTGGAGAAACCCAGCAGGGAGCCGTAGGCACTTCCGTAGTTCTTAGCGCAGCCCACCACCGCTGAGAGATCACAGCTGGGGATGTAGCTACTGTCCTTGAGGCTCGAAGTGTAGTCGAGGAAGAGTCGGAGTGAAGCTAGCCATCCTAGCACACCCGCCACGAGGGAGATCACGCCGAGCACGGTTCTTCTTCGAGGCTTTGATCCAGTCAGCTGGTTAACTACGATCGATCCGGTGGGTGTAGACACGGCTACTCCTAAGGAGATGATGGGGAATCTGAATGCTAAGTCATCCTATCGAATGGCTCTCAACATCCACCTCTGGACTGGACAATCCAGTGGACTAGGAGACGGTGCTCTGGAACTTAGCAGGTACCTGTGCCTTCGTGAGCTTTGAGTTTCCAGCGAAGTAGTCATAGACAGTAACCTTGCTCACATTCCAAGTGGAAATGTTCTGACTAAAGCTCCCGGACTGGAAGAACATGTAGTTCATCACAGTGACATTGCCAGTCTTGGTTGACCAGGCACTCAGTGGCTGATTAAAGCTCGCAGCTCCCCAGAACATGTTAGCCATGTTGGTGACCTTACTCACATTCCAACTTGAGATATCCGAGTTGAAGTTGGTCGTGTACTGGAACATTGCAGCAGTTGCGGTGGTGTTAGTCAGGTTCCAGTTCTTAAGGCTTCCCGAGAAGGGTGTCTTATAGAATGTGCCGCTCATGGTCGTCACATTGGTGGTGTCCCAGTTGGAGACATCACCGTTGAATCCGGAGGTGAAGAAGGTGTTGGTGAGGTCTGTTACCTTCGAGACATTCCAGTGGGTGAGATCCTGACTGAAGGCTGAGGCGTTAGCGAAGGTCTGGGACAAGCTAGTCAGATTTGTGGTGGTCCACTTGCCGATGGGTTGGTTGAACGACTTGGCATTGGAGAACATCGATGCGAAAGTTGTGGCTTTGGCCATATTCCAGTTGGAAATGTCACTGTTGAAAAGAGTGGCAGTGTTAAACATCGAATCGAAGCTCGTACCGCTTCCGGTGCTCCAACTAGAGAGGTCTCCCGTAAAAGTCTTCACTCCGTAGAATGACCGAGAGAAGTCAGTTACAGCTGACACATCCCACTTGGAGACATCGCCTTGGAACTTATCGTTGGATTCGAAGATACCTTTGATGTTGGTGAAACTTGTTGTCTTCCACTTATCGAGGCCCTTGCCTGTGAAAGCGTAACCGTTGCGGAACATGTTGCTTGCGTCTGTGAGCTTTTTAGCGTTGAGGTTACTAAGATCTCCGTCAAACTTTGAAGCACTGTTGAACATGGAGCTAGCAGTCTTCAGATTAGGAAGAACCCAGGTATCTACACCGCTTCCCACAAAGCTAGTAGCTCCGGCAAGCATTCTATTGGCGTTCTGAAGAGATGTGGGAGGAGCTGAAACATATGTCACATTGACAGCACTATTGAGGAATGCCTCCAGAGTCACAAGGCCAGTGTCTTCGCCGAGATGAGTGACTTCGCTAATGCAGCTACTAGAAGCACCTGCTGAATCAGTGATCCCTCCGAGCTTTCCGTTGATCTTGAGTTCATACTTGCCAGCCTTATAGACATGGCTGTTGGCTCCGGTTTTAGCGGTACTGTCTGCGCTTCCGTCTCCCCAGTTGATGCTTGCATTCGCTGTGAGGGGAGTACGAGCAGCATCAGTGGTGCTGTAAGTAGGAACTGTAAAGTTGAAGCCCGTACCAGAGGTGGCAGCAGTGCAACCGGGAAGACTCGTATCGATCTTCATGGAAATGAGAGTGGGAGCAGAGTCTGGAGCACGAGTAGGCTCAGGATTGGGCTGCTGAGTGGGTGGCGTGGTGGGTACTGCTGTAGTAGGCGGAGCTGTAGGTGTGACTGACCCCGTGCCACCCTTGAGAAGGGGCTTGATCGCGTAGGTTCCAGGCTTTTCGATGTTTGTAGCCTTGATTGCGAAGGAAGCTGCACTAAGGGAAGCGGCACTACCGACGGGTACAGCTAGGACTGCGGCTAGCGCAACTCCAGCCAGAGAGATCTGTGCTACCCGCTTATTTTTGCTGTTTCGCACTGCAGCTTCTCCAGTAGTAGGTATAGAAGCCGACGACGGCCGACTTCGTTCACTGGCCATATCATACCTATGCATTCATCTGTTCCTTGCGGACCGAGTGGATCAACCCAATAGCTAACCGCGGAAAGTGGAACACTTTCCGGTCGTGGCATTCGAAGCCGATTATGTTCTGAACTGGTACTGAAGTCGAATCTAACGAAACAAGTGAAAGCGCTGAAGCTCGCAAGCACGCGATTGAAGGGCTTTTACTTATTCCACCTGGGAAGCTGAGCGGAGGTCATCTTCGTTCCGGAGGCAAAGACATCCTTGGAAGTTACCTTAGCCACATTCCACATAGAGAGATCCTGAGCCATGGCGGTTGTGCCCCAGAACATGCCGAGCATGTTGGTTGCGTTACCGGTATCCCACCTATCCAAAGGTTGATTGAAGGCCATGACAGTGCTAGAGGAGCCACCATCCCGGTAGAACATCCTCTCGAAGTTAACTCCGCTGTCTACCTTCCAACCATTGACGGGCTGATTAAACTTGAGTGCATCTGAGAACATGTAACTGAAGTTCTGAACCTTGGAGAGATTCCAGTTATCGATGGGCTGGTTGAAGTTCTTGTTCTTTTTGAACATGGAGGCAACCGTGGTAGCGCTCTCTGGGTTCCAGCCATTGAGTGGTTCGTTGAAGTTTGACTCCGTGAAGGTGCTGTCGAAGCTCGTCACCTTAGACACATCCCAGTCTCCTATCTTTCCGGTGAAGACCCTAGTGCTGGCGAACATGGAGCCCATCTGCCTGAGATTCGAAGTATCCCAGCTCTCAAGGCCCCTGCCCTCAAAGGCATAGGCTGTTCGGAACATGGAACCTGCTCGAAGGAGCTTTCTCGTATCGAGCTTACCGAGGTCACCATTGAAGTTGGATGCACCCTGGAACATGCCTCCCGCATCCACGAGATTCGGAAGAGTCCACTGACTGGTATCGCCGTTAAAGCTGGTACTGCCACTGAACATGCTGCGAGCGACCTGTAGTGTCACAGGCGGCTCAGCCACTTCAGTGATGTACTTCGCGCTGCTGAGGAATCCCTCCAGGCTGCGGATTCCTGTTTCGTCGCCCATGTGGTTGATCCTAGTGTAGCAGTTGCTTGCACTGGAGGTCGTAAGTCCACCGACCGTGCCTCGAAGCTCCATGGTGTACTCACCGTAGCTCTTGTAGGTGTGGTTCATGGATCCGTAGGCGAGCTTACTCGTTGATCCATCTCCCCAGCTCACAGTTCCATCCACAGGGAGCTTTTCCGTCACTGTGGTAATCGCGCTAGGATCTGAGCTGTCGGGAAGAGAGATGCTTGAAGCTACCTGGAAGCCGATGGTGCCGTAGTTGCACTTTCGAGTGTCTAGGGTGATCGAGATGAGATCAGGGTCAGGGTCGGAGGGCGTGCTTGGCGTCGGCGAAGCTGTTGCTGGTGGGGTTGTGGGTGAGGTCGATTCACCCGGTCCCGAGCCCGGTTCTGATCCACTACCTGTTCCAGGATTTGTTCCGCTACCCTCTCCAGGGCCACCCTTGAGGAATGGCTTAATCGCGTAGATCCCGGGCTTTTCGATGTTCGTAGCCTTGATGGCAAAGGGCGAATGAGAAAGGCCAGTAGCACTTCCAAAGAGTGGTGCAGAAGCAACGGCAACCACAGCCATACTTGCAAGCGTAAGCTTAATCAGGCCGCGGCCAGAGGTTTTCTTCATGAACTAACTCCTGGAGATGAGAAATCGGGAATGCAGCGAGTTGATCCCGACGGACTGCATATCGATGTGAGCACATGAATCTAACGCGCGGAAGGTCTGATTAAGTACAGCTGATTACATCTTCGAGATCCATCGAAAAGGGCAAGCTCCTTCATCTAGGAGCTTGCCCTTTCACAGTTCACTACGGATTAGCCGAACTGTGCGACGGGTACCGCAGTGGTCGTGTAGACCTGCTTACCGTTGTGGAATACGAGCACTCTCATGTAGCCCGATGCTGAAGGAAGAGTTACCTGAGTCCCCGAACCGACATACTGGCTCCAGCTACTGAAATCTGCCCTCTTGGAAACCTGTACCGACCAGGTGATCGTGCCTTCGCCTGGATAGAGAGCAGCAGGGTCGCTGTTCAAGGTCACAACATTGCCCGCGCTATAGGACTTGATGGCTAGATCCTTGAAAATAGCACTGTAATCAGGGCCTGCTGGAGTTGTCACGGGAGGGGTTGTGGGTTCGGTGACCGGAGGAGTCGTTGGAGCTGTTCCAGGCCCCTCGTCCGAGATCGCTGTTAGCCCTCGAGTAGCAGAGACTGATTCGTCCTGCTGATTCTGAGCCTTGATTCCGAAGTTTCCTCCCTCTACTGCGGAGGCAGCGCCAATGCTCGAAACTGCGAGCACAGCAGCCACAGTAGCTCCAGCGAGTACGCCTCTCTTGATCTTGTTCTTCTTGTCGTTTTCTAGCTTTCCCATTATCTGTCTCCAGTCAGGTTCAGTTCGGTTTCCATGTGTGTTCTTTCATGGGGAGCATATCGTTCACATGTTGTCTATCCTCAGGGGCGGACACCATGGGAAGGACGCTAGAATCAGTTCTAAGGTCGGAGTAGGAGCAGGTCGAACGATTACGCCATCGGACCGTGAGATCGCGTCCACGGTTTAGCTACAGCCCTACTGAACCGTCTGGTTGCCCTGAGTGGAGTCTCTCGCTGCCTCATCTGCTGCTACCTTAGCTTCGAGCTCGCTGAGTCTTTCTGTGAGCTCGTCGCGCTCGGCTTCGAGGTTACCGATGCGCTTGAGAAGAGCTTGCTGATCTGTGCCGGGAGGTTGCGGCGTACTACTCGGGGAGGTTTCTGGCTGATCCGCTTTGAGCTCATTGAGCTGCTTCTCCATGGCCGTGAGTTGACTACCCATGGATGTTAGCTCATCGCTGAGAGACTGAGGAACCTCTGTGACCGTTGTGGTGGGAGCAGCTGTTGGCACTGTCTTCTGTTCCTTCTGAAGTTCAGCGAGGGCCTGTTTCTTAGCCTCAGCCACGATGGATGCTCGATCTGAACTCGAAAGTTCTTGCTGAGTGACCACAGTCCGGTTGATGATTCGCGGCGGCTCTCCATCCGTGACGAGGTAAGTCACCGACAGCGTTGTAGCAGCGATGCCGAAGAATAGCACCACGAGCCAGAGGAACGGATTGGCCTTTCCGTAGTTCCGAATGTGGTAGCCCATTCGTCTGAAGATTCCAGGATGTTCAGCCTCCTGGAGCTCATCGAGATGGTAGGGCCCAGTAACGGCTTCTATTGCCTCCGTGATGGGCCGGACGGCTTCCTCCGGACTGACGCCACCCTGGGGAACGGGTACTAGAGGCAGCACCTTGGCTGCCCGGGCAGCTGCCTTCCGTGCTCCGAGGCCAGTGAGGGCGAGGAAGACCCGGTAGATCTCACTGATGGAGGCTGTGATGAAGGCCATGATGCCGATGAGCACTACTGAGCTCACGATGCCGGTGAGCTGTGTGGAGATGAGCGCTGCAGACACACCCGTGAGGGCGGTGATCAGGATGGAACGGGGAGACCAGTTTGAGTCCTCCCGGAGGATCTTACGGAGCTCCCTCTTGGTGGTGAGGATAGGCTCATCCGTCCCGCGAGTCTCGCCAGCACTCGACAGCGATAGGTCGTTGGACCCGTCGCTCTGAGCACGGGGAAGCTCTTCCGTTTCCATGATGCACCTCGGAAAGTAGATGAGGCCACGGCCTGTGCATTCCGCCAGCGAAGGAGCCTGCGAAACGCACTGCTCTGTGGCCGAATGATGGCTGTCACATCATTCTATCGAAACGGAGGAAGCCCCTCTCAGCGTCCTGTGGCTGAGAGGGGCTTCCTCGTGAAATGTTGGGGCTCAGATCACTTCGAAGAGCACGGTCTGGGTCATGGCCTGGAAGTCCATGCGGTGGATCGGGAAGATCAGAGCACCGGACTTGATCTCGGTGCCGTCCTCCAGGACGAAGTCTTCAGCCGCAGCGAAGATCTCGGCGCAGCCGTGGGTCTTGTCAAGGCCAGCTGCTTCCTGCTCGTAGTCGAAGTAGAAGACATGGGTGACGCCCGCCTCTTCCTTGTTGATGGCAGCCTGGGAAAGCATTCCCACGATGTCATCGTTGCGGAAGGCGGACTCTTCCTTGGGGAGAGCGTCGATGCCCTCGAAGGAGAGCTCTCGGATGGTCCAGTTGCGAGTGGCGTAGTCAGTCATGGAAGAACACT
>Ga0308170_10003190_pt1 | contig 13583 bp, 8 predicted proteins | sample PhyBR2_2_FD_202136 | JGI IMG/M metagenome (GOLD analysis project Ga0308170, IMG submission 202136) | Phyllosphere microbial communities from UC Gill Tract Community Farm, Albany, California, United States - DLSLSB.R2 | ecosystem: Host-associated > Plants > Phyllosphere > Unclassified | place... | reverse complement strand
AGACGGCTCCATGCGCGCCTGACCTCATTGGTAATCCAGGTGCCTTCGTTGCGATCGCTGGCACAGCCAGCAACCACCGCGTCAAAGTCGTGATTAAGTGTCACCTGATAAGGCGAATGGCGATGGAATCGTTTCATGCTGCGACTGAGATGAAAGGTGGCGGGATCCAGCACGGCGCGGGGATCGGGTGACCACCACAAAATAGGGTCGCCAGGCGAGAACCACGGAAAAATGCCGTTGTGATAAGCATTGAGCAGACGGGCAGGCGAGAGATCGCCGCCCATCGCCAGCAGGCCATTAGGTTCACGCAGCGCCATCGACGGCGGGGGGAAATTCAATGATTCACGGGAAAGCTGAACCAGTCTCATCACACTCTCTTCTCATCAAATTGCAGGCTAAGACTATAGCGTAAACGGCTGGTGAAAAGCGCGGTAGTGACTCGCTTTTGAGAGCAGTTCCAGATGGCTGCCCTGTTCAACGATTCGGCCTTCTGCCATCAGGCAGATGCGATCCATATGCTGCAGGCCCTGCAGTCGGTGCGTCACCATAATAACGGTTTTATCACGGCTCAGGCGCTGGAGCAGCGCCAGAATCTGCTTTTCCGTCTCGGCATCGAGGCCTTCGGTTGGCTCATCCAGCAACCAAATCGGGCCGTTGTGCAATAGTGCACGTGCAATGCCCAACCGACGACGTTCACCACCGGAAAGGTCTCTGCCGCCTTCACCCAGCCAGGCATCCAGCCCGTGCGGGTCGAGCAGCAATTTCTCCAGCCCGGTTTGGCGTAGAGCATCAATCATGCTGTCATCAGAGGCGGAGGCGCAGGCGACTTGTAAATTCTCACGCAGCGTTTGATTAAACAGATGCACCCGTTGCGTTACCACGGTGAGGGTTGCCCGCAGCGCCGCTTCACTCCAGTTTTGTAATGGGATTCCGCTTAGCAGGATGGTGCCCTGTTGCGGATCCCATGCCCGCGTGAGCAGGTTCAACAGCGTGGATTTGCCACAGCCGGTGTAACCCAGCAACGCCACTTTCTCACCTGCACGCAAATGTAAATCCACCGCGTCGACCGCTGGCTGCGCGCTGCCCGGATAGCTAAAGGTCACCGCCTGCAGGTCAATTGAAGCCGCCGTGAGCACCGATGAATTTTCTGGAAAACGCACTGCCGGCGGTTGCTCAATGATATCGGTAATGCGCTCTGCAGCGCGGGTGACCTGGCTGAGATGCAAAAACGCGGTGGCCAGCGGGCCCAGCGCCTCAAAAGCTGCCAGCGTGCAAAACACCACTAAAGCCAGCAGGGCGCCTGGCTGAGCGTGATCGCCCACGCCCGCTGCCGCCAGCCAGAGTACGGACACCACACAGGCGCCGGTGATGATCGTCAGCAACGCCTGTGAACAGGCCGCCAGCGTAGTCTGACGACGCTGTGCCTGCTGCCATTGTTCTTCTGTCTCATCCAGCCGCTGGCGCCATAATGCTGCCATGCCGAAAATTTGCAGTTCAGCCTGCGCCTGCAGCCAGCCGGTCAGGCGATCGCGCCAGACGCCGCGCAGCACACTGATGGCGTGTCCGCCAGGCTGGCCCAGCCGATAAAAAAGCAGCGGTAACAGGCATAGCGTCAACAGCATAATGCTACCGACCAGCAACCCGAGCTTCAGGTCGAGATAGCCTAAACCCAGAGCGACCACCAGCGTCACGATCACCGCGCTGATCAGCGGGGAGATAATGCGCAGGTAAAGATGATCCAGCGTATCGACATCCGCAACAAAACGGTTAAGCAGCTCACCCTGACGAAATCTCATCAGCCCAGCAGGCGCCAGCGGCAGCAGGGCACTGAAGGTATGCACGCGCAAAAAACGCAGTACCCGGAATGTCGCATCGTGGCTGACCAGTCGTTCAAAATAGCGCGACGCGGTACGCACAATCGCCGCGCCGCGCACGCCCGCTGCAGGCAGCATATAGTTGAAAGTGGTTAAGCCCGCCGCGCCCGCCAGCGAAGAGGCAGCGAGAAACCAGCCCGACAACGTGAGCAGTCCGATGCTGGCCAGCAGGGTCAGCAGCGCAAGCACCACACCGAGACTGAGCAGCCAGAGTTGCCGACGCCACAGGCGAAAAAATGGCAGCAATGCTTTCATCGTTTCGTCTCCTCGCGCTGTTGCAACAGAGAAAATAGCGGGCCGGGCAGGTGATGCAATGCATCCCAACTGCCTTGCTGAATGATTTTTCCGTCGCGCATCACCCAGATTTCATCCCACGCCACCAGCTCAGACATTCGGTGCGTCACCATCAGCGTGGTCTGCTGATAAGACGCGTTAATCAATGCCTCCGTAATACGCTGATGGTGGTGCGCATCCAGGCTGGCGCCCGGCTCATCCAGCAGCAGCAAGGCGGAAGGTTTCATGAGCGCTCTGGCAACGGCCACCCGCTGTGCCTGGCCTACCGAGAGACGCAGAGCATGTTCGCCCACTTCGGTTTCCAGGCCCTGCGGCAACAGTGGCAAAAACTCATCGATACCACAGGCAGCGATAACCGCAGGCAGGCGTTCAGTCTCTGCGCCTGCAGGCAGCAGATTTTCACCCAGCGTCGTGGCAGGCAGTTGCGGATTCTGGCCAACCCAGCTAAGGCATTGATGCCATTGCGTGGGAGCAAGTTCGCGAAGTTCAATGCCGCCAATGCGTAACGAACCCTGATAGGGAAGAAAGCCGAGCAGCGCATTGATCAATGAGGTTTTGCCCGCGCCGCTTTGCCCAACCACAGCCACGCGCCTGCCTGGCGGCAGGCTAAACGTCAGCGGCCCTGCCAGCGGCGTACCGGCTGGCGAACAGATCACCAAATCGCAGGCCTCAATATTCAAGACGGTAGCAGCGGGCAGGTTAATGCCCTGATGAGGCGCGGGATGATCCTGTGAGAGAAACTGTTCAAGTACGTCGGCCGCACCCACCGCCTGCGCTTTGGCATGATAAAAGGTGCCCAAATCGCGCAATGGTTGAAAGAATTCCGGTGCCAGCACCAGCACCAGAAATCCGGCGAACAGCGTGACGCCACTATTGTAGTGACCGAAGTTCAACTCGCCGAGATAGGAGAAGCCAAAATAGACCGCCACAATGGCAATCGCCAGCGAGGCGAAAAACTCCAGTACCGCCGAAGAGAGAAAGGCCAGGCGCAGCACTTCCATCGTGCGCAGGCGAAAATGTTCTGTTGCCTGGCCAATATGCTGTTTTTCCGCCTCGCCACGATGAAACAGCCGCAGCGTATCGAGCCCGCGCAAACGGTCAAGAAAGTCGCCACTAAGACGCGCAAGGGCAGCAAAGTTACGGCGGTTAGCATCAGCAGCGCCAAGTCCAACCAGCGCCATAAACAGCGGAATCAACGGCGCTGTGGCAAACAGAATCAGCGCGGCGGCCCAGTTTATCGGCAGGACTGTTAAAAGAATAACCAGTGGAATCAGCAGCGCCAGCGTCATCTGTGGCAGGTAGCGCGCGTAATAATCCTGCATGTCCTCAATTTGCTCCAGGAGCAGGCTCGACCAACTACCCGCCGGTTTGCCCTGGATCCAGGCCGGACCTGACTGCTGTAGCCTGTTCAATACCTGCTGACGCAGCGCGCGACGAATCGCCAGGCCAGCCATAAACCCGGCGCGTTCACGCAGAAAATTAACCGCAGCGCGCAGCACAAAGCAGCCGAAGAGAGCGATAAACAGGGGGAGCAGATCGTGGCGGTCGGCGTTTTGCTGAATCAGTGCCTGCAACAGCGAAGCGAGCGTCCAGGCCTGCAGGACGATCACCACTGCTGCCAGCGCGCCAAGCACCGAGCAGAGACGAAGCCAGCGCTGACCATGCGAACGCTGCTGGCGCAGCCAGCGGCTGAGAAACTGTTGACGCGTTTTATTCATCGTTGACCGTCTACAAAGGCGATGGCACTCGAAAAAGCGCCACTCAGGATGCCGAAAAATGTATCACGGAGACAATAAAAAAGGCGACTGCATAAGCGTCGCCTTTGGTAATTAAGATCGAGTGATTAACAACTTAGCGATCGTTTTTAACCAGACCATCCAGATAGCGCTCGGCATCCAGAGCAGCCATACAGCCGGTACCGGCAGAAGTGATAGCCTGACGATAGGTATGGTCCATCACATCACCTGCGGCAAAGACACCTGGGATGCTGGTCTGCGTGGCGTTACCGTGCAAACCGGACTGTACGGTAATGTAGCCATTTTCCAGATCAAGCTGGTCAGCAAAAATAGCGGTATTTGGGCTGTGACCGATAGCGATGAACACGCCTGCCACATCCAGCTCTTCCGTAATTGTCTCATCAAGGCTGCCACGCAGACGAACACCGGTTACGCCCATCTGATCGCCCAGCACTTCTTCCAGCGCGCGGTCAGTGTGCAGCACGATATTGCCGTTATTCACTTTATCCATCAGGCGATCGATCAAGATTTTCTCGGCGCGGAAGCTGTCACGACGGTGAATAAGATGTACTTCCGCTGCGATATTCGCCAGATAAAGTGCCTCTTCCACCGCGGTGTTACCGCCACCGACAACCGCGACCTTTTGGTTACGGTAGAAAAAGCCGTCGCAGGTCGCGCAGGCGGAAACGCCTTTGCCCTTAAAGGCTTCTTCACTCGGCAGGCCGAGATAACGTGCTGACGCGCCGGTGGCAATGATCAGCGCATCGGCCGTGTATTCACCGCTGTCGCCGATTAAGCGGAAAGGGCGATTTTGCAGATCGACGGTGTGAATATGATCGAACAAAATTTCGGTGTTAAATTTTACCGCATGCTCATGCATACGTTCCATCAGCAAAGGACCGGTCAAATGCTCTGGATCGCCTGGCCAGTTTTCAACTTCGGTGGTCGTGGTTAGCTGACCGCCTTTTTCCAGACCGGTGATCAATACCGGGTTGAGATTGGCGCGTGCAGCATAAACTGCTGCGGTATAGCCTGCCGGGCCTGAGCCCAAAATAAGTAGCTTACTGTGTTTGGCCGTACTCATGACTTCCCCATTGCTATTCGGCATACAACATGTCCGAGGATTGTAGGCAAATTATGCAGGCAAAAAAAGGCTTGTGTGATTTTGTTACCGATAGATGCAAGTGGTGTAGCCGATAATCAGAAAATTTCCGCCTGCTGCGCTAAAAGGGGGCAAAAAACGGCCGATGCTGGTGCACTTGCCGCAAATTACCCATTTAAAAACAGTTAAGCAGCACTCCATCTGGCATCTTGTACTGATTTTGGTTGTTTTACTTTGACAATCGGCTGCGCTTTTGCGAAAACAAGGGAGGAAGCAGAGTGTGTTTAACGGTAACGGCCGGGCGTAATATCCTGTTTTAGCTAATTAAGCCAATAAACTCAGCCTGACATCAAAAAGGCAGCATGGAGTGGACAGACAACGTGCGTGCTTTTCGGGTGGTGCTTTGATCGGCACAGGCTTATCTCTTTCAAAGAAAACTCTGCGCTAATGAATGGTTGCAGGGTGTGGCAGGCAAAGGGAAGGAATGAAGAGAGACAATAATAATGGTAGACAATAAAAAACGCCCCGGGAAAGATCTCGATCGTATCGACCGCAATATTCTGAATGAACTGCAAAAAGATGGACGCATTTCCAATGTCGAGTTGTCGAAGCGTGTGGGGTTATCGCCAACGCCGTGCCTTGAGCGTGTTCGTCGCCTGGAACGTCAGGGATTTATCCTTGGCTATACCGCGCAGCTGAACCCGCACTATCTTGATGCCTCACTGCTGGTTTTCGTTGAGATTACTCTGAATCGCGGCGCGCCAGATGTGTTTGAACAGTTTAACGCCGCGGTACAAAAACTTGAGGAAACTCAAGAGTGTCATCTTGTTTCAGGTGATTTCGACTACCTGCTGAAAACGCGTGTGCCAGATATGTCCGCCTACCGTAAACTGCTGGGCGAAACCCTGCTGCGTCTGCCGGGTGTCAACGACACGCGTACCTACGTGGTCATGGAAGAAGTGAAACAGAGCAACCGCCTTGTCATTAAAACGCGGTAACACAGGGCAGGTGCAAAACCTGACGGGTTTAGGTACACTCCTGTGAATTCATACAGGTTCAGCGTCGGGCTCCTATCCCGGCGCTGTTGCCTTCACTATTTACGGGCACCTGGAGAGTTCTCTTGAGCCAGGAATATACAGAAGATAAAGACGTTTCCCTGCAGCCTCTTAGCAGCGGACGTCGTCTGCTTGAAGCTTTGCTGATCATCGTAGCGCTGTTTGCTGTTTATCTGATGATAGCACTAGTGAGTTTTAATCCCTCCGATCCCAGCTGGTCGCAAACGGCCTGGCATGAACCGATCCATAACCTTGGTGGTGGCGTAGGCGCATGGCTGGCTGATACCTTGCTGTTTATCTTTGGCGTGATGGCGTATGCCATTCCTCCGGTGATTTTAGGCCTGTGCTGGATTACCTTTCGCCAGCGCGATCGCCAGGATTACATCGACTATTTTGCCGTAGGATTACGTCTGATAGGCGTGCTGGCGCTGGTGATCACCACCTGTGGTCTGGCAGCGCTTAATGCTGACGATATCTGGTATTTTGCGTCGGGTGGCGTAATTGGTAGCCTGGTAAGTAACGCTATGGCGCCCTGGTTCAACGGAGCAGCAGGTACGCTGACGCTACTGTGCATCTGGGCAGCGGGCTTAACCCTCTACACCGGCTGGTCGTGGCTGACTATCGCTGAAAAAATTGGCGGCGTCGTCATGGGCGTACTGACCTTTGCCAGTAACCGTTCGCGTGATGACGATCGCTGGCAGGATGAGGAAGATGAACCGCAGGCGCCGGTCATTCAGCGCGCAACGCCCGTTGCAGAAGATGATGAAGATATTCTGCTGGCTCCGCCACGCAAACTCTCCGCTCATGCAGCTGACGACAATACCGATAACGATGAGCTGGACGATCCGCTGTTTGCGCCGGTAGCGAAAACGCCTGCTGCACCAGCCGCCGTTGAGGCCGCTGCGCCAACAGTCCCGCCAGCTGCTGCGTCTCAGCCTCAGCCAGTGGCAACCGCGCCGGTGCAACAACCGCCTGCGTCGCCTGCTCAGCCCGTAGCAGCCAGCCAGCCAGCACCGCATTACGCAGCGGCTGAGTCAGAAACGCCACCGCTATATCACTTCGATATCCCAGAAGATGCTGCCCCTGCAGGGCAGATCGACGAGGATGAGCCTGTTATGGGCAACTGGCGCGGCACCATTGATCCAGCCTCACCGTTCGATTTCTCTTCACCGCAACCCTCACAGCCCGCTCAGATTCCTGCTGCGGCTACGGTAGCGGCGGCGAGTTTTGCCGCCAGCCAGGCTTCTGCCCATGCCTTTATGCCGGAATTTAGCGCCAGCAGTAGCGAAGAGATTAATCCACAGGTCAAGCAGGGCATTGGTCCTGAACTTCCTCGGCCTAATCCGGTTAAGCTGCCAACGCGCCGCGAACTCGCTTCCTATGGCATTAAGCTACCGTCACAGCGCATGGCAGAAGAGAAAGCTAAACAGGAAGAGCAACGTCAGCCATCTACAGAACCGACCACGGATGCCGTAGAAAATGCGGCACAGGAAGCGGAACTGCGCGATGCCTGGCAAGAACAACAGCAACAGCGTTACGGCGAAGAGTATCAGCCCCAGGCTGAAAAAGAGGAAGAAGAAGCACGTGAACAGGCAGCGCTGGCTCGCCAGTTTGCCGATCAGCAGCAGCAGCGTTATCAGCCGCCTCAGCCAGATACGCCTGCGCCTGCTTTCTCTATCGATACAGCCGCCGCGTTTGATTTCTCGCCGATGGATGATCTGGTCGACGACGGACCCGGTGAACCGCTGTTTACCATCGCTGCCACGCCTGAAGCCGAGCTGCCGCAACAGCCAGCGCAGTGGTCCGCTCAGCAGCCGGTTAACACGCCGCCGCGTTACGAGCCGCCAACGCCGCCCAGAGAGCATGATGCTGAACCGGTATTTGCACCCGAACCGGTTCCACGTTATGTCGCACCTGAGCCGCCAGTGGCACAGCCGCCAGTGCAGCCCGAAGTGCATGATGCTGAACCGGTATTTGCTCCCGAACCGGTGCCGCGTTATGTCGCACCCGAGCCGCCGGTGGCACAGCCGCCAGCCCAGCCCGCTTACGCCGCGCCGGTGGCACCCGCTGCACCAACACCGGAAAAAAACAGCATGCAGGATAGTCTGTTTCATCCGTTCCTGGTGCGTCATGAGCAACCGATGGAGAAACCGTCAACGCCATTGCCGGTGTTGGAGTTATTGACGGCACCGCCTGAAGAAGAAGAACCGGTAGATATGTTCGCACTTGAGCAGACGGCGCGGTTGGTTGAGGCTCGTCTGGCTGACTACCGTGTTAAAGCGGAAGTGGTCGGCATTTCTCCGGGCCCGGTTATCACTCGCTTTGAGCTGGATCTGGCGCCAGGCGTCAAAGCGGCGCGTATCTCAAATCTCTCTCGCGATTTGGCGCGTTCGCTTTCTGCAGTTGCGGTGCGTGTGGTTGAGGTGATTCCCGGTAAACCTTATGTGGGTCTTGAGCTACCAAACAAAAAGCGGCAGACGGTCTATCTGCGTGAAGTGCTGGATTGCGCCACCTTCCGCGACAATCCTTCGCCGCTGGCCGTTGTGCTGGGCAAAGACATTGCAGGCCAACCGGTAGTGGCCGATTTGGCAAAAATGCCGCACCTGTTGGTTGCCGGTACCACCGGTTCGGGTAAATCGGTCGGCGTTAACACCATGATCATCAGCATGCTGTATAAAGCGACGCCGGATGAAGTGCGCTTCATCATGATCGACCCGAAAATGTTGGAGCTGTCGGTTTACGAAGGCATTCCGCATCTGTTAACAGAAGTGGTTACCGACATGAAAGATGCCGCCAATGCGCTGCGCTGGAGTGTGGGTGAGATGGAGCGTCGCTATAAGCTGATGTCGGCGCTCGGCGTGCGTAACCTTGCTGGCTACAATGAAAAAGTGATGCAGGCCGAAGCGATGGGCAGGCCGATTCCCGATCCGTTCTGGAAACCCGGCGATAGCATGGACAGTGCGCCGCCAGTGCTGGAAAAACTGCCTTATATCGTGGTGTTGGTCGATGAGTTCGCCGATTTGATGATGGCCGTCGGTAAAAAGGTGGAAGAGTTAATCGCACGCCTGGCGCAAAAAGCGCGTGCGGCTGGCATACATTTAGTACTGGCTACGCAGCGTCCGTCGGTGGATGTGATTACCGGCTTGATCAAAGCAAACATCCCGACCCGTATCGCTTTTACCGTCTCAAGTAAAATCGATTCGCGCACCATTCTCGATCAGTCGGGTGCAGAATCGCTGTTAGGCATGGGCGATATGCTCTACATGCCGCCTAACTCATCGATGCCAATCCGTGTTCATGGCGCTTTTGTGCGCGATGAAGAGGTGCATGCGGTAGTCAGTGACTGGAAGGCACGTGGTCGTCCGCAGTACATCGAAAGCATCACCGCGGGCAGTGAAAGCGAAGCGGGCAGTCTGGGACTGGAAGGTGATGAAGAGCTGGATCCGCTGTTCGATCAGGCGGTGGCCTTTATCGTTGAGAAGCGGCGTGCATCGATTTCAGGTGTGCAACGCCAGTTCCGCATTGGCTATAACCGTGCTGCTCGTATCATTGAACAGATGGAAGTGCAGGGCATCGTTTCGCCACCAGGCCATAACGGTAACCGCGAAGTACTCTCTCCACCGCCTCATGAGATGTAAACCTCACACGTTGCATTAAGGCTTTCACAATGGACCAGACTCTCTGGTCCATTGTTTTTTCAAGCGTTGTCCCCATATCTGAACAGGCTTTCGGGAAATTCTCCTGTGCAGCTCTGTGGCCAGACGCTATGGTTATGACGGTTGTCACAGGATAAAAACGGTCAATAAGGAAACGTTAAATGAAAAAGATTCTTCTTTCTTGCTGCGTGCTCACGGCATTTGCATCAGCCAGCGCATTGGCCGACGGTGCCAGCGAACTCCAGCAGCGCCTTGATAAAGTAAACAGTTTCCATGCCAGCTTTACGCAGAAAGTCACCGACGGCAGTGGGGCAAACGTGCAGGACGGTCAGGGCGAGCTGTGGGTTAAGCGACCGAATCTGTTTAACTGGCATATGACCGCCCCCGATGAAAGCATCATCATTTCTGATGGCAAATCGCTGTGGTTCTACAACCCGTTTGTTGAACAGGTTAGTGCCAGCTGGCTAAAAGATGCGACCAGCAACACGCCATTTATGCTGATTGCGCGCAACCAGGCGAATGACTGGAAGCAGTACAATATCAAGCAGCAGGGCGATCAATTTTCACTGACGCCAAAAAGCGATGCCGGAAACCTCAAGCAATTCACCATTAACGTTTCCCGCAGCGGCACCATCAATCAGTTCAGTGCAATTGAGCAGGATGGCCAACGTAGCAACTATGAACTGAAGAGCCAGCAAAACGGTGCTATCAGCCCGGATAAATTTACCTTTACGCCGCCTAAAGGCGTGACGGTGGACGACCAACGACAGTGAGGCCATTGTGGGCAACCTCTCTCTGAACTTTGCCAGTAACGAATTTCAACCTTTGGCCGCGCGTATGCGGCCAACCACGCTGGCCGAATATATCGGCCAGCAGCATTTGTTGGCGGCGGGTAAACCGCTGCCGCGCGCGATTGAAGCGGGCCAGCTGCACTCAATGATTTTATGGGGGCCACCCGGCACCGGTAAAACCACGCTGGCAGAAATTATCGGCCACTACGCCAGTGCCAACGTGGAGCGTATTTCAGCCGTTACCTCTGGTATCAAAGAGATTCGCGAAGCGATTGAGCGTGCCCGCCAGAGCCAGCAGGTCGGCCAGCGCACCATCCTGTTCGTGGATGAAGTACACCGCTTTAACAAGAGCCAGCAGGACGCTTTCCTGCCGCATATCGAAGATGGCACCATCACTTTTATCGGTGCCACCACTGAAAACCCCTCCTTTGAACTTAACTCCGCACTGCTGTCACGCGCGCGCGTCTATCTGCTTAAGTCGTTAACCCCAGAGGATATCGAACAGGTGCTGGATCAGGCGATGCGGGATAAAACCCGCGGCTACGGCGACAGCGACATTGTGCTGCCTGATAATACCCGGCGCATGGTTGCTGAACTGGTTAATGGCGATGCGCGGCGTGCATTAAATACGCTGGAAATGATGTCCGATATGGCTGAGCTTAATGCGCTGGGTGAGCGTGAACTGACGCCAACATTGCTCAATGAGGTGTCCGGTGAGCGCGCAGCGCGCTTTGATAATAAAGGCGACCGTTTCTACGATCTGATCTCTGCGCTGCATAAATCGGTGCGCGGTTCAGCGCCGGATGCGGCGCTCTACTGGTATGCACGCATTATCACCGCCGGCGGCGATCCGCTTTACGTTGCACGTCGGCTGTTGGCCATCGCTTCTGAAGATGTCGGTAATGCCGATCCTCGCGCCATGCAGGTAGCCATTTCCGCCTGGGATTGTTTTACACGGGTAGGCCCGGCGGAAGGCGAGCGCGCCATTGCACAGGCCATTGTTTATCTTGCCTGCGCGCCAAAAAGTAACGCCGTCTATAACGCTTTTAAAGCGGCAATGCGTGATGCGCGCGAGAATGCCGATCACGATGTGCCGGACCATCTGCGTAATGCCCCGACCTCGCTGATGAAAGAGATGGGGTTAGGCAAGTCCTACCGCTATGCCCATGATGAACCCAACGCCTATGCGGCCGGCGAGGACTATTTCCCGCAGCAAATGGCCGGTACGCGTTATTATCATCCTACCTCGCGGGGCCTTGAAGGTAAGATCGGCGAAAAGCTCGCCTGGCTTACTGAACAGGATCAAAATAGCCCGACAAAACGCTATCGCTAAAACGGACGTTACGGTAAGGTTAGCAGTAAATTCAACGCATTCGCACGTCGAATGCGTCTCCTTTTTTCATCCATTACTTAAAGCACAGGACAAGCATGCTCGATCCCAATCTGCTGCGTAACGAGCCAGACGCAGTCGCAGAAAAACTGGCACGCCGAGGATTCAAACTGGATGTGGACACGCTACGTTCGCTGGAAGAGCGTCGTAAAGTGCTGCAGGTCGAAACTGAAAACTTGCAGGCTGAGCGTAACGCACGATCCAAATCTATCGGGCAGGCGAAAGCGCGTGGGGAAGATATCGAGCCGTTGCGTGAGGAAGTGAACGTACTGGGCGAACGCCTGGACGCAGCGAAAGCTGAGCTGGATGCGCTGCAAAATGAGATCCGCGATTTCGCGCTGGCCCTGCCAAACTTGCCAGCTGATGAAGTTCCTGCTGGCAAAGATGATACGGATAACCTTGAAATCAGCCGCTGGGGCGAGCCGAAGCAATATGATTTTGCCGTGCGCGATCATGTTGAACTGGGCGAGATGCAGCAGGGCCTTGATTTTGCCACCGCGGCGAAATTGACCGGTTCACGCTTTGTGGTGATGAAAGGGCAAATTGCGCGGCTTCATCGTGCGCTGAGCCAGTTCATGCTCGATCTTCATACCGAACAGCACGGCTACATGGAAACCTATGTGCCTTACCTGGTTAACCACGCGTCACTGTTTGGTACCGGTCAGTTGCCGAAATTTGGTGAAGATCTTTTCCATACGCGTCCGCTCGAAGAAGAGGCATCAAGCAGCAACTATGCATTGATTCCAACTTCAGAAGTGCCGCTGACCAATCTGGTGCGCGACGAGATTCTGGAAGAAGAGTCGCTGCCGCTGAAGTATACCGCGCATACGCCGTGTTTCCGTTCGGAAGCGGGTGCCTATGGACGTGATACACGCGGACTGATTCGCATGCACCAGTTCGACAAAGTCGAAATGGTTCAGATTGTGCGTCCGGAAGACTCAATGCAGGCGCTGGAAGAGCTGGTTGGCCACGCGGAGAAGGTGCTGCAGCTATTAAACCTGCCTTATCGCAAAATGTTGTTATGCACCGGCGATATGGGTGCAGGCGCAACCAAAACTTACGATCTGGAAGTGTGGTTGCCTGCGCAGGATACCTACCGTGAGATCTCTTCGTGCTCCAACATGTGGGATTTCCAGGCACGTCGTATGCAGGCGCGTTGCCGCAGTAAAAGCGATAAAAAAACGCGTCTGGTGCATACGCTCAACGGCTCAGGCCTGGCAGTAGGCCGAACGTTGGTAGCCGTACTGGAAAACTATCAACAGGCCGATGGGTCGATTGTCGTACCTGAAGTGTTGCGTCCTTATATGCAAGGACTCAAGGTGATTGGCTAAACCATCATCCCAACATTAAAGCCTGCCGTTTGGCGGGCTTTTTTTTGGAAAAAAATGCGTACGGCTGAAATAATTACCGCGATCTCATAAACTTAACAGTAAGAGTAATTATTATCGTCTTCCCGGCAGACACCGAGAGTGAAAGCTATATTATTCATAGAGATAACTTTTTCCCTGTCCGCTACTTCAACCGCCGTAACCTCCTGTTAATGAAAAAAATTTATCGTTCAAAGACAAATTGTGCGCCTGTCTGAAAGCGCTCATTGACTTTAAAAAAGCTAATGGCATTATGCGCGCAAAATCTTACGCTTATTCTGGTTCCCTTCGCTATGTCCACCTGGTCCCGCCCCGTAT
>Ga0308170_10003186_pt1 | contig 13586 bp, 12 predicted proteins | sample PhyBR2_2_FD_202136 | JGI IMG/M metagenome (GOLD analysis project Ga0308170, IMG submission 202136) | Phyllosphere microbial communities from UC Gill Tract Community Farm, Albany, California, United States - DLSLSB.R2 | ecosystem: Host-associated > Plants > Phyllosphere > Unclassified | place... | reverse complement strand
GCGGCGACTGCGGCGGACGGGAGGACGAAGGGAGGGGAGGGGGGAGGGGGACGTCAGCTTGGGCGCGCGTGTGGAGAGGTGGAGTGGAGGGGGGACGCACCAGTCGAGGAAGCTCTGTGCCAGTGGCACCCTGCTCAGGCCGGCGGGTGTGGCCAGAGGGGGAGAGGCGAGGAGCGAGGAGGCTGGCGGGGCGGACGAGGGGGAGCGGGCGGAGCGAGGCGTGTGCACTCGCGCGCGAGGTGGCGCTCGTGCGGCTGGACCGACTCGCGGTGCTGCCCGGGTCCTGGTCGACGCAGCTGGGTGGCCTGCAGGGGCGTGCGAGGCGAGGCGACGGCGGGAGGATCGCCCGAGGCGATGAGCCAAACACGGCCGCTCGAGGGCCGCGCAGGGCACTGGGCGAGGGTGCACGGCGCTCGCCGAGGTGGTGCGAGTGCTGGGAGCACGCCCTGGGTGCGCAACAGGCGACTCGACGCCGAGTGGGGGAGGGTGGCGGTGAAAGGTGGATGTAAGCAGCGCGAGCGCGGAGAAGGCGCGACGAGGGCCGTCCTCAAGTCACCCTCTCTGCGCCCTCCCACCGCCGTGCAGCTCGATCGGAACCGCTCATCCTGTAGCGCATGGTATGAGCACGTCCTGCGAGCAAGTCGCACGCCAGGAGAGGCTGACGCCGGCGAGCGAGCGCCGTCACAAGGGAAGGAGGAAGAGAGGCCTCGACACCTCCCTCCCCCTCGCTAGCTCGCACCTGCCCCACCTCGTCTTCAGATCGCCCCAGAACCGGCCCACGAAGCTCTCGCCGACGCCCTGCAGGCGCGCCATCCTTGCTCCCACGAAATGAGCTTGAGCCCCTCGCGTTCTCGCTCTCGCTCGCAGACTTGACTTCTCGCAGCCTGCATTGCACAGTCCCGCTCGCCCAACAGGCCCCGACGCTCCCCCTCCCTCAGCCGAGGAACTTGCGGTACGCCGTCGACGCGATCCCGCTGAGGAGGCTCCCGCCGATGCCGCCCATCTGGCCGAGCATGCCCTGCGCCGCCATGCCCGTCGCCCACCGCCGCTTGGCGTCGCGGTCCTGCGAGGGGCAAGCACATAGTCAGCCTAAAGGTCCTCTGCTGCGAGAGTGACGCTGCACAAGGAGAGAGAGAGGACGTACCGCTGCGAGGGGAGCGCCGAGGAGATGAGGCAGGACGAGGTCGGAGCGCGATGATGAGAGGGCGGTCGAGGGGTGCGAAGCAGGCAAGGCGTCAGTGCGGTCCTCAATGGAGTTCGAACGAGGGTGAGAGCGCACGCACCGTACGTGTAGCCGATCGTGTTGGTGACGTTGAAGACGAGGGCGAGCATGACGATGGGGAGGAACGAGATGTTGAACTTGAGGAGGCCGACGAACAGGAGGAGGATCCACGCCGCCGGGAACTGTAGGTGGGAGAGCTCGGGTCAGTGCCGAGCCTGTGCGCGAGGGAGTTGGACTCCGTCGACGCGGCGAGACGAGGGCGGGCACGCTCGACGTGTCGAGAGCCCCTCTCGCACGCAAAGGAACAGCACGCACCGAGTACATGGCGATCCAGAACATCTTGGCGTCGACAGCGTTTGCAGGCTGCTCGGGCTGTGCGCGGACACCAACGACCGATCAGCTCGACGAGAACGCGCCAGTTGAGCAGACGAGGAGGGAGAGCGGGACGCACGCTGCGGCTCTCAAACACCCAGAACGACGTCCCGTCGTCGTCGACCTGGTTCCAGAACCGCAGGCCGACGAGGACCCGACCCGACACGTTGCGCACCGTCCAGAAGTCGAGCGAGAGGAGGACGACGACGAGGACCGTCTGCGGGCGGGCGAGCGAGCCATGTCAGCTCTTGACTCCTGGGCGAGCTCGAGAGAGAGAGAAGGACGCACCGAGAAGACGTAGGACGAGACGAAGAAGCCGCAGAGGAGGTAGGTCGCGATGGCGGCGCATCGGAACGCGTACAGGAAGAAGAGGGCGACCGGGTGGGCCGACTGGCTCCAGATGCTGTCGCCCTGTGCGTCGGTCGAGCTGATGCCGTTGGTGACGTTGACGCTGCCGCGCTGCTCGGGCGGGGCGGTGGCCGAGGTCGAGTAGGTCGGGAGGAGGGGCTGTTGCTGCTGGTGCGAGGCGTTTGACGAGCGCGCGCGGCCCTCCTCGGCGGCCGACTCGTCGTCGGCGGTGATGTTGCCCTCGAGGGAGCCGAGGAGGTTCGAGCTGGACGTGTGCGGGTTGTAGCTCATGGTGGGCGGGGCGGGCTCGAGGTGGGGTGACGGGGCGGGCGAGGTCGAGAGGCGAGGGGGCTTGCGGGCGAGTCGCTGCGCGCGTGTGCTCGAGGCTAGAGCTTGATGTGGCGGATCTAGCGCGTCCTGGGGTGGACTAAGCCGAGTGGTGGAGAGCAAGAGGGTCGGACGTCCGCGCACTGGCAGACCAAGTCGCGCTCGCCTCGACCCGCTCTCACTCGCACCAGAGGGGCTGGACAGACTGTAGGGCGTCAGAATACGCATCATAGACCGCGACCCGTCCTTCAGCGAGGCTGCCTGAGCGAAGGCCATCTTCATCTCTGGCCCTCCTCGATCAACCGCCGCCAGCAGAGCTCGCTTCTCTACCGCAGCGCTCTCTCGCCCCTTGAGAGCCATGCTGCGCACCGCACCGACCCTGCGGTCCCTACGGTCAGGCCCGCCCGTCCCCTCGACCTCGCAAGCCGCCCTCGCCAACCCTCGCCGCTCGTTCGCCTCCCGACCGCAAGCTTCCTGGGACGACGAGGCCGACGCTCGCCGCCCGACCTACAGGGTCAGGGACGGCAAGATCGTCCCGCACTACGAGCGCGGCGACCGCGACCCGCCCTCCTGGTCGGCGCCCCGCCGCAACTCGGACGACGGCGCTCGACCAAGGCCGCGGCGGCCCAAGCCGCAGAAGGACGTCGTGCACCCGCCGCCGTCGCCCGAGGACCTCGCACGGTACCGCCAGATGCGCGTCCTGCGTGCCGAGCGCCTCGAGCGCAAGGACCTCACGGCTCAGCTCACCGAGACCAAGACCTGTACGCTCTCCCCTCTCTCCCTCGTCCCAGGCTCTCTCTCACACTTTCCGAGCTGTAGTAGCTGACTCTGTGCACTCTCGCTCGCAGACATGGGCGGCTTCACCCAGCCTCGGCACCTCCAGTACCTCACGACCCTCGACCCGACGCGCAAGGCCAAGGACTCGCGCGACGTTCGCGTCGGCCCCGACCGCATCCGGCCCGCCGCCGAGGCGTACGAGCCGCACACGGTCTACCTCGCCGTGACGCGATACCCGATCCGTTGGGGCCACGGGCGCCAGACGCGCCGCGAGTGCTTCTCGGGCTTCTGCCGCGAGAGCGAGCTCGAGGACCGGTTCCGCGCGCTCAACTACGGCACGTGGAAGGACGAGAAGACCGAGCTCGTCAAGCTGCGGCACGGCCAGCCCAAGCAGCCCGTCGTGACGCCGGCGCACTGGTCGTGCCTCGCCGACAGCAAGGAGTACCTCGACCTCGCCGTCCTGCCCGGCTCGCCCGAGGAGCGCTCCCTCCTCAACCGGCCCGCGAGCAAGCTCCTCACCGCCCTCTTCAAGGAGCGCACCCGCACGCTGCGCGACGCCAAGCTCAAGGCCGACGCGCCCTCGTCGAGCGCGCGCGCCGACGCCGTCTCGGCCCAGGGCCGCACCCTCGCCGAGCTCGAGGCCCTCATCGCCTCGACGAGCGCGCGCCTCCTCCCGCCCGTCACCGACTACGAGCGCCCGCCTCCCCCCTACACCTCGCCGCCGCTCGTCGTCCCCCTCCTCACCGTCACGCTCCCGACGCGCCCGCTCGCCGCGACGCTCGCGCGCCTCTCGAACGGCCACCCGCGCGGCCTGTCCTTCATCGCCTCGATCCCGAACGAGGACCGCAAGGACGGGCCCGCCCTGTTCCGCCGCCTGCTGCGCATGCGCGCCAACCGCATGCAGCAGGTCGCGCGCGAGCTCATCCTCAAGCTCGAGGGCTACGGCGGCGGGCTCATGGGCCTGCGCATGGGCCCCGAGGACCGGGGCCGTGGCATCGAGGGCGAGGGGCTCGGCGAGTCGACGAGCGCGCCCGAGAGGGGCTGGGCCGAGGTGAGCTGGCTCGACGAGCAGAGCGCGTGCTGGGAGGGCATCGCCCGCGACGAGTACCTCGCGAGCTGGGACGACGTCGAGGGCGCAAAGGCCGGGCCGAGGCGGCGCGACGACGCGAGGTGGGCCGCGCCGCACCCGCTCGTGCCGGCTGTCGGCGAGGGCGCGCCCGCGGCGTCGGCGGCCGACGCTCTCGCGCAGGTCGACACGGACGCGGCGGCGCGGCAGGTCGAGGCGGACGAGGAGGCCGAGCCCGTCGTCGTCGTCGAGGGCGAGGGCGAGGGCGAGGCTGAGAAGGTCGAGTCGGTCGGCGCCGTCGAGCCGGAGGAGGTCCGGGCGGCGGCGTCCGCCTAGTTCCTCCTCCTTTCCTTCCCCTCACGCTCTCGACTTCCCCTCTGGACGTTCTCCCTTCCCTCCTGTCCAACTTGTAGCTCTCCCCCCTCGCAACTCGCAGCTCTCGCTCACCTCCTTCTCGTCCGTCTCGGTCCCTCGAGAGCTGCTAAAACGGGTCGCACTCCAAGCCCGACGTCCCGCTCCTCGCTACATGATCCCACACGTCTCGTCGCCCGCGCTCGCGCCCCTCTCGCTCCGCCGAAGCGCCATCCACACCTCGCTCTGCCCCTCCCTGAGCGCGCCTAGCTCGTCCGGCAGCGCGCTCGCCCTCTCAGCGAAGCGCGCCCACTCGCGCGCGCTCAGCGACGACGAGCCCTGAGGGGCGTTGACGCGCCAGGTGAGCTGCTGGAGCGGCGGGCGCGCGGCGAGGAGCGCGTCGAGGATGTCGGGCGGGTAGGACGGCTCGGCGGGCGGGAGGGCGAGCGGGGAGGAGGTGAGGCGGAGGGTGATGAGAGAGGTGCAGTGGCGCAGGGCGGAGGCGAGGGAGAGGGAGGGAAGGGAGGCGGCGGAGTGTGCGAGCTGGGAGGGGTGGAGAGGCGCGAGGAGAGGGGAGGGGAGGTGCGTGCGCGCGGCGATGACGGCGTCGAGGTCGGCTGGGTCGGTGGCGGCTGCGACGCCGAGGCTCGAGGTCCTTAACGCGCTCGAGGTTGAGTCGTCGCGCGGCGAGAGGTCGAAGACGTGCCTGACGAGCGGCACGTACGGCTCGTCGTCCCAGCCGTCCTGCGCCGTCGCCTTCGAGTTGACGTCGACGAGCTCGAGGTGGCGCAGCAAGGCGCCGCTGTGCTGAACGGCAAGGTAGATCGTCGACGGGATGACGCCGTGCGCGTCGACGAGCCGGAGCGAGGTGAGGGTCGACCGGCCGAGGAAGGTGAAGAGGTCGAGGCAGAGGAACCGGGTGCGCCATGGCTGGATCTCCTCGTCCTCGACGGGCTGCGACGACCGCTCGAAGCGCAGCGGCTGCGGCGGCCTCGCGCGGGCGGTCGCAGGCTGCGGGCGCGCGACGACGTTCTCGAGGTGGACGCGCTCGGGCCGCCACCCGTGCTCGGCCTCGGTCTCGGCCTCGCCGGTCGCTGCACCTGCGCTCGCAGTGTCGAGCACGGCGAGCCGAAGCCACTCGAGCTTGAGCGACAGCAACTGCTGCGGCGCGCCGACGAAGCCGCGGTGGCTCGTGCGGACCTTGACGACGCACGGGCCGGGGCGGAACGACGGGTCGGCCATGCTTTCGTAGGTGTCCTCGGCGCCGACGATGTGCAGGTGCTCGAGGGTGGAGAGCGGCGAGAGGAGGGTCGCGAGCGGGGTGACGTAGTGCGAGAGAGGGGTGGAGAGGGTGAGGCGCTTCGGAAGGCGGACGAGCTCCTCGAGGACGGGCTGGATTGGCCTCGCGACGGCAAGAGGCTTGAACGGCCAGCTCTGGAAGACGCCGCCGTGTACCTCGCTGCGCACACGCTCTCGGTGCGTCGGCTCGCCGGCGACGTCGGCGGCGCACTTTTCCGTCGCGGGCGCCTGGACGACCCGGCGGGCCCAGGCACGATGCTGCACGCGCCTCGCCGCCTCGACGCGCTCGAGCGCCACGCCCTCGCCGAGCTTGCGGTACAGGGCGTTGAGCCACGGCTGGCGCCCGACGGTGCGGCCCGCCTGGTCGTAGTACCACTCGACGTCCTCCTCGTCTTCCTGCGCGCGCTTCCACGCGACGAGGGCCTGGAACCCCTTGGTTTCGGCGAGGACGGAGCGGTAGTCGGCGAGCGAGATGTCGACGGCGGCGGGGGGTGTGAGGGACGACGAGCGAAGGAAGGCGAGGTACTCGCGCGCGCGAGTCGGGGTCGAGATCGAGACGGTGCGGAAGAGGCGGTGGCGGGCGACGGTGCCGACGATCGTGTCGACGAGGGCGAGGGAGCGCAGGTCGCGCGGGTCGAGGGCGGCGCAGATCAGGTCGACGAGGTCCGGGTTGGACAGGACCGGGTGCCAGAAGTGCCGAGCTGGACGAGGGCGAGGACTGAGGGGCGGTGCGGGCGACGGCTCGGGGGGTTGGTGGTGCTCTTGCGACAGCTGCTCGGTCCAGAGCTGGCGGAACTCGGCGAGAGGTGCCGGCTCGTCGTTGTCGTCGTCGCCCAAGTCGAGGTCCGAGTCAAAGTCGAGGTCGTCGCCGGTCCAGTCGTACGCGTCGGGGTCGTCCTCGAGCGGGTTCCACGTGTCGCTGTCGTTGTCGCTCATGTGCGTCTGCGTGCGTGGGAGCGAGAGGAGGGTCGGTCAGCTCGGGTCGAGGTGGGGGGAGGAGCGGGCTGTGGAAGGGCGAGGGACGCACCGTTCGAGTGCGGGTGGGGCGGGTGCGAATCTGAGCGAGTGCGGGAGTAGCTTGCGAGGCAGCACAGCTGTGCCGGAGCGAGGTGAGAGGGAGCACAAGGGTTGCCGCCGGCCGAGTCGGGCCGAGGACCTCGTCGTCGTCGAGCGCTGAGCTCGCGCTTGACTCTCGCCTCGACACTCGCCTCGATGAGCACTGTAGAGCCACCGCTGGCTAGCAGTTCCACCCTGCGACCCGCTGCGCAACCATCCCCGCCGCTCGCTGCTCGCGCGCCGTCCCTCCCCACCGCCGCCTCGTCCTCATCAGCCGGCGGCTCGCGCCCGATCCGATCTCCAGCAGACTATGCCTCCGACCAGGACGACGACGGCGACGACGACAACGCGCACCTCGTTCAAGAGCGCGCCCCGATCCCGCCCTTCCGCAAGGGCCACCGCCCTCGCGCCTCGGTCGCAGGCCTCCTCGACGACGCGCCGACGGCTTTCGCAGCCGAGCGGCATCGGCGGGTGAGTACGTACGACGGCGCAGACGCTGGCATCGTCGAGCAGGTGCGCGCAGAGTGGACGAGGCGGACGGGCGCAGTGCGAGGCGTCGTCCGGCGCAACGAAGGTCCGTTCTCCCTTCTCTCCCTTCTCTCCTCCTCCTCCTTCTCGAGCCCACCTTCCTTGCGCGCAACGCAGGTCTCCTCCTCATCGCGACGGCGCAGCTCGGCTTCTCGCTCATCAACATGTGCGTCAAGCTCCTCGAACGCGACGTGCAAGTGCCCGTCTGGCAGGTACGCCTCTCTCTCTCTCTTCGTTGCGCCCCGCTCTCCTCGTCTCGTTCTGCGTCCTGATTCAGTTGCATTCCTTGCAGCTCATCCTCATCCGCATGGCCATGACCTGGGTCGGCTGCTACACCTGTGCGTCGTCCCTTCGTCTCGCCGCAGCTCTCCCTCGCTGACTCCCCTTCCTTCTCGCTCGCAGACCTGCGCAGCACGGGCGACCCCAACCCATTCCTCGGTCCTCCAGGAGTGCGGCTTCTACTCGCCCTGCGCGGCTTTGTCGGCTTCTTCGGGTGCGCCTCGTCTCGCCGCTCTCTTTCTTCCTCCCTGAGCGCAGCTCTGACTCCCGCTCTCGCGCAGCCTCTACACCAACTACGCAGCGCTGCAGTACCTCGCCATGAGCGACGCCTCGACGCTCTTTTTCCTGTCGCCCATCCTCGTCGGCATCCTCGGCTGGGTCCTCCTTCGCGAGCCCTACTCGCGCCTCGAGGCGCTCGTCGGCCTCGCCTCTCTGTCCGGCACCGTCTTCATCGCCAAGCCGACGTTCCTCTTCCCGTCACGGACCCTCACCGAGGACATCCCGGGCCACAAGGTGACGGCCGAGCAGCGCAGCTTTGCCATCTGCCTTGTCCTCGCCGGGTGCTTCACGTCGTCGCTCGTCGCCATCATCATTCGGTTCATCGGCACCCGCGCGAGCCCGCTGCACAGCATCTCGTACTTCTGCATCTACTCGGTGCGTCTTGACTCCTTCTCTCGGCCCCTTGCGAGGCCGCCGCACTGACGCTCGGACCTCCTCCTCCTTCCTCATCCCTCCTCCCGCTCCCTCTTCCCTGCGCCTCTCTTCCCCTACCTCTCCTTCCTCGATCCTCTGCGCCTCGTCCTGCGCCTCCTCCTCCACCGGCAGGTCCTCGTCAGCGCCCTGTACCCGTTCGTCTTCGACGCCCCGCCCGTCTTCAGCCTCACGCCGCGCTTCTTCGGCCTCCTCCTCCCGATCGGCGTCCTCGGGTTCGCCGCTCAGGCTCTCACAACGCGCGGCCTCGTCCTCGAAAAGGCCGGCCGGGGCGCCCTCGCATCCTGTGCGTCCGCTCCCTCCTCGCCTTCTCCTCTTCCCCCGCCTCGCGCATGGACCTGACCTCGTTCTCTCGCTCCCCGTACCCAGACTCGGGCCTCCTCTTCACCCTCGCCATCGAGCGCATCGCCTTCGACAAGACGCCCGACGCCTGGAGCCTCCTCGGCGCGCTCATCATCGTCCTCGGCGCCGTGCGCGTCGCCCTCGAGCGCAAGGGCGGCGCCGGCGCGTTGGCTGCGTCGGGCCCGGCGGGAGGGAGCGTCGATCCGGCACTCGAGGGGACGGAGCTTGCGCGCGCGCAGGTCGTCGGGTTCGGCGGCGGCGGCGGCGGAGGAGGAGGAGGAGGAGGGGGGAGAGAGGGGTACGAGCGCCTGTCGTCGGTCGAGCAGGGGCTGCAGAGGGGCCGCAGCAGGTCCAAGGGCGGCGACGAGCTTGCGCTCGACGAGGCGAGGGAGCGGGCGAGGGAGCGCAAGGGGAGCAGTGGGACGGGAGCGACGAGGTGAGCTGGAGGAGCGAGCGACGGCGAAGGAGTGCGGCGCGCTCGGCCTTAGATCTTGGAGGGGACGTGTATAGGGCGCTCTTAGTATCTCTCATGGTCATTCTGTAGAAGTCTGTAGCGCTAGAAGCTGTATCGGCTCGCAGCTCGACGCTCAGGCCGCGAGGTCGTCCTGGAAGCTTTCGGCTCTCGAGGGCCCGCTTACGAGAGAACGCTCGCACCAACTGAGAGGAGAGGAAATGCACATCGTTGACAGCACTGCAGAGTGGTACAAGACGGCCAAGAGGCGCCGTAGAGGAAGCCCTCGCGCTCGACGCCGTCCTCGCCGCCGCCGGCTCACATGACGCAGCAGTCGTCCCTGCGGCGGACGTAGCCGTCCTCGCTGTCGGACGACGAGGCGCTGTCGCTCCACATGCCGCCGCCGAAGAAGATCTCGTCGTCCACCGTGATCCAGTCGCGCGCGCCGGCCATGTAGTCGTACTCGCCGAGCGGGTGCGGGACGCCTGCGTCGAGCTCGGCGCGGTACAGGGCCTGCAGGAGCTTGCTCGTGTACCCGACCTTGACCGTGACGACGTGGTCGACGAGGCTCGAGCCCGGGCTGACGATGTGGCGGTACTGCGGGTCCGTGACGCCGAACGAGGTCAGCTTGCGCGCCTTGCAGAGCTCGCCTAGCGCGAGCGTCGAGAACCGATGGTAAGGGGAAGAGGACGCACGACGTGACTGAGCGGATCTTGCCCGACCTTGCCAGACAAGTACATGCCGCAACCGCACTCGGGGATCTTGACCATGCGGTCCTCGGGGCGCGGGTAGATGACGTCGAGCTCGTACGCGTTGACGGCGTGCTCGATCTCGCCGTCTGTCGGGACGAGGTCGGTCGAGTCGAAGATCTCCTGGAGGTGCAGCAACCGGAGGAGCTTGGTGCCGTCGATCTTGAGGTCGTTGCGCCCGCCCTGACCACACAGCGCCCATGCCGCGACGTCGACGCGCTGGTAGATGACGCAGTGGCTGTTGGACGCGTGCTTGAAGGCCGCATCGCCCTTGTGCACGTTGCCGCAGCACGACGTGACGAAGAACGACAGCGGGTGCTTGGCGAGGAAGTCGACGAGCTGCTCGTCGGTCGCGACGATGGGCTCGTCGGCAGAGCGAGGGATGAAGGACGGGAGGGGCGGCAGCCGGATGCTGGACGGTTGGGCGGCGGGCATGAGGTACTCGACGTCCTCTTGCTCCTGCGCCGAGACGGCCTCGGCGTGGGCCGTGGCTAGGGCGCGCAGCATCGCTTTGATGCGGCTGCGAACGAGCTCATCGACCTCGGCGATGATGGCGCCCTTGCGCGACGCCCACAGCTCATCGAGCTCGACGAACCCGTCGACGGAGCAGGCTTCAGCCCAGGCCGGCAGCGAAGACAGGTCGACGCGGTGGTGGGGGTAGTAGGCGGCGAAGACGCTCGCGTCGGCCTTGGCCAGGCGGACGATCTGGTCCTGGAAGAAGGAGCGGCGGGCGGCCGAGCGCGAGGCGAGTAGGATCGGCTTGAGCGTCGCCTCGACGGTCGTCCAGGTGCGCTCGGCGAGGAGCTCGGGCTTGGTCAGGTGCGAGTGGCGATAGAACTCGCGGTTGAACCTGCAGGATGCAGAGCGTCAGCTTCATAGGCGCAGGGAGGAGAGAAAAGCGAGGACGAGACGACGCACTCCTTGGACTTGAAGCCCTGGTCCTCGAAGCGACGAACGATCCTGCTCAAGGAGTCAGGGTCAGCGTTGAGGATTCTCGAATGCTCACAAGCAAGGCGCTCAATGCTGCGACACCTCGAGAGGGAGAGAGAGGGACGCACTCCTTCCGACGCGCCGCGCGCAAGTCCTCCTTGTTGGCTGCTTGAGCCTGCTGGGTCTCCGTGATCCACTTGTTCAGCTTGATGGCGTCCTGCGCACGAAAAGGTGAGCGTCAGCACCGCTCGGTCGCGCAGCTGAGCGGCGAGAGAGAGAGAGAGGCCGACAGACCTCCTGCGTCGCCCACTTCTCGTCCTCGCGCTCGGCGAACCACCACCGGTAGAACGGGCTGCTCGTCTCCGTGACGGGCGCAGGGTCGGCCTGCGACCGAGGGCCGCCCGAGGTGCGGGCGAGGACGAAGTAGATGCTGTCGGGCCCGTCGCCGAGAGTCGTGTGGACCGACGACTCGGGGAACCTGCGGTGCAGCTCGGCGTCGACACGAGCGACTTCCTCGATAAGGTAGTGCGGCACGCGTCGACGAGGGTCGGCTGTTGCAGAGGGAGAGGAGAGCGCTCGTCAGCGGCGGGCTAGGAGGGCGTGCGCACGACGAAAGGGAGGACGACGACGCACGAGTCGTGTGGTTGGCGACGAGGAGCGTGAACGATGGATACGGTCGGTGCCGCCGATGGCCTTGTCGAACGCCGCCGCTCCCGAGGACGAGTAGATGTCGGCGAACCTGGTGGGGAGAGCGGCATCAGCACGAGCTCGCGAGCTTGGCAGTGAAGGAGGAGGAGCGACGCACTTTTCCCTCATGCAGGCCGAGCAGATCCTCGCGCGGAAGTAGACCTCGGGCTTGCCGGCGTTCTTGCGCGAGCAGACTGCGGGGGCGAGATGGAGAGGGCGAGGGTGTCAGCGCTCCCTCTGCGGGAAGGCCGCCGTTCCCTCGTCGAGGAGAGAGGGAAGAGGTCGACGCACATGAGCAGCCTTTGCCGAAGAGCAAGTGCGCGTACTGCAGGTCCGTCATCGGGTACTCGAGTTCGGGCAGGCCGACTCGCTCTCGCGCGGCGACCCACAGCGGGCCCGACGACGCGCCCGTGACGACCGAGCGGAAGACCTTGGACGTAGTCGAGAGGGCGAGCAGGTCGCGGGGCTCGAGGTTGTAGCAGATCTGCGAGCGGTTGGCAGGCGCGTGTCAGCGCGAGCCTGCGAGGTGGAGGTCGAAGGGGGAGGACGAGGAGGAGAGGGACGAGGGCTCACGTCGTACAGCAGGTCGACCGGGATGTTGGTGAAGGCCGACATGGCTCCTCGGCGACCCCTGACGCGGGCAGCTGCCTTGCGCGCCCTCTTGGGCTTGGGCTGGTCGGCCTCGACTTCATCGGCTCGGCGTCGAGTGGACGCGTCGTCGTCGGCGGGCGAGGGGCTGAGGGCGGTGCGCTTGCGGTTGGCGGTCTTGCTGGCGCGGGGCATGTTGCTCTGGCGCGAACTTGCGGTGCTCAGAGGTGGGTGAGCGGAGCGTTCGAGGGAGGGCGACGAAGGGCGGAGCGCGCGACGCGCCGACGAGGAGCGCGTCGTCGACCTTGCCTCTCGCTCGCGGTGGGCTTTCCCTTTGCACAGGCTCGCGTACAAGCTCTACAGGGTAAGGCTCGCGACGCGCACGAGACGGTCGAAGACGAACGAGAGGGACCAATCGCGCTGCAGCTGGTCGAGCCTCGTCGAGCGGGTCCGAGGCGGCGGCCAGCGCCGCCAGTCTATCTAGGCACAAGGGGAGGAGTGTAAACAGGTGAAGGAGTGTCTGCGAAAGAGCAAAGGCGAGACGAAGAGGCGAGGAGTGCAGGGAGGAGGGAGAGGTAGGTGCGCGAGGGAAGGGAACGAAGCCGGCCGAGCCACCCTCACACCTTCCTGCCCATCATGCCGCCGTGCACCTTGCCGTCCGACCGAAGTGAGCGAGCCCGCCCGCCGGCCGACCCAGGCGCGAGGCTCCGGCTCGACGACTTCTTGCCCATCTTTGGCCGCAGCCGGCTCAGGTCGCACACGTCGCCCGGCCCGTCGCGGTAGAAGAGCGGGTGCGAGAAGCCCGAGAAGTCGGCCGACGTGAGGGGCGAGTGCGGATGCGGCACCGACTCGACGGCCGAGTGCAGCTCGAGCGACGAGAGGCGCTTGAAGTCGTCTGCGAGGAGAGCGGGTCAGCGTCGGTCGCTCGAGGCGGCAGGACGAGATTGAGAGAGGGAGCACGCACAGATGTTGAGCTGCCGCACGAACGAGTGCGTGTTGCCGTGGCGGAAGACGCGAGCGAACGCCTCGGAGAGCTCCTTGGAGCCCTGCGCAAAGACGAACGAGCGGCCGTGGGCCGACCAGCGGATCCACTCGCTCAGCTCGGGGTTGTTGACGAGGAAGTGCAGCTGCAGCGTGTGCGCATCATCAGCAGGCTGCGCAGGTGCGGGCGAGGAGGCGGGGAGGAGAGGAGACGCACCTTGGTCATGAAAGGCGTCGTCGTGCGCTCGTCTAGCCCGGCGTCGCTCCCACCACTGCCCTCGCTCCCTCTAGGACTGCCGCCCGACTGGTTCGACGCTCGCCGCGACCTCGACGGCGCCGTCGTCGAGACGCCGCTGCTGTGCCCGCTGCTGCGGCGCCGGTCGAGCACTGGCGCCTCGGGCTGGAGGCTCGTCGACGGCGCCGGCTGGTACGTCGGCATGGGCGCAGCGGGCTCCTCGTAGCGGTAGGGCGTGTACGGCTTGTAGGGCGGCGGGCGAGAGGGGCCTGGCGGAGCGGGGACGA
>Ga0308170_10003184_pt1 | contig 13590 bp, 10 predicted proteins | sample PhyBR2_2_FD_202136 | JGI IMG/M metagenome (GOLD analysis project Ga0308170, IMG submission 202136) | Phyllosphere microbial communities from UC Gill Tract Community Farm, Albany, California, United States - DLSLSB.R2 | ecosystem: Host-associated > Plants > Phyllosphere > Unclassified | place... | reverse complement strand
GTGCCTGGATTTGTCCGGCGGTACCGAACAGTTCAAGGCTTACTGTGGCCGGGGTGCTGGAGGCGTTGGTCAACGCCAGGACGGAGGTGCGGCCAACGGTGGTGCTGGCACCGGCCAGCCACTGGTCGTTCGAGGGCTGCCCGCAGTTGGCCGCCGCACTGCCCTGCAGGTCCCCGTCGGTGGCGGTGTACTTCATGGCACCCGCTGCGGATGCATTCTGGTTTGCCACGGCATCTGCGCTGAGGACGGTTGCCTGGTCCACTGCACGGTCGGCTACAACGCCGGCAAGCAGCTCCTGGGGAGCTGCTGCTGTGGGCGCAGGCCGGGGGTCCTTGGCGATGTCGACGACGGCACCTCCGTCGAGGCGTGCCAGCCTGCTCCCGGGCAGCACACCTCCCGCGCTGAGCACGGCGGCACTGACCCTGGTTGCCGCGGTGGCGGACTCGGGCCGGAATTGCGCATCAGTGCCCGCGGCAGTTCCCTCCAACAGTCGGGCAGGGCCTGGACAGACGCCGACGCTGGCGCCAGCTGGAACAGCAGCCTCAGCAACGGGGACAGACCGGCTGGACGCAGGCCCGGGCATTAGTGAGCCGGCGGCCACCACGGCTGCGCCGCCGGCGAAGATGAGAAACCCTGCGGCGAGGCCGGCCAAAGTTGCCGCGCGCCCTTTGCCCACCGGCAGCCGGGAGGAGCCGCGGCCGGCCCCCTGCCCGGCGTCGCCGCTTCCGGTCCGGGCCGGGTGTCCGGCTGGTGCCGGCTTTGCGGCAGGAGCCGGAATATTGGCGGACTCCGGTGGGGTGTGCTCATGCATGTTGGTGTTCCTTACGCAGGGAGCCTTCGTCACGCGAGAGGCCCGTCCGCGGACGTCGGGCCGGAATGGGGACCGCCAGGATGACGGTCAGCCCAATCACCGTAATCTGGGCGGCAGCGGCCCAGAACGACCACGGGTTTTCGTAGCGGACGGTCAGCTGGCCGGCCGACGCCGGAAGGGTGAAGGCCTGGGACCAGCCGGAGGCGGTGGACGTCAGCTTCCGGCCGTCGAGCCAGGCGCTCCAGCCCGGATCGGCCCGCTCGGCCAGTACCACCAGCCGCCCTTCCGGCCCCGCCGGGACAGGGGCGTCCACATCATCGGTCCCGGAGTCCACCAGGGCGGTAGCCGCGCCGCGGGCATCCACGATGCGGACCCGGTGGGCAACGTCTGCGGCCTGGAGGACCGGCTGGTTCAGCGGGCTGATCCGCCAGAGCCAGCCGACGTCGGTCTGTCCCACGGCAACGAGGCCGGGGACGGCATCCATCCGGCTTGCGGTCAGCTGGGCGGCAGTGTCCGCAGCACGGAGCACCACGAAGCCCACGCCCAACTGTTCGAGGTCGGAACGGGGATCCACTCCCTGGCCGGCAACAAGGGTGGCCACCACGCGGCGGACGGCGGCGGTGACGTCGTCGTCGTCGCGCACCCCTTCCGCGCCGGGGGCCCCGATGATGTTCCGCGCGGAAGCGATCGCAGAGAGCCCGTCCAGCGTTGTGCCGGCCCCGCGCATCAACGACGCGTTGTAGGTGCCGTTCTCACCGGTGCTGAGGAGGAGGGTCCGCGTTTGTTCCGGCCCGACGCCCCGGTCGATGGCGGTGGCGGGAAGGGATCGCCCATTAACTGCCTCCACCAGCCGGGGAGCGCCCAGCGCTCCCCCGGGCGCGGAGGCGGTTGGCGCGGAAGCGGGGGCGCTCCCCTGGCCTGCAGCCGCCTGCGTGCCGGAACTGCCGGCCGGCCGCAGCAAATTCTGTGCGGACCAGGCTGCCATCCCTGCCAGCGGTCCGACCAGCAGTATTGCCAGGCCCAGGGCCAGTGCGGCGCGGGCGGCCGTCCTGGTCTTCACGTTGCTGCCGGAGGCCCGGCCAGCCGCGGAGAGCAGCTGCTCCGATCCAAGCAGCGCGGCTGCAAGAAGCGCAAAGGAAGCAGCGGACACTGCAGGCCCGGTGAAGGGCGTTACCAGGACGTCGGCGTTCAGACCGGTGGCGACGTGGCCGGTGAGCCAGCCGCTGGCTACAGCGATAACCGCGGCAAGCCAGAACCATCTGGCCGCCCGGGACCTGCGGCCCGGACTGAAGAGTCCCACGACGGCCAGCACCAGCACCGGCACCGCGATGAGCAGCGCAAGCAGCAGCGCCCATGGCACCGGGCCCCCGGCGAATATTGCCAGCCCCTGGAGGCCGCCGGCGGGGTCGAATGACAGCGGCTGGCCCAGGATCTGCTGCCAGAGCGGTGCGGCGTCGAATCCAAGCGGGAGCCCGGGATCGGCTAGGAGCGCGCGGGGCCTGTCGAGCGCAGACAGCGCGAACGGGATATACAGGGCTGCCGTGGGCAGCAACGCCCACCACACGGTCCTCCCGCGCCGTTTCAGCAGCAGGCCGCAGAGCACGATGACCACCGTTGCCGGCAGGAGCAGCGAGGGGGCCGAAGCAGTGGTGACCGCCAGCGCCAGGCCCGCGGCTGCCGCGGCCGTCCAGGAGGGCGTGCCGTTGATTCCGGGCTTGGCAGGGAGCTGATCGCCGGAGGCGTACTCAGCAGAGGTATCGGCGTTGAACCGGCCGTGGCCCACTGCCGAACCGGTGGCCCGCAACAGGCCGAGGACCACCAGCGGCAGCATGATGTGGGCAATCAAGGCACCGGCGCGGCCCTGGTTCAGTGCGGCCTGGAGTGCCGGGGCAGCGGCCCAGAAGAGTGCTGCCACCAGGCGAAGCCGGCGGCTTACCGTCACCCCGCCGGCCGCAAACCAGGCAGTGAGGCCGGACAGCGGTGCCCCGAGGAGGAGCAGCCACGCCATGGCAGGGTTGGCGTCGCCTCCGCCCAGGATCCCAATAATCCAGAGGACGTAATCGAAGGGATCGCCGTGGCCGGGCAGTCCGGCTCCGAGGCTGACCCACCAGCTGGAGGCGTTATGCCAGATGTCCCCCAGGCTCGACGAGACAGGGATCAGGGCGCCGCCGGACACGGCGCCGGCCCGGAACAGTCCCGCCAAGGCCAGGAGTGAGGCCACGGACGCGATGATGACGGCCGCCAAGGCACCGTTGCCCACCCAACCGCGTTTGCTGGTGGCCAAGGCGGCGAAGTCGTCCGCCGCATCACCGGTGGGCTGGTGCGCAAGGGGGTCCTGCACGAGGTTGTCGGCCCCTGATCCGTCGGATCCGAGCGCCTCCATCAGTGACCTGCGGTGGCTCCACACCTCGCGACGGGGCGTCTGGAGCTTACGGATGACCGAGCGCCGGATACGCCGTGTACGTTTAGCTGCGCGCCGGGCCTTCACGACAGCGCGGGGCCGTCCCAAGGCAGCGAAGGTAGCCAGCAGCTGTGAAATTCCGTGGCCGGGATCCTTGACCACGATGCTCAGCACCAGCTTGAAGAGGCTGCCCAGCAGGGCACCGACCGCATGGACCGGCACCATCCAGAGCGGGCTGTGTTTCAGGCGAAGGTGGACCTGCGCCTTGCGGGCCGCGGCGGGGTTCCCAAGGGCGTGCGGCCGGTGCGCGACATGGAACATCCGTGCGGCCGGGACCACAACCACCCGGTGGCCGGCTAGGCGGTTCCGCCAGCAGAAGTCGACGTCGTCGCCGCTGCCGGGCAGGGCGGGATCAAAGCCGCCCAGTTGCTCCCAAACGTCCCGGCGGACAAGCATGCCGGCGGAATTGACGGCGAACGTGTCGGTGCGGCCGTCGTACTGGCCCTGGTCCATCTCGTCTGCGTCGATAAGGGTAAGCCGTTCGGCCCAGCGGCTGGTGGAAAGACCAACATCGATCAGCCTGCGCGGGGAATGCCAGTCCAATTGCTTGCAGCCGGCAACAGTGACCGAAGGGGCGCGTTCCACGGCACCCAACAGTTCAGCGAGGGCCTCCGGTGCCGGCGCTGCGTCGTCGTGCAGCAGCCAGATCCACTCGGTCCTGCCGGCGTCGCCGGTTTCCCGGAAGGGCACCAGATCCGCTAGCGCCGCGTAGACGGCGGCACCCATGCCACCCCTGCCCTTGGGCTGGCTGACAACGCGGGCGTCGCCCAAGGCCTCCTGGAGGATACGCAGGGAGTCGTCGCCGGACCCTGTGTCCACGCCGATGGCACGGTCAACGGGCCGGGTTTGGGCCGCCAGGGCTGAAAGGGTTCTGGGCAGATAAGCACTGCCGTTGTGGGCGACCACAACGGCAGTGACATGAACGTCCTGAAGAATTAGATTGCTCGCTTCCTTAGCCGCCGGCGTTCACGCTCGGAAAGGCCTCCCCAGATGCCGAACCGTTCGTCGTTGGCCAGCGCGTACTCCAGGCACTGCGAGCGGACATTGCAGGCGCCGCAGACTTTCTTGGCATCGCGGGTGGAGCCGCCCTTTTCCGGAAAGAAGGCCTCGGGATCGGTCTGGGCGCACAGGGCATCAGTTTGCCAGCCAAGCTCGCCCTCGTCGTCGAAGTCCTGCTGGAGCGGCAGTCCGATCCATACCGGCTGAACGGTGTTCGCCGCAGCCAGTTCCATTGGCGGATCCAGCTCATCTTCGGGCTCAGCGCCACCGTCAAGCAGGGCCTCATGCGCCGCCAGGAACGCCGTGGCCTGGTCCTCGAGCACGCTGCTGGAACTTCTGTTGTACCGCTCCGCAGCAACAGGATCAGCGGGGTCCACGTACCAATCACTCGGCACCCCCCGCGCACGGTACCTTGCCGTTGCCTGACCGGCCACGACGGCATCTTCCTGGATACGCTCTGCTTGCCCCACGGCGACCCTCCTGATGTTTCAGCGACTGCCTGGATACTTGGACACTCGGTTGTGTGCCGGTATTTACGCAATTGCTTTAGATACCTAATTACACGTGTGTAACTAGGACGAGTCAAGCCGTTGCCGGGATAATAGACAGTCAAAGCTGGGAAGCTTGCGCACGCCACGCCCGGGATTTTCACTTGCTTGGGCGTGGCGAGGGCAGCCGAAGAGCATTTGGGCGGCGAAAGGGCCGCAAAACCCCTGTAGTGGCAGGGAAAATACACACTCTTCGGCAAAATAGCAAGCACACTTAGCAACTTAAGTGATTAACATCACTTCCTCGTTCGGCAGCGGCAACGGGCCGCAGGTCGGGTGACCCGAAGGAAGCGACAGTGGCAGGATGAAGCCATGACGACGATCCCCGCCATCGACTTGATGCAAAGCCTCCGCTCCGGCAACTCCACGGCACCCCGCCTGACCTGGTACGGGCCTGATTCTGAGCGGGTGGAACTGTCGGGCCGGGTGCTGGACAACTGGGTCGCAAAGACCAGCAACCTGCTGCAGGACGAACTGGACGCGGAACCGGGCATGCGCCTGCGGATTGCCCTTCCGGCCCACTGGAAAGCTCTGGTCTGGGCGCTGGCCGGCTGGCAGCTCGGATTGGAAACGGTGCTTGACGGCGGCGCGGCGGAGTTCCTGGTCACGGACACCCCCGGGTCCGATGGGGGCTATGACGCCGTGGTCGCGGTTGCCCTGCCCGCCCTCGCTATGCGCTGGCCCGGTGAACTTCCTGCCGGCTGCCTTGATTACGCCGCCGAGGTGCGGTCCCACGGTGATGTGTTCATGCCGCACGCCGATCCCGATCCGTCAGCCCGCGCCGTGGTAACCGCCAAGGGCCGCGCCATCCTGCACAAGGAACTGATCACCGGGTTTGCCCTGCAGCACGCTGAAGGCGTCAGGCTGCATGTGCCTGCCGGCGCCGGGCTCGAATCCGCATTGGCCAACGCGCTGGGAGCCTGGCAGCAGGGCGGCTCCGTGGTGGTGACGCACCCCGACGTGGCGCTGACCGACAAACTCCTGGCGGACGAACGCATCCACGGGAGCTAGCAGCCGGGCACTAAGCCTTGTGACCGCCGTCGGCAGAAGTGGAAGCCGGGCTCTCGGCGGCAGCGGCGTGCTCCCTGTGCGGGTGGGCTTCGATGATTTCGTGGTCGTGGGAGAACTCCGGCTCCTGGTCCAGCTCCTGGTTGAACACCAGGAAGCGGTATGCGAAGAAGCGCACCACCGTAGCGACGAGGATGCCGACCACGCCGGCGAGGAACAGCAGGTTCTTGTTGTCGATGCCCATCCCGTACTTGGCGAGTGCGGTGAAACCGGTGGAAATGCCAATGCCAATGCCGTTGATGATGACGAACATGACAAACTCGCGGACCACGTTGGCCTGGCGCCGGTGGCGGAAGGTCCAGAACCGGTTTGCCACCCACGAGAACACCGTTGCCACGGTTGCCCCGACAAAGCGGGCCTTCGCCTCACTGTCGGACATAGGACCGTGCATCAGGTAATAGGTCAGGCCGTTATCGATGACGAACGCCACACCGCCCACCGCACCAAATTTGGCCACCTCACGCCAGAAGAGTGAGGCAAGCCCCCGGATACGATCTGCAAGTGCGCTAAACATGACCCTCCATGGCCGTGACGAACTGTGGGCCACTCGGCCAAAGGTCCATTTTAGCCCCCAAAGCTCTTAACTGGCCCTTCCCAATCAGGGGACCGTCCTCCAATGCGGGGAAAATCTCCTTCCCCCGCCGGGCCATAAAAGCGCGATCCTGCCCGTCTTCGGTAGGCTGGCAGATGTGACTTTTCCAGTGATAGGCGTGGTTGGCGGCGGCCAGCTCGCGCGAATGATGGCCCCTGCCGCTACAGCGCTCGGCTTTGAACTGCGCGTCCTTGTCGAGGGCGAGGATGTTTCCGCAGTGTCAGCGGTACCGGAAACGCCGGTGGGCGACTACAAGGACCTGCAGACGCTCCTGGAATTCGCCAAGGGCCTGGACGTGATGACGTTCGATCACGAGCATGTTCCCACGGACCACCTCCGTGCCCTTCTGGAGGCAGGCGTCAACGTCCAGCCCGGACCGGACGCCCTTGTCCACGCGCAGGACAAACTCATCATGCGTGCTGCCATTGACCGGCTGGAACTTCCCAATCCGGCATGGGCTTCGGTGGATGACGTCGACGCGCTGGTACGCTTCGGCGACGAAATCGGCTGGCCTGTCGTGCTGAAGACCCCGCGGGGCGGATACGACGGCAAAGGCGTCAGGATCGTCGCCTCACCGGAGGAGGCAGCAGAAGCGGCAGACTGGTTCGCCGCCATGAGTCCCCTGCTCGCCGAGGCCAAAGTCGAATTCACCCGGGAACTCTCCGCACTCGTGGCGCGCACGCCCAATGGCGAGGCCCGGGCCTGGCCGGTGGTCCACACGATCCAGGTGGACGGCGTCTGCGATGAGGTGATTGCCCCTGCACTGGACATCCCGCTGGAGGTTGCTGCCGCGGCAGAGGACGCCGCGTTGCGCGTCGCCGCAGAACTGGATGTGACGGGCGTCCTTGCCGTCGAGCTCTTCGAAACCCCCGGCACGGGGGCCGGCTTCCTGATCAACGAACTGGCGATGCGGCCGCACAACACCGGCCACTGGACCCAGGACGGCTCGATCACCAGCCAGTTCGAACAACACCTCCGCGCCATCCTGAACCTCCCCCTGGGCGCCACCGATGCGCTGGCCCCCGTGACCGTGATGAAGAACTTCCTGGGCGGGGAAAACCAGGACCTGTACTCGGCGTACCCGGTGGCTCTTGCCACCGAACCGGCAGCGAAGGTGCACTGTTACGGCAAATCGGTCCGGCCCGGACGCAAAATCGGCCACGTCAACCTGGTGGGAAGTTCAACCTCCGAGGTCGACTCGGTCCGCCGCCGGGCCGCAGCCGTGGCAGGCATCATCCGCGACGGGCGGGCCACCGCCGAAGAACCTTCCGCAATTTTCGAGGAGAACGCATGAGCGCTGAAGCCACCCCCGCCGCTGCTTCCGGCACCAGCCCCCTGGTGGGCCTGGTCATGGGCTCCGACTCGGACTGGCCTGTCATGGAGGCCGCGGCCGAGGCACTGGCCGAATTCGGGATCCCTTTCGAAGCTGACGTCGTCTCCGCCCACCGGATGCCTACCGAGATGATCCGGTACGGCCAGACGGCCCACGAACGCGGCCTGCGGGTGATCATCGCCGGCGCCGGCGGTGCGGCCCATCTGCCGGGCATGCTCGCGAGCGTCACGCCGCTGCCCGTGATTGGCGTGCCGGTCCCATTGAAAACCCTCGACGGGATGGACTCCCTGCTGTCCATCGTCCAGATGCCCGCGGGCGTCCCGGTGGCCACGGTTTCCATTGCCGGCGCCCGGAACGCCGGGCTCCTGGCCGTAAGGATGCTGGCCTCCGGCACCGACGAACTTGCCTCCTCCCTGCGCGCGGACCTCCTTGACTTCGCCGCCGACCTCAACGCGGTCGCTTCCCGCAAGGGCGCAAACCTGCGGCAGAAGGTCAGCGAAGTCTTCCCGGGCGACTCCAGCGCTCTCCGGGGCAGCCGTTAGGGCGGCGGGCATGGCCAGCAGCAGCGTGCCCGGCACCGGCTCCAGCTCCTCCCTGACTGATCCGGTCCGATACCCGGTCAGCGCCTCCCCCGCTGTCCGCACCAAGCGCGCCTTCGTGCTGGTGCTGTTGACGCTCCTGGTACCGGGAAGCGCCCAGCTCGTGGCCGGTGACCGCAAACTGGGCAGGACGGCCCTGCGTGTAACGCTGTGTGTGTGGGCGCTGGTGCTGCTGGCAGTGGTCCTGCTGCTGCTTAACCGAAGCCTTGTGATCAGCATCGTCACCAACCCCGTCACGTCGCTGGTGCTGGTGGTCCTGCTGGCGGCGCTGGCCCTTGGCTGGGCCCTCCTTTTCCTGAACACGCTCCGGATCATCCGTCCCGTCCTGCTGGCACCCAAGGCGCGCCCCGCCGTCGGGATCGCCTTGGTAGTGGCGCTGGTCCTGGGCAGCGGTTCTTTCGGCTACGCGGCCTACCTGCTGAACGTGGGCCGTAACGCCATCGGCAGCATCTTTTCGTCCGGGCCGGCCATAAAGCCCGTGGACGGGCGCTACAACTTCCTCATGATGGGCGGCGACGCCGGTGACGACCGGACCGGCCGCCGCCCGGACAGCCTGTCCGTGCTGAGCGTGGACGCTGAAACAGGCCAGACAGCCATCATCTCCGTTCCCAGGAACTTCCAAAACGCACAGTTCAGCGCCGACTCCCCCATGCACGCGCTCTACCCGGACGGCTATGACTGCGGCGACGAATGCCTCATCAATGCCATCAACACCGAGGTCACCGACGAGCACGCCAACCTGTACCCCGGCGTGGCCGATCCGGGCGCCCAGGCAACCCTGGAAGCCGTGTCCGGAACGCTTGGCATGCAGATCCAGGCCTACGTCCTGGTGGACATGGACGGCTTTTCAAAACTCATCGACGCCATGGGCGGCATCCGGATCAAAGCCGGCGGCTGGGTCCCCATCAGCGGTGAAACCATCGATGAAGCCAACGGCATCCACGGGATGCCGCTGGGCTGGATCCCTGCCGGCGACAACAAGCTGGACGGCTACCACGCCCTCTGGTACGGCCGGTCGCGGGAGTTCGTGGACGATTACGCGCGGATCGCGCGGCAGCAGTGCGTGCAGCAGGCCATGCTGAAGCAGTTGGATCCGGCCACCCTGCTGTCAAAGTTCGAGGACATCGCCAGCGCGGGAACCAAGGTGGTGGACTCCAACATCTCCTCCAGCCAGCTGGGCAGTTTCCTGGACCTGGCCATCAAGGCGAGGGGCAAGGACGTCAAACGGCTCACCATCGGGCCGCCTGACTTCGACGCATCGTTCTCCACGAATCCCAACTTTGGCCAGATTCACGATCGGGTGGACCAACTGCTCGCGTCGGCATCGGCCAAGGGGGCACAATCGGCCGGAATTCCCGACGACGGGACGCCGGCCCCGCAGGCGGGCGCCGGGCACGTACAGGCGGCAGGAGCACTGCCCGCCAGCCTGCCCACCGTGGACAAGACGGGAAAGCAGCCCTCGCCGTCGGACTTCACCCCCGTGACCACCACGCCTGACGGTGAGCCGATCACCGAAGAGATGCTGAACGACCTTAAGCGTCAAGGCGACGAGGAGGCTATCCGCCAGCTCGTGGCCACCAACGGGCAGTGCGCCCCCCTCTAGCCGCCAACCCAACGGTGATCCCACCAGTGCACCCACTAAGGAACGGAACAGTTTTGTACGAGATTGAAAACGTCCTCCGCGACTACGCCTGGGGTTCGACGACTGCCATCGCCTCGCTGCTGGGCCGTCCCGAATCCGGGCGCCCCGAGGCCGAACTCTGGATCGGCGCCCATCCTGACTCACCGTCGGTGGCCCACGTCCCGGAGGACGGCAGCCAAAGCGCGCTGGACGCCTTGATTTCCTCCGACCCGGAGCATTTCCTCGGTGCGGAATCAGTCTCCGCCTTTGGCCCCCGCCTGCCGTTCCTGGCCAAGATCCTTGCGGCCGCGCAGCCGCTCTCCCTCCAGGTCCACCCGAGCCTTGAACAGGCCCGGGAAGGCTTTGCCAGGGAGAACGCGGCAGGGCTGGACGCCCATGCCCCGAACCGGAACTACAAGGATGACAACCACAAGCCGGAGATGATCTTCGCGCTGACTCCGTTCGAGGCGCTGTGCGGTTTCCGGCCGGCCGCCGAAACCCGGGAGATCTTCCAGCACATCGCCCGCGCCTTCCCTGAAGGCCGGCAGTCCCCTGCGCTGCTCCACGACCTCATCGAAGACCTGGCTGGCCCGGACGAAGGCGCCGGACTGCGCCAGGCTTTCGAGCGGCTGATCACCGGCGGCCAGGGCGTCTCCGAGGCAACAGCCCTGGTGGTGGAAGCCCTGCTGTCCGGCGCTCCGCACGAGCCGTTCCAGGCGGAACTGGGCACGGTCATCAGCCTGAACGAAAAATACCCGGGCGATCCCGGCGTCCTGATCTCGCTGCTGCTGAACAGGATTTCACTGAAGCCCGGAGAAGCCGTCTACCTCCCGGCCGGGAACGTGCACGCGTACCTGCACGGGCTGGGCGTGGAGGTCATGGCATCCTCGGACAACGTGCTGCGCGGCGGCCTGACGCCGAAGCACGTTGATGTTCCGGAACTCCTGAAGACCATCGACTTCCACCCGGTGGCTGTGCCCATGCTGGAAGCCGAAAGGACGGTGATGGACCAGGAGCTGTTCCGTCCGCCGTTCAAGGAGTTCCAGCTGCAGCGGATCGAACTGGAGCCCGGCGCCGGACCCGTTCCGCTCGCCCAGACCGGGGCCGCAGTGGTCATCGTGGTGTCCGGGGAGGTTTACCTCGACTCGCCCAAGGGCGACCTTGCGCTGGCTCGGGGCAGGAGCGCGTTCATAGCCGCAGCCGAAGCCCCGATCAATGTCCACCTGGCGACCGGCAGCGCTGAACCGGCCCTGGCGTTCGCCGTGACCACCGGACTCTAGACCGGCATCACCACAACAAGAAGGGCGACGGCGGCACCCACCAGGGTATCGTCGTCGCCCTTTGTCTGAGCCGGTTGTCTTAGCTGGGTCAGTTGCCCGGCCGGAGCTTCCGCACCAGCACACGGGCCTGCCCAGCCGCGCCTTTCAGCAGCCGACGCCCCTGCTGGAGACCCTTGCGGGCGAGCGGCATTGCCGTGGAGTAGGCAGGGTAGAACGGCGACAGCGGCTTCTCCCAGGTGCCAAGCAGCATGTTCTCGTGCTTGGCGAACTGCTTCTTGAAGTCGGAGATTCCGTCGTTGAGCAGTCCGTTGAAGTCGTACCGGCTGCAGCCGTCCTCGCGCATGGACTGCAGGGCCGCCCACTTCACGCCGTAGTTCACACGCTGCTTCTGCCCTTCTGAGGAGACCCCGCCGTAGAGCTCGAACGCCGTGCTGCCGCTGCGCGAAAGCCAGGTGAACGCCAGCAGCTGCTCGCCGTCGAACGCGCCGATGATCGGGGAAGCGTCACCCAGGTTCCGGAAAATGTCGCGGTAGTACTGGTCCTCATGGATACCGAAGCCGGCCCGGTCCGCGGTCTCGTGGTAGATGGCCAGGACCTGTTCCAGCTCGGACTCGTTCTTGACCTTGCGGAATTCCACGTCGCTGCGCATGGCCTTGCGGATGTTGGCCCGCGTGGACTTGGACATCTCCGCCATCAGCTCGTCGTCGGAGCGGGTGAGGTCCAGGATCAGCGTGCGCGGGATCAGGACGGTGTTGGTGGACTCCCGGAAGCCGGCGGCAGCCACGGCGCCGGCAAAGGCGGAGTCGCGGTCCCAGTCCGGTTCGATGCTGAGGGCCACGCCGCGGTGGCGGAGGGCAGCGTGCTCGGCCAGCCGGTTGAGCACTTCTTGGGTGTCTTCTGCGGAGCACATGGGACCGCGCGGGATGTAGACCAACGCACGGAAGGGCACGGGCAGCTTGCGGACCAGCAGCTGGGCGGCGCCGATGGTTTCTTCCCCGGCCTTGACCAGGACCCGGTCCACGGACCAGCCGTGCATTGCCTTGGTCTCGCCCCAGCCCCACAGCTGCTGCGGATGGCCATTGAACCGGTCAACGTGCTCGTCCCAAAGGGCGCGGTCAGTACAGGGCACAACAGCAGGAATCATGGCTTAAACCCTATACCAAGGCGTTAACGGCAAAGCCCCGGGTGCGCGCGCGGCGCCCCGGGGCCCTGATATGGGTTATCGCTGCGGGTCAGCTCTTGCGGGCGTAGTTCTCCCACTTGCTGGCCTGGTGCTCACCCTCCACGAAACGGATGGTGCCCGACTTGGAGCGCATCACGATGGACTGGGTGAGGACCTTGTCCTTGGAGTAGCGCACGCCCTTGAGCAGGTCGCCGTCGGTGATGCCGGTGGCGGCGAAGTAGCAGTTGTCGCTGGAGACCAGGTCGTTGGTGGAAAGCACGCGCTCCAGGTCGTGGCCGGCGTCGATCGCCTTCTGCTTTTCTTCGTCGCTCGTGGGCCAGAGGCGGCCCTGGATGACGCCGCCCAGGGATTTGATGGCGCAGGCGGCCACGATGCCCTCAGGAGTTCCGCCGATGCCCATCAACGCGTCCACGCCGGTACCGGAGCGGGCCGCGGCGATGGCGCCGGCAACGTCGCCGTCCATGATGAATTTGGTGCGGGCGCCGGCTTCGCGGATTTCTTCCACCAGCGGGCGGTGGCGGTCGCGGTCAAGGATCATGACGTTGAGCTGGTTGACCTTTACGCCCTTGGCCTTGGCGATCAGGTGCAGGTTCTGCTTGACCGGCAGGCGGAGGTCCACCATGTCCGCGGCCTCGGGGCCGGTAACGAGCTTCTCCATGTAGAACACGGCTGAAGGATCGAACATGGAGCCGCGCTCGGCAACAGCGAGGACGGCCAGCGCGTTGTTGATGCCCAGGGCGGTCAGGCGTGTTCCGTCGATGGGGTCAACGGCTACGTCAACCTCGGGGCCGGTGCCGTCGCCGACGCGCTCCCCGTTGAACAGCATGGGGGCTTCGTCCTTTTCGCCTTCGCCGATCACCACGACGCCGTTGAAGTGGACGGTCTGCAGGAAGGAGCGCATGGCGTCGACCGCCGCGCCGTCGGCGGTGTTCTTGTCGCCAAAGCCCACCCAGTGGCCGCCGGCAATGGCCGCGGCCTCGGTGACGCGGACAAGTTCAAGGGCAAGGTTGCGGTCCGGCTCGTCGTGGCCCACCGCAAGGGACGGTGAAATCGTGGAGTACTTCTGGGTCATGGACGCTGGTGACACGTGAACCT
>Ga0308170_10003181_pt1 | contig 13598 bp, 10 predicted proteins | sample PhyBR2_2_FD_202136 | JGI IMG/M metagenome (GOLD analysis project Ga0308170, IMG submission 202136) | Phyllosphere microbial communities from UC Gill Tract Community Farm, Albany, California, United States - DLSLSB.R2 | ecosystem: Host-associated > Plants > Phyllosphere > Unclassified | place... | reverse complement strand
ATTGTTTATGATAAAATTGACGCAGAGTCAAGAGTCGTTGCAGATTTTTCGCTTCCGTACATCTGTTGTACACCAAAAGTTGATGTAAAATTAACGTTACCAGATCCTGTTATCTGTTCCAAAGCGGCGCCTGTACCTTTTACGGTATTTCCTATGAACGGCGATGTGAAAGCTGTTGTTAATGTCGGTTTAGATGGAGGTGTAGAGGTGAAAGAAGGTAAATATTTCTTCAATCCGTCAAATGTAAGTGAGGCTTTGTATAATAAAGATATCAGTTTTACGGTCAACGGAAAACCTACCAATTGCAGTATCAGAGTTATCCCGCAATCTTATATGAATGTAGTGGTGGGTACTATTACTTATCCACCTGCTGGTTCCAGAGATACAAAGGTAAACTTTAAAGTTTCAGGAAGCGGCTTTATAAATTACACTTATACCTGGGATTTCTGGGATAATGGTAATTGGGTTAATTTAAATCCGGATGCTGAAGGAAATGTTAGCTACATTTTCCGTGACCTGAATCCAAAAATAATTCCGACGATACGAGTTAATGTAAGTCTTAACGGCTGTACTCAGAATATCATTATAGAAGATTGGTATGATGCTCCTGCTGCTCCGACTGTTGCCATCGATAGTGTTGATTTTTCACGAGAAAATTGCTGTGAAAATATTATTCCTGTTATTAATGCCGGAATAGAAGGATCTACAGATGTCCCTTTATCTGCGAGAGAATTTATATTAGTAGGAAAGGGCAGTGGGCCGTCAACACTTATGTATTCTTGGACAAAGATAAAAGGTCCTGCAGCACAGCTTATCGGAGCCAATCAGGCTAATCTGAAAGTTACCAATTTGGCTGAAGGAGATTATGCGTTCAGGCTTACAGTTCTTCATGCTGAAAGCGGTGTATTTGATAATGCCGAAATAGGAGTGAGGGTATATGTTGAGGATAAATAATGAATACTGTAGAAAGGGGTGGTTTTATGATGATAAAATCATCCCTTATACATCAATGAATAATATAATAACAATAAAAACATAATATAATGGCAACGGCAACAACGAAATGTAATATTTCATTTCAAATATATTATACTTCTTCTATACCGACAACGGGTGCTACTGCTTCGTTTAGATATAAAATAAAAGATTCTGCAGGCTCTTATACTCAGTACGATATAACTTCTGTACCCGCAAGTGGAGGTGCGATAAGTATCCCGAATATTCAGGTTACCGGTGAATATGAGTATATATTAGAATTATCAGCAAATGGAGTGTCAGATACTCATACAGGTACTTTTAATGTAGAAAAATGTACTCCTCCGGCTTGTGAAATCCCTGTCATAAAGAGCGTGTATCTGGGAGAGGGCGATCAGATAATAATGGATTATCCTGTAGATGAAGCAGATCTTTATGCGATAGAATATCAGATAGCGACCGATGATAAATTTACGAATATTGTTCAGGTAAGGGTGATCATGGGAAGTGATTATACACCGATCGAATTTATTGAGATGAATGATGGTACTATTACCAATGAAACTGCTTATTACATCAGAGCCAGAAGACATTGTTCAAAATCTGTAGTTTCAGATTGGTCGAATGTATTTGGATTCAGATCAGGAAAATGGGGCGTTCGAAGGGTTTTAGAAGCCTATTGCTTACCTGCTAACTATGATCTTGATAAAAAAAGTATCTGTCAGACAGGAGGTGTCTGGAAAAAGCAGGTCATTCTGGATACACCAGAACCACGGGCAGGAAGCTTAATTTTCCTGATTGATGGGATAACCTCTGCTATACCTGGAAATTTAAGAGAATTTGAAAGTGATAATCCTGTTGGGTTTAATCAGCATGGAATAAGATGGATCAGATTTGAAGCGCCTGACTGGAGTATAATTTATAATGTAGACCCAAAAATTGGTAAGATCATCGATATTTCGTCTTACTGTGAGAGCTGATCATGAGTCTGAAAACTAATAAAATCCTCAAATATTGAGGATTTTATTCAGTTAAGCAGTTCTTTAATTATCTTCTGTTGTTTTTTCGTCTTGTACTTATAATATTAAAAAGTTTTGCGACATCCTGAAGGTGGATATCAAAATCCTCGTAATATTCATTTAAAGAATGAAGAGTGATAATGCCTCTTTCAACATCGTGGTTAACGATTCGCTTTACCAGAATTCCTTTCTCTTTGTGAACGATCACAAAATCCCATTTGTCGTAATGCAGCTTACTCATCCAGTAATCTTGTCTTATGTTTCTGCACAGAATAATGTCGCCTTCCAGATAGCTTTCGTACGATCCGTTATCCATGCTGTCACCTTTTATTTCAAAACACATGTATTCGCCTCGGTGCTCTACATCGTCAGTAAAAGGAATTGTAGGTAAGCTTTCTATATATTCTTCATCTGCAAAATTATGCAGATAGCCTGCTTGTGCATATTGATTCGCGAGCGGAACGTTCATGATCTTAAGATCTGAGAAAACAACAGGTGATGCGCCGATATTAAGCTTCTTTTGTTGTTCCTCCAGTAAGTTGGTTACGAAATAAGCAGTTGTTTCTGGTATTTTTCGTTCGCCTTTTTCCCAATATTGTACGGCTCTGGTGCCAACACCTATAGATTTTGCAATATCAGCCTGCTTCATCTTTAGTTTCTTTCTGATTTCTTTGAATTCTAAATAGTTCATTTTGATACGTTTATAATTATTTATAAAAATATACGAAAAATAATCACATTTTTATTTTGAAAAACGAACAATGTTCGTATATTTGTTTCGTTGTTAAGGACGAACGGTACAAATATACAAAAATATATTAATGATTTAAGGTTATTTTAATATTTAAATAATTGGTTAGAATTAATTTAATACTTTAAATCAAATAGTTAGATGTTATTTTCGTGAATATTGTATCGTGTAATAGAATTTTATCTTTTTATTTTATCAAGCGCTAATTAGAATGAAAATATAATTTTTTACTATAAAAGATGCGGATATTACGTTTTATGGATCGGTATAAAAGTTATTTGTTCGTTTTTAATAATATTAATAATGAAAAAAATGCGTTTATTTGAAGGGTGTTCAAATTAAACATTATTTAGCTCTTTGTTTTGCCAAAACACCAAAATGTTGTTTAGCGCTACTGTTTAGTATATAAAATATCGATTAATTATAGCTATCAGTAATACGTTGAATACATCTCAAAAGGCAAAACAGATTTGTGAAAAGCGCACTTATTTTTAAAGGAATTTAAAAGTAAAATGCTGCACTTATTTACAGTCAATTACTGGAAGTGAATATTCGTTATTGAACGGTTTATAAAAAATCGATTCTTTGTAAACACCAATATCGGTATTCGCCAAAAGTGAGATTTAGAAGAAGAAGTTGGGATTTGTATCTGTCGAAAAATACCCGGTACTGGCTTCTTAAAAACCAAAATTAAATAATATAATTAGACATTCGTTTAAAGGCTTTAAAATAGGCCTTTAGAGGTTTCTTGTTGGCTAAAATTAAACAGAAAAAATTAAGCAAAACGGAAACTTTTCTAGTTCAAAAAAAAACTTTTAACCATAAAAACTTTAACCATAAAAAAATGAAACGTAGTAAAGAATTAGTAGAGAAAAGAAAAGATTTTGTTATTGAATATGTAAAGCGTAATCAAAATAAACAGATGAAAGTAATTGTAACCGAATTGACGGAGATGTTGTTTTTGTCGGAAAGAACGATATATAACATCCTTCTTCAGGCTTAGTCGGTGCAATAGTGACTTCAGACTTATATATTCTAAAAGATAGAAAAGGATTCAAAGTTATTATACTTCAATAACTCACCCATCGATCATATTAAAAAAGAGGGTTGTCCTGTCATCTTACACAATTTCAGATTTGTATGCAAAATACTGAGGTGAAAATGGTTTTTTGCTTTTTAGTTCGATTGTTTCAGACGAAACCATGAACCCCGAAAAGCAGGAAACTATTTGATCCCGGATTACCGGAATAGCAATTTAAAAGATAAAAAAACAATAGCTCATTTAATTAAATTTTAGAAACCATGAAAAAAAAAGAGAAGAAAAACAATAAGAAAAATAATGAAAAACTTCAAAAGCCAAACAAAGATATCAGTGCTCTTATCGACGAATTGGCTTATGTAAATGAAAATGAAAATATTCGAAAAAGCAAAAGATTTTTAGATGATATATACATACTTGATCAGGATTGATCAAACACCTGAGAAGCTTTTAGACAATCGAATTTAAAATAAATAATAGATAAAATATAATGAATTTAGATGGTATAAAAGCTCTGTTAATCGGAACTGCAATTGCATTTTCAGGAGGATTATTGCGGGTACTGGTTTCCATACAAAACAAAGAGAAAAAACAATTATGGGAACATTTTGTCACACTTGCGATAGTTGTCATTGTTGGTTTTACCATGAGTTATTTAATGAACAGAGCCGATTTGCATGACAAGTGGTATTCTACAGGAGTCCTGTTTGTGTTGGGCTATGGCTATGATAAATTTTTGAAAATGATCACTACCAATCTTCCTTATTGGATTGACACCTCAGTGAGCCTTTTTATTGAAACCCGATATGGCGTTAAAACAGATAGACATACTCATGTAGAAGAAGAAAAGAAAGATGATCTGATTCCGTAGATAAGTAAGAAATAAAGAAAAAATAATATTGGGTCACATGTGTCATTAAAATTAATCAATTGAGACATGCGTTCACCAGATAATTTTATCTAAAAGCTTAGAACATTGCAGTAATAGATTCTTAAAAAAGACACTTCACTGCAACTACAGAATCCATCCCTTAAAAATCAAATAATTCTCGAGAAAAAGACTGAATTTTGAACTTGAAAACTTGGAACTCAAGAGACAAGAAAAGGAAAAACTATAAGTGGCTCAGCATTACCTGTTTCTCATCACAAAGTTGATTAACCACTTTTAATTACTCAAATTCTTTAAAAAAAATCGGCCATACCACGGTCTGATTTTTCACTCCAACAGGTAAGTATAAAAAAGCACAACACATAGGGTTGTGCTTTATATACATTTTAAAATAATATGTAATCAAAAAACTAAGTCAATGAAAGCAGCAACACCTGTAGAAAAAGACAATAAAGTCCACCAAAACCAGGGCAAAAACCAAAGGCAGAAAGAGCCATCGGCCACACCTCTGTCTGAAACAGAAGTAATCGGTGCACAGATACAAAAAACTGAGGATTCAGCTACCAAATCAGGGTCAGCAAACCTCAATGGCAGCACTGCAGCCGTTCATGGTTCACAAACCATCTACGATCAGGGTTCAGAAATAATGTACCAAAAACATCAGGAGAGCCTGGCCAAAACCGGAGATAACAATCATCCGGACACTAAAAACATAGAAAAAGGATATATGACCACCCTGAGTATAGATCAGGCACGTGATTATAACGACCTAAAATCGGAAACGTATCTGCCAAAGACGGTGGAGGAGCAGGCTGTAATGGCTCAGAATGTCAACAGTAATTCTGAAACATCAACTTCACCAAATTCAGACTCTGGTGTTTTGGTAGATCCTGTACAAAATTCTACTTTCACACCAGATGCAAGTGAAGGGTTGGTTTTACCTGCTGAGCAGGAAGACGTCGCAGTGAGAACTACCCCAGCCGATCCGCATAGTGATCCGCAATTCAATCAAACGGTAAGTTTAGTTAAAAATACCGCCAAAGCAAAACGAACCCATACTACTAAAGAGAAAGCTGAAAATCAGGCAAATGCAGCAGCAAAGGTGCCGGGTGGAGAACGAAAATCGAAAGCAAGAGGTCAACAGGTAGAAAAACTCGATCGACAAAAGGCAGATCCTTTCAAACCTTCCGATTTCAAAGCAAAATTAAAAAGTAGAGTCGATAAGATGCAATTGCCGACCAATGAAAAAGAGGTCGAGAATTTTGAAGCACATAACAATATTGCAAAGGTTAATCAATTAGCCGGAGCAGACGTCGTTGCATCCAAAAATAATGTAACAGGAAGTATTGAAAAAGTTGCCAAACAAGAGCCAAGCGAATCACAAATTCAGCAACGTGTAGCGACATCATTACCTGATCCGAAAATAGGCTCAAAAGTTAATATAAAAGCAACCGTACCAGGTAGAAGAGGTGACGCTGAATTAAGCGAACCTGTTACCAAAGGCTACAAAGCAGTTGAGCAGCAGTTTGAAAAAAATAATATTACCGATGAGCAGTTGGCGAGCTCAAACGAGCCTACTTTTATTAATGCGCTTAATGCCAAAAAAGCGGCGAAGGAGAATGCCGAAAATACACCTGGGGAATTTAAAGCAGCTGAAAGCAAAAAGTTGGAATCTTCTAAACAAGATGCACAAGGCAAAACCAACAACACGATGGAAGGTATGCATCACAGCAGAAAAGAAATGCTGGATGGTGTAACTCAAAAACAACACAAAGCCGGTGAGAAAAATACAGGCAAACATCAGGATGTTGTTGCTCAGTTGAATCAAATTTATGCGGATACTAAAAAATCTGTCGATGCCCAGCTGAACGACCTGGAAACTAAAGTAACCCAGCTATTTGATGCAGGTGCTAAAGTTGCTAAAGATACCTTTGAAAAGTATGTTACCAAAAAAACAGACGACTACAAAGAAAAACGATACGGAAGCTGGTACGATGTACGTGGATATGGTAAACGTATAAAAGATGGCTGGAACGGAAAATTGCCAGACGAAGTAAATGTATTTTTTACTGAAGGGCGAAAGTTATTCTTAGCAAAATTAGACGGAACGATTAATCTTATTGCTAATTTGGTAACTGACCGATTAAATAAAGCTAAAGCTGCTATTACTTCTGGTCGTCAAAAGGTTACGACATTTATCAAAAATCTGCCTGCTGATGTTAAAAAAGCCATCAAAGGTGATATCGATGCTATTCAGGGACAATTTAAACAACTTGAAAATTCGATAAGTGAAAAAGAATCTTCATTAATTGATTCATTGGTAACCAAATACAACAATACCCTGAAAGAAGTTGATGATATGGTTGACGAATTTAAAAAACGTAACCAGGGATTCTTAAGTGCTTTAAAAGACGCAACATTAGGAGTTTGGGAAACCATACAAAATATCAAAAAAACGCTTACCGATCTACTTTCGGGCGCAGTAGATGTGATTTTATCAATTATTGCACATCCGATTGATTTCTTATCAAATCTTATTGCCGGAGTTTCGCTAGGGTTTACCAATTTCGGAGCCAATATCTGGACACACCTGAAAACAGGCTTCTTCGGATGGCTGACAGGAGCAATGAAAAATGTTTCTATCACCATGCCGGAAGATGTATTCTCTTTAAAAGGAATTTTCTCAATCACGACTCAGATGCTTGGTTTAACTTGGAATGGCATCAGAGATATCGGTGCTAAAGTAGTAGGAGAGCCTGTAATGAAAGTTTTGGAGACAGGTTTTGAAATGGTACAGATCGTTCGTAAAGACGGCGTTGCCGGGCTTTGGGAACATTTAAAAGATCAATTTGCCGATCTGAAAGAAACGGTAATGGATGCCATTATGGATATCATCCAATCACAGGTAATACAAGCGGGTATCAAATGGATTATGGGATTAATGACTCCGGTAGGAGCGTTTATAAAAGCCGCAATGGCGATTATAGATGTCGTGAAATTCTTCATCCAACGAGCAGCACAAATCATGGAATTGGTAAAAGCCTTTACCGAAAGTATAAAAGCAATTGCCAGCGGAAATGTAGGTGCCGTAGCCAAATCGATAGAAAATGCATTGGGCAGAGCTATTCCTGTATTAATTGGATTTTTAGCATCATTATTAGGTATTGGCGGATTGGCTGATAAAGTTATTGGTGTAATTCAAAAAATACGAGAGCGTATTGTGAAAGCAATTACCAAGTTCTGGACTTTTGTGAAAGGGAAGGCTAAAGGATTGCTTGGGAAACTTGGTGTTGGAAGCAAGAAAGGAAAATATGATGGGAAAGATAAGAAGGATAAAGAGACAGAACAGCAAGGAAAAGTTAGTAAAGGTCTTGAATGGTGGAATGATAAAATTACTTTTAAAAATGTTGAGAATGCTACTCACAAGCTTTACTTCAAAGGTGAAGGAAAAGATGCTAAACTATATATGCAGAGTAAAGATGATCATGTAATGAATCATTTGAGTAATGCTAAAAAAGCAGCTCACACAGAAAGTGAAGAAAAAAGCGTAGTTACAGGTAAAACATATTATGAAAACGAGGTATTGCCTTTAAATATTAAACTAAATAAATTAGAGAATGACCGCATAAAACTTACAAATAATAATAAGGAGGCTAGAAATGATGCCCAAATTGAAGCTAATGAAAAAGCGACAAAAGAGCAAAATTATTTGCAAGATAAAGCTTTAGAGAAGTTATCTATATTGTTTAAAGCTATTAAATTTGATGACGATGTACAACCGACAACTGTTAAAACACAGGTAACCTCCAAACAAGATTCTATGGGTAGAGCTTTAGAAGTGGAAGCTAATCCACTAACTTGGATGGCAGGTAATACAAAAGGGAGTGGCCCGTATCAAGATCCGGTAGGGTGGGATTATGCAACAGAAGACATGCGAAACAATATTTATATCAGAGGACACATGCTAAATGACAACATACATGGTCCAGGGGTGAAATGGAATTTAGTACCTATTACTCGAGTAATGAACTCAAGAATGGAAAAAGATGCTGAATCAGTAGGTAAGCAAGTACTTCAGTATAAAAATCGAAACCGTATTATGTGGTATAAAACTACAGTAGTAAAATATTATAGCGAAATTGACCAAAAGCAAGACCATTACTTCCCGCAAACTATAAAAATAGAATATGGAGAGTATAAAAACAGTGATGGACAGTATGATGCGAATGGTAGTCTTGTTAATGTTGGTAAGAAAGAGTTTACACAAGGCCGACCTGCGATGCCATATAATATTAATGATCTTGGAGAAACTTTATTGATTGATAAATTAAAACTAAATGCTAACTTTGCTAAAGCGGTTACTAAAGAGCGTAATGCTAGAGGTCCATTTATAAGTGTGGCAAATTTTAGAGAAAGAATGACAAGATATTATTCATTGAATCGGACTGGAAAAGAATCAGAAAGAGATGCGGGAATTACTAACATTAATACGATGAGTATAACAACAACTAACCGACTTGTAACTTTTAAATTTAAATAATACGATATGTTAGAAAAATTTGAAGATTTTATTACTGATTTAAAAAATAATTCCTTTGTTAAAGTTAGGGAAGATAATGTAGAAGATAATAGAGAATTACTTGAATACAGAGATGCAGAAGGAAATTTTGAAGAGGTTTATGAAGAAATGAAAATAAAAGTACCGGAAAAAGATTGGGAATATGAAGACTTAGGTGCCTTGAGCCTTGATTGGGACGCAGTTACCGATCAATCCGATGAAGCCTATATCTGGGGTGGTTTTCAGCTTCATAATTTTTCGTCTGCATTATCATCCCCTTCTGATTTTTGGGAACCTTATAATGAAGGTCGTCGTTTTTGGGAAAATAATCCACAGCCTGAAGCTGAGGCTATTTGGAAAGATTTTTTGCCTAAATTAAATTATATCAACGGGTCTGGTCATGGCAGTGATGGTACTTTTGGCTGTATATTGCGAGAAGAAGGCGTATATCCATGTCCTATGTATTTTTATGATTCAGGAATTTGGTTTGAGTTAAATATGAGTCTTGAAGAATATTACAATACAATGCTCCAATGTAAGGCTGTCTACTACTGGCAGTATTTTTACATTGACACAGAAGAAATCGTAAAGAAACTAGGTAATTTTAAACCTGTTTTTATAGAGCATGGAGGGCAATATCTGGAAGGGCCACATGCATTTGATGATAAACTGAGAGACGGTACTATTTCTACTTCAGTCGAGGGTGTTTTGTTGCAAATGAAAAACATCATTAAACGCTTTCCGAAATTATTTCCAGATGTAGATTTAGCTTATTTCAAAGAAAGATGCGATGCTTTAGAAAAAGCTTTGAACAAATAAATTCAATTTAAAAAGCAAAAGCGAAATTTCTTAGAAGTTTTCCATACTGCCGCACGAATCCTTTCGTGCGGCTTTTTATTATCCAACATATTCTCAAAAAGTTTTCATCATTATAAATATATAATTGATGAATCGTAACTATAAGTTCCACTATTCAAGAATTATATTCACAATTTTGCTTTTGTATGTTAGCTGGATGTTTTTAAAAACTTAAATCATATTTTTGTTAAAAATGTCTGACTTATAATGTTAAACCACACGAAAGGATTCGTGCAGTAGCTTTGATAACAATGGAAAAGAAATTGATTTTGCAATATTTGAAATAGAAGAATCAGATTTACTATTTGGAACTAAATAAAAGACTTATGAAAGAAATTAAAGAGTTTATTGAAAAATATATTGAAGAAGAATTTAAAGCTAACAAAGGAAAATATGATGTTCAAATCACTGATTTAAGGTATGAAGAATTAGAGAAAAATGCTTATTTATTCTATCATACTTTAAATCCTAATCCTTTTGGAAGAGGAGGTAGCATAGACAATATCATTGGAGACGAAACTTGGGTTAATAGATATGTGAAAAAATATGAAAAAATAATTCCCCGCACCTTATTACAAATCAAGCAATACAAAAATTCAAAATTAGGAGAAGGTTTACCAAGATGGTTGGTAAATGACGAAATTTTCGCTTGCTACACAAGTTATACAGAAAATACAGGAAGACAACTAGGTTATAATAAACTGTTTTATGTAGCTGAAACAAATGAAGGATTGAAAATAATTTATGATTTGACTTTTAATGTTAAAAAACCCGAATGGCGCCACTCGCACGATTTAAAAATAAATCAGGTTAAAAATCCAGGTAAACTCATCGCTGTTGAAAAATACCAAGCTCCAGAGGAAGCCAATAGTTTGGCTGATTATAATGCAGAGTAAAATAATTCATCAATAAATAAAAGCGGAATTTCTATTTTTAGAAATTTCGCCTTTTTTTATTTTTGTTGGAAAGTGCTTTAACTGTAGGTCTTCAGACTGTATCAACAGCTCTTAGCAAAAGTGATAAAGATGGAGATAAAGAAGATCATTTTAATGCTTTATCTCACCTAAAAATAGTAGCAAATGAAATATGGAGAAATCACATAATTAAGGAAATTAACATATGAAACTAAACAAAATACGCCAAGATCTAAAAGAATTGTATGAAGGTAAAGAAAGATTAAACACAATTCTAGGCGTTGAATTTAGCCATCAGGAAGAGGCTAAAATTTACACCAAAATATTACAGATTGGACAATGGTATGTAGCTCCATTTTCTTTTGAAACCTATAATAGCTATGCTATCAAATTATCACCAAATAAAAAATTATTAGAATCTCCTGTTTGTTTAAGAAGCAGAGGGGATCATTCTCTTTTTTCTAATAATTTAGCAAATTTTTTGCCGATGAGACAATTAAGAATGTTAGATACTTCAGATTTTGTCCAATATATTTTGGATGATTGGCAATTGCTTGAAGAACTTTCGTTACCACTCAGACAATATACAAATAGCTTAGATTCATTAGAATTTTTAAAAGAATATTTACATAATGACGATAAATTAATATACCTTGAAAATCCTTCAGAGTATTACACTAAAGTATATTTAGATTTTTGGAATCATTATTACAATACCCAACAACAGAAAGAATATGTCGAATTAATGAATTCGATGATAAAAGACCAGTCTTATCTTCCTGATTTTGAAATAAATGATTATGGTGTCTGGAATACAAGAGCTTATAATGCTATTGGACAAAGAGCATATACTTTAATTGATATAGAAACTGAAAAAAAAGAAAATCAATTTTGGCAAAGTTTTATTCAGCCACATGGTTTTGATGCAGTTGAATTTGATTTTGGATTTATCCCTTATACAACATCGTCCAGTTTTCAATTAGATACTATTATCAGTAAATTTATACCTGAATTAGGCTATTTTTCAAAAATGAAAAATCATCCGTTATATCCAGTTGGCCAGATACTTAGTAAAAATAAAAGTTCATATACTGGAGACGCTCATATAGAAGCTGCCAAAGCAATAGATGAAGAATTAAACGATCCTATTATGGCATGGGATGCTTTAGTAAGTGCGGGATATTGGAGTGGCGTAAATTTTGGCGAACCTAATATGAATGCTTGGAAAGCAGCTATTGATTTATCGGAAAAACATAGCTGGACAGAGATTAATGAGGTTTTAACAGACCAATTAGAATTTTATAATCATTATAAAGATAAACTTTAAACAGTTTACGTTAAACAAATAAAAAAGCGAAACTTCATTTGGAGTTTCGCTTTTTTATGAACTTTAAATACAATAATAAATAAAAGAAGGCTACACTATAAAAGATCAGGAAAAACCGTATTTTAAATACATTTTTTTACTATAAAACAGTCAGTTGGCATTTTGCATCAGACAGTCAGCTTCTCGAATTGGTCAGATGGTTTTCCGAAGCAGCAAGAAGGCTTTCCGACCCAGTCAGATGATTTTGCGGAACAGACAGATGAATTCCCACAATACTCAGATGGCTTTGTGGATCGGTTAGATGTTTATTTTAAGCAGCAAGAAGGCTTTCCGAACCAGGCAGATGATTTTGCGGAACAGACAGCTGAATTCCCACAATACTCAGATGGCTTTGCGGATCGGTTAGATGTTTATTTTAAACAGCAGGAAGGTTTTCCGACCCAGCCAGATGATTTCCAGAACTAGTTAGATGACTTTTCGAAGGTGTACAATCATTTTATGAAGTGATCAGATGGTTTCCCGGATGAGTACGTTGTTTTTTCTTAACTGTCGCATGAATTATTTATGATGCTTGTTAATATAACCGACCAACAGTGCGAAATTTATTGAAGAGAAATATCTGCATTTTAGAAATTTCAGTTTTGTGTATTCAAAAAACTCTTTATCTTTAAACAGGTAATAATATCTAAATAAACCGTTGTGCATTTTGAATCATTGTCTTTCGAAAATCCAAATTAACCTCAGTTCGGGATAAGAGATTCTGTTATTGTTTTTAAATCATTAAACGTAAAGATTTTATAATTAAACTATTTATTTTAGAAAGCAAAGGGAAATAAATGTGTTTCACAAAACTTGAGCAAAAGCTTTACAAAATCAATTTGTTGATTCTTCTTTGCTAACTTTATTATAAAAGAATAAAATCAACCTTTGCATTAAATGAATAATAGACTCAAAATTAATATTTTACCATTATTGCTTAACCCGAACTCAGTTAATTAATATTCGAATCAATAAAAAAAACTTATTAAAACTTTAAACCATGAAAAAAACACTATTCATCTGTTCCCTTTTGTTCAGTCTCTCTATTGTAAGCGCACAAACGATCGAATCCGGAAGTCGTAATACTGCAGGGTATATCAAAAGTGACGGAACTATAGAAAACAAGAGTCATTCTACAGTAGGCTACATCAAAAGCGACGGTACAATCGAAAATAAAAGTCACAGCACGATTGGTCGCATCAAAAGCGATGGGACAATAGAAAACAAAA
>Ga0308170_10003180_pt1 | contig 13602 bp, 10 predicted proteins | sample PhyBR2_2_FD_202136 | JGI IMG/M metagenome (GOLD analysis project Ga0308170, IMG submission 202136) | Phyllosphere microbial communities from UC Gill Tract Community Farm, Albany, California, United States - DLSLSB.R2 | ecosystem: Host-associated > Plants > Phyllosphere > Unclassified | place... | reverse complement strand
AGATCCTCCAGAAGAACAAGGAACTGCAGGAGATCATCGCCATCCTCGGTGTCGACGAGCTCTCCGAAGAGGACAAGATCACGGTCGAGCGCGCTCGTCGTATCCAGCAGTTCCTCTCGCAGAACACGTACATGGCGAAGAAGTTCACGGGCGTCGAGGGTTCGACCGTCCCGCTGAAGGACACCATCGAGTCCTTCCGCGCCATCGCCGACGGCGAGTTCGACCACGTGGCCGTGCAGGCCTTCTTCAACGTCGGTGGCATCAACGACGTCGAAGAGAAGTGGGCGCAGATCCAGAAGGAGAACCGCTGACATGGCGGCACTCACCGTGAGCGTCGTCTCGGCCGACCGCGAGGTCTGGTCGGGAGACGCCACCATGGTCGTCGCTCGGACGACGGAGGGCCAGATCGGTATCCTCGCGGGACACGAGCCCCTGCTCGCGACCCTCGCGCAGGGTCAGGTCCGCATCACCCGGGCCGACGGCTCGACGGTGGCGGCGGACGCCGAGGACGGCTTCCTGTCGGTCGAGCACGACACGGTCACGATCGTGGCGCGGCAGGCCGCGCTCGCGTCCTGACCGGACTGACCGTCCTCCTCCCGCCTTCGGAGACGAAGCGGGAGGGCGGGGACACGGACCGCACGCTCGACCTGCGTGCGCTGTCGTTCCCGGAACTGGCTGCTGAACGGGCCGCGGTGATCACCGCGGCCCGTTCCGTCAGTTCCGAGGAGTCCTCTGCCCGGACGGCCCTGAAGCTCGGCCCGAAGTCGATCGAGGAGCGGTTCCGCAACCTCGCGCTCGAGACCTCGGGCACGATGCCGGCGATCGACCGGTACACGGGGGTGCTCTACGACCCGCTCGGGGCCCTCGACGCGGACGCCACGACCCGTGCGTGGTGGTTCGACCACGTGGTGGTGCAGTCCGCGATGTTCGGCCCCCTCGGCGGCGGCGATCCGATCCCGGCCTACCGGCTCTCGCACGACTCCCGGCTCGGCAGCGTGCGGCTCGCCTCGCACTGGCCGGCTGCGTCGTCGCGTGTCCTCGCAGAGCGCTCGGCGGGCGGTCTCGTGCTCGACCTCCGGTCCGAGGGCTACCGGCAGCTGGGCCCCGTGGCCGACGCCGTGGCGCCGCGCGTGGTGAGCGTGGACGGCGCCGGCCGACGCAAGGCGCTGAACCACTGGAACAAGACCGCGAAGGGCCGCCTGGTGGCGTTGCTCGGTCGTACCGGTGCACAGGTGTCCACGATGGTCGAGCTCGTCGAGTGGGCGTCGGAGCACGGCGTCGCGTTCGAGCAGCACGACACTGGTTGGGACCTCGTGGCCGAGAGCCTCGAGCCCGCCGCGGTCTGACCTCTGCCCCGCCCGTCCCTCCACAGGTCGGGTGGGGCGAGTCGCCCTCCACAGACGGCCGGTTCAGGGCGGCCTGGAGGCGCGGCGTGCGTTTCGATGTCGACATGATCCCCGTGACGACACGAACCCTCGACGAAGCCGCTGTGCGCTACCCGCGTGAGATCGCAGCTGCGGTCACACTGCCGGCCGCGTGCGCGGCACTCGTCGCGCCCCACGACGGGCCGTTGCCCCGCACCGCTGCGGTCGCGGTGCTCACCGCGTGTGCTGCGCTCGCACCCCGCTTCGCGTTGATCGACTTCCTCGCGGCACGCGACCATCCCGATCCGCGTGGCGTCACCGCCTTCGACCCGTTCCTGGACGACACCCCGCCGGCGCTGCGTGGCTGGGGACCGGAACCGGACCGGGCACGCATCCGGATCGCGGGGGACCGGTGTGCCGAGGCCTGGCAGTGGTGGCGGACCGAGGACCCGTCCGCCGACACCGGGTCCGGCGCGGCTGGTGCGCTCGCCATCGCCTCCTGGTGCTCGTGGGCTCTCGGGTCGACCGCGCGTGCGCAGACCCGCGCGCAGCACGCGCTCGACACGTGTGCGAGCGACCCGCTCGCTGCGGTCGTCCTGCGCTCGGTGCGAGCGGGCAGCGGGCCGGCGTGGGAGCGCCGATGACGACCGGGGGACAGGATCGTCTACGGTGGTGTGCGACCACGCTTGGAGGGCTCGGTTGCGCGACGACGACATCGACGACACCGTCATCCGACGACCGCGGGCGCAGCTCTCCGGCGACCGTGTGGGCGACGCGCTCGACGACACGGTCATCCGGGCCGCACCGACGGCCCCCGCCCAGCCGGACGCCGACGCGGACGACGACACCGTGATCCGTCCGGTCGCCGCGCCGCGCCCGACCGACGACGGTCTCGACGACACGATCGTGCGTGTGCCGGCGCGACCGGACGTCGGCGCGAGCGCGTCCGTGGGAGCCGAGCCGCGCCTCCAGGCCGTCCCACCCGCACCGCAGACCAGGGTTCCCTCGATCCGGATCGGGGAGCGGGTGCTCCGGCTCGACCACCCCGTGATCGTCGGCCGGCGGCCCACGCTGCCGCGGATCCTGCGCGGTGCGACGCCGGAACTGGTGACGGTTCCGTCGGCGACCGGGCAGGTGTCCTCCTCGCACGTGCTCGTGCACGCGGAGGGCGAGGCGACGGTCGTCGACGACCTCCGGTCGACCAACGGCACGGTGGTGCGGCCGGCGGGCGCGGCTCCGTTCCGGATGTCGTCGGGTGCCTCGAACGTCGTCCTGACGGGTACGGTTGTCGAGATCGGTGACGGCAACGTCATCGAGGTCCTCTCGCCGTACCACCGGGTCGCACCGACGGCGGGGGACCTCCCGCCACTCCCCGTGTGGCCGTCCGATCCACCAGCCGGCACGCCCCGAACCCCCAGAGAGCGATCCTGAAACGTGACCGAACTCGGCCGAGCAGCGACTGCGCACGCCATCGACGTCCCCGGTGCCGACGGTGCCACCCTGACGCTGTCGTGGGGAGCCGCGACCGACGTCGGTCGCCGTCGTGACCACAACGAGGACAGCTACATCGTCGGAGCCCCGTTCTTCGTCGTCGCCGACGGGATGGGGGGTCACCTCGCGGGCGACCGTGCGAGCGACGCCGTCGTGCGTCGCCTCGAGCAGGCGACCGAGAGCGCGTTCTCGTCGCGACAGGCCATCCAGCGGGCGCTCCTGCTCGCCACGGCCGACATCGAGCGGGCCGCCGGCGGCAACGCGATCGGCGCCGGGACGACCGTCACCGGGATCGCGCTCGTCGCGTCCCACGGGCAGCCGGCCGCCCTCGTGTTCAACGTCGGCGACTCGCGGACGTACCGGATCGAGGACGGCGTGCTCCGTCGCGTGACCGTCGACCACTCGGTCGTGCAGGAGATGGTGGACGCCGGCCTGCTGCGGGCCGAGGACGCCGAACGCCACCCCGACAGCAACGTCATCACGCGCGCCGTGGGGTTCGGCGAACCGCCGGAGCCCGACTGGTGGACGCTGCCGCTCCGCGCCGGTGATCGCTACATCGTCTGCTCGGACGGGCTGACGAAGGAACTCGGCGACGGCGGGATCGGTCGGATCGCCGCGCGCGAGCCGAGCGCCCAGGGTCTGGCCGAACGCCTGGTGGGCGACGCGGTCGTGGCCGGCGGTCGCGACAACGTGACGGTCGTCGTGCTGCAGGTCGACGACGCGCCGGACGACGGAGACGTGGAAGACACGCTCCCGCGCCACTGATTGCCCCCCGAACTGGGGGAGCGCTGACCCACCGCCCGCAGCGGTGTGCGGAATGTCGGTCACCCACGGTTCGTACAATGGCATGGCCGTGACGAGAGAGCTGGCCGCTCGGCCGGGGAGGAGAGGACGATGGCGCGACGCCTGCCGTCCACCCCGCCCGTGATCCCGGGGTTCAGTCCCGTGCACGTCCTCGGTTCCGGCGGGTTCGCCGACGTCTTCCTCTACGAGCAGGACATGCCGCGCCGTCAGGTCGCCGTGAAGGTGCTCCTCGACGAGGTCGTCGACGACCGCGTCCGACAGATGTTCCAGGCCGAGGCGAACCTGATGGCCCGCCTCAGCACGCACCCGTCGATCCTGACCGTCTTCCAGGCGAGCGTGGCGTCCGACGGGCGTCCGTACCTCGTGATGGAGCTGTGCTCGTCCTCGCTCAGCGAGCGGTACCGCCGGGAGCCGATCCCGGTGTCCGAGGTGCTCTCCACCGGCATCCGGATCGGCTCAGCACTCGAGACCGCGCACCGCGAGGGCGTGCTCCACCGCGACATCAAGCCGTCGAACATCCTCCTGACGGCGTACGGCAACCCCGTGCTGTCCGACTTCGGCATCGCTGCGACGATCGGTGGCACCGACCCCGACGAGCCCGTCGGCATGTCGATCCCCTGGTCGGCTCCCGAGGTCCTCATCGACGAGTCCCGCGGCACCATCCAGTCCGAGGTGTACTCCCTCGCGGCGACCGTGTTCTCGCTGCTCGCCGGTCGCAGCCCCTTCGAGGTCCGCGGCGGCAAGAACGGCGCCGCCGACCTGATGAGCCGCATCGACAAGGGCGGTGTGAAGGCCACGGGGCGCACCGACGTCCCGCCGTCGCTCGAACGACTGCTCGCCGCGGCCATGTCGCGCAAGGTCGCCGGGCGACCGTCGACCGTGATGGAGCTCGTCCGCGGCTTCCAGCAGGTCGAGGCGGAGCTCGGCATCCCGCAGACCGCAGCCGACGTCGCGGTCGAGGCCTGGGCGGTCGCGACGCCGACGCCGGACGGCGACCGCACGATGATCCGGGAGCTCCAGCCGCCCACGCGTGTCGGGGCGCGACGCCGGACCCGCAAGGCGATCCAGGGTGGCTCGTCGGCCGCCGCGGCGCAGAGCGTCGGCACCGTGCACCGCACTGGTTCGGTGACCCGCGCCCGACGTCGGTCCCGTTCCACCCTGGTGTGGGCGACGTCCCTGGCCGTGGTCGTCGTGGCAGCGCTCGCGATCGCCACCGTGGTCGTGGTCGGACGCCTGGGCAGTGGTGCGATCCCCGTCGTGTCGGACGTCCAGGCAGCCACGACCGCGTCGTCCGTCACGTTCACCTGGGACGACCCGGGGCTCCGCAACGGGGACACCTACGTGATCTCCTCCAACGGTGCGGCCAGCCAGCAGACCGGTGCCCGGTTCGTCGTCTCCGGGAAGAAGGGCGACGAGGAGTGCATCGCCGTCGCGGTCAACCGGGACGGCAAGACCGGCGTGGCGAGCGCCCAGAAGTGCGCCACGATCGGGAGCGCCGGGTGATCCGGGCGCTCCTCGCCAAGCACCGTTCAGCCGCGGTGACCGTCGGTGCCTCGATCGTCGTGGGGGCGGTCGTCGCGACCGCGGCCGTCGCCTCGACCGGTTACCACACGCAGCGTGTCGACCTCGGGGACGGCACCGTGTGGGTGCCGTCCGCCGAGTACGGCGCGGTGGGCCGCGCGAACACCGGCGTCCTGCAGCTGAACACGGCCGTCGAGACCGCGAGTGACAGTCTCTCCGTGCTGCAGCGCGGCTCGACCGTGTACAGCGTGGACGACACGAAGGGGACCGTGGCGAAGGTCGACGTCGCCGACGCGACCGTCGCCGACCCGGTGACCCTGCCCGCGGGGTCGCCGCAGGTCTTCTTCGCCGGCTCCACCGCGGTCATCGGCAACGGCGACACCGGCGAGCTCTGGGCGACACCGGCGAAGGACCTCGGCGAGTTCGACGCGTCCACGAAGGCGGACCTCACGCTCGGCGCCGACGCGGTCTTCGACGCGTCCGACGAGCACGTGGCCGTCTACTCACCGAAGACCGGCACGGCGTCGCTCGTCGACGTCGGCACGACCCTGACCGTGGCCGAACGTTGGACCGTCAAGATGGACCGCGCCGACGACTTCCAGGTCGCGTCCTTCGGGAACCACGTCGCGGTGCTCGACCGGACGTCCGGCGAGGTGTCCGTCGACGGTGACACGGTGGACCTCGGCGACCGCGTCGGCACGTCCCCGTCGCTCCAGCGGTCCACCGACGACGCGTCCGAGGTCGTCGTCGCGGGGACCGCCGGGCTCGTCCGCGTCTCGGCGTCGGGCAGCGTCGACGCCACCGCACTGCAGGTGTCCGGACGTGCGGCTCGGCCGACCGTCGTCGGGTCCTGCACCTACGCTGCGTGGGCCGGTGGGCAGGCGATCGACACCTGTCGCGGGAACGCGCTCCAGCGGCTCGCGGACACGGCAGGTACGAGCGACCTCCAGATCCTGCACAACGGCGAGACCGTCGTCGCGAACGACCCCCAGAGCGGGCGTTCCTGGGCGATCGACCGCAGCGGTCAGCTGATCGACAACTGGTCCGACCTCATCAAGAAGGACGACGACCAGCAGCAGGAGCAGGTGTCCGACGACGACCCCGAGGTCGACAAGGACCAGAAGCCGCCGGTCGCGGTCGACGACGACCTGGGCGCTCGTCCGGGACGCACCACGAGCCTCCCGGTCCTGCTCAACGACTACGACCCGAACGGCGACCCGATCGTGATCAGCGAGGTCGGCCGCGTCGACGACGCGGTCGGCGACGTCGCGATCGTCGGCGACGGTCAGCGCCTGCAGATCACGCTGTCGGCTCGTGCCAGCGGCACCGTGTCGTTCCCGTACACGATCACGGACGGCAACGGCGGGTCGGACACGGCCACCGTGAAGGTGACGGTTCGTCCCGACTCGGCGAACGATCCACCACGACAGGTGCGGGACACGTCAGCGGACGTCGTGCAGAACGGTCACGTCGTCACCAACGTGCTCGGCGACTGGGTGGACCCCGACGGCGATCCCGTGTACCTGAAGTCGGCGACGGCGTCCGACGGCGACCGGGTGTCGACGACGCCGGACGGGCTCCTCGACTACCGCAACGCGAGCGGGCGGACGGGCGACCGGGCCGTCCAGCTCGTGGTCAGCGACGGCCGGGCCGACGGCCGCGGTGCCGTCACCGTGCACGTCGCGAAGCAGGGCAGCGTGCCCCTGTACGCCGACCCGTTCCCGGTGCAGGGCTACGCGGGCAAGGCCTTCAGCGTCGACCCGCTCGACCACGTGCGCGGCGGCAACGGCACCGTCACCTTGACGAGCGTCTCCTCGGCGTCGGGGCTGACCGTCACGCCGAGCTACGACGCCGGGACCTTCCGCGTCCTGGGCGCCGGCGCCGGCGACCACCAGCTCGAGTACACCGTCACGGACGGCACGAAGACCACGAGCGGCATCGTGCGGATCACGATCCTGGCGCCACCGGACGCCTCGACCGCGCCGATCACCACTCCGAAGACGGTGTTCGTCAACACCCTGTCGACGAAGGACACGGACGTCACCGCGACGGACATCGACCCAGCCGGCGGCGTGCTCCTCGTGACCGCGCTGGACGGGCCGGAACGCGGCTCCGGCGTCCAGGCGAGCATCCTCGACCAGCACACCGTCCGCGTCACGCTCACGGCGCCGCTCGACGGGCCCGTGTCGTTCGGCTACACCGAGACGAACGGACTCGCCTCGGCGACCGGCACGATCACCGTCGTCGAGATCCCCAAGCCGGACCGCATCCAGCCCCCGGTCGCCCAGCCGGACACCGCGACCGTGCGGGTCGGCGACGTCGCGAACATCGACGTGCTCGCGAACGACACCCAGCCCGAGGGCGAGCCGCTGACCCTGCAGCCCGAGCTCGTGCAGAACGTCCCGGGTGACGGCGGGCTGCTCTTCGCGTCGGGCGACCACCTCCGGTACCTCGCGCCGACCACACCGGGCAGCTACACCGCCGTGTACCGGGTCGCCGGGCCCGACGGGCAGTACGCCGACGCGACCGTCTCCATCTCCGTTCGGGAGCAGGACGCAGCGACGAACAACCCGCCCGTCCCGCAGACCGTCACCGCGCGGGTCGTCGCCGGACAGTCCGTCCGGGTGTCGATCCCGCTGAACGGCATCGACCCCGACGGTGACTCCGTGCAACTCGTCGGCGTCGCGTCGAACCCGGACAAGGGCTCGGTCAGCGACGTCGCGTCCGACTCCCTGACATACGAGGCGGGCGACTACTCGGCCGGCACCGACGAGTTCACCTACACGGTCGTCGACGCCCTCGGTGCCCGCGCCACCGGCACCGTCCGCGTCGGCATCGCGCCGCGTGCGGAACAGGCGTCGAACCCCGTGGCCGAGGCCGACCACGTCACCATCCGACCCGGCGGTTCCGTCACCGTCCGTGTCCTGCAGAACGACTCCGACCCCGAGGGCGGGCAGCTGACCGTCACCGACGCGCAGCCCACCGCGAAGGACGTCACGGCGAAGATCCTGCAGAAGCAGCAGATCCGCGTCACGCCACCGAAGACCGCGAAGGACGGCGACTACGCCGTCCTGTACACGGTCGCGAACGAGAACGGCGGGGCCAGCACCGCGTTCCTCACCGTCACGGTCGACCCGGACGCGCAGCCCCTGCGGCCCGAGGTCGACGACACGACCCTCGACCTGCAGGACATCCTGCACCGGCAGAGCGTCACGGTCGACGTGCTCGACAACGTGTTCTTCGCCGAGGGCACCACCGCCGACCTGAAGGTGGGCGTGGTGGACGGCTACGGCGACACCGCACGCACGACGGACGACCAGCGGATCGTCGTCCGCCTGACCGACGACTCGCAGGTCATCCCGTTCTCGGTCGCTCGGGTCGACCACCCGGACATCGTGTCCTACGGGTTCATCCACGTCCCAGGGTTCGACGACGCGCTGCCCCAGGTCAACCGGACCGCTGGTGCGATCACGGTCAAGAGCGAGGCCACCGTCCGCATCCCGCTGTCGAAGTACGTGGTGACGGCCAACGGACAGACGGCGAAGATCACCGACGACGGCACCGTGAAGGCGACGCACGCCAACGGACAGGACCTCGTCGTCGACTCGTCGAACCTGCAGTTCACGTCGTCGAAGCTCTACTACGGCAACGCGTCGATCTCGTTCGAGGTCACCGACGGATCGAACGCGAACGGCGGGAAGGGCCGCGTCGCGACGCTCGTGCTGCCGATCAAGGTGACGCCCCGGTCCAACCAGCCGCCCGCGTTCACCGGGTCCGCGGTGGACATGCAGCCGGGGGAGTCGCGCACGATCGACCTCACCAAGCTCACGGACTACCCGTACCCGAAGGACCTGCCGGAGCTCCGCTACTCCGTCGTCAGCAAGCCCTCCGACGGCACGACCGCGACGATCTCGGGACAGAAGCTGACCGTGAAGGTCGCCGACACCGCGAAGAAGAACACCACCGCCGCCATCGGCATCGGCGTGGCCGACGACGCGAACCAGGGCCGGAGCGGCGTCGTGGACGTCGACGTGGTCGCGTCCACCCGGCCGCTCGTCCAGCCGGGTGCGGACAAGTCGATCACGAAGCGCGGCGCGACCACCACGATCGACGTCCTCGCCAACGACCAGCCGACGAACCCGTTCCCAGAGCAGCGACTCCGCGTCGTCAACATCCGCGGGCTGTCCGGCGGTCTGCCCGGCGGTGTGACGGTCACGCCGAGCGCGGACAAGTCCCGCCTGCAGGTGAGCGTCTCCGCGAACGCCAAGCCCGTCGACGCACACCTGCAGTACCAGGTCGCCGACGCCACCGACGATCCTGACCGGTACGTCTGGGGCGACGTGACGATCTCCGTGCAGGACGTCCCCGACGCGCCAGGAGCCCCGAGCCGCACCGGGTCCTACGAGGGCGGTCAGGCCACGTTGACCTGGTCGACCCCGCAGGCGAACAACTCGCCCATCACCGGGTACCGGCTGCAGGGCACGAACGGCGTCTCGAAGGACTGCGGCACCGCGACCGTCTGCACGATCACGGGCCTCGACCCGGCGGGCTCGTACCGGTTCACGGTCGTGGCGACGAATGCGATCGGCGACTCGAAGGCGTCGGGGGAGTCAGCACCGATCAGCGCCGACTTCGTCCCCGCACCGCCGAAGGGCATCAGCGTCGCGCCGAGCAAGAGCACGCCGAACCAGCTCGACGTGAGCTGGAACAAGGTCGACGCCCCCAACAACGGCACGCCCGTCGACAACTACGTCGTGACGATCGAGGGCCCCGGGCTGTCCACCTCGCGGAACGTCGGGACGGCCACGAACACGTCGTTCACCGGTGCGCAGAGTGCTGCGCAGTACACCGTCACCGTGTCCGCTCGCAACGGCGCGGACCGCAACAACACCGTGGTGCAGTGGAACTCGGCGTCGGCCACGGGTGCCGCTGTCGGCCGTCCGGCCGTTCCGTCCCTGACTGCCAAGCGGTCCGTCGGGTCCGGGACCACCAGCGTTTCCCTCAACGCAGCCGAAACCGATTGGGCAGGCGGCGGCAGCACGATCACGCTCGTCCGCTATCCGCCCGGGGGATCAGTGCCTTCCGGCTGTTCGACCAGCGGGTCTGACATGACCTGGAACGGCGCAAGCGCGAACGACTCCTTGAGCTCGAACGGCAACTACCAGTACGTCGCTCTCGCTGACAACGGATTGTTCTGCACACCGAGCAATCCGCAATCGATCGAGAGCTTCAGGGCGCCCGGCACGACGACCGCAGACGTCGGCGTCGATCAGCTGAGCGCGGACGCAGGGACGTTCGCCATCCGCATTCGGAGCGCCTCGGCGGAGCCCAGCGCGGGGGGACGCATCGACCACTTCGCCTACTCGGTCAACGGTGGCGACCCGGTGGCGTTCGGTGGCGGGGGAACATGGGTGACTGGAGCGGCGTTCGGTGCGGCCTCGAGCGTCAGCGTCGTTGCCTGCGCCGATGACACTACGAACTTCTGTGGAGCGCCCGCGACCGCTCGCGGGCTCGTGCCCGTGCAGACGCGTGCGACGATCCCGGACCGTGTCACGGCGGGGACTCAGCTCTCGGTCGACCGAGCACCTTCGAACAACGGACTTGAGCCGACCGGGTACCGGGTGTTCTTCTGTTCGGTGCCGATCGTGGGGCTCTGCGGTGACGGCACCGTTTACGCACCAGGGAACCTTCCTACCGTTGACGAGGCCAACTACGTTTTCGTGGCGGCGATCGTGGATGGCCATGAAGACCCTCGGCCCCCGAGCGCAGCGATCGACCCGGCGCCGGTCAACGACCCCGGACCTTCCACTTCGCCGTCCGAGTGACGGTCGTTCGTCGCCCCGCGACCGTACGCTGCCCCTACCGCCATCCCCGAGAACGAGGAACGACACCGCATGAGCATGACCCCGGAGCAGGCCACCTGGTTCGCCGACGTCGCAGGCCGCATCGTGACCAACGTCGAGCAGGTGCTCCTCGGGAAGACGTTCGTGATCCGCCTGGCGGTCACGGCGATGCTCAGCGAGGGCCACCTCCTCCTCGAGGACGTCCCCGGAACAGGGAAGACGAGCCTCGCCCGGGCGATGGCGCAGAGCGTGCAGGGGTCGACGAACCGCATCCAGTTCACGCCGGACCTGCTGCCGGGCGACATCACCGGCATCAGCGTCTACGACCAGAAAACGCAGGAGTTCGACTTCCACCGCGGCCCGGTCTTCTCGAACATCGTCCTCGCCGACGAGATCAACCGAGCGAGCCCGAAGACCCAGTCGGCGCTGCTCGAGGCGATGGAGGAGTCCGCGGTCACGGTCGACGGCGTGAACCACAAGCTCGCCGCGCCGTTCATGGTCATCGCGACGCAGAACCCCGTCGAGCAGGCGGGGACGTACCGGCTGCCCGAAGCGCAGCTCGACCGGTTCCTCATGAAGGCGTCGATCGGGTACCCGGACCACGCTGCGACGGTGAAGATCCTCGAGACCTCCTCGGCGCCGTCGAGTTCGGTCCCGCTCGCGAGCGTCGTGCCGGCCGCGACGATCACCGAGATGGCGACGCTCGCCCGCTCGGTGCACGTCGACCCGGTGATCGCGGACTACGTCGCGCGCCTGGTCGACGCGACGCGTTCGGCGAGCGAGGTCCGCCTGGGCGTGAGCGTCCGCGGCGCGATGGGGCTGATGCGCGCTTCGCGGGTGTTCGCTGCGCTGAACGCGCGCCACTACGTCACGCCCGACGACGTGAAGGCGCTGGCGGTGCCGATCCTGGCGCACCGTCTGGTGCTCGACGCCGAGGCGGAGTTCGACGGCGTCAGCGCCACGAGCGTCATCGCGCAGCTGCTGGTCGAGACGCCGCCGCCGGCGGACCGGGCCGCGTCGTGACCGACCGCCGGCCCGTCTCGACGCGGTCGCGCCGCCCGTCCTCGACGCGGTCGCGTCGCGGGACGACGGCGTACGAGCGCACGGGGACGGTCGCCGGCCTCACGAACGTCCGCACACGGCTGGTCGGGGACCGTGAGGGCGTGGCAGCGGATGCTGTCGTCGGTCTCGCCAGGGCCTGGTCGACGGCCTGGAGGCTCGTCAAGCGTGGGTGGGCAGAGGTCTCGGCCGTGGTCACCGGCCTGGGATGGACGGTGGCAGCACTCACGCTCGTCGCGTTCGTGCTCGGGTACCGTTTCGGGCTGCGAGAGGTCGTCGTGGTCGGCTTCGCGGGTGCGCTCCTGGTGGTCGTCGCGGCCGTCGCGCTCATCGGACGCTCACGTCTGGTGATCCGGATGCGGCTGCCGCAGCACCGGGTGGCGGTGGGGGACCCGGCTGGTGTCGTCGTCACCGCCGAGAACCCGGTCCGTCTGCCGTCGGTGCCGATCACCGTCGAGGTCCCGGTGGGGGCTGGGCTCGTCGACGTGGCGATCCCGTCGATCGGTTCCCGGGGGACCTTCGAGCAGGAGGTCCCGGTGCCGACCGTCCGACGCGGGGTGCTCGACGTGGGTCCGGTGACCGGGGTCCGTGCGGACCCCGTCGGGCTGGTGCGCCGGGAGATCGTGTGGACCGCGCGCGAGCAGGTGATCGTGCACCCGCGGACCATCGCGATCCCGTCGACGAGCACGGGGCTGGTCCGCGACCTCGAGGGCCAGGCGACGACGGACCTCTCACCCTCGGACATCGCCTTCCACGCCATCCGCGAGTACATGCCCGGCGACGACCCGCGCACGATCCACTGGAAGTCGACGGCGAAGTCGGGTGCGCTGATGGTCCGGCAGTTCGAGGACACCCGACGGTCGCACCTGGTGGTCGCGTTGGGACTCTCGCGAGCCGAGTTCGCCGACGACGAGGAGTTCGAGCTCGCGGTCAGCGCTGCGGCTTCCCTCGGGACACGGGCCATCCGGGACGGCCGTGAGGTCTCGGTCGTCGTCTCCGAGCGCACGCCCGAGTTCGCCAAGCGCGCGGTGTACGCGGTGCGGTCGCTGCCCACGGTGACCCCGACACGACTGCTCGACGACTTCGCGTCGGTGGGACTCGCGGACGCCTGTCTGCCGATCGCGGAGGTGTCGCGCATCGTGGGCAGCGACACCGCTGGGATCTCGGTCGCCTTCCTCGTCGTCGGGTCGACCGTCGAGCTGCCAGCACTGCGACTGGCTGCGACGCGGTTCCCCGTCGGCGTCGAGGTCGTCGCCGTCATCTGCGAACCCGAGGCCCAGCCGCGGTTCCTCCGTGTCGCCGGACTCACCGTCATGACGATCGGCTACCTCGACGACCTGCGCCACGCCCTGCACCGATCGGCGGCCGCTGCATGAGCGTCGCTGCACCCCCGGAGACGCGGGCCCGGAAGACGGTCCGCCGCGATGCCCGTCGGCTCGCGCCGTCGCGGCTGGTCGGCGGGACCCTCGCGACCTGGCTGCTCCTCGCGGTGGCGTGTGTGGCGTGGTGGCCCGTCTAAC